>ERZ808246.346-NODE-346-length-40214-cov-6.187654_pt1 | contig 40214 bp, 26 predicted proteins | sample MGYA00521083_ERZ808246 | MGnify/ENA primary metagenome ERZ808246 (study PRJEB31516, sample SAMN03275577) | gut metagenome | biome: mammalia-associated habitat; material: feces | host: Papio cynocephalus | place: Kenya | collected 2012-07-07 ...
TACAACACGCAGCGTGCGTGACAAGCATGAAAGTTGTTTGGGTTGTATATGTTGTTACGGTTGTTTTAAATATAAATGTTTTGTTGTTTGTATAAACTAATTGTGAATAGCTACTTAATGAAAAAGACAAGCAAAAGAGAAAGTGGGGAGATAGTATTTGGCTGCAGCAATATAAAGTAGCAAAAAAGGTGCCCTATAGATGCACCTTTTGTGCAGCTATAAAGCACCGCGAGTATTTGATAGGAATACCGACTGCGTTTGTATGCTTTGCCAAGGGTAAAGCATACAAACGCAAACGGATTAGTCTCTGTTGTTTCCGAAAATGCGGAGCAGCATGAGGAAGAGGTTCACGAAGTCGAGATAAAGCGTGAGCGAACCGAGCAATGCCAGCTTCTGCATGCCCTCGTTCATGTCGTCAGCCTCGTAGAGCATCATCTTTATCTTCTGAGAATCATAAGCCGTAAGTCCGACAAACACCACCACGCCGACGTAGCTTACAATCATATCGAGCATCGAACTGCCAAGGAAGATGTTCACAACGGTGGCTATGACAATGCCGATGAGTCCGATGAAAAGGATCTTGCCGAGCGACGTGAGGTCAGTCTTGGTAGTATATCCTATAAATGCCATTACGGCGAACACGCCTGCCGTAATGAAGAACACGCTTGCAATAGACTGCATCGTGAACGCCATGAAGATAACCGACAGGGTGGCTCCGTTAAGGATGGAATATACTACGAAGAGCAGTGTTGCCACGGCTGCCGACAACCGGTTTATGGCACCCGATATAGCTACTACGAGGGCGAATTCGGCAATGATGAGTCCCCAGAACAACATCTTGTTTGTTACTATCGTATATGCTATCCCCGGAGTGGTGGCAATGCCGTAGGCTGTAAGACCGGTGATTACAAGAGCGAGGGTCATCCATAGATAGACCTTTCTCATAAGGGCGGGGAAGGCAAGCGATACTACGCCCTCCTTCTCGTCAATCATTCTGTAAAGCTTTTCTTCATTCATAATACTTCTGTTTTCTTTATTAGTTAAACATACTTATATTCATTGTTTTACAAATATACGTACAAAGAATGACATACGCTACATGATTTATAAAATTTCGTCTATAATTAACATTTTATGCATCATTCTACCCTCACACTTACCCTCACACCCCTCACACCTACCCTCACACCCTGAAACACCGATAAACAGGGACTTTCAAGGCTATGGGTGAGGGTGTGAGGGTAAATTTACCAAAAAAACTTTTTTTTTATTTCCACCTGATAAGCATAATCAAGATACCAAGAAACACACTAAGCGAACGAAAGAAGAAACTTGCTTATTTTCCGAAACGTTAGGATTTTCTCCGTTTTCTTGTTTGTTCGGAATTTTCTTGCTACCTTTGTATAATATAAGGAATAAAGAACATATTATGACACAGGAAGAAAAGACAAAGATAGAGGAAAGAATAGTTGACGTACTGAAAACCGTTTACGACCCGGAAATTCCTGTCAATATCTACGACCTCGGACTGATTTACAAGATTGAAGTGAACGACGACGGCAACGTGGATATCGACATGACTTTCACGGCTCCGTCATGCCCCGCTGCCGACTTCATCCTTGAGGACGTTAGACAGAAGGTGGACACACTGGAGGGAGTAAAATCGGCTAACGTGAACCTCGTGTTTGAACCGGCTTGGGACCAAAGCATGCTCAGCGAAGAGGCACGGTTGGAAATGGGACTATGAGTTTAGAGTTTAAAATGTAGAATGTAGAGTTGTCTGCCTATGGCAGATTAAGATTTAAGAATTCAGAGTTATATCAACTACAAATTCTTAAATCTGAACTCTTAAATCCCCAACTCTAAATTCGATAACTCTTAATCGCAGCGAAGCGAGAATAACTCTTAATTCATAACTCTAAACTCATAATTCGAATTATGAAAAACGTATATATTCTATCTGACGCCCACCTCGGCTCGCTCGCCATTGAACATGGCAGAATGCACGAACGGCGACTTGTACGTTTCCTTGACGACATCAAGCATAAGGCAGCTGCCGTTTATCTGCTCGGCGACATGTTTGACTTCTGGTATGAATACAAATATGTTGTGCCGAAAGGATACACGCGCTTCCTCGGAAAACTGTCGGAACTGACCGACATGGGAGTGGAGGTGCATTACTTCACCGGCAACCACGATATCTGGATGTACGGATATCTGGAGGAGGAATGTGGCGTTATCCTACATAAGAAGCCGGAGACGGTGGACATCTACGGCAAGGTGTTTTATCTTGCTCACGGCGACGGACTGGGCGATCCGGACCGCAACTTCAAGATTATCCGCAAGATTTTCCACAGTCCACTGTGTCAAAGGCTTTTCAGCTCGCTGCATCCCCGTTGGGGCATGTGGTTCGGACTGGAATGGGCTAAGCGCAGCCGACTGAAGCGTGCCGACGGCAAGGAACCGCCTTATATGGGTGAGGACAAGGAATACCTCGTAAGGTATACAAAGGAATACATGAAGACTCACCCCAACGTGGACTATTATATATATGGTCACCGCCACATCGAGCTCGACCTTAACCTGTCGCGCAAAGTGAGGATGATGATTCTCGGCGACTGGATATGGCAGTTCTCCTATGTAGTGTTCGACGGGGAGCATCTCTTCCTTGAGGAATATGTGGAGGGAGAGAGCAAATTGTAAATGAAAATATAAGGATGACAGGACTTATAAGATTTATAGGACATATAGGTCTTATAAAACTATAAACACTAATAAAGGCTGCGATTTCTCGCAGCCTTTATTTATGGAGTATCTCCTTCCCTCCCTTCGGGAGAGCCAGGGTGGGTTTCTTATTTCACCAATGCCATAGTATCCGAAGCAATCATCAGTTCCTCGTCGGTAGGAATGACAACAACAGTTACCTTTGAGTTTGGAGTAGAGATAATAGCCTCTTCGCCATGAATACCCATGTTCTTCTCGGCGTCAATCTCAACACCCATAAAGCTCAAGCCCTTGCAAACGCTCTCACGCATATTTGCCTGGTTCTCACCAACTCCGGCTGTGAACACGATGATGTCGCAACCGTTCATGGCAGCAGCGTATGCTCCTACGTATTTGCGGACACGATAGCAATACATGTCGAAGGCGAGTGTTGCACGCTCGTTGCCAGCCTCGCGAGCTGAGAAAATCTCGCGCATATCTGATGAAATGCCAGATACACCGAGCAAGCCGCTCTTCTTGTTCAAGAGGTTTGACATGCCGTCGGCATCCAAACCAAGCTTCTTCTCGATAAAGGTTACGGCACCGCCGTCGATATCACCGCTGCGGGTTCCCATCATCAAGCCCTCCAGTGGAGTGAGTCCCATTGAGGTGTCAACACACTTGCCGTCTTTTACTGCTGCGATGCTACCGCCGTTGCCGATATGACAGGTGATAATCTTCTTGCCCTCTGCCTTTACGCCGAGGTATTCGCAAACGCGCTGTGAGACATAGCGGTGGCTGGTTCCGTGGAAACCGTAGCGACGCACACCATACTTCTCGTACAGTTCGTAAGGAATGGCATACATATATGCCTCTTTAGGCATTGTCTGGTGGAAAGCGGTATCGAAGACACCCACCTGTGGAAGTCCCGGCATCAGCTCCTGTACGGCATGAACACCTTTCAGGTTGGCTGGGTTGTGCAATGGAGCGAGGTCTGACACTGCCTCGAATTCTTTCAGAACGTCGTCGGTGAGCAATACGCTCTTGTTGAACTTCTCTCCGCCGTGTACCATACGGTGGCCTACGGCATCGATTTCCTTCAGGTCTTTGATTACGCCGATTTCAGGATCGGTGAGCAGACTGAAGATGAACTTCACTCCCTCTGTATGCTCCGGAATGTCGTGCATAATGGTTTTCTTCTCACCATTGGCGAGTTTCACTTTTACGAATGCTCCGTCGAGTCCTACGCGCTCTGCACCTCCCGATGTCATGACAGTCTTGCTGTCCATATCGTAAAGGGCATATTTTATTGATGAACTACCACAGTTCAGTACTAGTATTTTCATAATTTTAATGAAGAATGAAGAATGAAGAATGAAGAATGTAAGTTACTCTTCAAGTCAACATCACCTCATTCATTTTACTATTGCTTGATTATTTCGTTTAACCGTTTTTATTGAGGCAACCAACAAGGCTATTAGTTCCTGGCAATCATTTGCCATACTTTCAAATTCTTTTTGAGATATATAGTCTGTATCTAAAAGCAAGTTTAACCAATTCATAGTCTCGTTGGCCTCTTTAAGAGATATATACAGTTTTGAAGTGAAGTCTGAAGGACTCTGAGCGAATTCCGATTCGTGCACATTTGCCGACACAGAAGTTCCTGAGCGCAATAGCTGTCTAAAGATATCATGCATTCTTTTGTCTTTATCTGCAAGATATCTGAATAATTTTACTATTCTCACAGCAAAGGCATAGCTTTTAATATGCAGGATAGAACCTTCCCTTTTATAATTTATCATTGGCAAAGGTAAAATTCATTCTTCATTCTTCATTCTTCATTCTTCATTTACTGCTTTTTAGCGTCCATTGCCTGGCAAGCTGTGATTGCCACCATCTTGTAGATATCGTCTACGGAGCAACCGCGACTCAGGTCGTTTACCGGGCGTGCGATACCCTGGAGGATTGGTCCGAGAGCTACGGCATCACCAAGACGCTGAACAAGTTTGTAGGCAATGTTTCCTACTTCGAGGCATGGGAATACGAGCACGTTTGCCTTGCCGGCGATGTCGCTGCCCGGTGCCTTCTTCTCGCCTACCGACGGAACGAGGGCTGCATCTGCCTGAAGCTCACCGTCTATCTTCAACTCCGGAGCGAGTTCCTTTGCCAGCTTTGTAGCCTCAACCACCTTGTCTACTACCTCGTGCTTTGCACTGCCCTTTGTTGAGAAGCTCAGCATTGCCACACGTGGGTCTGCGAAGCCTGCAACGGATTTTGCTGTCTGTGCGGTGCAAACGGCAATCTGTGCCAACTGCTGTGCGTCTGGCATTGGGGTAACGGCAACGTCGCCTACTACCAACACGCCGTTCTCACCATACTGTGGCTGCTTTGTGATGAGGAGCATAGCACCGCTCACGCATGTGATGCCAGGAGCACACTTGATAATCTGGAGCGCTGGACGAAGAGTGTCGCCTGTTGTGCTGAGCGCACCTGAAATCTGTCCGTCGGCATCGCCTGTCTTGATAATCATGCAGCCGAGGTAGAGAGGGTTCTTCACAAGCTCGCGAGCCTGCTCTATTGTCATGCCCTTCTTCTTGCGAAGCTCTGCCAGGAGGGCAGCATACTCTTCGCTCTTAGGGTTATTCTCTGGATCGATAAGGGTTGCCTTGTCAATGTTTTTCAGTCCCCACTTTTCTGCGAGAGCATGTATCTCGTCTGGGTTACCGATAAGAATAAGGTTAGCGATATCGTCAGCCAATACCTGGTCGGCTGCTCTAAGTGTACGCTCCTCTGTTGCCTCCGGGAGCACGATGCGCTGCTTGTTGCTCTTTGCGCGTTCGATGATTGATTGTACTAAATCCATGATTTATTGTTTTTTAATAAGTTTGTTTTCTCTATTAGATTCGGCGGTGTAGACTATGTGCATCGCTGATACCTTGCAAAAGTAAGAATTTTATTTTATAAGTGAGGACTTTTTGTTGAGTTTTTTTGCTATCAAAGATTCTCAAGCATCCGTTTTATTACTACCTCTGCCGATATCTCGCGATTTGCCGCCTCTGGGATTACGAGCGAATTGGCACTCTCTATAACGTCGTCGGTTACTATCAGTCCGCGGCGCACAGGCAGACAGTGCATGAACTTTCCGTTGTCGGTTACTGCCATGTGGCGCTCGTCGATTGTCCACGACATGTCTTTTGAGAGTATCTTTCCGTAGTCATCAGGATTGGCTACTCCCGGACAGCTCCAGTTTTTGGCATATACGAAATCGGCTCCCTCAAGGGCTTTCATCTGGTCGTACTCCACTTTCGCATCGCCCACAAATTTCGGGTCGAGCTCATAGCCGTGAGGATGGGTGATGACGAAATCAACATCTGCCTTGTTCATCCACTGGGCAAAGGAGTTTGGCACTGCCTGCGGCAATGCGCGGCAATGCGGAGCCCATGTAAGGACGACCTTCGGGCGTTGCTTCGTCTTATGCTCGTCGATTGTTATAAGGTCGGCGAATGCCTGGAGCGGGTGCACGGTGGCTGTCTCCATGGCGAATACCGGTTTGCCGCTATATTTCACGAACTGGTTATATACAGTCTCGGCATAGTCGTATTCGCGGTCGGCGAGTCCGGCAAAGCTGCGCACTCCGATAAGGTCGCAGTAGCTTGCCATCACAGGTATTGCCTCGAGCAGGTGCTCGCTCTTGTCGCCGTCCATGACGACTCCACGCTCTGTCTCTAACTTCCATGCTCCGGCATTCACGTCGAGCACCATGACGTTCATACCGAGATTCATGGCTGCCTTCTGTGTGCTGAGACGAGTGCGCAGACTATTGTTGAAGAATATCATCAACAGGGTCTTGTTCTTGCCCAGATGCTGATATCCGAAACGGTTGGCTTTTACTTCTCTTGCCTCGGCAAGTGCCTGTTCGAGGTTGCCAAGGTCATCTACATTCAGAAATGTTCTCATATCTCCTGCTGTTTGTGTTTTCTAATATTTTTCAAGTTTCGGTTTCGTCTAAAAGAAAAGAACCTGAATTATATTAATTTTATTTCTTCATTATCTCGTCGAGGGCTGTATAGAATTCGGGATCTTCGCCAACTACGGTCTTTAGCAATTCTCCGTTCTTGCCCACTATTACTTTTGTTGGGAATCCCTGTATGCCATACGTATCGAGTATGCTTCCTATTCCCTTTGGGTTGTATACATGTATCCACGGCAACCCGAGTTCCTTGACGGCTGATTTCCATTTGGCATCGGTATCGCCACAGTCTACACCTACAATTTCCAGCTTTCCCTTATATTTTTCGTATGCCTTCTTCATCTCCGGCATTCCTTTTATACACCAGCCGCACCAACTGCCCCAAAAGTCGATGACGACAACTTTTCCGCGAAGACTCGACAAGGTGAATGTCTTTCCGTCGATTGACTTCAGCGAGAAGTCGGGAGCCATTTCCGGTGCATTACTCTGCAGAGAGGTTGTTGAAACACTGTTGCCGTCGTTGCCGGCTTGTTGTCTGCATCCTGCCATTGCCGCCGCCGTCATGCAGAGGAGCAAGGCGATAACTGTTAGTTGTTTTTTCATATCTTCTGTTTTTGTCATTGCAAAAATACATATTAAAGTTGTATTTTCATAACGGTAAACTACTTTTTAGACTTTAAAATTCAGAAAAAGTACAATAAACGGAAACACAATATGTTATATATCATTTTTTTTCAGAATTTTTAATATCTTAATCCGCTAAAAGTTATGAAGAATAATTTCTATTTCGTAATTTTGTCCGGAAATTATATGCATTAACGCATTCGGGATTACTATTGTAAATAGATATTTGACGATTTAAAAAAACAACCTGTAAACAAAATAAATCTATAATAAAAATCTGTTATGTTACATGTAGGGAAGCTTGTAAAAGCTAAATTAAAGGAAAGGGCTCATACATGCGTATGGCTCGCAGAGCAGATGGAATGCAGTCGCACAAATCTGTACAAGATATTCAATAAGGAATATGTGGGTTCTAAAGATTTGGAAAAGCTATCGCTTATCCTCCACTTCAATTTCTTTGAGGTTCTGGCCGACGAGATGAAGAAGGAACTCGCAAAAGTAAGAGAATATTAAAAAAGAAACCTCTCCGAGTATGCCTTTTACATATAAGGAAAGTTTAATTATTTATTAATCGGGATATGGACTGAAGTCTGTGTCCCGATTTTTATTAGAAAACTCACGCTCTGAAAAACAAGCAAGCTTTTTATTCTCTCGCCTAATTGTTTTTTATAAAAGGTAATGGAATATCTACAGTATGGATACAAAAAAAGGAGTACCGCTGTACTCCAACCTTGTTAACCTTAAATCTAATACTATGAAAAACACGTTGCAAAGGTATGACTTTTGCCACACTTTTGCAAGTGTTTTTATACAATTCTTTTCTTTTTCTTTACTTTTCTTGATTTTAATCAAGTATGTAAGCGTCAAGACAGCAATAAGTTATGGATTTTCTACAATCACTACGCCCTCTTGCTTCATTCCATCCATCATGATATTCAGAGGACGGCTGAAACGAACATGGCGGACATGGGCGGTCTGCTCTACTGCCGGCATGGCATCAAGCACTTCCTTGCGGAAGAAACCCATTCCCTTATTCTCGTCGATAGTAAAATAACCGACTCCAAAACTTGTCAGATTCTGGAAGAAATGCGTACCTTGACTCGGGTCTACGCTATAATTCTTGAGCGTCGTCTCTACTATCAGTTTCGCCGCACTGATATGAGGCCACTTCACCGGGACGCCAAGCCATGGGTCGCTCGAGCCCCATCTGCCTGGACCTATCAAGACATAACCCTTGCCTGCATCGAGGAATTTGCGGTTTATATGCTCTATCTCATCTGCTATGGCTGGATTGTTGGCTGCCGTAAAGTCATCGTCGGTCATAACATATACTACATCTTCTACATCATTGCTCTTGCCGTGGCCCAGAGAATTATGAGACCGAAGCAGGCACTGGCTGTCGGGGATGGCACGCAAATCCTCATCAAGCATCTGCTTGCTGTCTACTATCGGACGTATCTGCAACAGATAGAATTCTCCACTGCGGTCGTCGTTTAGCGTACAGGCGAATTCTATCTCTACGGGGCGGCGCATACTATCGGCACCGTGTTTCATAGAAAGACGCAACAGTTCCGGCAATGGGAATACGCCCTGTCGGAGAACTCCACAGAAGCTGATTATCTTACGACCGCCATCATACAGTCCTTCGCGTATCACTTGGTCATACGGGTCGTATGTGGATGCTATATAGCGCAAGGAACCGTCTTGGTCGGCTTCTTTTACTTTGAGGTTCAAGATATTGAATCCGTCGTCAACCTTAAAGTCCTCGCCCACATGCTTCATATCGAGAGCATAAAAGCGCGTCTGTGTCTGGCGAAGCGCTATCTCCATATCACTGGTCTGAAGCACCTGGTCGGGGTGGTATGGACTTACACGCAATGTCTGTCCGCCATCTACGATATATTTGCCGAGGCCGAGTGCCAGACTGGCGATACCTTCTTCTGATTTCTCATATCCTATCGGATAATAGTTTATCGAGCGCAATACTCCACTGAAGTTTGGATAATAGTGGTCACCATATTGCTTACCCACAACCTCCTGAAGGATTACTGCCATCTTCTCCTGGTCTATCACATTGCTCGTTGCCGTCATATAAGCCTTGGAGTCTTTGTAGTAGACCGAGGCATAGACACTCTTTATCGCCGCTGCAAGCATTCGGAGCATCTCTTGTCGGTCTTCGAGATACGGTATCATATAAGTGGAGTAGATTCCGGCAAATGGCTGATAATGGGAGTCTTCAAGCAAACTGCTGGAGCGGATGGCTATCGGACTCTTCGTTGCCTCGAAGAAGGTCATGAAATCATCGATAAACTGATCTGGAAGCTGAGCTTTAAGAAAGGCTTGCAATATCTCTTCGTCAGAAGCATCACTCAAGGCTATCTGATAAAGGTTGTTGTTGTCCATGAACTGATCGAAGACATCTGTACACAACACCACGGTCTTAGGTATGGACACCTTTACCCCTTCAAACTCGTTAAACTCCGGATGCGACTTTATTATATGGTCGAGGAAAGCAAGACCTCTACCCTTTCCGCCCAATGAACCGTCGCCGATACGGGCAAAATGGCTGTAGGCATCAAACTGGTCGCGACGGAAAACGGCTACGGTTCCTACATTCTTCATGTGGCGGTACTGCACAATGGCATCGAAGATTATCTGGCGATGGGCATCTACATCTTTTAATTTCTCAAGGGTAACGGTCTTCAAGAATGCCGACACCGGAAATATCGCTCTTGCACACAGCCACCGGCTCATGTGGTTGCGGGATATATGATAGAGCATAGAATCATTGGGGATGCTGAAAATATTATCTTGCAATTCCTTCAGATTGTGTATGCGCTTTATTTCCTCGTGGGTTTTCGGATCACGGAAGATAAAATCACCAAAGCCCATGTGGTCTGCCATCATGTTCCTCAAATCGATATTCATCTTCTTTGAATTCTTGTCGATAAACCTGACGCCCTTTATGTCTACCTTTTCACGGTTTTCTGCCTCGCTGCTTTCGAGAATTAACGGAATGAAAGGGTCATTGCGCCTTATTTCTCTTAGTAACTTCAGTCCTGCCTCGGAGTCCTTCTCGCCAGATTTAGGGAAACGGCAGTCGCTTATTACACCAAGGATATTGTCGGGGAAACGCAGATAGTAGTCCATTGCCTCTTCGTAGGTGCGCGCCAAAACAACCTTTGGCCTTCCTCTCATTCTAAGTGTTGCCGAATGTGGATTCAGGGCCTCGGTGGCAAAGCGCTGACTTTGGGCAAGGATATAGCTATACAAATTAGGCAATATTGATGAATAGAAGCGTATACTGTCTTCTACGAGCAATATCATCTGAACGCCAGCCTCATCTATATCGTGCTCAAGATTCATCTTATCCTCAATAAGCTTTATTATTGAGAGAATAAGGTTTGTATTGCCGAGCCAACAGAAAACATAATCGAAAATCGACAAATCTTCATTCTCCATACGGCGCGTTATACCGTGAGAGAACGGTGTCAACACAACGCAAGGCATATCCGGAAACTCCTGTTTCACGGCTCTTGCAACGGTAAAAGCATCGTTGTCGGCATTTCCCGGCATACAGATTACCAGGTCTATACTTGTTGTCGACAGAACCTCAGAGGCTTCTACCATCGTACTTACCTGAGTAAACGTTGGCGGATAGCGCAGGCCGAGTTCTGTATACTCATTAAAGATTTTCTCGTCAACCCGTCCGTCATCCTCCAGCATGAAGGCATCATAAGGATTGGCAATAATTAGGACATTAAATATGCGGTGTGTCATCAAATTTTTGAACGACACATCTTTTAAATAGAATTTATTCCACTGCTGTGGTGCTTGTTCATTCATAGGCTTAAATGGTTATTTGTACCGCAAAGATGCAGCTTATCTGTTGCAAAGATAGAGAATATTTTCATAGAAACAAGAAGATTATCGTATGAATATTTCGCATTATCATCCGATTATAACAAATACCTGAAGATAAAAACAGTAATATAATTATTTTTTATTACATTTGCACAACCTAATGAAAAAATCAAAACATATAAATAAAGACCTTTTTATGAAGAAATTTCTATTCTTAGCAGCAATGCTACTCGGCATGGCATTTAACACAGCCATCGCTCAAGACTATCCCTACGACAATCTCTACACCGACCTTCCGTTTAAGATGACAAAAGTCACCCGTCCATCATTCCCGGATAGAACGGTGAACGTAAAGGATTTCGGAGCTAAAGGCGATGGAACAACGCTCTGCACATCAGCAATACAGAAAGCAATAGACCAAACAGCAAAGAAAGGCGGAGGAAAAGTTACCGTACCACAGGGCGTATGGTTTACCGGACCTATCGAGCTGAAGAGTAACATCAATCTGCACCTCGAAAAAGGGGCAATCCTGCTGTTTTCGCCAGACCCGGATCTCTATCCTATAGTAAAATCTGTATTTGAAGGACTCGATACACGTCGCTGCAAATCGCCAATCTCTGGTTATAACCTAAAGAATGTGGCCATTACCGGACAGGGGGTTATCGATGGTAACGGACAGTTCTGGCGTCCTCTAAAACGCGAGAAGGTAACAGCAAGCTACTGGAAAGAGGCTACATCCAATGGCGGAGCTTTTATTCGCGACGGCTTTTGGATTCCTACCGAGGGTGCACTGAAAGGATATAAGATGGCAGACATGAACGTGCCGACAGGCAATCTCACTGACGCACAGTGGGACAGCATCAAGGTTTTTCTGCGCCCAGTGATGATAAACATCGTAAACAGCAAAAATGTTTGGTTCAATGGGGTGATATTCCAGAACTCTCCGGCATGGAACGTTCATCCTTTGATGTGCGAGAATGTACTCATTGAAGATGTTGAAATACGTAACCCGAGCTTTGCACAAAACGGCGACGGCCTCGACCTCGAATCATGCAAGAATGCACTCATAGTAAACTCACGCTTCGACGTGGGCGACGACGGTATCTGCATAAAGAGCGGAAAGGATGCCGATGGACGTAGACGCGGCGTACCTTGCGAGAATGTTATCGTAGACGGTTGCACAGTGTTTAAAGGCCACGGCGGCTTTGTTGTCGGTTCCGAGATGAGTGGTGGCGTTAAAAACATCAGCGTCAGCAACTGCCAGTTCCTTGGCACGGATGTCGGTTTGCGCTTCAAAAGCAAACGAGGCAGAGGAGGCATTGTGGAAAATATATGGATAAAAAACATCTCGATGTTCGACATCCCTACCGAGGCTGTCATCTTTAACCTCTATTATGGTGGAATGTCGGCAGCAGAAGCACAAGCAGCCGGAAAGAACAAGGCTGAAGAGATTAAGCCAGAGCCTGTAACCGAGGAGACTCCGTGTTTCCGGAATATATATATAGAAGATGTAGTGTGTCGCAATGCCAACCGCGCTATGTTCTTCAATGGACTCCCGGAAATGCCTGTCGAGAACATTAATCTGAAGAATATCGACATTACTGCGAAGAAACCTGCAGAATTTAAATACTGCAAAGGAATTAAACAGGAAAATGTGAATATTACAATCAAATAACCACAGTTTTCTGTTTTAGCCTGTTGGCTGAATTAACGTGCAATATTTCAGGCCCTTTAATTCAGCCAACAAACCCTTATTATTTATGTTCTATATATCTTATAAAAAGTTCTAAACGTTAAAAATACAAACAAAAGCAATTTTAACAGGTTACAGACAGCAATCTCATACGTTTTTACTTTTATAAAGAAGAAATTATATTTATTTACAAAATCTATTTTATATGAAGACAAGAAAGATGTATTATTCAAGCGAGAGCTTGAAAAAACTGTCCATCACGCTTGCTCTGTCCTCTGCAATGCTTTGTCCTGCCACAGCAATGGCAGCCGGCAATGGCAGCGTTGCCCCTTCTCCACAAGCCGTTCAGCAGAGCGGAGTTGTTAAGGGAACTGTTGTAGATGAAACAGGTCAGCCAATGATTGGCGTGACAATCAAGGTTAAAGGCTCTCAGGCTGCGACGATAACCGATCTTGACGGTAACTTCTCAATCAACGCTTCTGCAGGCTCTGCTATCGAGTTTTCCTATATCGGATATAACACACAAACGCTCAAGGCTACAGGAAAAAGTCTTTCTGTAAAAATGACTCCAGACAACAAAGTCATGGACGAGGTGGTTGTTATCGGTTATGGTACACAGAAAAAACGCGATTTGACTGGTGCTGTTACGTCTGTCAAGAATGACGATATAACATTGTCTCCAACTTCCAACCCTATGGAGTCTCTGCAAGGTAAGGTTGCCGGACTTGACATCACGAAGTCTTCTGGTCAGGCAGGTGCAGGTGTTGACATTCAGTTGCGCGGTACTCGTTCATTCACAGCAAGCGGTAATCCTACTGTGATTATCGACGGAATGCCTGGTAACCTCAGTACTCTTAACCCTAACGATATCGAAAGCATTGACGTATTGAAAGATGCGTCTTCAACAGCTATATACGGTTCTTCTGGTGCAAACGGTGTGATAATCGTAACAACAAAGAGCGGAAAAACAGGTAAAGCTACAGTAAACTTTAATGCTTATCTTGGTATCAACGGATGGTCAAAGACTCCAAAAATGCGTCACGGAAAGAGTTACTTCGACGTTATCAAACAAGCTAAGATTGAGGCTGGCAATACGGATATCAAAGACGAGGATGTTTTCGACGACCCGGCTCTTTATGAAGATTATCTCGCAGGCAAGGATATAGACTGGGCCGACGAGGTTCTTAAAACAGGAATAACTCAAAATTACTCTCTCTCAGTAAGTGGAGGAACTGACAAGACCAAGGCGTACATGTCATTGAACTTCACCGATGAACAGGGACAATATAGAGACGACGACTATAAAGTTTACTCTACAAACATGCGCATTGATCACCAACTGAAGAAATGGATGTCTATTGGTGTAAACATGCAGGGTAGCTATGTTCATAAGAATGCAGCATACTCTAAATTGACAAATGCGTTAAGGGCTTGCCCTGTAGGTTCTGTTTACGACGAGAACGGTGATCTGAACATTACGCCGTCTGCAGGCAGTAACCTTATTAATCTCTTGGTTAACAACAAGAGCAACTACCGCAACAACAATGATGTTGCCCGTATCTACATGAACCCTTACATTCGTATAACTCCTATTAAGGGACTTACTTTCGAAAGTAGAATAAACGCCTCTCTCTCGTTTAACAAAGCAAACAAGTTTGAAGGTCTTGGTTCATACAATTATTACGACATTAATGGCGCTACAGCTACAGGTACAAACACTTCTGTATACGCAAGCGTAGCACAGACCAATGCCTACAGTTACAAGTGGGAGAACATCCTTACTTATAATTTCAAGATTAACGACGACCATGATTTCACTATAACAGGCGTTACTTCTTGGAACCACAATCGTCAAGAATATACTTTCTCACAAGCTGACAGCTTTACAACAAATACTTACCTTTACCACAACCTTGGAGCAGGTCAGAACCAACAGACCAAGTCAAGCTACACAATGTCTAAAGGTATGGGATTTGTAGGTCGTATCAACTACTCATACAAAGGAAGATATCTCGCATCTGCTTCTGTACGTCATGACGGTTCATCTCGCCTTGCCGACGGCAACCGTTGGGATACATTCCCTGCATTCTCTTTGGGATGGCGCATAAGCGATGAGAGCTTTATGGAAAGTACTAAGGGATGGCTTGACAACTTGAAAGTCCGCGTTGGCTATGGTGTAACAGGTACAGCAGGCATTGACCCTTACTCAAGTATCTCTACACTTGCCCAAAGTTATTATGGACTGGGCGGCATTAAACTTCCATCTTATTATTTTGACCAGACCGTTGCAAACGTCAATCTGGGATGGGAAAAGTCAAAGAGTACAAACATTGGTCTTGATGCTTCGTTCCTGAATGGCCGCATCGATTTCACAATGGATTATTACTTCACCAAGACTGATGATGTAATCTGGAAAAAGAACCTGCCTATAACAAATGGTGGATTCAACGCTTCCACCTATTATAATACCAATATGAACATCTGTAAGACGGAGAACCGTGGTATTGAGCTTGCACTCAACACACGCAACATCGTCACAAAAGATTTCACTTGGACATCAAATCTAACTTTCACACATAATAAGGAAAAGATTACAAAGCTTGCTACTGCCGATGCCGATTTCGTAACAAACGGAAACGACGGACTTGTACTTATGAAAGGCGAGCCTGTAAATTCTTACTATCATTATAAATTGAATGGTACATGGAAGACATCTGAGGCTGCCGATGCTGCAGTATTCGGTGCAAAACCTGGCGATCTCAAGATTGACATTCCAGGACTTATCCATGATGGCGAGGGTCAATACTCAAAATGGGTTGAACGCACGAATGAGGAAACAGGCGAAGTTGAGAGAGTACTTGAGCACTATGATGCTAATAACCTCTATACTCCAAGCGACAATGACTATCAAGTTCTCGGACACAAGAATCCAGATTGGACAATGGGATTCAAGAATACATTCACATACAAGAACTTTGATTTGAGCGTATACCTCTATTGGCGTTGGGGACAGACTATCAAGTATGACATGCTGGGAAGCTATGACCCTACAGGTAAAAACAACTTTCCTACATACTTCGATTACTGGACTACAGAGACTGGTAACCAGAACCACTATTTCCCGGCTCTTAACTCAGGAAAAGATTTAAGCACATATACCGGATATTATGCATTGCAGTATGTTGACGGTTCTTTCTTCAAGGTTAAGAATATCACTTTGGGATATACCCTGCCAAAGAAGGTTGCTAAAGGTTTAGGCATTGAAAACTTCCGTGTTTATACAACCCTCACAAATCCATTTGTAGTAGCAAACAGCAAGCTGCTGAAAGACTATGATCCGGAAATGGGAGGAAGCTTGAACTACCCTCTTACCAAACAGTTCGTATTTGGAGTTAATCTGACCTTCTAACAAAGAAATTAGTCTGATAAATAAAGAAAAAAATTATGAATATGAAAACAAAATCATTATATATGGCACTTGCGCTGGCTGGTACTGTAGGACTATCATCTTGTAGTCTTGACGAATACAACCCGTCAGGCGGTGATGCCAATATCGAGTCATTCGATGCATGGAAAGGCGTTGAGACTTATTGTTATTCGCCTCTTGCCGAACAGCTGTACACTGTTTATGATTTCCTTTCTGTTTCAGAGGGAGGTACAGATATGTGGCTTACTCCAGGTTCAAATACCGACTATGCTAAACAGTTGATGTATTACGATGGACTGACAACTAACACCAATGCTTCTAACAAAGTGTTTAAGCAGGCTTATGCAGCAATCGGTTCATGCAATGCAGTCATCAACCATGCAGCAAATGTAACAGGTGGAACGGAAGCTGACAAAAGAGTAATTGTAGCAGAAGCAAAGACATTGCGCGCTTTCTACTATCTCACACTGGTTACATATTATGGTCCTATAACTCTGTCAGACAACGAACCAGACAAGCCTGTTGTAAATCCAAAGCGTAACAGTATCGAAGAGATATATTCAGCCATCATCAAGGATTTGAAAGAGGCTGCAGCAGACCTTGGCGTTCAGCCACTTGACGGCAACTATGCTCGCGTAACGAAGAAGACAGCACTTGGTCTTCTTGCCCGTGCATATGCTCAGGGTGCTGGCGAAGGACTTACAGAAGACGGCAAGAGCTATTGGCAGCGCGCAAAAGAGGTTGCAGAGGATATGATTACAAACAAAGATGCATACGGCATGTATCTTTATGATGACGTGTCTGACCTTTGGGCACAGGCAAACAACCGCAACAACAAGGAAGCCCTGTTCATCGTGTCTGGACGTGATGCGAATAATGAGTCTTATAACTATGTGAACTGCAACAACAACCTGTTTACATATACAATATGTAACCCATACAAGTGTTCTGACCTATATACCAGAAAGGATAATCAGAACTACTATTTGGGAAGAACAAACAACAATACATTTGCTCCGTCTAAGTATACAATCAACGTATTTGACCCTTCATGGGACAAGCGTTGGGAGAATACATTCATGACAGCCTTTGGAACATTCTCAATGAACGAGGCAAACTGGGTTGGCCCATATAACGCAAACCGTATCCAGATTAAGCCGGCAATGATTACCAAATATGGTATGGGAGAGCAGTTTAAGGGCAAATATATCTACCCTTATGTAGATATGAGCACTACAACATCTGCATACGGCGGTAACCAGTACTATCCTACAGGTGTATGGCCTAAGGGCGAGCACAGCGGTGACCTGAGCAAACTGCAGCAGGTGAAGAATGTATATGTAATTGACTATCCTGTAGCTGAGGATGATGACCGCTTCGCTATTGTTCTTTCTCGTGAGGACAAGACAGCAGAGCAGAAAGCAAAGAGTATTTATTTCACTGTTAACATCAATGACCTGTTTGACGGAGACCAATACAAGACAGCGCAGTTTGATGGTACAAACTCATACCAGTTGTATCCATCACTCATCAAATTTGACTGGTGTTACAATGGTGTCGTAGGAAACCACATGCAGCGTCGTAACGGAGACATGATGATTATGCGTTCTGCCGAGATTTATCTAATCGCAGCAGAGGCTAACCAGCAGCTTGGTAATTCGGCAGCAGCAGCTCAGTACTTGAAGCCACTCCGCGACCGTGCTTCTCGCACTGGTGTAGCCCCTGCATTGAATACTGTTGATGAAAATACAATCTTCGATGAGTATGCACGTGAAATGGCAGGTGAGTTTAACCGTTGGGCATTGCTCAAACGCCATCACAAACTCGGTGAACGCTTAAGACTGTACAACTCTCGTGCAGCAAAATTCTTTGACGAGAACAAGCACTATAACCGTCCTATCTCCGCAGACTTCCTGCAGCAGATTGAGAACCGCGACGAATACGGCGACAATGGTTATGGAACAACACCAAGCAAAGGTTACTAAACAGAAAACTCAAAATATTGTAGGTGAGTTTTAATGCTCATCTACAATATTTTACAAAAGAACAAAATCAATAAAAACAACTTTAAAACTACAATCGTATGAAAAAAAATTACTCTTTAATCGCAGCTGCTTTGCTGCTCGGTGGTGTCAGCGTAAATGCACAGACAGACCTTCTTAACTTGCCAAACAGTGCAGCTGAAGCAGAAGCTGCAGGTTGCGGTCAGATGTGGAACAGCTACGAATGGGGTGCATCGCTTCCTGCTAAGGAACTGTTCTCTAACGCCGATGTTAAATTGACCCTCTGCTCAGAGGCATTGGTTACATACAATGGCGGTAGCAAAGCCGGTAAGAATGTTTATGGAGGAACACTCTGCATGTCTTCTACAGCAGGCAACTGGGTTACAGATCCTGTTTACGACCCAGCAGCTCTTGCCGTTACAAAAAGCGGAAAGCAGGGAGGCGCTTTGAAACTTGAGCCTACAGTAGACGGTAAGATTACTCTTTATTATAGCTCCGGTTTCAACAACCGTTCTATGTTCGTTTACGATATGACAGAGTCAATCAACGAAGGTATGGGCGCGCTGATTCTTGCCAACAACATTGAGCAGGGAGCAGACAAGGGCGACCAGATGAAGGCTGACGGTGTTAAAGATAAGGTTCACACTCCAACATTCGATGTTGCAGCAGGTCATACATACTACATCTTCGGTTCAAGTACACAGCAGGAACTGTATCGTGTAGTTTTCACTTCATTCAAGGATGATGCCTATACTTCAGCATTGGCTGCAGACAATGGTCATGATGCACTGTTGCTTACACTTCCTAACAATGCAGCAGAAGCAGAGGCTGCAGGTTGCGGTCAGATGTGGAACAGCTACGAATGGGGTGCTCTGATGCCAGCAAAGGAACTGTTCTCTAACAGCGACGTCAAACTGTCTTCTTGTTCAGACGCTCTTGTAACATATAATGGCGGCAGCAAGGCAGGTAAAAATATTTATGCAGGAACTCTCTGTATGTCCTCTTCTGCAGGTAACTGGGTAACTGATGCTGTATATGATCCGACATCTCTTGCCGTTACAAACAGTGGTAAGCAGGGAGGTGCTTTGAAACTTGAGCCTACAGTAGACGGTAAGATTACTCTTTATTATAGCTCTGGTTTCAACAACCGTTCTATGTTCGTTTACGATATGACTGAGTCAATCAACGAAGGTATGGGCGCTCTGATTCTTGCCAACAACATCGAGCAGGGAGCTGACAAGGGCGATCAAATGAAGGCTGACGGTGTTAAGGATAAGGTTCACACTCCGACATTCGATGTCGCAGCTGGTCATACATACTATATCTTCGGTTCAAGCACACAGCAGGAACTGTATCAGATTGGTTGGAACTCATTCATGACCGAAAACTACAATTCTACTACTGACATCAACGAAATTCAGAACACTAATGCAGTTAAGTCAAACAACCGCATCTACTCTATCGACGGCAAGTTCGTAGGTACAGACGCTGCAGTTCTGTCTAACGGCATCTACGTTCAGAACGGCAAGAAGTTCGTTAAGTAATTCTACTCTGTAGGAATACTCTACAACTCAGAATAAAAACAGCTCCCGGCATAGTTCACGAAGAACCGTTGCCGGGAGTTTTTCGTTTTATTATTTGGAACATAAGCGGGAAAGATGTATTTTTGCAAAAAAGAAATGATTAAGCGAGAGCAATGAAAGTTTACTTTCAAATTGCCGAGCGTGAGTTTCTTGTAGAAAAGTCATTTATATGCGATATAATCTCATAAACGAAATCAAAGGAAAGGCAAGAGAAGTACTTCCACGAAATGCGAGAGTTATTCTCTTTGGCTCTCGTGCAAGGAACGATGCACGGAAAGACTCCGACTGGGACTTACTTATAATCCTCGACAAGGAGAAGAGGAACGTCTCAGACATTGAAAAATATGCTTGTCCATTTATGGAGCTGGGTTATGATGTAAATGCCGAGATTAATCCAATCATTTATACACAGGAGGAATGGGACAAACGGAAATTTACACTGTTCCATCATAATGTAGAAAAGGAAGGATTAGAGATATGGCATTAGACTTGGAATCTCATAAGGAAATTGTTAAATACAGGCTCTCGTTCCGACTTGTTTGGCAAGAATTAATTCCCTTATTATAGCATCATTAAAATGCTTGTAATAGCAAAAGCGGTTATCTTCACAGATAACCGCTTTTAATTATTCAATAGGTATTAGTTCAAGGTAAAAAGATTGTATTCAGGATAACTGATGCAAATGTATTGCTATTTTAGCACATCTGCAACTTATTTGATATGTTACATAACATGTTTTGAATATTTTCCGACTTCTTTACTCTTTTATCATCTAATGAGCCATGAATTAAAAAAAAGTTCTGGTCATTTTATCGTCGTTTCATACACAGTCTCCGGATCCATGCCCTTTTTGAAATCCATGTCGCGGTAAGCCTTCGGCACATCATCCATGTCAAGCGAGATGTCGCGGTTTACCGGTCTGTCGGGATCAAGCAGCGAATGCGAGAAAAGCCAATCGTAAGTCTTGCGCATATAGAAGAAGCGGGCCGGTGTGCCATGATTGCCTCCTTTAAGCCATGTATACCTCAGTCGCGAGTCATTCCCGGACTTTTCAAGGTCATTGACAACCGATTTCGACATACTTATCGGCACCGCCCTGTCTGCCGTGCCGTGAATAATCCACAGTGGTACCTTGCCGAGCGGCGTACGGTCTTTTGCCGAACAGCCCCCACACATGGCAAGGGCGGCAGCCACCTTATCAGGATAGGCAGCAGCAAAATCCATCGTTCCATAGCCACCAAGACTCATTCCGATGACATATACCCGAGTAGAGTCGCAGGCATAATTCCGCTTCGTCCATTCCAGCACGTCATCAACCTTCTTCGGGTTCCATGCTCCCCCCGGATTCTGCGGCACCACAACGAGGGCATCCACCTGTCGCCCCATCACGATAGCATGCAGCGGACCATAGCGGCGCACGCGGTTAAGATCTCTGCCACATAGACTCTGCCCATGAAGGAAAATAATCACCGGAGTTTCATTGAGAGAATAATAGTAATCCGTAGGTGTATATACCCAGAAGTTGTATCCTCCCGGAATAGAATCCTTCACAGGACGCAAGAAATCGTATTGCGCCTTGGAGCACAACACCGACATAAACAGTAAAAGAACAAAAAAGAATCTCTTCATCTTTTTACGAATTTTATTGCAGCAAAAGTAATTTAAATCCGCGAACCATGCAAGGAAAATCACATAATGCTGTCTTTATGCCATCTCAGTGTATCACGATGGTGGGCATTGTCATTCAAGCCAATGGAGTCGACGGCAGTTTCAAACAGTTCCGGATGCTCTTCCCTGAGATTTATCTCCTTGTCCTTCGGCCCCGGCAACACAATAACCGGCATGCCCTTCTCCACGAAGCCTGCCAGCTCCAGGATATTCTCGTTTTTTATCCTTATGCATCCATGACTGCGCCTTCCACCGATAGACCACGGAGCATCAGTTCCGTGAATGCCAATCGAACTGTATCCCGGAGTTATGATGCGGATAAAGCGCGGACCGTACTGTCCGGGCTTCTCGCTTCGCTTACCGTTCTCGTCTGTATAATGCCAGTTCTCGCTGTCCTTCGCCTTGCAGGCACGGAAAAAGCCTTCAGGCGTACGGCAGTCGCCCTTACTGCGTTTGTTTCCGAAATTCTTTCCGCATGCACAGCGGTAAGAGCGTTTCAGTCGTCCGAACTTATCGTATAGTTCCACCCTCATCTTCCCTTTGTCAACGATAACGAAATAGTCAAACTGGTTGTTCAGCAATCGCTCACAATAATCCAGAGAGTCGTTTGCCATAGCATAAAGTATTCCCGCGGCATAGGCTTCATGATTATCAGATTCGTCCATATACTGCATGGCAGCATCAGGCGAATCAAAGTGCAGCTTTGGCTTTTCCACCACCTCAGCCACTTCTTCCGCTTCCTCGGCAGCAAGCTCCGTATCGTTAAGCTGTTCCTCCGCCGGTTCCTTTTTTGAAGAACAAGACGAGATGAGAAGAGTAGAAAGCGTGATACAAACAGCAAGCAAAAATTTTCTGAGCATATAAATGTGTTGATAAGATAAAATCATTTTACAAAGGTACGAATAAAGGTCAAGCAAACAAAGCATTTAAGAGTTTTTTGTCCTTCCTCTTTGTCCATCCCCCATTGTTTTGTTAATTTTGCATCCACAATACACATCAATAGGTAAAAAGGATAATTCTTATACAATGGCAAGCATTAATGACATGACCGTGGGTTCGCCGACCCGCGACATTTTGAAATTCGCCGTACCGCTAATCTGCGGCTACGTTCTCCAGCAGATGTATCTAATCATCGACACTGCCATCGTCGGCAGATTTGTCAGCGTCGGTGCCCTTGCCGCCGTTGGAGCCTCAACATCAGTGATGTTCCTCATCATGGGCTTCTGCAACGGAGCCTGTGCCGGCTTCGCCATCCCCGTGGCACAGTCGTTCGGTGCCAAGGCGCTTCCCACAATGCGCCATTATGTTGCCAATGCCCTCCGCTTGTCGGTAGTCTTTGCTGCAGTCATCACCATAGTCACCTGTCTGCTTTGTTCGCCCATTCTGAGGATGATAAACACGCCACAGGAGATTTTCAGTGATGCTTATACATATCTCGTTTTGCAGTTTGCCGCCATCCCCTTCACCTTCGGCTACAATCTCCTGTCGAGTTTTATCCGCGCCCTTGGCAATTCCAAGCAACCGTTTTATTTTCTGATATTCTCGTCGATAGCAAATATCGTGCTCGATTTCTTCTTCATCATCGTCATGCGGCTTGGCGTAGCCGGAGCTGCCATCGCCACTCTCCTTGCCCAGGCAATGTCGGCATGGCTGTGTTATACCTATATCAAGAAGAAGATGCCGCTGCTCATTCCTCAAGGCGAAGAACGGCACTACGACCACAGGAAGGCTATGACGCTCTTGAACAACGGAGTGCCCATGGGACTGCAGTTTTCTATTACCGCCATCGGCAGCATCATGCTGCAGAGTGCCAACAATGCGCTCGGCACGGTATACGTGGCTGCCTTCACGGCATCTATGCGAATAAAATATCTTTTCACCTGTGTCTTCGAGAACATCGGTGTTGCCATGGCGACTTACTGCGGACAGAATATCGGGGCGCGCCGCCTTGATCGCATCACGCTCGGCATCAAGTCGGCTATAAAGATAATGCTCTGCTATTTCGTCATTACCATGTTGCTCATCCTCCCGTTTGCCGAAGAGATGATGATGCTGTTTGTTGACCATACCGAAACCGCCATCATCTCCAATGCCTCCATGTTCATGCGCATTGCCTGCTATTTCTATCCCGTATTGGGGATCCTTGTCATTCTGCGCTACAGCATTCAGGGACTTGGCTACAGCAACTTCTCCATGATGTCTGGCGTTATGGAGATGATTGCCCGCTGCGGCGTCAGCCTCTGGCTCGTGCCGGCATTAGGGTTCCTCGGTGTCTGCTATGGCGACCCTGTGGCATGGGTTGCTGCCAATGTATTCCTCGTGCCGTGTATCATTTGGCTGATGCGGAGACTCAGACGAAAGTTGAATAGAAACGTCGGGAGCGTTTAGGCGAATAAGTCTGTTGCCTTCATTCAAAATAACTCTCAACGCAAACCAATGGAATATTTTCCATCCAGTCTTGCTCCACATATCCTTTCATGGATATACGAAGACCTTTCAACCCCGGATTGTCCTTTATAAACTGCGACAGGGAGCGGGCACGCACATTCTCTTCTGCCTTAACCTCTATCGGGATTATACGACTGCCGTTCTGCACCACGAAGTCTATTTCTGCAGGAGTCTTGCTATTGCTCCAATAGTAAGGAGAAAAGCCGACTGCCCTCAACTGCTGCAATACATACTGTTCGGTGAAGGCACCCTTAAACTCCATAAAGACATTGTTTCCTACGAGCATCTGGTCGGCAGGAACGTCAGACATGCACGACAATAGTCCGCAATCCAACAAAAACAGTTTGAAAGCATCAAAATCCTCATAGAAACTAAGCGGCAGTTTAGGCTCCCGGATGCGGTTTACCTTGTAGACTATGCCAGCATCCACAAGCCATTGGATGGCAAGTTCAAAGTCCTTGGCACGACTTCCCTTACGGACAGCCCCATAAATAAACTTCTTGTTTTCTCTTGCCAATTGCGCCGGAAGAGAACTCAGAACCTGACGTATCCTTGTGGACTCGCTTTCCGAGGTATGCTTTGAAATGTCTCTACTATAAGCGTCAAGAATATTCTTTTGCAACGTGCGAACTTGTTGCAGGTTTTTGTTCTCCACAAACTTCTCCACAACACCAGGCATACCGCCGACAAAATAATACTGCCGCAGCAGTTCTACCATCTTGGGCAGCATCATCCCTATTAAATCCCAATCTTTGGAATGCAGAATATCAAGCCACCCATCATTGCCCGTTGCACATAAAAACTCCTCGTAGTCCATCGGATACATATACATTATGTCGACCTTACCAACAGGGAAAGATTCCCCCTTGCCAAGAGTAACGCCGAGCAATGAGCCAGCGACCATCACATGATACTCTGGCGACTTTTCACAAAAATATTTCAGACTATGGAGTCCTCTTGGTATCTCCTGTATCTCATCCATTATAATAAGAGTGTCTCCAGGAGTTATCCTTATGCCAGTTATTGCCTGCATAGCAATCAAAATTCTGTCAATGTCGTAGTCGAGTTCAAAAAGATTCTTCATTCTTGGTTCATCATCACAGTTGATATACGCCACTTTTTTGTACTCTTTTTCTCCAAAGGATCGCATTATCCAGGTCTTACCAACCTGACGCGCACCGAGAAGCATCAGTGGCTTTCTATCTTTGCTATTCTTCCATTTGCACAGTTGTTGATACATCTTCCTCTCCATAAATATCTGATATTTAAATGTTTCGGCTGCAAAGATACATTTTATCGACGATAAAATCAAATAAGCATCACACTTTTTCGAGGATAAAATCATAAATATTCTACATTTTTTCGAGGATAAAATTAAGTAAATTCTACACTTTTTCGAGGATAAGACATAAATATTTGCAGCAACAAATGTTGCAGCCGACTATGTTTTAGGGTGGACAATATTCTCAAAGAAGAGGATTATTTATTCAAAAGCATCTTGACTCTTTGACAATCAGTATTTTATTTGTACTTTTACACCGTTTTACTGTTAAACAACACGGCTACGTTATTACAAATACAGTAATATGCAGTCTTTATAAAAGAAGAAAACAGTTATGCAAGAGCAATGAAAATTTACTTTCAATTTGCCGAGCGTAAGTTTTTTTTAAGGAAAAAAACTACTAATAAAAATAAACATGAACAAGAAAATCAAAGCAGTATTAATGCTGGCGGCAGCAGTATCGCTAATGCCGGCGTATGCTACCATCGAAGGAAGTCTTGACCCTCCATCGGTAGTGGCACAGTGGAGCAACTCCTCCACTTATCCAAAAGTCATCGATATAAATTTCAGCGACACCACATGGCCTGACACTTGGAAAGGAGAGACGGGAGTTGACTGTCCTGACTTTTCTTCGGGAGGATATGTCAATACTATTATCAATGTTCCGGCAAACGGAAGTACAGACATTACATACCCTGTATATTTCCACCACTGCACCTTTGCAAACAAGAATTCATACAATGGTTTCGCAGGAGCTACAGCAGCATTCTGCCGTCAGTACTATCTGGGACAAAACTGGACGGGCAACAATGCCACGACATACAACAACTGGACTGTTGCCGGTCATACCACGTATCTTGAAGACAACATACAATACGACTCCAACAACAATCCTATTCACGGCGAGGCTGGCTTCGTACAGATGTGTCGCGATGGAAATGTTAAGGATGCATCTGGAAAGCCGGTAAGTCAGCACGGTTGGATGGAGATTGACCACATACCGTATGTTGAACGCGTACAGTGGTCGTGGTCGTCTACTTCATGGGGACGCGGCATTAAATGCGACTATAAGATAGGCGACGGAGAATGGAAGCCTCTTGTATGGATGGGATCAGAAAAGCATAAAGACGGATACACGGTTTTCTCTGACCAGGGATATTTCATGGAGAATGTTATCAATGCCTCTGACGTATCTATCCGCTGGAGAGTATGGGACGGTGAAATCCTAAAAGACCCGGTACAGAAAAATCCTAACGGCGGCGCCGTATTCACAAAGGGCGAGAACCCTCTACTGTCGCAGCAGGCTCCCCGCGTTCACAAGATTCAGATTTTCGGCAACGAGATTACTGCCGAGCAGGCTCAGTATGCCAAAGATAACCCTGTGAGCGACGTGGGTGAACTATCCGACCTTGGCGGCGGAAGCGAAGACAAGGGAGAAACGGCTCCGGATGCCAATGCTCCAGTTGTTACATCCGTTGTGGCGCAAGACGGTACGGGCGACTACACCAAGATTCAGGATGCCATCAACGCCGTGCCTAACGGAGCAAGGGGCATTATCTATATCCGTCCAGGCGTATACGACGAGAATCTCTATGCCGGAACGAAGACAAACAAGGACAAATTTATCTCACTCATCGGCGAGAACAAAGAAACTACGATTCTTACATCCGGCGTTGACCGCGGCAGCAACCACAGTTCTAACACCTATAACGACTGTGCCGCCCTCAACGTGTTTACAAGTCGCTTCTATGCCGAAAACCTCACTATCCGCAACACGAGCGGCAACGTGGGACAGGCTGAAGCTCTCTTCACCAACGGCGATGCACATATCTTCAAGAACTGCTTGCTGAGCGGTTATCAGGACACTTACAAAGCTAACACCGGCTCTCGCGGATATTTCACTAATTGCACCATAGAGGGTGCCACCGACTTTATCTACGACGGCGGCATGGAATGGTTTGACAACTGCACGCTCCACCTCGTGAAGGGCAGTGGCTATATCACGGCTCCTGCCGAGAGCGGAATGCCTATGACAAAGGTGATGTATCCGGAACTGAGCCAGTCTACGTTCTATCCCGGTCTCTTCTTCCGCAACTGCACGGTGACGGCTGCCGACGGAGTGGCAAAGGGTGCCTACTCGCTTGGTCGCCCGTGGAAAGAAGGCTGCGGTTCGATGTTTATCAACTGCACGCTGCCGGATGCCATAAAGGATGCCGGATGGACGGCTTGGGACGGAACGGAAAACAAGTCTTCGCTCTATGAATACAAGAGTGTTGATGCCAACGGCAACCTCGTGGATGTGTCGAAGCGTGCCAGCTTCTCGCATCAGGCTACGGACGCCGAGGTGAAGGCTTACATGAATCCGGATTTCCTCTTCGGCAAATACTCTAAGGTGCCGTTCGACTACGAGAAGATTCTGCGCGGTGCCATCGCCCCGATGAACTTTATCATAACGCCTACCGAGATTTCTTGGGAGAGCGACGACAATGCTGCCGGATTTATTATATATAAGGATGGGGAATTCTGCAAATTCACTACTGAGAAGTCGTTTACGAAGTATACCGACGACTTGGCTAAATATAGCGTTGCCTCTGTTTCAAAGCAGGGTGTGGTATCTAAGGCTGTTGTTGCCGAGGATGCTATCAAGTTGCCGGCATTCCCTACTGCCGAGGGCTTCGGTAAATACACTACCGGCGGTCGCGGCGGTAAGGTGGTAAAGGTTACTTCGCTTGCCGACGACGGTACGGCGGGCACCTTGCGCTGGGCTTTCCAGCAGTATCCGGGCGAACCGATAACTATCGTCTTCACCGTGAGCGGCGACATTCAGCTGAAGAGCGAACTGCGCTTTAAGCGCGACGACTGGACACTTGCCGGACAGACAGCTCCTGGCGAGGGTATTCAGATTACTCACAACAAGATAAACATCGGCGGTTCGCAGAACTTTATCGTGAGAAACATCCGCTTCCGTGCCGGACAGAAGGATTTGGGAGGAAGTCTACTTCAGGACCAGGCATTAGGTGCAGAGAACTGCTCTAACTTCATCTTCGACCACTGCTCCTTCGGATGGTCGATGGAGGAGAACATGAACACTCAAGACAGCCACTTCCTGACCGTGCAGAACAGTATCGTTCACGAGGGTCTCTACAATGCCGGACACCATAAGGGCGAACGCGGCTACGGCAGCCAGTGGGGCGGTTCGCCTGCTACTTACTACCGCAACCTGCTTGCCGACAACATGTCGCGCTCTCCGCGTATCAACGGTGCACGCGGCGAGGACTACGTGGTGTTCATGGAATATATCAACAACGTGAACTACAACTTCGGAAAGAGTAACGCATGTTATGGCGGAGAGAATACTGCCGACATTACATCGTATAACGGAATGAACTCCGGTCATGAGTGTAACTTCATCGGCAATTACTATAAACCGGGACCGGCAACAAGCAGTAATCCACTGTTCTTCCAGTCAAGTTATGCCCGCAGCGGTGCCACATCATGGGGACCGGCAAAATGGTATGTAAGCGGCAACGTGATGGAGGGCAATGATGCAAAAACAAAAGACAACTGGAAAGCTGTATCAGCAGAGAAATACTCGCTCTCTGATATCCGCGTTGACGAGCGCATCGTGCCGGTACACAACTACTACAAGTATTCCGTAGCCGGAAACGTGGGTACCTACGACCCGGAGATGTATATGATTTACGACATCGAGACTGGCGAACAGGCTTACCAGACGGTGCTCAACAACGCTGGAACCGTAAACCGCGACGCTATAGAGAAGCGTATCGTTGAAGAGGCTCGCACTGGAGTGAACAAATACGGCGGAGCCGCAAAGGGTGCCGGCAAGGGCATCATAGACACGGAGAACGACTGCGAGGGCTTCATCTCATACTCTACCGACTATACCGTGCCTCAGGATACCGACGGCGACGGAATGCCAGACGAATGGGAGAAGCAACACGGACTGAACCCGAACGTTGCCGACCAGAACCTTATCAATAACCTGGGCTATACGGCTCTCGAGGTTTATCTCAACAGTTTGATGGGCGAGCAACTGGAAGACGGATTCCACGTGAACAGCATCAAGACGATAGAGAATGCGCCGGCAGTAAGCTACGACAAGGCTGCCGACATGCTCCGCGTCAGCGACAACGCCATCGGTTCGCTGCTGAAGATTTACTCCACCGACGGCAGACTGCTCTCTTCCGAGCAGATCACATCGAAGGCTATCTCTCTCTCAAAGGTTAAGAACAGCATCTTCCTCATCCGCATCGACGGCGAGAAGATTGCACCGAGAGTAATGAAGATAAGGAAATAAAATGAGGCTCAACAGAGCTTTCATATAACAACAAATAACAAATGCCGCTTATGGAACAATGAAAATTCCATAAGCGGCATTTATTGTAAATACGTATTCTATTTCTTCTTTCCCTTTCTCCAAGCCGGCGAGTAAGGCGCATTCTTGCTCTTGCCTTTCTGTCCCTCCGTCACCTCATAGTCAAGCTCCGGCAAGTCAATCTCGTCGTCGTCACGATAAGGAACATTCCGTTCCCTCCGGTACTTCTCGACCCTCACCATCGCCATGCCCTGCGATATTATGCCGAGTTCCTTGGCAGCGGCATACGAAAGGTCGATAATGCGTCGCGAATGGTTGGAGCAGCGGTCGGTTACTTCAACCACAACGCTCTTGCCGTTCTTGATGTTTGTTACCCTCAGCAGAGTGCCGAGAGAATACTTGGCATGAGCACAAGTCAGACTGTCCCTATGGTATTTGTCGCCGTTGCTCATGCGCCTTCCATGCATCCGGTTAGAGTAATAAGAGGCCATCCCTCTCTGTTGTGCGAGAGAGGGACAGCCCCATGATGCAATCAATAAAATAAGTATTATGAAGTTTCTTGTCATATTCTGTTTTATACGATTCCCTGAGCCATCATGGCATTGGCAACCTTCATGAATCCTGCGATGTTCGCACCCTTCACGTAGTTGATGTAGCCGTCCTCGGTACCGTATTTCACGCACTGGTCGTAGATGTCGCTCATAATCTGGTGTAGACGCTGGTCAACCTCTGCTTCTGTCCATCCGAGATGGATAGCATTCTGGGTCATCTCCAGACCAGAAGTAGCCACGCCACCGGCATTTACAGCCTTGCCCGGAGCGAAGAGCTGCTTGGCAGCGATAAACTTGTCAACAGCCTCTGCCGTGCATCCCATGTTTGAGACCTCGGCAACACACAGCGTCTTGTTCTTAAGAAGCATGTCGGCATCATTGCCGTTCAGCTCGTTCTGGGTAGCGCAAGGCAGAGCGATGTCAACCTTAACCTCCCATGGTTTCTTGCCCGGAACGAATGTAGCCTCCGGGAATTCCTCAGCGTATGGAGCACAAACATCATTGCCGCTCGCACGAAGCTCCAGCATATAGTCAATCTTCTTGCCGCTGATTCCCTCCGGGTCATAGATATATCCGTCAGGACCAGAGATTGTAACAACCTTTGCTCCAAGCTGTGTAGCCTTAGTTACGGCACCCCAAGCAACATTTCCGAAGCCGCTGACAGCTACTGTCTTGCCCTTGATGTCGATTCCGTGGGTGTTGAGCATCTCGTGAACGAAATAGAGAGCACCGAATCCTGTTGCCTCCGGACGAATCTTTGAGCCGCCATACTCCAGTCCCTTACCGGTCAGCACGCCTTCCCAACGGTGGGTCAGCTTCTTGTACATACCGAAAAGATAGCCAATCTCGCGACCGCCAACGCCGATGTCGCCGGCAGGCACATCCTCGTTAGGACCGATGTTACGATAAAGCTCAGTCATGAATGCCTGGCAGAAGCGCATAACCTCAGCGTCGCTTCTTCCGCGGATAGAGAAGTCAGAGCCACCCTTTCCGCCGCCCATAGGCAGAGTGGTAAGTGCGTTCTTGAAAGTCTGCTCGAAGCCCAAGAACTTCAGAATAGAGAGGTTAACAGACGGATGGAATCTCAAGCCGCCTTTATACGGACCGATTGCGCTGTTGAACTGTATGCGGTATCCGAGGTTTACATGCACCTCGCCCTTGTCGTCAACCCATGGCACACGGAATGTGATGATACGCTCCGGCTCCACGATGCGCTCGATTATTTTTGCTTTTTCAAACTCTGGATGCTGGTTATATACATCCTTGATGGAGATAAGAACTTCCTTTACTGCCTGTAAATACTCCAACTCGCCCGGATGCTTCTGCTCCAGCTGTTGCATTATTTTCTCCACTTCCATAGTAATGTCTTTTTTAAAGGTTATATTATATATGTGTTATTGTCAAAGTGATTATTATCACATGGCAAATGTAGGCATTATATCGATATCTTCCAAAGAAAATCGGAATTATTTTCCTCTTTAACTTTCATTTTGTTAAAAGACAAAGAAAATAAAGGAATTCCGTATCTGTTTTGGTAACTCCGTTTTGCGTTTTACAAAGACTATTCGACCTATATAGCTGAAATGTTGTATCCTTAGCAAGGCTATACGTAAGTGAATAGTACAATAAAAGTTTTCGGTGAGTTTACCCTCACACCCTCACCAATAGCCTTGAAAGTCCCTGTTTATGGCATTTCAAGGTGTGAGGGTAAGTGTGAGGGGTGTGAGGGTAAGTGTGAGGGGTCATCTTCTCGTCTCAACATTAAATTCCTCTGCCTCGCTCCGTGTCCCTCCTGCTTTCTCCGTTGCAAATACCTTGAAGCGGGCGGTACCGTCCTTCAGCTTGCGGTCGGCTTTCACCATGGCGGTATAGCGGATACCTTTGCCCGGGGCAATCTTCTCGATGATGATTGGGGCAGAGACAAAGATATGGCGGTTGCCAGTGGTCTCCACTACTGTCGGTTGCACATTATATAGCGAATGGGTGGAGTTGTTGTAAACCTCTACCGTAACCTTGGCGAGTTCGCCCGACGATAGCGTCATGCCATTGCCAACATACCTCACGTTGCGGATGCTCAGTGCCGGCATACCTGCCTCTTCCATCATCATGGTACCGGAATGAGGTTTACAGTCGCTTTCCGAAGCCTTTGTCGTGTCATTTCCGTCAAACGAAATTACGTCGTCGCCACCATTGTTCGGATCGAAACCGCTTGCGTCATTGCCGCCGCCATCATTATAATTGCTGTCGCTGTAAGACTGTTGACTGCCACTTTGCTGCTGCGCCTGTGCCATCTGCCGGCGCTGCGCCTTGTATTCATTGTATTTCTGCTGGTTCGCCTTGTCGGCAGCATTGCCGATAATGGCTCCGGCAGCTGCACCGCCAGCCATACCGACAAGGGTACCGATGTCGCTACCGCGCGGTCCACCGCTGATTCCGCCGATTGCCGAACCGATAATGCTACCCAACTGTGCACCGAGGAATCCACCCGATGCCGTATTTTCATTGCCTACGCCACAACCGGAAAGCATCAGCGAGGCAGCAAGAGTCAATGTTGCTATCTTTTTCATCTTCATAATCTCCTATTCTTTATGTCTATCATTATAATAAATTGACAGCAAAATTAGAAATTATCTTTACATCATACAAGAGGATTATACCATTAGACCATTTTTGTGTACTTATCCCCTATAGCTTCTCTAAATCATCGTCTGTATTCCGTCGGACTCTTTCCTGTGGATGCCTTGAAACAGCGGCTGAAATATTTCGGGTCGGTATATCCACAGGCAAAGGCAATCTCGCTGACATTCTTTTGCGTTGTTTCAAGCAGTTTGCAGGCATGCTTGATGCGAGCCTCCTTGAGGAAGTCAATCGGCGTAACGCCCATTATCTGCTTCATCTTTCGCTGCAGTCCGGAACGGCTCACTGCGGCTGCCTCAGCCATATCGCCCACCCCGATGTCGGCATTGGCGATGTTCTCCTCCACGAATGCCGATATACGGCGCATCATCTGGTCGTCCTCTTCGCTGAGTTTCGGAACTACCGGTTGCTCACTGTCTCTACGTTTATCCTCTTTATCGGCATTCAGCAGACTGAGATATGCCTCAAGCACTTCATGGCGCTGACGCTTTATCCGCCTTATATATATAAAGGTGTATGCCGTGCCGCCGATGAACGAAATGACAAATAGCAGAATAAGTACATGAGCAAGTGTCGTCTCCCAGAAAGTCGGCGTAACGACAACGGTGATACCTCTCATGTTGTTTGTCCATATCCCGTCGGCATTGGTAGACTTAACAAGCAGACGGTAAGTTCCGGGATCGAGGTCGAGCAAGGTGGCAGAATGGTCGGAACCGATATTATTCCATGCCACATTGTCCTCCGCTCCGTCCTTTACGAGGGCGAAGGCATATCTTATGTCAGCTTCGGGAGTAAAGTCGAGGGCAGCAAACGAGAGTGTAAGACTCCTTTCATGACTGTCGAGCACCAGTGTATCGAGAGCATTTACCGCACAGTCTTTCTCCTTTCCCTGCACGCTGAGTCCCGTCAGGGCGATAGCCGGCGAGTAGGAGCTCTTGCGCAGTTCCTTAGGAGCGATGGTAAACAGTCCGTCTTGCATACCGAAGCCCCATCTGCCGTCGGGCAAAACGATAGGGAGAGCCTCGGAGAAACGGCATTCCGACAGGAAGAAGCTCTTGCCGAAAGTTACGCAGCTGCCATCATCAGGACTGAATATCACGATATTGTTGCTCCCTACGGCAAGCATCCGTTTGCCGAACGGCACTACAGATATGGCAACATCGGTAGACAGTCCACTCTCCTTATTGAAATGGCGGAAGGATAGTTTCGGGGCAAGAAGGTCGCTACTTGTTATCATGTTCACTCCCCCACTCTCAGTACTTATAAAGATGCGCCCCCGATAATCCTGGGCAATATTCATCGTGGCACTGCAGCTTAGGGCATCCTTGCGGTCAGCTTCTCTTGTATGACAGCGAAAATGCATACCCTTCACGCCATTGCCCTTTACGAGTTTGCAAGCAAGCAGTCCGTCGGTCGAAGCAGCGAGCATCACGTTATTTTTCGTTATAAACAGTTTTCTAACCTTCTGCGCCATTTTTCGCGGATAATATCTCATTCCCGAAAAAGGTTTAATTATCCTTGGCTGCACGGCTGTAGGGTTCTCCACACAACAGATGCCGCCACCCAGAGTGGCAATCCACAGTCTGCCCCAGCGGTCTTCGGCAATATCATACACGTCATTGCACGTCAGTCCTTGGACTCTCTCCATTCTATATGCCGCACCTCCATTCATTTCCCTAAGCCGAAACAGTCCACCGGGTTTGCTGCCAATCCAGATATCCCCATTCCCAACCAGTTTCATGCAATAAACAGGGGCGTCTAACCTTACCTTAGTCTTCACGATATTGCCGCTTGGCGCCAGGTATCCGGCAAACGAGTTGTCGCCGTTGAAAATCTTTACGGCATTATCCTCCTTTGTGGCAATCCAGTATCTCCGGTGCCGGTCAATAAAGAAAGCCTTTGTCTCTATCTGTTGCGGATAGCGCACGATGGTGCCCCTGTGTCTCGGGAAATTAAGTCGATAGATACCGCTCGTTGCAACGACCCACAGATTACCCTGTTTGTCGGGCATGCAGAAGTTGGCAGATTCAAGAACATTCCTGTCGCCGTATGCCGTTTCCTTTCCGCCGGAGAGCGAATACGTCAGTCTGCCGTCGTGATAAACCGTCCACACCACGCCCTGTGCATCCTTGTATTTAAACGGACGGTCTTGTTTCACTGCCTTGCCATTAAGTCCCCTCGTTGCCAACTGCGGTTTGGCCTCAAAGCGATAGTTTTTCAGATTAAAAAGGAACACGTCGTCGTCGACCTTGCAACCGAGATTGCCGTCGGCAGCCATCCAGACCGAGCGGATGCGGTCGGTGGCGATATTGTTGCCGTCGCCCACATGCGCCTTGAACCCACGAAACTGGTATCCGTCGAAGCGACAGAGTCCGTTCCATGTGGCGAGCCAGATCAGTCCCTGTCTGTCTTGCGTCATCTGCGTAACGTGCCATTGGGTCAGTCCGTCATTCTCGTCGTATCTCTGTATGCGGCACAGTGGCTGCGAGAAGGTGTCAAGACAAAAGTATATGGTCAATAGTATGACAGTAATGTATCTCATAGTTCTCTATTATCTTTCAGTCCCTTTTCCAATTCCTCAATAGTCGGCATGGAAGATTTGAAGTCTTTCGGGAATAGTTTTGACAGTTGATATTCTGATATACCCATTGGCTCCTTGTATGAATCCAAGGCATATTTTGCCACTACATTATCTTTGTCCTTACAGATAAGCAAGCCGATGGTAGGATTGTCAATATCTGTTTTGAACTGGTGGTTGATAGCTGAAACATAAAAACTCAATTGTCCCAAGAACGATGGATGGAATGACTGAGCTTTTAGTTCGACGACCACATAGGCATGAAGGTGAGCATTGTAAAACAGCAAGTCGGGGAAGAACTCCTGTTGACCTACCTCCAGGCGGAACTGTCTACCCATATAGGAGAATCCTCTTCCAAGTTCTAAAAGGAAACGAGTAACGTTGTTCACCAATTCATCCTCTATCTCACGTTCATCAAATTTCTCTTTTAAATTAAGAAAATCAAAGTGATAAGGATCTTTGGTCATCTGTTGAGCCAGGTCGCTTTGAATATCAGGAAGCGTAGTCTTGAAGTTGGTGATAGCCTTACCATCACGCTCGTAAAGGTCGGTGTCGAGCCAGTTGAGCAGGGCATCACGTCCCCAATTATTCTCCCAAGTCTTTCTCACAAAGAACAAGGCCTTGTCCATATCGCCCTTGCATTTGTCTATGATACGGCGATGATGGTCCCATGGAATAGACAACAACAGTTTAAAATCATCGACAGGTCGCTGACACTCTTGTCTTTGTCCTTCAGCCCGCTGAATATCTGCACCATACAAGACATTGGGTAAATCGTCCGCAACTTGCGGACGATTTACAAACAATGGAGCATAAAGCTTGTAAAAGTAGCTCATATACTTCAAGTTAGTTGGTGAGAATCCCTTCACCCCAGGCATCTCATGCTTTAGGTCCAAGCTGAGATTCTTGTAGAACCCAGAACCGTATGTATTGGTGTATTGCTTGGCCTCTATATCCCGTCCTAACTTCCAATAGAAATCCAACAGGTAGCCATTGGTAGTACATGATGCTTTGAGACGATGGCTGTAGAAACGTTCCTTGAGTTCTACAAGCCAATCCTTATAGTTGCTGTCATCATGTAGGATTAAAGATAAGTCTATATTTTTCTTTGCCATTTTTTCATTATTAATTTACGCCACAAATATAATGCTTTATATTGATAATCCATAATTAGTAAAAGACTTTTTGAATGAGACGGCAACTATTGGACAAATAAGAATTATTCTTCACAAAAAAAGCGACTTCACATCTGCAATAACAGCATTCGGATTTACAACGACAGGGAACTAAACGAAAGTGGCAGAATCGGTGTAGCTATACTGCACCTTTGGTGCAACGATACTGTACTTTTGGTGCAACGATACTGCACCAAGAGTGTATGGCATAAACAATTGGCGGGAACATCACACTTGGTAAATGTGAAGCTCCCGCCAAGATAAAGCATTATAGGTAAACAGCTGCTATATGCACACTATCTTATCATTACCTTCCTTGCAGACTTGCTGCCTTTCAGTATGTTCAGACCTTTCTCGATATTGCTTCTGCGAACGCCATCAGCTGAATATACAGCTTCTGTCTTGAATTCATTTTCGGCATTGATGCCGTTTACAGCCGATGGGGTCTTTGCCTTAGCCGCAAGACTCAGTCCGCCGAACTCGTTGGCAGCCTGTATTTCATAAGTGTTGCCCTCTACATAGTCGCAAGATGTAGCGGTAGTGAAGCCCTCCACCTTACCGTTCTTCGTAATGACATAGCAGATGGCGTATGGCACGGCATTCCATGTAATCCTGCCGTCCTTCACCACTGGCTCCGGAGCATCGCAAGCCTCGGTAAGCAGTTCCGGCTGCCAGTTGTCGTCGCCGCTCATCACGTTCTTCACGGTATACTGAGCAGCCTCCTCGTCGGTGAGATAGTTCTTTGCCTTTCCTTCCACGCGGTTGCCGTTGGCATCCTTATACCAGTATGTATCCTGACGGTGAGAGAGGTCTACGGGATTGCCGTTGATATCCATCGTGTTGTAGTCAGCCCATAGCACAGGCAGTCCGCCCATCGTTTCATACCATCCCTTAGCCGGGATAGTAACCTCAGCCTTGGTATTGATAAACACCGTCTTCGGGAAGTTGTGCCACGGTCTGCCGAGCCACACATCCGTTTCGGTAGGCACGCCCGGAGCGGTGATTACGTTGTTCATGAAGACATATCCCCACTTCACGTCCTTCTGATGCGACGGAGCCACGATATATCCACCGCTCTTGCGCACGATGTTCAGTGTGTCGTTGTCGAAATAGACGTTGCCGCTGTTGTAGATAAAGTCTACAGCTCCCTCGATAAAGGAATCCTTCACGTAGTGGCGGTAGTTCGACTTGCTTGTAGTAATCCATGTGTCCTGATAGCTGTACATACCCACCTTGTTGAAGGCGATGCGGTCGTTCTCGGTGTTGAGGGCGAGAGCCTGCGGACCGTCGTTTTTCTCCACTCCATAAGAGTTAACAAAGCTCAGTCCCTCGAAATAGAGGTTTGCGGCATGTGCGACGAATGTTGCACCCTTGTCTACGCTAAGGGCATTCGGACCACCGCTGAGTCTGTTGTCGCTGATAAACACCTTGGTTCTGTCCTGTCCGATGAAATACAGATACGGTTTGCTTGCCGGCAGGTCTACATGCTCCTTGTATGTGCCTTCTTTGATGAAGATGAGCCAAGGCTTTACGCGGTTTGCCGGAGCAGCATCGATGGCAGCTTGCACGGTGGTATAGTCGCCAGTGCCGTCTTGTGCCACGACAGCATCGTATACACGAGCCTCCGGCTGCTTGCGCTCCATAGTGGTGAAGTTTATCTCTGTTCCGCTGAAGGCATTGCCGCTGCGGTCGAGAATCATTCCGGCATTGAGCTTGAAGGTGTATTTAGTAGAATATTTCAGTCCGCTATACTGATAAACCACGGTTTTTCCGCTCACCGTAGGCTTCAGCGTCTCACCGTTCAGCGTAGCCTCGCTGTTCTCGGCAGCCACCACCTTCTCGTCGAAAGTAAGGATTACCGAACCGTTTGCCGAAGCTCCCGTTGCATTGTCGGCAGGGATAGAGGAGAGGAGCTTAGGAGCTACCTTATCGTCAACGATTTCCTTGTCGGCGAGTACGAAAATCTCAGCCACGGCAAGTCCGTCGTAATCGCCCGTAGAGCCCACGAGCGGCGAATCATAGTCTGGCAAGAAGCGTACGCGCACCAACTTCTGTCCGGCAGCCTCGGCAGGGAGAGCGAACTCCTCTGAATCCCAAGCGCGAGCCGGCAGGTTGTATGTACCGAACTTGGTATATGTCGTTCCGTCGAGCGAGTACTCGGCATTCACGATGCTGTGTGCGTTGAAGTCGTCGCCCACGGCAGCAGAGAGTATCACGTTGCTGTAGCCCAGGGTAGAGAACGAGAGTTCGAAATAATACTTGTCTGTCAGTTTCTTCCAGCAGCGTGCGGCATACTTACCGTTCTGTCCGCCCTTCTGTGCTCCGCAAGCAAGCCATGACGAGGTCTGTCCGGCGGCATTGCGCAGAGAGAGCAGTCCGGCGTTGTCGCTCTCCGCCTTGTAGTCGGCGGCACGCTCCTGTGTGGGGGTGTCGCTATAGAGATCCCATCCCACGATATAGTCAGCACAAGAGAAGTTTGCCGTGAGGTTTTTCTCTCCGTCCATCTTCACCTCACGCTCCATAGAAGTGGTGTTGTCCTCCCAGTTTGTGAAGGTAAGGATGCGGTTGTTGAGAGCCGTGAGCTTCACGTCTGTTCCTTCCTCGTAGTAGTGCACTCCGTCAACAACGTTTCCCTCTGGCGAGAACTGCACGAGGTTCTGGTTTGCTCCGCCTTCGAGAGTCATGTTCAGAGCATATACATTATTCTTTGTATATGTGGCTGTGAGCGAAGTATTGGCAGTAAGCTCGAATGTATACGGGTTTTCTGTCGATACGACCTTATTGTCGTTTCCTGTCCATCCGGCAAAGTGGTAGCCGAAGTTTTCTGTCGTGCTTACGGTAACTACGGTGCCCTCGTCGAACTCTGCGCCCGACGGGTTTACGGTTACGGTTCCGGCTGCTTCATCGGCAGTGCCTACACTCAATGTGTATACCGGAACGGTAACGGGAGTTCCGTTCAGGTCGCCGGTTACCGTGATATTGCCGAGTGCGAGCTGCTTGTTGTTGGCAAGGTTGTAGATATAGAAATAAAGTTCTACCTTGTCGGATACGGTCTGCAGCGCCGTCATGTCGAGATTTGACGAAGACACGGAGTTTCGCTCCGGATTGAAGCCCTTTACAAGATCGACGGTCTTGTCGCCGCATTTTGCCACCACATCGAGTGTTCCGCCGCTCGTTCCGCATTTCTGCGAATCGAAGGATACGGATTTCGGTGTGAAGCTGACTCCCTTTTTGGGAACGATAGAGAAGGCAACGAATGATTTTTCATCTCTTGCGTTGCTGATTTTCTCTTTAGGGTTTAGCTTCGACAGGTTTCCCTGCTTGCCGTTGAAATAGAGGTTGCTCCCGAGAGAGAAACTTGTTGTTGATACTGCTTCCGGCACGGAGACTTCTGCCGCGGAAGGATTGTCGTCGCTCTTGTCGAACGCCCACGCTATTGTTGCACTCTTGGCATCAATGGCATCTGCCCGGGAAATAACTTTTCCGGCAGCCGACGGATGGGCCGTTCCGAAGAACTGCATGTTGTTTGCCCCTACTGACAGTGAGGCACAGGCAACCAGTGCGGTTGCCGCAATGAATCTGATTTTCATCGTTTTTTGATGTTATTATTCGGTTAGTAATTAGGGTGTCCAGTTAGATGTTCCGAAAAACAGATGCTGAAATCACCCGTTA
>ERZ808246.347-NODE-347-length-40104-cov-19.446853_pt1 | contig 40104 bp, 45 predicted proteins | sample MGYA00521083_ERZ808246 | MGnify/ENA primary metagenome ERZ808246 (study PRJEB31516, sample SAMN03275577) | gut metagenome | biome: mammalia-associated habitat; material: feces | host: Papio cynocephalus | place: Kenya | collected 2012-07-07 ...
GGCAGCAGGCCTTTGAATATGCCTACAAAGACATCCGTGACAGAGGCAAGACTCCGATTCTGTGTGGTGGCACGGGTCTTTACATCCAGGCGGCGACCTGTGGCTACACCTTGCCCCAAGTACCGCCGAATGAGGAACTGAGGGAAGAACTCGAAAAGTACGATACCGAGATCCTTATCGCTAAGCTGAGCGGTTACGGGCCGCTTCCGGACGAAGGTGTCCTCCAGTCCAAAAGAAGGATAATCAGGGCTTTGGAGGTGGCGATGTACGAGCGGGAGCATCCTGTGAAACGGACCGGCTTCATGCCGAAGAATCCGTACTGCATAGGGACTCTCGTCAGCCGTGAGGAACGTGTCGCGAGGATTGACCGGAGGCTTGACGAGAGACTGGCCGGTGGGATGATAGAGGAGGTAAAAAGACTTCTGGACAGCGGGATCAGGCCGGAAGACCTTGTCTATTACGGACTTGAGTACAAGTTCGTCACCCAGTACGTCCTCGGCGTCTTGACTTACGAGGAGATGCGCACTCTCCTGGCCAATGCCATCCACCAGTTCGCCAAACGTCAGATGACTTGGTTCAGAGGCATGGAAAAGGATGGGATAATAATCCACTGGACTGAGGTGTAAATAAATTTACACCTCAATCTTTAATGATCCAAACCCCAGTCACTTTGTGACAGCCCCTGAGGGGCACGGGAAAGGATTCCCCGAAACCCCTTCGGTCGCTTCGCTCCTTATTCCATTATATCAAATATTTTACAACTATATTAATATTCAATAATTTATGCCAAAAGTAGCAATTATCATGGGCTCCACAAGCGACTATGAGGTCATGTCGGGAGCAGAGCAGATCCTTTCCGACTTCGGGATCGAGTTTGAAAAAAGGGTGATCAGCGCCCACAGAACCCCGGAATTGATGTTTGAATATACCAAAGCTCTCAAAGAGCGTGGGTTCAGTGTGGTCATTGCCGGAGCCGGCGGAGCCGCGCATCTGGCCGGAGTGGCCGCCGGACTCACCACGCTGCCTGTGATCGCCGTGCCGATGCAGACCAAGGCCCTCGGCGGGTTGGATTCACTGCTGTCAATGGTCCAGATGCCGACAGGAATTCCGGTGGCGACTGTCGCGATCGGAGGAGCAAAGAACGCAGCAATCCTTGCGGCAGAAATCCTCGCCCTCCAAGACACTGCCGTCTCGAAAAAGCTGGATGCCTACCGCAAGGCTCAAGCTGAAAAAATCTACAATACGATTATCTAGAACGACGCTTCTGTCGATTCCCCACCGAAACGGCCTCCCAGCACAAGTTTAACCTTAAGCAGGGAGGTCTTTTCCTCTGCCGCCACATCACCTTCTATCATCTTCTGAAGAAGATCAAAGGACTTGACAGCGATCTCTGACAAAGGCTGGATGATGTGAGGCACAACCGGCTTGTTCAGCTCGTAGACATCGCTCTCGTCGAAGCAGACGAAAGAGAAATCCTTAGGCATGCTCAAGCCAAGGGCGTTGAGGGCGTTGAAGCCGTACATGGCTATCCTCTTGGTCGGAAGGATGAACGCCTCCGTCCCACGCTTGGCCGCCTCGCGCAGCACCTCGATGACATCTTTCTTCGCGGCCTCGGTGTCATATTCAATCTTGTGTACCCTTATGTCATCTTTCAGGCCGGCCTCGCTCATCGCCGTGGCGTAACCGGACTCTCTATCCGTCAAACTGGTCACGCCGGACTTATAGGAGATCATCTCGATCTTGCCGAACCCCTGATGGAGTAGGTACTTTGTGGCCATCTTGCCGGCGTCAACGTTGTCGACAAGGACACGACCGAATTCATCTCCCGGCATATTCCTGTCTATCAAGACTGTAGGGATTCCGATGCTGATCGCCCTCGCCAACGCCGCCTCCGCCCCGAGGCATGGAGCCACGATAAGGCCCTCCACATTGTACCCCACCATGGTCTCGACCAGATGGGCAAGCTTATGCGGGTTCTCCTCAGAGCTTGCGAAAATCACCGTGAAACCGTCCTTGTAGGCGATGTTCTCAATGTTTCTGCAGATCTCCGCGAAGAAAGGGTTGGCGATGTCCGAGACAATCACGGCGATGGAGTGCGACCTGCCGCTCCTCAGCGACGCAGCCGCATTGTTTCGCCTGTAACCAAGCCTCTTGGCAACCTGAAGGACCCGCTCCGCCGTGTCCGGATTGACCGGACAGTCCAACCTGCCGTCCTTACCCATTTTAGCATTCATCACGAAAGAAACCAGGGTGACTGACACCCCGGCTTCTCTCGCCACATCTCTGATGGTAACTTTTTTCATTCTTATATTAATGTAAGTTCGTCATATTCATTAACCGTGAATCATGACAATAAGTCCTGCCATCACGATTGAGACCATGCTCATCAACTTGATAAGGATGTTCAGCGACGGTCCGGACGTGTCTTTGAAAGGATCTCCGACAGTGTCTCCGACAACGGTAGCATGATGGTTGACGGAATTCTTGCCGCCGAAATGCCCATCCTCAACGTATTTCTTGGCATTGTCCCATGCGCCACCCGAATTAGCAAGGAAGATCGCAAGGATGAATCCGGCGCCAAGTCCGCCTATGAGAAGTCCCATGACGCCTGCCTCTCCAAGAATGATACCAACCAGAACAGGAACGATGATCGCAGTGAGTGAAGGAACAATCATCTCATGCTGCGCGGCCTTTGTCGAGATCTCCACACAGCGCTTGTAATCAGGACGTTGTTTACCCTCAAGGATGCCTTTTATCTCTCTGAACTGGCGACGGACCTCGACCACCATTTTCTGCGCGGCGCGACCCACGGCGTTCATTGTCATTCCGCAGAAGAGGAATGCCATCATGGCACCCACAAAGACTCCGGCGAGGACACGCGGATTCATCAGGTTGACCTGATAATAGTTGACCATCTCCGGAATGGTGGCCTCTGTCACTTTGACAACCTTGTCACCGACTTCAAGAAGAAGAACTCCCGCATGCTGGAGACCGATCTTGATCTCTTCAATGTAAGAAGCGAGGAGAGCGAGAGCGGTGAGGGCGGCCGAGCCTATGGCGAAGCCCTTTCCAGTGGCGGCGGTTGTGTTGCCGAGGGCGTCAAGGGTGTCGGTACGGCGGCGGACCTCAGGATCCAGCTCGCTCATCTGCGCGTTTCCTCCCGCATTGTCCGCGATAGGGCCGTAGGCATCCGTGGCGAGGGTTATTCCAAGGGTGGAAAGCATTCCGACAGCGGCGATACTGATTCCGTACAGACCGTTGCTGATGTAGGCCGGATCAAAGGAGAAGCCAGTCGCGCAAAGGTAGGAAACCAGGATGGCGGCCACAATCGTCACGACAGGGACACAGGTTGAAATCATTCCCAGACCGATACCGTTGATGATGACGGTGGCAGGACCGGTCTGAGAGCTCTCGGCCAGATCCTGTGTCGGTTTGTAGGAATGTGACGTGTAATACTCCGTGGCTTTGCCGATGATGACTCCGGAAAGCAGACCGGCGATCACCGACAGGCTGAGCTGCCACCAATTGCTGAAACCAAGCACGTAGAACACTATGAATGTAAGCACGGCGATAAGGCAGGCGCTGAGGTTGGTCCCGACGCTGAGTGACTTGAGCAGCTGCTGAAGCCCTGCTCCCTCCTTTGTCCTTACGGCGTAGATGCCGATGATGGAAAGAACCACGCCGATGGCCGCGATCATCATCGGGGCCATGATGGCTCTCATCTGCGCGTCGACATCTCCGAAGAAAGCTGACGCTCCGAGCGCCATCGTAGCGAGCACCGAACCGCAATAAGACTCGTAAAGGTCAGCGCCCATTCCGGCCACGTCACCCACATTGTCACCCACGTTGTCCGCGATCGTGGCAGGGTTCCTCGGGTCATCCTCAGGGATGTCCTGCTCGACTTTCCCGACAATGTCGGCGCCCACATCAGCGGCTTTGGTGTAGATGCCGCCGCCAACCCTGGCGAAAAGGGCCTGGGTAGAGGCTCCCATTCCGAAAGTAAGCATCGTGGTAGTGATGACAACAAGGGTCTGCGACTCGCTGGCCTCATGGACAAAAGCATTGAGGACAACCCACCAGATCGAGATGTCGAGAAGGCCGAGGCCCACGACGGTCAAACCCATCACGGCTCCGGAACGGAAAGCCAGCTTAAGACCGGAATTAAGGGACTTGCTGACAGCGTTGGCTGTCCTGGCGGAAGCGTAAGTGGCTGTCCTCATGCCGATGTAGCCGGCAAGAGCGGAGAAGAATCCTCCGGTCAGGAACGCGAAAGGCACCCACTTGTTCTGCACTCCGAAACCGAAAGCGAGGATGCTGAACAAGACCGCCAAAATAACAAAGACAATTCCAACAACCTTGTACTGTTGTTTGAGGTATGCCATTGCGCCCTCACGGACATACTGGGCGATCTCCTTCATTGTCGGTGTGCCTTCATTCTCTTTCTTCATCTGATGGTAAAAGAACCACGCAAAGAAGAGGGCTATCAAAGAAGCCGCTGGCACAAAATAGAACAGATAATTCATAAATTGATTAGTTATAACGATTTATATTATTTCACCAAAAAAAAGGTTCCACGAACCCTCTCAGACCGCAAATATAAGAAAAATGTGGTGACCTTTACATATCTGATGACAAAAAAGATTAAAAAAATGGCGACTGGATGCCAGCCGCCATTATATTCATGCCTGCTCCGGCTGTTACTCAGCCTTCGGAGCCTCCTGTGCAGGAGCCTCGGCAGGAGTCTCCTCCACCTTCGGAGCGTCCGCCTTCTTGGCGCGGCTACGACGTGTTGACTTCTTCTCCTCCTTCTTGCTGGCAAGAGCGGCCTCGTTGAAGTCCACAAGCTCGATGAGAGCCATGTCGGCTCCGTCACCCTGACGGAAGCCAAGGTGCAGTACGCGGGTGTAGCCTCCCGGACGGTCTGCGATCTTCGCAGAGATCACCCCGAAGAGTTCCTTGACAGCCTCCTTGTTCTTAAGGTAGCTGAAAACGGTTCTGCGGGAATGAGTCGTGTCTTCCTTTGACTTGGTGATGAGAGGTTCAACGTATGACTTGAGGGCCTTGGCCTTAGCCACGGTTGTCGTGATCCTCTTATGCATGATCAAAGAAGTCGCCAGGTTGGCCAACAGAGCCTTGCGGTGGCCTGACTTGCGGCCAAGATGATTGATTGCTTTATTGTGCCTCATTTCTATGCGTTCTTTTTCTTGGGTTCAATATTATATTTTCTTACATCCATCCCGAACTGGAGCTTCATCTTCTCCACAAGCTGGTCGATCTCATTGAGGGACTTCTTTCCGAAATTCCTGAACTTCATGAGTTCATTCCTTGAATAGGAAACAAGATCCGCGAATGTGTCGATGTCAGCGGCCTTCAGACAGTTGTACGCCCTCACGGAGAGTCCCATGTCCGAAAGCTTGGTGAGAAGAAGATGTCTCATCCTGAGGCTTTCCTCGTCGAGTTCCTTTGAGTCTGACTCGACAGCGCTCTCGATGGAGATCTTCTTGTCATCAGTGAAAAGCTTGAAGTGATAGATCAGGATACTGGCCGCCTCCTGAAGCGCCATATTCGGAGAGATAGATCCGTCAGTGATTATCTCAAGGTTCAGCTTCTCGTAGTCGGTCTTCTGCTCGACACGCCAGTTCTCAACCGTCCAATTGACCTTTCTGATAGGGGTGTAGACCGCATCGACAAGGACAGTGCCTATCGGTGTGTTCTCCTCCCTCATCTCCTCGGCCGGAACGAATCCACGGCCTTTGGTGATGGTCAAGGAAATCTCAAGAGTGACTGACGGTTCGAGTGAGCAGATGTGCTGCTCAGGGTTCAACACCTTGAAAGAAGACAATCCTTTAGAAATATCCTCCGCGGTAAACTCATTCTTACCGCTAATCACAATGTTTGCTACCTCAGAGTCGACGGAATCAACCATCCTCTTGAACCTTACTTGCTTAAGGTTCAGGATGACGTCCTGCATCCCCTCGATCACACCAGGAATCGTCGCGAACTCTTGATCCACGCCGGAAATCCTGATCTGGCTGATAGCAAAACCTTCCAGAGAGGCGAGAAGAATGCGTCTGAGAGCATTGCCGATGGTCTGCCCGTACCCAGGCTCAAGAGGCCTGAATTCGAAGCGGCCGACTGTATCGGTGCCTTCGAGCATTATCACCTTGTCCGGTTTCTGAAATGCCAAGATTGCCATATTAATTCTTTTTGGGTGTTAATTCTACTTAGAGTACAGGTCTACGATGAGCTGTTCGTTGATGTTCTCAGGAATGTCTGCCCTTGCAGGGAGATTCAGGAACTTGCCTGAAAGCGCCTTAGGGTCAAACTCGATCCAGGAATATTTAGGAGCTGAAGCGACAGCCTTCTGAATGACCTCAAGGCTCTTTGAACGCTCTCTGACAGCAACCACATCCCCAGGTTTCACCTGAACTGAAGGAATGTTGCAGACCTCACCGTTAAGGGTGATGTGAGCGTGGCTTACAAGCTGTCTCGCGGCGGCCCTTGTAGGAGCGATGCCAATTCTGTAGACAACATTGTCAAGTCTTGACTCAAGGAGGAGGAGGAGGTTCTCACCTCTCAGACCCGCCATCTTGGAAGCCTTGAGATAGGTGTTGTGGAACTGACGCTCAAGAAGGCCATACATGTATCTGACCTTCTGCTTTTCCTTGAGCTGGATTCCATACTCACGCTGCTTCTTGCGCTTCGCGGCCAGACCATGCTGTCCCGGAGGATAGTTTCTCTTCTCGAAATCCTTGTCGCTTCCGAATATAGGCTCGCCGAACTTGCGGGCGATCTTTGTGCTTGGACCAATATATCTTGCCATAGTAATTTTTATTTTAATTCATTGATTAGACTTTACGACGGCCTTTTGGTCTACATCCGTTGTGTGGCATCGGGGTCACGTCAACAATCTCAGTGACAACGATTCCAGCATTGTTGATGGTTCTGATGGCTGACTCACGGCCGGCTCCAGGACCCTTGACGAAGACTTTCACCTTGCGGAGACCGGCGTCGAAAGCGGTCTTGGCGGCATCCTCGGCAGCCACCTGAGCGGCGTAAGGGGTGTTCTTCTTGGAACCTCTGAAGCCGCTCTTGCCGGCTGAGGACCAACTGATCACCTGTCCCTGATTGTTGGTCAGGGAAATGATCACATTATTGAAGGTTGATGAAATATGGGCCTGGCCCGTAGCCTCAACCTTGACAACTCTCTTTGATGATGTTGTTTTCTTTGCCATAATTCATCTGATTTTACTTGGTCGCCTTCTTCTTGTTTGCGACGGTCTTCTTCTTTCCCTTTCTTGTACGGGCATTGTTCTTTGTGCTCTGGCCACGTACAGGAAGACCGATACGATGACGGATACCTCTGTAGCAACCGATATCCATCAGTCGTTTGATGTTCATCTGGACGGAGGAACGAAGCTCACCCTCAATCTTATACTCCTCAGTGATGAGGGTACGGATAGCGGCAACCTGATCATCATTCCATTCACCGACCTTGATGTCGTAATCGATACCGCACTTCTGGAGAATCTCTCTCGCGGAGCTGCGGCCGATACCGTAGATGTAGGTGAGACCTATCTCACCCCTTTTGTTGTTCGGTAAATCAACACCGGCTATTCTTGCCATAATTTATCTTAAACTTTATTTGTTTTACAAACTACTGTTATCCCTGGCGCATCTTGAACTTAGGGTTCTTCTTGCAGATGACATAAAGACGACCTTTGCGTCTGACGATCTTGCAATCATCGCTGCGCTTCTTGATGGATGTTTTGACTTTCATATCGTGAATATTTTTATTTGTACCTGAAAGATATTCTTCCCTTAGTCAAATCATAAGGTGAAATTTCAACCCTCACCTTGTCTCCAAGGAGGATGTGGATGAAATTCATTCTCATCTTGCCGGAGATGTTGCAGAGAAGGACATGACCGTTCTCAAGCTCCACCTTGAACATCGCGTTGGGAAGAGTCTCGATCACTTTTCCGTCTTGTTCTATCGCTACTTGTTTGGACATTGAAAAAACACTTTAAAATTTACCAGTACTTTCTATATAATCAAACGTTGACAGTTGTTCCGCCTTGCCTTTACGAACAACAACCGTAAGCTCATAGTGAGCCGCGTTCCTGTGGTCGGAAGTGTGTACAGCCCAACCATTTCTGGCCACATACACTCCTCTGCCCCCTGCATTGATCATTGGTTCGATGCAGATGACCATTCCATCCACAAGTCTGCACCCGTGACCCTGACGCCCGTAGTTCGGCACGCCGGGAGCCTCGTGCATCTCCTTCCCGAGTCCATGTCCTTCAAGTTCACGGACAACCGAGAAGCCGAATGACTCAGCGTACGATTGCACCGCGTGTCCGATGTCTCCGGTCCTGTTGCCGGCCACCGCGGCCTCAATGCCCTTGTAGAGCGAAGCCTTGGTCACGTCCATAAGCTTACGGGTCTCGGCGTCCACCTCCCCGACCGGGAAAGTGTAAGCCGAATCTCCGTTATATCCTTTATACAAGGTGCCTATGTCAGCCGACACGATGTCGCCCTCCTTCAGGACATAGTCCGACGGAAAACCGTGGACGACAACATCGTTGACCGATGTACATATCGCGGCGGGAAAACCCTCGAATCCAAGAAAACTAGGAATCGCTCCGTTGTCACGGATAAAAGTCTCGGCCACCTCATTCAACCTCGCGGTTGTCACACCCGGGGCGACCACCTTGCCGACTTCCGCCAATGTCTTGGAGACAAGAATGGCATTCTCGCGCAACAATTCGATTTCCTCTTCTGTCTTAGGCTTAACCATCAATCCTGTGATTATCAAAATTACATTCCAGAACGTCCGCTGATACGTCCAGTCTTCATCAGACCGTCATAGTGACGCATCAGAAGATAACTCTCAATCTGCTGAAGTGTGTCAAGGACAACACCCACAAGGATCAACAGCGAGGTACCGCCGTAGAAGCTTGCGAACTGGTCCTGAACGCCCATAATCCTGGCGAAAGCAGGGAGAATGGCGATGATGGCGAGGAATATGGATCCCGGGAGCGTCACCTTGGACATGATTGAGTCAAGGTAGTTCACCGTGGCCTTTCCAGGCTTCACGCCAGGGATGAATCCTCCGTTCTTCTTCATGTCCTCGGCCATCATGGTTGGATTCACAGTGACGGCGGTGTAGAAGTACGTGAAGATTACGACGAGGAATCCGAAAATCAGGTTATACCAGAATCCGGTGTAGTTACCGAGAGTGGCGGCAAGGCCTCTGGTCGCGTCAAAGCGGGAGAACAGAAGCGGGAACAGCATCAAAGCCTGGGCGAAGATGATCGGCATCACACCGGCGGCGTTGATCTTAAGAGGGATGTACTGACGTACACCACCGTACTGTCTGTTGCCGACAACTCTCTTGGCGTACTGAACAGGAACTCTTCTGACACCCTGTACAAGCGCGATGGTCGCGACAATGACAAGGAACCAGATGATGAGCTCGACGATCAGGGCGATAGGACCGCCACCGGCTGTCGTGCTGAGTTTCGTACCAACCTCACTCACGAGGGCGAACGGCAGACGGGCCACGATACCGATCATGATGATCAGGGAGATACCGTTGCCGATACCCCTGTCAGTGATCCTTTCACCAAGCCACATGACGAACATCGAGCCTGACATCAGGATGATGGTGGCCACAAGGTTGTACATGAATCTGCTCCAGCCAAGCTGGGTCTCCGCAAGGAAAGCGGCGCCCGGGATCTGGCTGTGGATAGAAGCGATGTAAGCTGGGCCCTGGATGCAAAGGATGAGAATGGTGAGGTATCTGGTGAGCTGATTCATCTTCCTGCGGCCACTTTCGCCCTCCATCTGGAGTTTCCTGAAGTAAGGGACGAACATGCCCAGAAGCTGAATCACGATTGATGCGGAGATGTACGGCATCACTCCCAACGCAAAGATGGAAGCGTTACCGAAGGCACCTCCTGAGAACATATTCAAGAGACCGACGAGTCCTTGCTGGGTGCTGTCCTGAAGGGAGGCCAGCAAGGTCGTGTCGATACCAGGCAGCACGATGAAGCAACCCAACCTGTAGACCAGGACGAGAAGGAACGTGTAGCCGAGTCTCGTACGGAGCTCCTCGATCTTGAAGATGTTCTTTATTGTCTCAATAAACTTCTTCATCGCTATTTGCCGATTACGATTGTCTTACCGCCGGCAGCCTCGATCTTGGTGACAGCGGAAGCCGAGAATGCGTCAGCTGTGACATTTACAGCGGCTGTGATCTCACCGTTGCCAAGAACCTTCACGAGTTCCTTGGCGTCGGCGAGTCCGGCTGCCTTGATGTCCTCGATGCCGATCTCAGCCTTTCCGAGCCGCTCGGAAAGAGCCTGGATAGCAGCCACGTTGACTGCCTTGTACTCAATTCTGGTCGGGTTCTTGAATCCGAACTTAGGGACACGTCTCTGAATAGGCATCTGACCACCCTCGAAACCGATTTTGTGTTCATAGCCTGCACGGGCCTGGGCACCCTTGGTACCACGGGTGGAAGTACCACCCTTACCGGAACCCTGACCACGGCCAAGACGTTTGCTGTTATGAGTCGCACCTTTTGCAGGTTTCAAATTTTCCAGTTTCATCTATTCGTCCTCCTGATTAGATTTCTTCAACTTCAACAAGGTGACGGATCTTGGCGAGCTGGCCTTCTGTCACCGGAGTCTTTTCGACCTCCACGGTCTGGTGCATTCTGCGGATGCCAAGAGTGGTCAGATTAGCGATCTGCCTCTTTGTCGCTCCGTTCTTGCTTCTTACCTGTGTTATCTTAAGTTTTGCCATAACTGTGTCTCCTCCTAACCGTTAAATACTTTGCTCATAGGAATTCCGCGGAGACCGGCCACAGTGTAGGCGTCCCTCATCTGGGTAAGCGCGGCGACAGTTGCTTTCACAAGGTTGTGAGGGTTTGATGAGCCCTTTGACTTTGCGAGCACGTTCTGGACACCGGCTGACTCAAACACGGCACGCATGGCACCACCAGCCTTCACACCGGTACCAGGGGCAGCCGGCTTCATGAATACAACAGAGCCTCCGAACTTGGATTCCTGCTCATGCGGAATGGTTGTGTTGATGATAGGAATCTTCACAAGATTCTTCTTGGCGTCCTCAACACCCTTAGCGATGGCGGCAGTTACCTCATTGGCTTTTCCAAGACCATAACCAACAACGCCGTTCTCGTCACCCACAACCACAATCGCGGCGAAACGGAAGTGACGACCACCCTTAGTGACCTTAGTCACTCTCTGGATGGCGACCAATCTGTCTTTCAATTCAAGATCAGATGTCTTTACTCTTTTAACATTTGTATTTGCCATAGTCTTTCAATTAGAAAATAAGGCCACCTTCACGGGCAGCGTCGGCCAAACTTTTAACTCTACCGTGATAGAGGTAACCTCCACGGTCAAAAGAGATGGTGGTGATACCCTTCTCCTTGGCACGCTCAGCGATCGCCTTTCCTACGATGGCCGCAGCCTCGATTCCAGTCTTGCCTTTGCACTCAGCGGCAAGGACCTTATCATTGGAAGCAGCAGCAACGAGTGTAACACCCTGCTGATCGTCCACAACCTGGACGTAGATCTGCTTGTTGCTTCTGAAGACAACCATTCTTGGCCTCTCGGCAGTTCCATTGACATGCTTACGGATGCGGTAATGGACTCTTCTTCTTCTTTCAATTCTATTCAATGCCATATCTATGTCCTCCTATTATTTAGCTCCAGCAGTCTTACCGGCCTTGCGACGAAGCTGCTCGCCGGCGAACTTGATACCCTTGCCCTTGTAAGGTTCAGGCTTGCGGAGTGAACGAATCTTGGCCGCCACCTGTCCGATGAGCTGCTTGTCGATGCTCTTGAGGATAAGGACAGGATTCTCACCTTTCTTCACATCAGGAACCTCAGCCTTGATCTCAGGAGCGAGCATCAGCTGAACGTCGTGTGAATAACCGAGAGAGAAAGTCAGGAGCTGACCCTGAGCCGCGACACGGTAACCTACACCTACGAATTCCTGCTTGGTCTGGTAGCCGGTGGAGACACCTACAACCATGTTGTGCACAAGCGCGCGGTAAAGACCGTGCATCGAACGATGTCTTGGTTGGTCAGTAGGGCGGGTGAACTTGATTTCATTATCCTCGATGGTGACGGTGATGTCCGGATCAACTTTCTGGCTCAGCTCACCAAGAGGTCCTTTAACCTTCACAACGTTGCCAGGGAGAACTTCAACGCTCACCTTGTCCGGAAGGCTTACAGGCAATTTACCGATTCTTGACATTATTCTTTTCTTTAATCGTTAATAAACATAGCAAATAACCTCACCACCAACGTTAAGGTTCTTGGCCTCCTTGTCAGTGATGACACCCTTTGATGTCGAGAGGATGGCGATGCCGAGTCCGTTCAGAACCCTTGGCATGTTCTCCACGTCTGAATAGACTCTCATACCAGGGGTAGAGACACGCTTGATGTTCTTGATGGCGGCCATCTTGGTCTGAGGATGGTACTTCAGAGCGATCTTGATGGTGTTGTAAGGGGTGCCCTCAACAATCTTGTAGCTGAGGATGTAGCCCTTCTCACAAAGGATCTCAGTGATCGCGGCCTTCATCTTGGAGGAAGGAATCTCAACGATCTTCTTTCCTGCCAGATAGGCGTTGCGGATCCTTGTAAGATAATCTGCAATTGGATCAGTCATTGTTTTTTTGATTTTTAGATCGACGCCCCGGGAGGGACGCCCGATATCCGATTGTTAATAAAATATTATGTCGCTGTTACCAGCTTGCTTTCTTGACGCCCGGGATGAGGCCGTTGCTGGCCATCTCACGGAACTGGATTCTGCTGAGACCGAACGCTCTCATGTAGCCCTTTGGACGGCCGGTGAGAGAGCAGCGGTTGTGCAGACGTACAGGTGAAGCGTTCTTAGGGAGCTTGTCAAGGGCAGCCCAATCGCCGGCCTCCTTAAGAGCCTGCCTTTTGGCGGCATATTTGGCAACCAGTTTCGCGCGCTTAACCTCGCGGGCCTTCATTGATTCTTTTGCCATATTCCTTAGTTATTATGTTTCTTGAAAGGCAGACCGAACGCGGCGAGGAGTGCGTGAGCCTCTTCGTCGGTCTTCGCTGTAGTGACGAAAGTGATTTCCATTCCGTGGATTCTCGGGTTCTTGTCGATGTCCACCTCAGGGAAGATGATCTGCTCCTTGAGACCGAGGGTGTAGTTTCCTCTGCCGTCCATCTTCTCGGCGATGCCGTTGAAGTCCCTGATTCGAGGGAGGGAGATACGGATGAGTCTCTCGAGGAACTCGTACATCTTCACGTCGCGGAGGGTAACCTTAACACCGATAGGCATGCCCTTACGGAGACGGAAGTTGGAAACGTCCTTTCTTGAGGTTGTGAGAATAGCCTTCTGACCAACGATCTTTCCGAGCTCCTCAGCGGCCTCCTCCACAAGTTTCTTATCATTGGTGGCCTCGCCGATACCCTCATTGATGGTGATCTTGACGAGACGAGGAACCTGCATAACAGTCGTGTAAGAGAACTGCTTCATCAGCTTCTCAACGATCTCCTCCTTGTAAACCTTCTTGAGGGAAGGAACATATCCTGCAGGAAGCGCCTGCGCTTCAGCCGGTTTGTTTGTAGCTTTCTTTGCCATAGTTACTTGATCTCCTCTCCTGATTTCTTAGCGTAACGGATTTTCTTTCCGTCCACGAATTTGTAGCCTACTCTTGTCGGCTTGTTCTGGGCAGGGTCAATGAGCTGGACGTTAGAAACGTGGATGCCCGCCTCCTGCTTTACGATGCCGCCCTGAGGTTGCTTGGCGTTTGGCTTTGTGTGCTTGCTGACAACGTTGACACCTTCAACGATGACGCGATCCTTGGCTGGGATGACGGTCAGGACCTTTCCGGTCTTGCCCTTGTCGTTACCGGCATTCACATACACGGTGTCACCCTTCTTAATGTGTAACTTTTTCATAATTCTCAATGATTAAAGGACCTCAGGCGCCAGTGAAACAATCTTCATGTAGTTCTCACGCAGCTCCCTGGCCACAGGGCCGAAGATACGTGTTCCGCGAAGCTCACCCGCATTGTTCAGAAGAACACATGCGTTGTCATCGAAACGGATGTAGGACCCGTCCGGTCTGCGGATCTCTTTCTTTGTACGGACTACGACAGCCTTGGAGACCGAACCTTTCTTAGCGTCACCGCTAGGAAGAGCGCTCTTGATCGCTACAACGATCTGGTCGCCCACTGTCGCATACCTATGATGCGTACCGCCAAGCACACGGATGCAGAGGACTTCCTTCGCACCGCTGTTGTCGGCAACCTGTAAACGTGTTTCCTGCTGTATCATAACTACTTAACTTTTTCTACGATTTCAACTAATCTCCACCTCTTAGTCTTGCTGAGAGGACGGGTTTCCATAATGCGCACGGTATCTCCCTCGCTGCACTCGTTCTTGTCATCCTGAGCGACGAACTTGGTGGTCTGCTTGATGAACTTACCGTAGAGAGGATGCTCCTTCTTGGTCTCGACCGCAACGATGATGGTCTTGTCCATCTTGTTGCTGACCACTACGCCGATTCTTTCCTTACGAAGATTTCTTTCCATAAGACTGATGATTATTTCTGTTCATTTTCTTTCTCAGCGAGGATAGTGAGCATACGAGCGATATCCTTTCTGACTTTCTTGAATTCCGATGTGTTCTCCAATGGAGAGATGGCGTGGTTGAGCTTCATCGTGTCAAGCCTGTTCTTTTCAACCTGGATGCGGTCCTGCAGATCTGCAATGGACATCTCGCGAACTTCAGATGTTTTCATTATTCCTTTCTCCATTAATTATTCAACATAATCCCTGCGCACCACGAACTTTGTGGCGATAGGAAGCTTGTGGGCCGCAAGACGCATGGCCTCTTTCGCGATGGCGAGAGAAACACCGTCAGCCTCGAAGATGATACGTCCCGGAGTCACCGGAGCCACGAATCCCTGAGGATCACCCTTACCCTTACCCATACGGGTGTCGAGAGGCTTCTTGGTGAAAGGCTTGACCGGGAAGATCCTGATCCAGATCTGTCCCTCACGGTTCATACAACGTGAAATAGCCTGACGAGCGGACTCAATCTGCTGCGCAGTGATCCAGCAGTTCTCGAGGGTCTTGAGACCGAAGGAACCAAACGCGAGCTGGTTGCCCCTCTGGGCCATACCCTTCATCACGTTCTTTTGTTCTCTTCTGAACTTAGTTTTCTTTGGTTGTAACATTGCTGTACTACTTTAATAATTTCCAAATTCTCCAAAATCTATTGAATATCAGCGTATTGCGCCACTACACCCTAGAATTTGGGACTGCAAAGTTAGCAAAAATTCATGGATTTCAAACATTATTTAAAAAATATTTCAACTTTTTCGACCGCAAAACCATTAAAAGAAATCTGTCATTCTCAATTCGTTAGATAACGGCGCAAAAATATTTTGCAATCAATTTTGACACGCCCGAATCCAGTTTATCCGCGAATAAGTCCGTGGCACAGTTTTTTCAGAAAAATCGTACCTTTGCATCCCAAGACAATGACACGTCTCACGACATACGCCACCTGCCTTATCTCAGGGTTCCTGACGATGATCACCATCTGCGCCGGGCAGACTCCTGACGTTCCGCCTCAGGCGCGCGGCGGCAGATCCGGCTACATGGGCTACCGCGTCGAGCACGGAGACACGTCCTACTACGACAGCATAGACCCCGCCTGGATCTTTCCGAGAGGTTTCCGCGGAAGCAAGCGAGACCTGAAGAAATACTACCGGCTGGTCTACAACTTCAACAAGGTCTACCCGTACGCCCTTCTGGCCAAGGACATGGAAAGCCAGGTCGACAGGCACATCTCCGAGAACAGTCTGCGCAGGCGCAAGAAAGAGAAGTACATCAACCGCCTTCAGGAAGAGTTGCTGGATGCCTACGAGAAGCCGCTCAAGGGCATGACAATCTCGCAGGGGAAGTTACTGATCAAGCTGGTGGACAGAGAGATAGGCAAATCACCGTACAATGTGATCAGGAGTTACAAAAGCGGAATCTCCGCCGGCTTCTGGCAGGGTGTGGCCAAAGTCTTCGGCCAGGACCTGAAAAGCCACTACGACCCCAAGGGAGAGGACAAGATGACTGAATATCTTGTCGAGAAGTGGCAGAGAGGCGAGTTCGACGCCCTTTACTATTCAATATTCTGGGAGATGCCCAAGCATCCCAACATCGTGTCGAAAGAGATAAAGTTCGACGAGTGAGGCGCCATCCAGTCCTTGAGGATCAGGAGTCTGGCTCCGGTAGGAAGGGCGATGTCCTCGCTCACATGAAAATGCCCAAAGATGAAATAATCCACGTGACGCCTCCTCGAGAAATCCACGGCGAACTTGTACAATGGCTCATCGGCGCCTCTGAAGGCATATTCCTGACTCTTCGCCACCCGGCTTTTCTTTGACCATCCTTTGCCCAGGCGGAATGCCAGATAAGGATGCAACAAGCTGAAAAGGCTCTGGAAGAACTTGTTGCGGAACCCCCAGCGCATCAGTTTGTACCAGCGGTGCCCAGGCCCAAGCCCATCGCCATGTCCGAGGCAGAATGTCTTTCCGCCTATCTCCACGACATAGGGCTGCTGAAGGATCCGGATTCCGAGTTCCTCGAAATAATGAAAGCACCAGATGTCATGGTTGCCCTGAAAGAAACACACCTCCACCCCGGCGTCCATCAGATCCAGCAGGGTGGCGAACACCCTGACATAGCCCTTAGGGACCACATCGTGGTACTCGTACCAAAAGTCCCAGATGTCCCCGAGCATGTAGAGCGTCTTGGTCCTGTCCTTCGGGATGGACTTCAGGAAACGGACGAATCGGGCCTCCCTCTCGGCGGGATCATTGACGTCCAGCCCAAGATGCACGTCGGAGACAAAGTACGTAAGGGTCCTGTCAGCCATTGTTATTCATGAATATTCCTACGCGAAGATGAGCAGCAGGAGAGAGACGACGAGGCAGTAGATGGCGAACCACGTGAGCTTTGCCTTCTTCACTATGGCTATCATCACCTTGCAGGCGAAAAGGCCTGAGAGGAAAGCGGACAGGAAGCCCACCAGAAGGCAGACAGGGCTGAGTCCTCCGCCAAGGGCGGCATCGCCTCCAAGCCCCTTGACAAGACTCAGGAACTGTTCCCCGACGATAGGCACAAGTACCATAAGGAACGAGAACTGCGCCATCACCTCTCGCTTGACCCCGCAAAGCAGTCCGGTGGCGATCGTGGTGCCGGAGCGGGAAAGGCCAGGAGCCACGGCCAATGCCTGGCCGAGTCCGACCGCCATGGCCTGCCAGTAGGAGATTCCGTTCCGTGCGGAAGAGCCGCTGGACCCCGATGTCTTGCGAGCCGCCACACGGGAGGAGACATCAGACAGGTAAAGCAGGATCGCGGTGATGATGAGGCAGACAGCCACCGTAAACAGGTTGTCCGAGAACAAAGCCTCGACCTGATCCCTAAAAAGAAGTCCGACGACGGCCACCGGGATCATGGAGACCACAATCTTGAACACATAGTCGGTCTCGTCGTTGTAGGTGAACTTGAACAATCCGGCGAAAAGACGGCATATAGGTTTCCAGAACACGATTACAGTACTGAGCACCGTGGCGAGATGGACCGTCACGGTGAAATCCAGAAAACCGTCTCCATCAACGCCGAGCAATTCCCTCACTATCATCAGATGACCGCTGGAGCTGACCGGCAGAAACTCTGTCAAACCCTGTACTATTCCCAAAAGAAGCGCTTGTAACCAATCCATAACCTATTCCACTTTATTGTTTTCAGACTCTTTAGGGCGGCGCATGATGGCCACGATCTCGATGACCACGCCGACGATGATCACGAGCGGAGCGGCCACAAGCCTGCGGAAGTCAAACATGGCCCAGTTGAACTTGTCCGGATCAACGGTGCCTCCTCCAATCATCAGCACAAAGCCGGCGACCATCACCAGAAGCCCCATAAGGAGGAGCCTCAAGCCCTTGGCCGTGATTGGCATCTTGGTGTTCTCTGACATATTCGTAATAATTTATTGTTAGCAATATAATTCATCCTTGGACAGCGAGACGAGGTGCCCCACGACAAGCGCGGTGCTCACCGTGCAGATCACGATTCCCGAGACGATCACCACTCCGATCACGACGAGAAGCAAGTCAAGCCTGAACACTTCGAAAAGCTGGGCGAACTCGCTTCGCACGAAGAAAAGTATCCCGACGAGCATCACTGTGGCGAGAAGTGCGGAGAACAGCCCCTGGAACACAGCCTGCACCATGAAAGGCACCCTGATAAAGGCCTTGGTCGCACCCACCAGCTTCATCGTGTGGATGGTGAACCTTCTGGAGAACACGTTCAGTCTCACCGTGTTGTTGATGAGCACAAAGGAGATGAAAAGAAGCAGGGCTATGAACACGCCAAGCACGACCGAGATTTTCTTCAGGTTAGTGTTCAGTTTCTCGACCAGGGACTGCTGGTAGACGACCTCATCGACAATCCCGGAGCGTCCTATCGCCCTTTTTACCACCTCAAGGCTGTCCGTGGACACATAATCAGCCTTCAAGGTCACCTCCACGGAGACAGGGATCGGAGCGGTCTCGAAGACATCCAGGAAGTCCTGCCCCAGAAGCTCAGCCATCTCTTTGGTGCCTTGCTCTCTGGAGACAAACTTGCTGCTCTTTATGAAAGGCATCGCATCAAGTTCGGAGACATATTCCATGGCCTCCTCGTCATCGACCTCCTGCTTCATCAGGACGGAGACCTGCATGTTCTCCTTGAAATAGTCAGAGACGCTTCTGGCGTTGACCACCAGAAGAGCCGCCACCCCGACAAGGAGCAGCACAAGACTTATGCTGATGACCGTGGAAAGCCAGGCTCCGACCAGCCGCCGGCGTATCAATTTGTTTTCACCTGCCGTCATATTCGCACATTACACCAAATTGGACTCAAAGATAGTGAAATATCGAAATATGAAAAAAAATTATTACCTTTGTAAGTCAAGAAAATTACCATGGGAAAACCCGTAAACAGAGTTTTATTCGTCAATTCGGAGATCATGCCGTTCCTTCCAGAGACTCCTATCTCGAAGATCGGACGCTGTCTTCCACAGGGCATCCAAGAGCGCAAGAAGGAGATCAGGGCGTTCATGCCGCGCTATGGGTGCATCAACGAGCGCAAGAACCAGCTCCATGAGGTGATCCGCCTCTCCGGCATGAACATCATCATCGGTGACGTCGACAGGCCGCTTGTGATCAAGGTGGCTTCCATCTCATCAGCAAGGATTCAGGTCTACTTCATTGACAACGAAGACTATTTCCGCCGCAAGCAGATCGCATTCGACACGGACGGCAAATTCTTCGAGGACAACGGACAGAGAGCTATCTTCTTCGCCCGCGGCGTGCTTGAGACCGTCAAGAAACTTCGTTGGGCCCCGGATGTCATCCACTGCCAGGGCTGGATCTCACAACTTGTGCCGATCTACCTGAAGAAAGCCTACAACGGGGATCCGATCTTCAGCGGAAGCAAGATTGTGACATCCCTCTACGGAGAGGCAGTCGGCGAACAGTTCTCACCGTCTTTCAAGGACAACATCCTGTTCGGGGGTATCAAGCCGGCCGATGTCTCGCTACTGGACAGTCCTACTGGCATAAATCTTGCGAAAACGGCAGCCTTGTATTCCGACGGGGTGATCTTCGGCGACAAAGATGTTGATCCCGAACTGGCAAGTTTCTGTCAGGAACGGAACATCCCGACGCTTCCTTTCAACGAGGAATCAATCAGCAGCGGACGCTACATAGAGGAATACGATGATTTTTATCAACAGTTGCAGTAAATGAGAAAACTCACAGCAGTCATCGTTCTTATCGCAGGCCTTGTGTCTTGTGTCGGAACAGACCAGAGCCTCGGTGGTGACTTCATCCCGACCGACCAGAAATACGACTTCCACACGGCCGAATTCGACCTTGACGAGATTTGGTTAAAGTCCATCGACAGCCTGACGGCATATTCATCAAGAAGAATCACCATCGGCTCGATCAGGGACGAGACCTTCGGGCTGTTCAGCAGAGGGAGCGTGGTCACGCTTGTCCCTGTGCTGGACTCGGTGGATTTCGGAAAGGATCCTGTGTTCAAGAGATTCAAGTTCAAGGCCGGCGCCGATTCATTGTCAGTGGCCGACGAGAGCCAGATGAACATCCTTCAGAACGTCAATGTCTATGCCCTCACCGAGCCGCTCGGCTCCAAGGACTACTTCTCCAGGGCGGAAGTCAAGCACGGTTCCAAGCGAATCACCAAAGGGGTGCCGGTTGTCAATGGCCAGGACTCACTGACTTTCGAGTTCACAGAGGAATACGGGAAACAGTACCTGAGCATGACCCAGGATGACCTGAAAAACCTGGAGACATACACGAAGAAGTTTCCGGGAATATACCTCTGCACCGACGAGCCTACGGGAATAGGCGGCAGGTTTGACATGTACAAGTTCGACATCCTGCAGTCCGTGGCAAGCTCATCGGGCTCCTACATCTCGAGGACAGACAACTACGCCATCCTCTATTTCAACGGAGAGTTCGACGGAGAGAGAAGGGACTCAAGCCTGATGTTTTATTTCAGTCCCGTGGAGATGCGGAATCTTGACTCTCTGATCAACGTCAACAAACTGCCCTCACAGTACGTGTTTAACGTTGACCACCACGAGTCCGATCACCTTGTCGGCAAGGCTGGCGACAAAATCTACATCGAGGGAGGAAGCGGCGTGAAGCCTGTTGTCCCGGCCTCGGAGATCCGGCGCCTCGTCAACGAGGAGATCGTCAGAAAAGGCGGCGATCCCGCCACGGCCCTGGTTTCAAAAGCGACCATCGAGATGCCGTTTGATTTTCCCGAGGACTACACGACCATGTTCCGCTACCCGAAGGTGCTCAGCCCGACCATAAAGATCAGCACGGACACCACGGTCACTTTCGCCGGGCTCACCGACGCCAGCGCATCGGATGAGAACCAAGGGGATGTGAACCGGTCCCTGTGCAATTACGCCCCGGACATCACTCACCACGTACAGCAGATCATCCGGAAAAAGGCTGATGACAGCAAGTTATCAAATTACGACATCTGGTTTCTGATAATGAGCTACGAGAAGACGACCACGACGAACTCGGAAGCGGAGGAGATGGCCAAATACTATCAGCAGATGGCCTATGCATCTTACTACAACCAGCTCTACGGGGGATACGGCTATGGCAGCTACGGCTACGGTTACGGCGGCTACGGCGGTTACGGCAGTTATTACAATAACTACTATAACTATGCGACCATGGCTCAGTACGCCTATTCGTCGGCCACAACGACGACTTCCAGCACCGAGCTGGACAAGGATCGTTACTACAGGGCGGTACTGCGTGGCCCGGAGTCCGAAGGCAGGAAGCCTAAGTTGAAGGTTACGTTCGCGATCCCGAAAGGATACCCTGAGAAATAGACCGGGGTCGCTGACCGAAAAAACGAAAATGGCAAATTTTGCACATTACCAAAATTTGCCATTTTATTTTTTCATTACCAGATCATATTCCGGAAACTATTAAGCCTCGGACCTAAATCCGAGGCTTTAACTTGTTACGTCTAAAGGATTATGCCTCCTTGCTGGCAAGCTTCTCCTTGACTTTGTCGATCGCGTCCTTAACAGTCGCGATTGTGCTTGTCTCCTCATCAGGAATCTTGATCCCAAACACTCTCTCAAACTCCATAAGAAGCTCAACTGTGTCAAGTGAATCAGCTCCGAGATCATTTGTGAAGTTGGCGCTCTCAGTCACCTCAGACTCCTCGACGCCCAGCTTGTCAACGATAATCGCTTTGACCTGCTTTACAATTTCTTCTTCAGTCATAATTAAATAAATTAAATAGTATATTCTTGCCAATTACGCTATTAGTAACCATCCACGGGTGACCCATGAACAAATAGCGCCACAAAGTAAGTAAAAAATAGTCAATTATCCAAATTTGCGGGCCGAGCCACCTCACGGAGGAATCACGGCGGCGGACTGAGCGCTCCGTCAGGAGTTACCGCGGCTCAGCCTCAACCATATTCTTAAGCCATTCAGAGAATTAAGCAGGTAGAAGATGTACTTGATGAGCATTACCGCCGCGTTGCCGGATCCGGCGCCACCCACAACCGCCACAGTCCAAAGCGAGATGGAAAAGATGTTGACCAGAATCCAGATGTACCACTGTTCCATGAACGCAAGGCTCATAAGGACCTGCCCTGCGATATTCAAAATCATTACCACCGCATCAAGGAGAATCTTCGGCCTGTCGATGCTATCAATCTTTCCGGCGGCAAGTTTGGCGCCGTCCACATATAATAAAATAAGGTACAACGCCGCTATGCCTATGAATACCCCGGCTCCCAACCATGCCCATTGCCGGCCCGTCAGCCGCCTCGCCTCAAGATGCGAGCCGCCTCCTTCGCCGGTACGCACATTCGCTCCCCTCTTGCTCCACTGCCAGAACCCGATGAACTGCATCGGCAGGAAATAGAACGCATGCAGGGCAAAGTTTCCCATGATTCCGTTGTCCCGATAGACGATCGTGCCGATCAGCACATCGATGAAACCGAACACGAATGTAAGGATGTTCCCATTGGCCGACATCACAGTGTTCACCACTCCCATCACAGAGCCGAACGCCGCAAGAATCAGCATGAAAGTCTTCACATCCGGTTGCTGAAGCTTGAATATGGTCGTGACTGTCACCGCCAGCAGCATTCCGGTCACCAGAAAAATGTTGAAGGCAAGATTGAATTTGTTTTCTTTTGGCGCGATGGCCAGGTCTTGATGTTTTGCGGAGGATTCCATGCCCTTGATCAATGTTGAGGTTACAAATATAAACGATTTTTATTCGGAAACAGGACATCTCCAATAGAAAAATCAGCAGGTCAAAGGAAAACAGCTATTTACACTTGAAAATGAACGGAATCTCCAAGGCTCTGTCCTCTGCCGGTCTCTACTCGGGCGAGGTGTGATTGGCAAGTGTCATAGTTGTCGCTTCGACAGGCTCTGCGACCGATGAAGAGCGATGGTAGGGGCTGGCACTTCGACAGACTCAGCGACCGACAGGACTCAGGGGCAGATCTATTCCATTGCGCAGAGCACGGGCACAGGAAGATGGGGTACAGAGAGGTGAGAGGCAGGGTGATGTGGCTGACCCACTCTTTCGGGGATAGGGTCGAGCACGGTGAACGGCCTCTGAACGCAGCCAAAGGCACATCGTCGTGCGCGTGGTTTGTAAAACAAGAGACTTTGGGGCGATAGGGAACGAGTGCTTCGACAAGCTCAGAGGCCGATAAGGGCACAGAGCCCGGATGGTGAGATTGTCGAACTATCCGGGAATTTGGGGCTTCGGTGGGGGCTGGCACTTCGACAGGCTCAGAGACCGGGTAAAGGCACAGCGCCCGGGTGGTGAGATTGTCAAACCATACGGGCTTTCGGGGCTTCGGTATGGGGAAAAGCCTTCTTCATGACGCGAACAATATTTGCGCAAAAGTGGATCTGTCTTGTCCATTAAAACAAGCCCACAGACGTGTCAAAGGGCAGGGACACTAATTAGTCGTGGAATAATTGGTTCAACGGATAATGATTGCGACCTTTGCACGAGAAACAAGGTCGCGGCTTTCACTCTCATTAGACGGTATTTATAAAAGGACAGAACTATGGCCAACTTCTACGACTACTATGTGTCGAATGCTCCCGAAGGAATGAAGGGACAGAAAAGGACCTTACAAGGGAACATTAAGGCAAGGAACAATTCTGTGCCGAATGACTCTGAAGAAAATAACTTTCTGGATAACGGCATGACAAGAGGCTATCGTGCGTTGAGTCATTCCGAAGTAATGGGCGGGCAGGGGAAGATCGTCCGTGGGAATGGCATGGCAAGAGACTGGGATAAACTTCCAGAGGTTCACGGCAAAAGTCCGGAGGGCTGGACAAGTGTTCGCATTCAAAGAGATGAAAAGGCTACAATTGGAGAGAGGGGCCATGTGGAAGACAGGGGCGGAAGGACTGGCGAATTGAGAGACTGTTCAGGAGAAGGGAACGGCAAAATGAATGGTGTCGTATGGGCAGACAAGGCGGTGGAGGACTGCTCACATATATATTCAGACGAGACTTCAGTCAACAGCCTGTTCGACACGAGGCAGGATAAAATAGCAGCAATGAATATGATCGCGACATTGGCATATTCATACAATGTGAAGATTCTGGTGCAGCAGGTCATGACGACTCACGTGCATTCGATCGTGAGCGGGACGGCTTGGGACCGGGAAAGGTTCGCGCGGGAGCTCAGGAGGAGGTTGATCGTTTGGGCGGAGGATAAAAGACACAGTGTCAACGGTGCGATTATGGTGGGTAACGATGAGATAAGGACCGAGCGCGAGTTGATGAACAAATTTATGTATGTCTATCGGAACGCGATAGCGGCGGGCTACCCTGGCATGCCTTGGGAATATGTCGGTGGGCCGGGGAATATATTCTTTACCGCTCATGAAATGAAAGAGGGACACCTTGTCAGTGAGTTGACTGAAAGAGAGAAAAGAGCCCTGTTTCACACGAGGGTGAAGATTCCTAAGGGATGGATGTTCAATGACGAAGGTCTGATTCTCCCATGGTGCTACATTGACCGGGCAAGGGTCGAAAGATTGTTCAAATCGCCCAAAGTGTTCATCGCTTTCATGAGCCAAAGCAAGAAGACAGAGGCGGAAATCGACATGGAATGTTCTCGTGAATATCTCCGAGTCGCAAAGGAGAGCGAATTGAGAGCCGAAAGCAAAGAGTTGTTTATGAATATGTTCGGGAAGGCCTCAGCGTCAAGGGCCAGTCTTGAGGAAAGGCTGGCGGTCGCCCAGAAACTGTGGAGCGACAAAAAGACGTTTTCGCTTTCATCCCTAAGCCGTGTCACCCTCGTGCCCCAAGGAGTGCTTGAGGCCATTTTCGGGAAGAGGTCGTGAGACAACGGGCTGGAGAAGCAGCACGCCTCTACCGAGTGGTGAGTTTATCGGCAGGCACAACAACGACCGGATGGTGAGCCTGTCGAACCATCTGGGCTTTGGTGAGGGCGGGCGCTTCGACGGGCTCTGCGACCGATGGGGCTAGGGATCGGCAAAACAGGATATCTTGTTTTACATTGCGCAGACCACAGAACAGAATCATGCATTATTCTGAGTACAAAACAGGACCGATCTATATTCGTAGTTCAGACCACGAGCACATGAAGATGGGACGGAGAGGGGTGAGAGGCAGGGTGATGTGGCTGACCCCCTCTTTCGGGGATAGGGTCGAGCACGGTGAACGGCCTCTGACGGTGGCCAGAGACATTTCGTTGTGCGCGTGGTTTGTAAAACACATGACTTTGGCCGCTAGGGGCTAGTGCTTCGGTGGGGTCGGGGGCCGATGAGGAACGATGGTAGGAGGTCGGCGCGCTTCGGTGGGCTCAGCTACCAGATGGTGAGCTTGTCAAGCCACCAGGGCTTAGGCACTTCGACGGGCTCAGCTACTGGGTGGTGAGCTTGTCGAACCATCCGGGCTTTCGAGTGCTTTGGGGCTTCGGTGGGGTCGGGCGCTTCGACAAGCTCAGCGACCGACAGGTTCAGCGATGGATGGGTTCAGCGATGGATTGGAAGCCGATGAGCGGGGGCTGTCAGCACTAGTGCTCACCGCCGCAGGTCACAGACCTGAACGTATAGCCGAGAAATTGACTGTACATGTGTCCAGAACTTCCCTTATAAGGCTGGCCGTCATCAGCAGTCCAGACATCTTTCCCCTCGACCTGGCTGAAGGACATCTGATTCTGTTCGCCTGACAAGACCAGATCAATCATCCATCTAGTGCCGCAACCTTCAAAAATACCCCCCGGGGGTTTCATAAGGATTCCCATACACTTTTGTAAGAGGAGTGCCGAAGACAACTTTCTGAAGCCGACTGCAAGCTGCAAAAGCAGATTCGCAGATTTCTGTAACGTCCGGAAGAGTCACAGATTTCAGTTGTTTGCAGTATTTAAAACCTTGAAAAGTAATCTTCTTACATCCTATCAGCGTAAGATTGACACTGCCAGGATCAAGGCTATCCAACCCACCTAAAATGCCATTCGCCTCTTCCATATCAAGATCATACGGCAGCATGAGCCTGATGTCTTTATTGCCCCTTTTCACTTCCGCCTCAATAGCCTCCATAATCTTCGTGGAATCACCACTCATCCCCTCCAACGAAATGACAGTCGCATCCAGAACGTAGCTTGAATCATCTGAGGTGGCACTTTTGAAAGTGTACTCTGCCAAAACAACATTATCATACTTCACGGACACGGTCGAATTTTTGACAAAACCGCCATAAAGGTAGGCATTGCCCTTGGCATCAGAATGTAGGGTGTACGTAGCCGAAACCTGTGACGCAGAGCCAGCCGGGGTAAAGTATTTAACCGAGACAGAGACATCTACGTCCGGAAGGGTCGCGATGCGCAGACGGGAATAGCCACGTTTGGCCGTAGAAAAAGAGACAGTTATCTCTTGGCCATCACCGGTAATCCTTCCTGAACCCTCAATGTATTCATCCGTCCCAGCAACCTTACCGTCTTTCAAAGTTAATTCGCCGGCTTCCCATTTGTAATTAGGGGCATAATATACATGAGACACGTATGCAGGATCACCTTCTTTGTAAACCAGCGTACCACTTGTAAGTTCCCAGTTATCACCGTTAAACGTAACAGTAGCATACTGAGTGCCATAACTGTTATTGCCAAGCTCCAGAAGCAACTCATCCCCCTCGGCCCATGAAGTCTTGCCGGGATCCTCAGTGCCGACAGCGCGGGTGGAAGGCTCTCCGAATGCCGGGAAATCTCCGACCTCAAAGCGTATTCCGTCGTCACCACCTACCGTGACAGCCGCATTGTCCAAACCGCCGGCACACGATGCCGCCACAAAAGCGGCGACGGACAAAAGAATATTTTGAAATATCTTGCCCATGGTCATATTCTTAAATCATTTAAGTTCCTCTTCGCTTGTCCATCCCGGCAAGTCGCCTTCGGTGCTGATTTGGGTAATCTCCATCCTTACCTATCTTTACGGACATCGAGTAGGCGCAACCGCCGAGATACGTCTTGCCGTCAGACGACTTTTCAAACGGGAGATCCTCCGAGAGCTTAAGACAGTAGTCCTGCCCGTCCGTAAGCACCACTGTCAGCATCTTCCCGTCTTTCATCTGTCCGGTCGAAGGATAGAAAATCGCCTCGTAGCAATTGTCTGAGACATTGTGCATCTTGATGTCCATAGGCGACTGAGGACTAGGGATGGCCAATTGTCCCCGGCTCTCATATCGGTACGATACATATACTTTCTGCATCGTACCGTTGAGCCAAACCTCCTTGATTTCAGGAGCCGTGTCCCCGAACTCATTGCCAAAACTCAGATTGACGGTAAGTTTGAGCAGGGCATGGTTCAACTTGACATTGAGTTTGCCGTCAACATCCAAAGCCTTCTCCGGCACAATCTTCTCCGAATACCAGAGCCAGTCGGCACTCTCCAGCCCGGTGGACTGGTCGGAAGGGATGCCATCACTTGGGGCAATCAGGCCATGACTACTATAATCCAAACTGCTATCATCCGGCACGTAAGCATAGACCACCACCTCATCCGTAGCATTCTTCCAGAACAGCCGAGAGCTGGAGTTCCAGTTGCCGTCCGCATCCTTCTTCCACAGGGCGGTCTTGCTGTACTTGTCATTATCCCCATAATACAGACCGAGCCTAAGACGCGAGCCACTGAACGCAGCGCCCTCCTCAGCCCTTGTCACAGGCGCAGCCACGGTGGGAGAGATCCTCACGACCCCGTCCGCAGGATAGCCGCCACCCGCAGGCAGCTCAGACTTAGAGCAGGCCACAGCCGTGCAGGCAAGAACGAAAATATATAATAAGTTCTTCATATTCAGTCAATTATTCCTTAGCCTCAACTTCAATTTCCGAGTCATCTGCTCCATCCTTCTTATCCCCGTACACAAGCAGACCTGCCGCCCCATCAATCTGATAAGAACATTTTGAAGCCTTGACTCCGGCACCAAGATAGCCTATGAACGCTCCGGCACCGAGCCGGCCATGGGCAGGCTTGCCCGCAGTGACGCTGGCAAAAGAATGGCATGCGAACAACTCCACGCCATCAGTATATCCAATCACGCCACCGACATAAATCGGAGCGACATCTGTAAGTTCAAGACCCTCTGCACACCAGACACGGCCATACATATAGCAGCGACTGATTTTAGTACCGTAAGAGGCACTTCCGACCAGCCCACCGACATCGTAATAGCTCATGTTCGGGATGCAGACCGAAGACAAACTTACATCTGCATAGACATAATTGACGGAACTGTAATCAGACCCGATTACTCCACCACTGCTCAGCCAACCCGCCAATCCTCCGGCAGAGACAGTGCCGTCAACCTTGCCGCGGACAGTGCAGTTATCTAACTTGACAGCTAAAATCCCGGCAATCCCACCGCAATAAGCGTCTTTTGCCGTGTTCGCGGTCGAGCAGACGACATCAGCGGTGCAGGATGTTATGGCCCCGTCATAAGTACTGGAACTGTTGTCCGAATATCCCACGATGCCACCGGCGCAGTAGTCGCTGGTGACGGTCCCGTCCACCTTGCAGTTCGAGATAGTGCAACCGGCTGCGCAGTATGCTGCCACTATTCCTGAATATGCCTCCGGATTGTGTGGCTTGACGCTTTCGCTATCCTGCGACACCGAAGAGACAGAAGCGTTGCGGATGACAAGGTTCTTGACAGTGGCCCCGTTCCGTATCCAGCCGAAAAGCCCAGCATACCAAGCATCCTTGACACTAAGGTTGACAATCACATGACCGTCCCCGTCAAACGAACCTCCGAATCTCTTATATGCCGTCCCTATAGGAGTCCATTCATGCCCCTTGAGATCGATGTCCGCTGTAAGTTTGAAATACTTAGGGTTTTCCGGCCATGTATATTCATCCTTATTGTTAGCTTCCTGCGCCAGGAAAGCCAGCTGCGCGGCAGTGGCAATCCGGTACGGGTCATCAGAGGTACCGGAGCCCCCGGCGTAGGCTGTGGCCACATCCTCCGCCCCTCCCCACTCGCTATATTCAGTGGCATCAGTTTCGTAATTCTTACCACCGCCAAGGCTGCCCTTGTCAGTCCACGGGGCAACGGTGACGGCACCCACTGACAGTTTGTCCTTGCCGACTTTTACGGTCATCTCGTAAGCGGTGCCGACGATATAGGGTCCGTATTCAGAATGCTTCTTGAAATCGAGAGCCTTGTCAAGAGTGAGGGTGTAGTCACGGCCATCGGAGAGAGAGACCGTGAGCAGCTTACTATTGGTTCCCAATGCATCATAAGGGAAGAACAGAACCTCGCAAGAGAGATTCCCTTCCGATGAACAGTTGTGCATCTTTATGCTATATGCAGAGCTTGATATATTGCCAAAACCGACATAAGGGATGTCTCCGTTTTCAGATCCGGTGAAATAGATTGCTGCCTGATCAACCGACCCGTGGAACCACGCTTCCTTGATGGAAATATTCTTACCCTCGAACTGCGTGCCCAACTTTAAGTTCACGGTCAGTTTGATAAGTGCGTGCCTGAAAGCGATGTCAATCCTGCCGTCCTCGAAATCTTTGGCAGCAACTTCTGTCCTCGCATTGTTCTCAATCCCTGGATACCACCAAAGCAGGTCTGCCGCATCAAGTCCCTCTGACTGGTCTGAAGGGATGGTGAAACTCACTGCCGATGCATTCCCCTGTCCTTCAAGGTAAGGAGCATAGGCATAGACTCCAACCTTGTCGGAAGACTTGCCCCAGAGCATCTGGTCTTTTGGGGTCCAGTTGTTCGAGCCATCATTCTCCCAAAGGACATTGCGGCGCGTGTACGGGGCATCGTCTCCGTTGGAATCCTTTCCGTAATCAAGGAACAATCCGAGGGTGCTTCCTGAATATGTGGCCGAACCTTCAGTGCGTGTGCCGGGGAGTCCTGCCACGCAAGCCTTTACATCCGGAATCCCGACAGCAGGCGAGCCAACGCTGGCGCTGACGCTCACCACCCTCCCTTCCATGCGACCTTCGCCCTCAGGGTCTTCGGCCTTGGAGCATGATGCGAGGACCGCAAGCAGGGCCGGGATGATGCATAGTTTGGAATATTTCATATTCATTCGATTCCTTTAATTTTGTCAAGGATGGCAGTATCAAACCCTTCCGGGTAAGTGCCGACAGGCGGGAATGTGCCGGTGCCGGATTTCTTGTAGGTGCATTCGGAGGAAACCGTGAGGGACTTTTCCACCACACCGATAATGGCTCCGACAGTATTCCCTTCCTTTTTGCTCGTGACATTCATCGTGCCTTCAAATTTAAGGTTGGAAATTGTAGCATCTGAAGCATGGCCGATCAACCCTCCCACATGAGGAGAACCTAATTCGTATTCGCTCTCAATATCTATGTCACCATAGACTTCACAGTCTTCGAATTTGCAATTATAATAAGCGGATCCCGCAATCCCGCCAGCCCATGAATCATACTTTTTATCAACCAGACTCAATGTCGCATAGGATTTGCATCCAGAAATCACATCTGATCCTTGTAACGATCCAGCAATTCCTCCCACAGTTTTGCCATAAATGCGTCCACGCACAATGCAGTTTTTGACAACAACGTCCCCAATATAACCTGATTTAGATCCGAATACACCACCAGTGTAGTCATCACCATAACATTCAACGTTTACTTCACAATCCGAGATTTCAACATCCGAATCGCTCAATCCTACAATTCCTGCAGCAATGTGGCCAGAACGGACCACTCCGTCAATCTTACAGGACTTTATCGCACCGCCATTAGCATCTCCGACAAGTAAAGCCGCCACGCCAGAAGAAGCGACATTTGCATTCCTTAAGACAACATTCTGTATTGTACCACCAGCAAATCCAAACAATCCAACTTCGTCGGTCGCATTAGAGATGGTCAAGTTCGTTATGACCTTGCCATTTCCATCGAAATTCCCATAAAAATATTTACCACTTTTTCCTATCGGCGTCCATTCATGGCCCATGAGGTCGATATCGGTCTCAAGACGGAAATATTTGTCATGATACGAGGTGCCTGAATTGACCATAGCGGCAAGGCCAGCGAGTTCAGCGGCTGAGGTGATGAGGAATGGTGCCCCCTGCGTGCCATCACCGGAAAAATCTGTGTCTGTAATCTTCCCGTCCCACTCGCTGTAGTTCTCGACTTCCGCTTCAAAATTCCCGTCAAGCGTAAGTCCCGTGGTCCAATCCACCACCGTGACACCTGCGATCTTGACAGTCTCCTTACCCACTATGAGTTTGTAGGTGTAGTGCTTGCCGGCCTCAGCGGCAGGGATGCCAGTGACTTCATTAATTATTATAGTTTCCGTCCCGTCGTCTTTATAGCCGTCAACATCGACATTCACGAAAACTTCTTTGGAGGCCTCGCCAGGGACGACAATAGCAGAATACGCACTTTTTTCCTCAACCTTATGAGAGTAAGGCCGCACGACGGTCATCTCTCCCTCAGGTTTGAAGGTTCCGTCAGACTGAAGTTTGACCAAACTGTGGGCGGAATTAATAGTCTTCACCTGAGCCCTGATATCTTTGAGATCAGCATACTCGTCAGCAACCTTGTCAATGACGATGGTGACAAGGGCCATCCTTCGCGTGAGTACAGGTTTGAATGTCCTGTCGCCCGGGATATCGTTAAGAGTCGAATATGTGCAGTCATCCGAGGTCATAAAGTCAGCGTCAGCCAAAGTGTAGTCCTTACTTCCAACCTGAACACCGGGCAATTTAAACTCAGACCCGTCTGCTGACTTTCCGGCCGGATACCACGCCCGAAAAGTGACCGGGGTGTCCCATAGAAAGTAGTCCGTGGCCCCCGTCTCGTCTGCCACCGGAGCCCAGGAAGAGCCGTCGAACTGGTACTTCACCGTCTTTTTCACCGCTCCGTTGTCCAAGGCCGCGACCGCAATCTTGTCCCCGCCGCTAAACTTGGTCTGCTCCTCATCAGTGCCGAGCGGATTGGTCTTGGTGACAGCCCCCACGGAAGCGTCAATGCGCACGGCTTGCGGATCAGAAGCCCAGCCCACAGCCGGGCTCCCCTCTTTGGAGCAGCCCGCAGCGAGCAGCGCAATCACCCACGCCGCCCCGGCCATCAATAATATCTGTCTTGATCTATTCATATTCAACATTGACATCTTGTGTTAGCATTCATGGCCGATTGCTCTGGCGCAACTCCTTTGGCAGCATAGGCCGAACATCGTTCCGGTGGCGTTCCGTACAGGAGAGGGGTGTTTGCGGTACGAAAAGCTGTGGCAGCTTTATTGGTTGGGGCCGGGCGCTTCGACAGGCTCAGCGACCTCAGCGACAGCTCATTTACAAATGAATCGGAATATTTTGCTGATTCTGAAATATGTTTTATCTTTGTGTCGGATTTTAAAGAACTGAAGTTATTGGACGCTCTCCAAAGCTGATGATCAAGGAGCGTCTGCCCTACTAAAGGCAGATGCTCCTTTTTTTGAGATAATGCGGATGACGTACTCTTGACAAGCCGCTCCCTCTCAAGCGTATTACAACTAATTTCAAAATGTTTTTTAGAATCCAATTTAATTTTAGCTTCGGAGAGCGTCTTTGCACGGAGTGCAAGGAAGCAGTTCGGAAACCTGTCTTTGTCAGGGGCCATTTCAGAATGGTCGGTGGCAGGAAGGTTTACGTGAGAGGCCATTACCGTAAGCGGTAAGAGGTGACTCTGATCAGTGATTCCGTCCGCATAGGAGCCGCTACAGGTTATTGGGGCGGCTTCTTTATTGGCTCGTGCTGGGCGCTTCGACAAGCTCAGCGACCGGGCGGGGCGCGATGGGCTGGTCGAGTGCTTCGGGCGCTTCGATGGGCTCAGCGGGCGTGCCGGGCGCTTCGACAGGCTCAGCGACCGAAGCGACCGGAGAGGGCTCTGCGGGCGGGCACTTGATCCGTTATGGTGCGGTATGGAAATGGCCTCATTCATAAAAACGGGAGTCGTTCTTGGAGCCGGGTACTATATTTTCGGTATTATCTGTTCCTCTCCGCAGTAGACGGCTTTGAGAAGATCGAGAGGAACCGACTCTCCTCCGTCAACCGCAGAGTCGCCATTCGATTTTTTAGGAGTCCATGTTTTATTAGTCACATCAATATTACCTTTCTGGGATGCATCCAGATGAAGAGTGACCTGTCCTCTCTTCAGATGGTCAAACGCCGTTGTGTAAACTATTTCGAAATGCTTTGACTTCAAGTAGATATCCGTTAATTTCGGCATACCTCCAGCAAAGACATTCTCTTCGAGTTTTACGGCATTCGGGCAATCAATGATTGTCAGTTTCCCGCAGTTGTTTACAGCTAATCCCTTGACACTTTCGTATGTTAGTTCTGTAATGGACGTATTAGAGAAAGCGTGAATAAGAGAAAGGACATTCGGTAAATCCGGGGTCTTTGAGAGTTTGGAACACCCGGCGAACGCATAATCAGCATTAGTCACATTCTTAAGACCCGAAACAGAGACCAAATCAACACATTTCTCAAAGGCACGAACAATGTTGACCACATCATCGGAACCAATGAAAGTCTCGAGTTTGCTTCCTGCACCGCTTACGGTGCTGCCTTCATTAATCACAGAGCTAAAACACAAATTATATTCTTCCGCCTCAACGGGAACATTCATCAGACTAGTGACTCCTTTCAGCCCGCTCATGTCCAGATAGGTGACGTCGTTGTCACGGACATAGGCCGCGATTTGGGCAAAAGCCTTAATGGTCTCTTCAGACATGCCGAGAGATGACTTATTCGTGTTGTCAAACTCACCGGTCAAGATCAGCTTGCCGCCCACGCAGCATTCGTCAAGCAGTTCCTTGGTGATAAGGTCCTTGAGTTCTTTCTTGTTCTCCGGATTGGCTGCGTTCCACTCTTCAAGCTGCCTGCGGAGATCCGAAACGCTCACGGGGTCGGGAGCCTTGTCGGCTTCGAACTCACCTTCGCCCTCATTGAGGTCCACAGTGGAGCCCCAGTCGGAGACGGTGATGTCGCCAAGGTCAAGTTTGTCCTTGCCGAGGGTAAGATTGTAGGTGTAGTGCTTGCCGGCCTCGAATGTAGGACGACCGGTGACGTATAACTCAGTTTTATCCTCGTCATTACCAGGCTTCCAGCATACAGTAATCTTTAGGAATCTGGCAGAAGCATCCCCGTCGCAAGGGACGACGATGGCGTGGTAATTGCCATCCGAATAATAAGCACTCTCATACAGGTACGGCCTCACATCCACAGGGTCTCCACTTCCGGTACCGTCAGAGCTTACGTGGCTAAGACCAGACTGGACGGATTCAACTCTGATCATAAAAATGTCCTTCCCAGCGAACTGGTTCTTGAGCCTGTTCTTGTCCACGTTGACAGTGACAAGAGCCATCTTGCGGGTCATTGTGAGTTTGAGCTTACGGTCGTCCGGAATATTGTCTTTAGAGATGCAGGAATATTCCCCGGTCATGAAATCCGCTTTTGCGAAATTACCTATCGTTGCCTGCGAACCGTTTGACTCACACTGGTCGGTCGGGAGATCGAAACCGTCCTTGGCCGAAGCGGGATACCAGGCCTTGTAAGTGACAGGGGCCTTCCAGACGAGATAGTCGGTGGCAGGCACAGGATTCCAGACTTTGCTGTCGTCAAGCCTGTAAGTCACAGTCTTCTCAACCTGCCCTGCATCATCCACGGCAGAGATAGCAATCTCATCTCCCAAGAACTTGCCTCCGTCGGGGCCATTGAACGTCTTCTGCGTCTCGGCAGTACCTGTGGGATTACTCTTGGTGAGGACACCAGCGGAAGCGCTGACAATCACCGCATCGGGGTCGGTGGTCCAGGAATATTCAGGGACCGTGGTCTTCGCGCAGCCGGCGAGGAGCGCAAGAGGGGCCAATAATTTTAATATATTCATGTTCATAGTCTTTCCTTCTTTATTCGGTTGCCAATGTTCCACCGTTCCCCTCCAACCACTCGCTGGCGGAGAAGCCGCCGGCAATCGCCACGTCCTTGCCCACATTGAGAGTGAGGGTGTAGGCGGTGTTGCCGTTCAGAGAATACTCCTTTGTTGACTTCCACTCGTAGGCCTTGCCTGCTGCCTTGAAGCTGATCTTGAGATTGCCCGTAGCCACTGTCTGAGGCACGAGGATGCTCTCATAGAGTGATGTGCAGTTGCCCTTCTCATCCGTGGCGGAAGTCCAACCCACATTGTAGGCCTTGATGTCGGATGCGACGGCGCCAGGGTTGATGACGAACGATGTCCACTCGGAAGAGGCGTCTCCCTTAAGTTTGAAATCGCGTGCGGTGCCGGAGATCACGACATCGCTGAGGATGTCCTGCTGCGGGATTCCGGAGACATTGAACTCCGTGCCGAGATTGAACTTGACAGTAAACCTGGTCAGCAGATGCGTGAAAGCGAAAGAAAGCTTGCCGTCCGAGCCAAGCAGCTCGCTGACTTTCTTCAGGCCGGAAGTCCAGACGAGATAGTCGGAGCTGTTGTCATCTTTGGTCTGCTCGGCCTGCACTTCAAAGCCCACACCATCCTGACCATAGTTGAAGTCGTCAACCGACACCATGCTCGTAAGGCCGGCTGACGGGGCGATAGCGTAGACAAGGACCTCCGAGTCGGAATCCTTCCAGAGCAACATCTTGTCCGATGTCCAGTCAGTCCCACTCTTTTCGAAAGGAGTGTTGCTGTAGGTATATTTGCTGTCCGGACTTTTGCTGTCTTCCACGAGGAGATCGAATCTCGCGAGGTTATCTTGCGAATGGCTGCCCCTGGTCGCAGCGGCGACCGTCGGGCTCACACGGATGACATGGTCCGCAGGGAAATTGCCCTGTTCCTGCACGGCTTGCTGCTTGCTGCATCCTACCGCCCCCAATAGGAGCAACAGGGCAGATGTTGGTATTATCAATTTGCTCATCATTTTCCTAATTTTCTTGGTTCGATTTCACCATAACTATCATAGTTATTGCCTTTCCCGACTGCGGAAAGGTCCCCAGTCTTGTCCTTGTTGTACCAGCAACCGGTGAAAGTACAGTTGTCGGTGTTGTCAATTCCGATCGCAGCACCGACTCTCCTTGGATCAACGCCCTCTTCCATCACTATGGTCCCGTCGAAGCCACAGTTCTCGAATGAGCAGGCACCAAAGAATAACCCTCCCACAATACCTCCACCATATTCATCACCATTGCCCTTCATGACAGTAATTATACCTGTCATAGTACAGTTCTGCGCAGAGCGCGTCTTATTATAAGAAGGATTGAAGCATCCGAACAAGCCCCCAACACCATTGGCTTTTAGAGAAGCATCTACTGTGCAATCCTTTACATCTATTTTATCATAAATTATTCCCAAAAGACCACCGGTCTGAACTGTCCCGACAACTTCACTAGAAGAGACTGAACACCCAGACAGTTCCAAGCCAATCGACTCGGCACAAAGCCCTCCAGCGCTGCCTGTACTCGTGACTTTGACTTTCGCCTTGCATGCGCTGATTGCCGATCTCGTAATGGATCCGACAAGGCCACCGCACCAACCTCTCGCAGTCACAGTGCCGCTGACCTCAACCCCGGAAATATCAACATCATGCGCAGTCCCACATAGAATTCCTGAAAATTGATTTTCGTTCAAAACATTGGCACCTATAATCTTCAAATTTTTGATATAAACCACAGAGCTCTTAGAAGAATTATTGACAAAGCCAAAAAGTCCCGATCGCTTATAAGGATTATTTTCACCATCCTTTTCAGCGACAACTTTCAGCCCATAAATCGTCTTATTGTCACCATCAAAATAACCTTTGAATGGTCTCTCTCCAACTGATCCCTGAAAAGATCCCCCTATCGGAGTCCAAGGTTTGTCAGCAAGGGCAATATTCTTAGTGAGTTTGAAATATTTCCCTGCATAAGACTCTCCACCGTTCACTGACTGCGCCAAGTAGGCGAGCTGAGCGGCGCTTTTTATGACTATAGGGTTGGTCTCAGAGTCTCCAAGAGGATTTTCCTCATCACCTGTACTGAAAGGCGTGACGGTCTGGCCGTCCCACACATCTGCATCAGGATCCACCTCCACCTCTCCTCCAGGCAGGGGTGATGATGAATTGTCCGTCCAGCCACCGACCGTGACGCCGTTCTCGGCGAGTTCGATCTTGTCCTTGCCGAGACGCATATTCATCTCGTAGGCAGTGCCAGACATGAATGTAACGATCCCTTCAGCAGGCACGAAATAGTTGAGGATAGTCCCATCGGACATCTTGACTTGCAGCATCTTGGCTTTAGGCGCCTGTCCGTCTCCAGGGCAGAATATGCCTTCCCATTTGAGGTCATCGACCTTATGGAGCTTTATGTCCAGGCTGGTCGCATCGGTAGCTTTACCTGGACCGTCAGTCTTCGCGAGATCGCAGACAACCTTGGAAACCGTGCCGAGTAGCATAGCCTCACTGACAGTCACATCTGAGCCGAACTGATTGCCCTTCACGAAGTTGAAAGTGAGTTTCACAAGACGATGGGAGAAAGAAATGTTTACCTTTCCGCCAACAAACTTCGGATTATCACTATTCGGAGCGAAACCCTCAGCATGCCAGGTCACCAAATCAGCGGCCACGATGCCGCCGGTCTGGTCGGCAGGAATGGAGAATGCCAGATTCTTTGCATCAGCCGCCCCGCCAACATAAGGGGCATAGGCATAAATGTCGGCAGTGGCCGTGGAGTTCTTCCAGAGCATCTGCTTGTCAGGCGCCCAATCGGAAGTCCCCTTGGACCAACGGACATTGCTCATGGTAAATCTGTCATCAGAGCCGTAGTCCAAGAAAAGTCCCAAGGTCGTACCGGCATATTCAGAAGCACCATTTGTCCCGTCACCGCGGGTCTGAAGTTCGCCGGCATTGGCTGCGATGCGCACCACCCCGTCCTCCGGGAAGCCCACAGCGGGGGCTTCCACTTTCTGTTGTTCCTTGCCGCAGGAAAGCAATGCCACAGCGGCAAGGGTTGTCATGAATATTCTTGTGTTTGTCATCTTCTTGAATTCTTTGCTTCAATTCCTTTATAGTCCTTATCCTTTACGCCCGTTCCTACGGAAGAAAGTTCCCCGGTCTTGTCGGAGTAGTACCAACAACCAGTAAAGGTCGCATTGCTATCGTCAACCCCAACGAAGGCTCCGTAGATGCTGCCTTTGGCGAGAGACGTGCCGTCGGCATTTGTGATGGTTCCGTTGAACCCACATTTGGAGAACTCTGGCTTCCCTGTTTTATATTTAAGGATTCCGACGAAACCTCCAATTCCAAAGTTAGTCTTCCCTGATGGCAAGGAAACTGAAACATCACCATAAACTGTACATTCCCCGATTTGGTGAGAATTATCTGCATCAACATAGCCAATAGCCCCCCCCACGTTACCGAATCCGGAAACTTTCGCATAGGTGTTGCAATACCCGATTTGGGAAACATCATTTCCGTCACTGCCAATATATCCAATAAGTCCGCCCATATTCGGATTGTAACTATTTGGAATCACTGCCATAGTGCTGCTCCCTGGCAAAACTGTGCATTTTTCAATAATACCACAATCAATCTTGCCGCAGAGGCCACCCACATTATGTTGAGAAGTCACCTCAACCTCAGCGGTGCAGTTCGACATATTCGAATTCTTAAGATAGGCGACGAGGCCTCCTGCAGTCGTGTGTTCAATTTTGACTTTGCCGCTTACAGAGCAATTGGAGATATTTGCTTCTTCCGCATACCCACAGAGTATCGCAGCATAGTCACCCGTCGAATTGATGTCCGCGGAAGAAATCTTGAGATTCTTGAGGTACGTACTCTTGATGTACCCGAACAAGCCAAGACAATTGCTATTCGCGTCCACTCTCAAACCCATTATCTCATGTCTGTCACCGTCAAAAGTTCCGCAGAAAGGCGTGTCAGATGTTCCGGAAGCACTTTTATAGCCGATAGGCCTCCAAGATTTGCCGGCGAGGTTGAGGTCATCAGTGAGTTTGAAGTACGTGTTTTCGTATTTTTCACCATTTTTCACATGCTCGGAGAGGTAGGCGAGTTGGGCGCAGCTACTGATAAGGATAGGATTCTCCTCAGTGTTACCAAGTTCATTGCCATCGGCATCCTTTGTAGCGAATGCGGTGACTGTCTTGCCATCCCAGGTGTCAACCGGATCAGTCTCACCATCAGAGATGGTGGCACCGGTGCCCCACTCATTCACGTTGACGCTGCCTATCGTGGCTGAGTTCTTGCCTATGATCAGGTCGAAGGTGTAGGCGTGGCCGGCCTCAAGGACAGGGACCCCCCTGACCTCAAGTTCAGCCGGCAACGGAGTGCCTGCCACCTGAAGCCTGATAAACCTCAAATCATTTCTTCTACTGTCGTTTGACAGGACAATGCCAGAATAGGTGTAGCCGATGGTACCTTCACTGAAGGTCTCATCCTTTATAGTTCCGTCTTCACTCTGAACAAGAGGCTTACTTACCATATCAAGCCTGTCAGAGCCACCCCAAACGCTGCCTTCGCCGATGGTGACAAAATTGATCTTGTTGACATCCTTGTCATACTGATCATTGTAGCTTTTGATCTTGATCCTCACCAAGACGTTTTTACGTTCCAAACCGATGGACAGGATGCGGTCTGACGGGATGCCGGCATCAGAGTAATCGACAGCCCCTTCCATGTAATCCGCTGATGTCAGTTTTTCCTTGGTGTTCTGTTCCGCGGGAAGCGCGGTGTAGTCCGCAGGGTATTTCGCAGTGAACTTGAGATCGGTTTTATCCCACTTGAGGTACTCGCCCTTGGTTTCAGGAGCCCAGGTACCGTTCTCGAGGACATAGACAACAGTCTTGCCGGCGTTGGTGACGGCGATGCGGTCTTTGTCGTTGAAGGTCTTCTGCGCTTCCGCATCGCCGAGCGGATTGCTCTTGGTAAGTGCTCCCACGGCGGCCTCGATGCGCACGGCA
>ERZ808246.348-NODE-348-length-40092-cov-16.559108_pt1 | contig 40092 bp, 37 predicted proteins | sample MGYA00521083_ERZ808246 | MGnify/ENA primary metagenome ERZ808246 (study PRJEB31516, sample SAMN03275577) | gut metagenome | biome: mammalia-associated habitat; material: feces | host: Papio cynocephalus | place: Kenya | collected 2012-07-07 ...
ATAGGGCTCGAACCTACAACCGATCGGTTAACAGCCGATTGCTCTGCCATTGAGCTAAGTGAGCACACGCTTTAAAAGCGCAACGACAATATTACTTATTGAGTGCCCTTTTTGCAAGATGAAAAATAAGAAAAAGAGAAGATTCCCCCAACGAAACATCCCTCAACAAGAAATAGCCAAAAAAGAAAATGGCCTTCCGACGAAAGCCATCTTCTTTTACTGTTTCTTCGCCAACTTCTCTTCGATCGATTTAAGCAAATCGCCAACCGTCTTGAATTCGCTTAACTCTTCGGCAGGGAACTGGATTCCGAATTTATCTTCAAGGCTAAGACACATCTCAACGACATCGAGACTATCGAGACCAAGATCCTTCAGAGGTTTGTTCTCGTCGATTTCGGCGACATGTATCTTGTCGGCAAGCATCTTTCGGACTTCATCCATTTTGTTTTCGCTCATAAAACACCTCAATCCAACAAGATTATAGGTTTGGAGCAAACTCCCTGCAACCGCAAGAGATTAAAGCTCAATGGTAACGCGTTTGGCTTCAAAATTGACGGAGCCGCTTGGATCGGCAGTGATGTTTTTGTTCACGCTTTCGGCAGATTTTTTGAAACTTGGAATCAAAACCCCAAGAATCGTCCCGAAGGCAGCGAGAACTAATACCATTCCCAAAAGTTGCCCTTTAAGTTCTGACATGCTGACACCTCCTTTCTAGATATATCCTACGATGATGCTTCTTTTCACCGTAAGCTTCATTGGTTCTTTCGAGATAAAGAGGGCTTTATATTCCCTCCAAACCTCGAAAACGACGGTTTCGCCCACGCTATAAGTTTCATCGGGGATCTTAAGATAAGCGTGAGCTTGTTCATAAATGATTTTACGAATCCCTTCATCGGCAAACCCTTTCACGGATATATGATTGGCTGCCGTTGTGGCAACGCTATTTAAAGTGCTATAGGCCATCTGCAAAGAGCAAAGATCGCCGGCAAAGGCCATAGCCTGAACAAGAAAGAACAAAGATAACAGGAAGCCTAAACTAGAACCCATAGTTTGTATTCCCCATCAAAGCCACAACGGCTATAGTCACCAATGCCATCGAGAAGGCGCTTCCAATAAGCGGAAAGAAATTCATATTGGCGAGTTTGTTTCTGAAAAAGAAGAAAGCTTCATCCCTTTTTTCTTCAGAAATACGTTGGAAAACCGAATCGAAATGATAGAACCTCTCTTTTCCGCCATCCAAAGATAACTCGTAAGTTGCGATCATGGCCTGTTTTATTTCAATCGAATCGAAAGCGTCCGCAAACTCTAAATAAGGCTCTATGGTCTTATTGGCATCGATTCCCTCAATAAGCTTATCGAATAGAATCTGAGCATCGCCTTCCGCATAGCTTCTCGTCTCAAGCAACGCGCTATAAACGCTATGGCCATTGCTCAAAAAGACGCGAAGGAAAGAAAAGAGTTTCACAAACTCCATCCGAAGCCGTTCTTTTTTGCATTTCAGCATATCTTTCGGTCTTTCTAGAGATAGATAGGCGTAAAGGGCAGATAGTACGATAGTCGGAATAAGCAAATAGAAATTCCAGACATAGAAGCTTAGAAACAAGCCGCAGACGATTAAGATTGCAAGCGTGATTCCGAAAGTCATCCATTCCTTTTTTGGATCGAATCCAAGCGATCTAAGCAATTCATTTTGCCTTTTCAGAAACGATGCTTTTAAGGATGCGCTTTTATCATTGGCTGCCTTCTCATTCCTTAATATGGTTTTAGGAACGTTCTTTTTATTTTTCTTTTTAAACGCTTTTTGCTGCTGTTTTTTTGATTTTTCCATTTTTATCCTTTCTAAAAGCCTCTTTGAAGCCAATTTCTGAATAGTTTTTGCAATACATAAAAACCGTGAAAGCCGTAAAAACAAAATAAAGCAAGGAACAAATCATATACGGGAAACTTCCCAAGAGTTCTTCGTAAAAGCTCGAAAGTCCATAGCGGAGAAATCCGATAATAAGAGAGCCCATAAAAAGCAAGCTAGAGAACTCAATAAAGGATTTTCTTTTGGCTCCCTCTTTCCTAATAAGATCCTTTTCTTTTTGAGTGGCATCCATTAGATAGGGATCCGACAAGAGAGCAATATCCCCTCCCTCCGTTTCGTATAGATCCAATATAGAAAGGAAAAGACGATATTCATCCGTTTTGAAATAGTCATAGAGGCAATAGATTTTCTCCTTTGCTGTTCTTTCCTTGAAAGTACCTAAGACCAACAGAAGTTCTTTGCTCGCATTTGACTCCGCCGCTTTATACGCTTCGTCATAAGAATTTGAGGCTATTAAAGAAAGCAAGAATGATCGCGTAAAGAAAAAGCATTCGTGATCCTTCTTTTCTTTTTCCATCCGCCTTCTGATGAAGAAGAAATCTCCAACAAAAAGAGAAGCCGCAAACAGAACAAATACGATTAACGAATAAAGAATACTATTCATCAGAAGAAAGCAAAGCGTTCCGAAAAACAAGGATATTAAAGTGATAAATAGATATTTTTTCATTTTTCTCTCCTTTCATAGATCATTTGCATTTGTTTGTTTTTAGGATTAATCTCTCCAATCGATTTTACGTACCGGAAAACCTCTTGCCCTTCCTTCATCTTTTTTTCCAAGAAAACGAAATAGGTAATATGTTCAAGGACTTCTCCATAGAGTTCGGATAAAGATATCTGAGCTCCCGCCATTAGCGCCATCCGTGCCAAACGGTGAGGCATGCTTTCCAAAGAGTCCGCATGGATCGTGGTTATGAGGGGATGTCCGCTCCCAGCCGAGGAAAGGGCATCAAGCATTTCCTCCCCTCTTGCCTCGGCAACCAGCAAATAATCCGGATTGTGTCTTAAAGCGTTCCTTATAAGAACGTTAAGCGGCAATCTCCCAGCCCCATCTCCAGAAAGCCATGTGGTCATATCGATTCGCTCATTATGGATAAGGTCAAGTTCTTCGACGTTATCTAAAACAATGACTCTCGTGTTCATCGGCAGAGAGAGAAGCAACCATTTTTGAAGCTCGGTTTTCCCTGTCCCAGTTTGGCCGCCTATCACGATAGAACGATGCCTTGTCAATGCGGTTTTAAGTATATCTCTCCCATCTTCATCCAGGAATTGCATGTCTTTTTCGATTTTGCACACTTTAGACGCAAGGCGCAAAGAGAAGCTAGGAGCTTTCCCTTCTTTGAACCTTCCGATGGAGGAATTCACTCCGTTAAGACGATATCGGCCAAAGCTAACGTCCAAAATAGGATTGGCCAAGTTTATGCTTTTATCTGTCAAATTTGCGATTTGTCTAAGAAAGGAGATGACGGTCTCGGCGCTCACGCGAATCGAAGATTTTTGTCGTCCGATCTTATTGCTCACAAAAAAGATCTCACCCCCATTAAAAGAGATATCAGTCACTTCCTCATTGACTAATAAAGGAGCTAAAAAAGATCGTTCAAGAAAAGCGACAGCGTTTTCAACCATTGATTTGACCCTTCACGATTTGAAATATTTTTCGATTTGAGAAGTTATAAATGCCTCCAAAACGAGCATCGAGCCGAAACGAGAATTCTTTAGGGTAAGCAACCACCTCCGTTTTTTGAGCCAAATAGTGGGAATACGAAGAAAAATCAAAAGTGAGGCAGTAATCGGCTTTAGGGCCTTTCAGAAAAGGCAAGATATTCTTTGAGAAATAGTTTGTGACAATTCTTTCTGCCCAGCTTTCCATGAAGTAAGGAGCAACGTTTTCTCCGAGATCTTGGAGTTTAGCGTTGGTGTTTCTTGTGCTCACCGAACTTTTTAATTGGATCGAATCGAAAGAGTGGAAAAGATCCGATATACCCCCTCCGCAATAAGTAAAATTAAAAAGATTCGATGAAAAGACGACCAAAATCGCAAAAAGTATCAGATTCCCCATCAAATCACCTCCAAAATGGAATATCGACTGAAGCTTAAAGGACCGAAATAGTTATAGTTTTTAATGACCGAAAAATCGTAACGGAAAGTATCTGAGAGATTTTCACCAAAGTCTTCTAAGCGAAGAGAACACTCGTAACTTTGGCTGCGAGAATCTGGATTTTGAGGCAAAAAGAGCTTCTTGGTCTCGTAATATTTTCTATTGGTCTTATTCTTATCGGTGCAATCGGTGAGATCGGACGAAACATAAAGCTTCTTCTTGAAGGCTATCTTCGTCTTTCGTCCATCAAATTCCGGTATGACTTCGAAACTTCGATAATATTCTTTTCTTTCTTTGTCATAACGAATGGTCCCAGCGTCGAATCCCAAAACGTTCTCCGAATAGATCCGAAGCTCTCCCTTTTTCCAATTGACTTTTGCATTTTCGCCAAAATATCCTTTTCCTAAAAAGTAGTAATCCGTGGGAAAAATACCATATTCCGGATCCTCAAATTCACTTTGAAATCCCTTCCCATCTATGATGAAGCGGGTCTTATAAATATGATTGTCGATACCCCCAAGACGCCAACCCGTATAATATCCAGAATTCGAAGTCATTAAGGAACGGTCATACTTACGTTGCCATGGAAAATCGCTTGGAGTGATGTCGTTTTGAAGCGTTTTTGCATATTTTACATATTGGGTCGTGAGACTGACGGAATCAGGGACCCCTTCCGCCCGCACGGAGATAAGGCTTCTAATATAATGATGTTTTTCCCACTCGTACTTTAATTTCCAAGTTCCTTTAATGGTATATTCCTCGCCGCTTCTCTTCGGCTTCCACACTTTTGTTTTGTAAACCCATTCATCGCGGTAGTGTCCTTCGATTTGCTTGGGTTCGAGATGCTCTTGAGAATAAAAGAAACGAACGGCCACTTGCAACGTTCCCGCTCGACGAGCCACTAAAGTGTACTCATAAGGCACATCCCATTTTCCATGGGGTGGCACTGCCATCTCCTTAAAATAAAAGCCAGTCTGTTTCGACCAATTCTCGTTTCCAACTTGAAGAATGTCGCTTTGCGGCACGTCCGCGCTTCCGAGCACGAGCGACAAAAATGGCATAGCCAAAAGAAAACCGGCTTTGCTCTTCTTCATGCCTCGTACCTCATAAAAGATTTTGCTTTTTCCAATAAGCGCATGGAAAGCTCGTCTTTTTCCCTTTGGTTCAATATTCCTATATTCCAAAAGGGATAATGCCGATTCTTTTCGAGGACTTCTAACACGAATACCCTCTTTTCAAGAGGCGAAAGCTCCCTAATGAAGCAGCGCATTTCCAAAACCTTCCGCACGTTTTCGTCTTTTTGTCGCGACAAAAGATAAATAGGCGTCAATTCCTCAACATGGGAATCTGGGCTATAACCCGCTTCGAGAAGAACCCCACGAAACCATTCAACGAAACCATTAATGATATTTTCATCCACATGCTTTTTCATACAAACCCCTATGCACCATTCAAATAGGGCCAATTCGAAAAAACTGTTTCAAAAAATTTTTTAAAGACTGTTTAATTTTCTTTACGTTTAATACAAATATTTATTGTAGCCTATGTTTTATTACTTTTATTAAATTTAATGAAACCGCAAAATTCCGGTACTGATAAATACGAAATAGTTCTTTTATCCATCTGGGATTCTATCTTCTCTTCACAAAGCATTATCCGAAGAGCCCTTCGTTTGATCTTCCCAAGCGTTTCTTCCTTATCTTGCCTTTGCTCAAAGCTCATATTTTGGGGGATCGCTTGAACGAGAACTAGATTTTTCTCTTGATAGAAAGCAAAGTCTATGTATTCGGGTTTTCGTGCTCTTTTGCCTTTTTCGTTCGTAAAAAAGGAATAAAAGAACCCATTCCAAAAGGGAATGTTCCGGGACTCCAAAATCAAAGCAACGAGCGCTTCAAGAGAATCTTTGTTTGGGCTTTTGGATGATTCTTCGAAAAATTTCTGGACGCTGAGATCCTGAAAATAATATTTATACAACCCACCCAGAACCTTATTATCTTTTAAATCCATCCTCGAGATTCGTTTAATGAGAAATGATTTCTCAAGTCCTGACAGGTATTTTTCAACCGTTTTAAAATCAACGGAACGATCGTATAAAGAAAAATAAAGTTCCGAAAGAAGTGATGAATTTAAATATTGACCCACCCTGGAAGACAACAAAGAAAGGATGCGTTTAAGGACATAAATCGTTCGCACCCCTTCCCTTTTGGCGATGTCGGGAAGAGAGATAAGATTGATAAGCTTTTCGAGATATGAATCTTTTTGAACGCGGCTTGATAAAACTCTCAAGGAAGGCAAGAAGTCGTTTTTTAAATCAAGAAAATCGGCTTCAGAATCCAAAAAAAGAAGGGAACTGAAATAAAAGAAAGATAGCCCTGAATCTTTTTTTCTTTTTAAAAAATCCAAATAGCCAATGGAGACGCTCGACACAAGAAGAAAGTGGGTTTCTGGAAATGACTTCAAAAGACGAAATAAAGCAGGGAAATTTTGGAAAAGAGATACTTCATCAAGAATCAAAAAAGGAACATCAAAACTCCTCGATTTAATATATTCCAAATATTCATCGTCCCCTTTAAGACCGAGTCGGCTCAGTTTTTCGAAGTCTAAACAATCGCACAAGATGTTTGTTTGGTCCCTAAAGAAAGGCAAAAACATATTTTTAATGAAGAAGGTTTTGCCAGAGCGTCGCAATCCATACAAAATCGTAAAACGGTTATTTAAAAGGGATGAAAAGAGTTCCTTTGAAAGAACATCCGTTATAGCCGAGCTTTCATTTGTCTTTTCCATTTTCTTGTGCATATGTAACGTCAACCATAATTCTACAGTAATTTCCGCATTAGAACATCATATATCGAAGATATTTACTATATTGCACATATTATTCCATTTCATAATTTACAGCAAAACAAAGCTATTTATCGCACTTTTTCATATAAAACAACAAAAAGACTAGGTCTTTCTTTTAAAAGAAAAATCCTCATGGAAAATAGAGGCATTCTTTCTTAAAATAAACTCATGATTTTATTGGTAGGAGCATCTGCGAGTGGAAAGACCGCTTTAAGCGCTTTTTTAAGGAAAGAATACCATTTCACCAAAACCGTCACTTACACCACCCGAAAACCGCGTATGAATGAGGTCAATGGCGTCGATTACCATTTTGTCTCAAATGAGGTCTTCAAAGATATGGAAAAGAACGCCGAGTTTGTGGAGACAACATTTTATAATGGCAACTTCTACGGCAGCGCGAAAAGTGATATTTCCGATAACAAGGTCCTGATTGTTGATCCATCCGGTTTATTAGCTTATAAATCTCTCAAAAATCCATCTATAGTGAGCTTCTATTTAGAAGCCAATGAAGAGACACGAATTGCACGCATGAAAGAGAGATCGGATACCAATGTTTGCATCAGGGCGCGTCTAGAAAACGATAAAAACGTTTTTACGGCGGCTATAAAAAAAGAATGCAATTATATTGTGGAAACAGACGCCAAGACTTTGGAAGAGATTGCAAAAGAGGTCCTTAAAAAATATAAGGACATCATTCGTTTAAAGAAATAAATCTACGGCGTTTGTATCAAGTCCTTTTTGGGGTTTTGAAAAAGCAATATAAGGATTTCAGAATTTCCGGAATAACTAACTCCATAAGAAGTTTTAAGGTTTTTTATGGTTATCTACTGGAAACTCCGTTGGTTTTTCATTCTCTGCGCTTAAGCTCTCTCACAAGCTGCCACTCAAGGTGGCGCCGTAACGAAACAATGCCCGCATCCATTATGGCTACACTTTGAAAAGATCATAGCCAAAGCCGCTTGCCGGCTTTTGGGCAACTTGATGCTCTTTAAGCCGATTTCGAATGTATTTATCTATCTTTTTTGCGTTTTTGCCAATTGCATCAACGTAGTATCACCAGCCACCAAAATACTTGGTTCCAATATTTGAAATTCGCGTACCACCCACTTTTGGCAAATCATCAGGAAAGACTTACCCTTAAAGCATTTCATTATCCCGGAAATTAAGAATTTGGTTGAAAGCGTAATCGGCATGAACACGCATTCAGGACAAACCACAGCCTCGTGAATAACGATTCCCTTCCGTTCAGCCCCCAAAGAATCTGGCCAATCTTTAAAAGTTTGAGACCACATAGAATTCCTTCCTCTGGCGCTTCGGCGTAAAACTACGTGGTAACGTAGAATTCCTGCCATCGCCCGCTAGGCTTAAAATGTTGGTATTCGACATTTATTGCGTTATTCCACAAGGGCATCGTAAGGAGCCCATCGCAATTATGCGAAGCTAAAAGCTTAAGCAAACGCAACGAAGAAAGGGGAGTTTTCACTCGCTCGACGTTGCAAGTCGGCTGAGACGACATAGAAAAAGAAGGCTCAAATAGAGCCTTCTTTCAGCCTGTCCCTAAAACGAAGGATTAATCTTCGTCATCGATATCATCAGGATTTTCCTTGCTTTCGTGATAGTCGCGGAGCTGAGCGACGTAGTCATATGGAGTCACCTCGCCTTTTTCAAGATGATCCTTTGCCACGACATCAGCGATAAGTTGCTTAGCTCTCTTTAAAGAGAGGGCGCTCTTGACTTTGAAGCAAAGAGGAATTTCGCGATAGATGTTTTTGGCACCAACGTCTTTCACAGGAATTGGAGTATCGCGATAATCTTTTGGATCAAGAGCGAAATAAAGCTTAAGACCTTTTCCGGCAACGGTCAGTTTAAGATAGGTCTTGGTATGGAGTCGGAAGGTATCGCCACTATTGGAAATACGGCTCTTTAAGCCATAAGCAAGGGCTTCCGCTTTAAGTTCGTTATAGTTGTCCTTCATGTCTTCATCCATGCTAAGCATTCTCTCGGCAAATGGAATACGAATAATAGGAGCCTTCGGAGCAGCCGGAGCTTCTTCTATAGGCTTAGCCTCTTCAACAGTCGCTTCTTCAACAGGAGCCACTTCGACAGGAGCTTCTTCCTTCTTTTCCTCACCTTTCGCTTCGGGAGTGTGAACAACATTCACGATGACCGTCGGAGTTTCTTTCTTTTCTTCGACAGGAGCCACTTCTTCTTTCGCAACGAGCTTGTTCTCAGAGAAATATCGGGCGAGCTCTTCGGCGATTAAAGAACGAATTTCATCGCCTGTAAGTTGCTTTTGAACGGCTTCCTTAATTTGGGCGTTATTTTCCTCGACAAGATCTTTGGTAGTAAGGACGACATCGGAATCTTTCGGCTCGACTTTGGTCGCTTCGAGTTCTTCACGAACAATGGCGCGAACATCATCGGCTTTTAAGCCTTCTTCTGGCTTCGGTTGCTTCTCAAGCTCTTCGGCGACAACCTGGCGGACATCGTCGGCTTTGATTCCTTCTTCGTTTTTCGGTTGCTTTTCAAGCTCTTCAGCCACCACTTGACGGACCTCATCGGCTTTCAAGCCTTCTTCTGGCTTCGGTTGCTTCTCAAGCTCTTCGGCGACAACCTGGCGGACATCGTCGGCTTTAAGCGTTTCGATGGGAGCAGGTTCTTCTTTTGGTTGCTCCGCCAAAGTATTTTGAACGGTTTCTTTGATAAGATCGCGGAGATCGTCGCTTGTCATCAAATCGTCTTCTTCAACCTCATTGGTAGCAGGAGCTGCCTCGGCGGTTGCTTCTTGCTTCTCTTGAGGAGCGACTGTTTCCTCTTCTTTTGGAAGCATTCCAGCATAATAGGCTTTAAGTTCTTCTTTAATAAGATCGCGAGCTTGTTCGTCGGTAAGAGGTTCAAGCTCTTCTGGATGATCATGATCGCTAAGCTCTTCGCGCATGATGACACGGAGCTCTTTGGCGGTTAATGGGCGATCTTCCAAGGCAGAAGGTTTAGCTTCTTGAGCTGGTTTGGCTTCTTCCTTTGGCTCTTCTTTCTTTTCCTCAGGTTTCGCTTGGAAAGGAGGATATGGATAGGGAGCGTATGGATAGAAAGGATAGGGAGCGTATGGAGGATAAGGAGCGTATGGAGGATAAGGAGCAGGAGCTGGTTGGGCAGCTGGCTGACTCTTTTCTTCCTTCGCTTCGGGGGCAGCGTAAGAAATGTGTTGGACGATAACCGGTCCCTTGTTGTCTTTCGCTTCGGCTGGAATGGACTCTACTCTCTTCTCTTCTTTAGCGCCATCATCAAGCTCAGCATATTGATACGAACGAATTGCGCCGTCGCTTGTAGCGGTTTCATCCGCTTTGCATTCGCCAGCGCTTGCAACATAATCCGCTTCTTTTTCTTCAAAAGCCTTTTTGTTCACTTTTTCAATCTTGGAATCTTTGATTTTCTTGACGCCAGGATACTTAACGACATCTTTAAGCGAAGAAATGGTCCCAATGAAACCGAGTAAATAAGAAACGAGGACCAAAATGCCAAAGCCTAAGCCGCAGCCAAAGGCTTTCCAATTGTTCTTCCAAGTAGCAAGGATGAAAGAGAAATAATCGGCAATTCCCTTACCACCAATCTGGCCTTTGAAAAGGAAACCTTCATAAGTGCCAGTAGTATTAACTTGAGCGATAGAAACGAAGAATAAACCTGCAGAAGCAAGCCCAATCACAAGCCAAACGAGGTTTGGAAAGAGGGCGCTTGGACGACGTTTTGCAAGTAAAACGATGAAATGGATAATCCAGAAGATTAGCCATAACGCCCCAAGAACGAGCGTAGCGATGCAATAAATAAGGAGATAAGGAATGTGATTCCAAGTAACGGCAGAAATGCTTCCGAAATGGAGCATGCTCTTGATTGGAGTCATGATGTCCTTGATATAGCCGACGACATCGGCCTTGGTGGTGCCGAATGCAAATTTCATCGTATAGAACAACAGGACGCAGGCTCCTGCCGTGAATACAATGGACAGAATCGACAGCACAATTGCGGAACGTTTTTCTTTGTTCATAGTTCTGTACCTCTTTTGCTAGAATTTTAGCAAACAAAATAAGGAAATAAAGAGAGAAATGGGGTTTTTGCAAGGTTATTTCGTTTTTGACACATTTTCTCGGCATTTTTTCACGAAAAGCTCTCAAAAACATTAACAATATTTGTTTTATCGCGAGTTCTTCGCTTATAATTGAAGCTCTTTGAAGAAAAACAGAGATCTCGTCAAAAGCGAAAAAGAAAAACCCGCATGAGCGGGTCTTCTCGTTTCTTTCGTTATTTCTTCGAATGTTTTATCGCATGATATACGAATTCGCGGAAAAGAGGGTTCGGATGAAGAGGACGAGAAGTGAATTCGGGATGAAATTGGCAAGCCACAAAGAAATCGTTTTTAGGAAGTTCGATGATTTCGCAAAGGTTTTGGTCTGGATTAATGCCACTAAACACCATACCCGCTTCTTCAAACCTCTCCTTATAAACGTTATTGAATTCATAACGGTGACGATGCCTCTCCTTCACGAGCGACTCCTTATAAGCGTCGTAAGCCATGCTGCCTTTCTTTAAGGCGCAGGGATAAAGGCCCAAGCGAAGCGTCCCGCCCATCTTGATGCCACTATATTGATCGTGGAGCAAGTCGATAACAGGATTTTTTGTGGCAGGATCAAATTCCGAGGTGTTCGCATCCGAAATCCCCAACACATCCCGTGCAAATTCAATCGCAGCGAGTTGAAGGCCAAGGCAGATGCCTAAGAAAGGAATGTTGTTTTCTCGGGCGTAGCGAATGGCTTCCATTTTACCTTCTGAGCCTCTTTCGCCAAAGCCGCCAGGAACAAGAATGCCGTCATACCCTTTTAAAATTTCGGAAACGTTTTCACGGGTGATATCCATGCTCTTGAACCAGCCGATTTCGACTTCGGATCCATAAAAGTATCCAGAATGCTTCAAAGCGTTGGCGACACTCAAATAAGCATCGTGAAGTTCGACATATTTGCCAACCAAGGCAATTTTGACTTTGCCTTTCGCGTTGTTAACGGAATCAACCCATTTTTGCCAATCGCGCAGATCCGCTTTCGGAGCAGTGAGTCCAAAATGCTTCAAAACATAGTCAGAAAGGCCTTGCTTTTCAAGTTCGAATGGCAAATCGTAAACCACTTTCAAATCATCCGCTTCAAAAACGCCTTCTGGCGGAACGTTACAAAAAAGGGATATTTTGGCTTTTTGCCCATCGCTTACAGCTACTTCCGAACGCAAAACAACACCATCCGGTTGAATGCCAAGGCCAAGAAGTTCCTTGACACTATGTTGCGTCGGTTTGGTTTTCGTTTCGTCGGCGCAACGAAGATATGGAACGAGAGTGTTATGGAAGAACATGGTGTTCGTATAACCAAGTTCCAAACGGGCTTGGCGCATCGCCTCTAAGAAGGGGAGAGATTCGATATCCCCAACCGTTCCTCCTATTTCGGCAATCACGATGTCCGCATTCGAAGTTCTGGCGGCTTCTAAAAGGCGATTGCGAATTTCATTGGTGACATGAGGGATAACTTGAATGCAAGCCCCAAGATAATCCCCTCTTCTCTCTTTTTCGATGACGCTGCTATATATTTTGCCAGAGGTAACGGAACTTTCCTTGGTAAGACGGAGGCCAGTCCAACGTTCGTAATGTCCTAAATCCAAATCCGTTTCGGCGCCATCGTCGGTTACATATACCTCGCCATGCTGATAAGGACTCATGGTTCCGGGATCCACATTGAGATAAGGGTCAAACTTCATCATGAAGACTTTTAAGCCCCTGCTCTTTAAAAGCAAACCCAAAGAAGAGGCGAAGATGCCCTTTCCTAAACTCGAAACGACACCGCCCGTCACAAAGATGAACTTCGAAGCCATGAATGCTCCTCCACTTAAACAATACGCCCTTTAGAATAGCTCATGAATGGCCTATCCCTCAAGCGAAAAATGCAAACTACCGATGAGAACTAAGAAAGGAATTCACCCCTTTTTCCAAACGTGCCAATCCATCTAAGAGATTGGCTTTGGACGTGGCAATATTCATCCTTAAGAAACCAATTGTTTCACTAGGCGAGAAAGGAGAGAATTCCCTCCCGTCGCTAAGATATAGACCTGTCGTTTTTCGTAAATAGTCAGCAAAACCAGCACCTTTTTTAGGCAAAGAGGTGGCATCAATCCATAAAAGATAAGTGCTATGAGAAGAAAATAGCTTCAAAGAAGGGAGCTTTTCCTTAAGGAAGGAAGAAACGATTCGGCGATTAGAAGCAACGTATTCATTCATTTCGGAAAGCCACATTTCGCCTTTTTCGTAAGCGGCTATCGCACTCGCATAGCTAAAGAAATTTCCCTCCATCACTTCATCTCTATTAAGACAAGCCTCCACGCGTTTCTTAATGCCGATGTCATATGCTAAAACGGCGCTTGTTTGAAGGCCTGCTATATTCCATGCCTTGGTAGGAGATAGACAAACAACGCTGTTCTTTCGCGCCTCGGGAAGGGAAAAATAAGGGACATAGGAATAGCCAGGCTCAACGATCTCTCCATGAATCTCATCGCTTAATACAAAAACGCCATAAGCCTTGGCTAAAAGGGCGATTCGTCGAAGATCGGACGCGCTAAAAATCTTACCGCTAGGGTTATGCGGATTGCTCATAAGGAAGAAGGACACTTTAGGGTCTTGAAACGTTTTTTCGGTCTTTTTCCAGTCTATTTCATAGCAATCCCTTTTGTTCAATAAGGGTATTGGAGCAATTTCACGATTATTGTTGGTTATGGAGTGATAAAAAATAGGATAGTTTGGGGTAAAGATACCAACCTTTTCATAAGGTTTTACAAACTCTCGAATAAGAGATGAGACGCTCGGAATAACGCCAAGGCTAAAAACAAGGTTATTAGCAATGAAAGAAAGGCCATATTTTTTGCTGTAATAACTTTCATAAGCCTTCGCCCAAGAGGAAGGAAGATCGCTATAGCCATAGATCTTTTGAGCAACCATTTCTTCCAAAGCAGAACGAATTTCCGGGGCAACCATGAAGTCCATGTCAGCCACCCACATCGGCAGTTCCCCTTCTTTGACATCCCATTTCATAGAGAATGTTTTTCTTCGATTTAAAACCGTATCAAAATCGTAATTACCCATTTTTATCCCCACTCTTTTTGAAAATTAAGCGACTCTTCTCAATTTTTTCGTCATTCAGCAAAATGTTCTTATAAGAAGGTGCGAGGAAGGTGCCGGAAATCGGGTTTTTCAAATCAAGCTCCCCCTTAGCTATTTCAACATTAGCATTGGAAACATATTCGAAAGTCAAATCGCTATCCACCATCTCGCAATCGATAAGGGTCACCTTATCCATATAGCAAAAACCTTGATGGGAAATAATTTTAGTCCGTACCAAAGTGACATTTGTGGAATTCCACCCGAAGTATTCCCCTTCAATGACGGAATCCTCGATAAGCACATTTTCGGAATTCCAAAAAGCATCTTTCGATCGGAGCGTGGAATTTTTGATATGAATGTTTCGAGAACCGTCAAAAGAATAGTTCCCATCGAGTTTCATGCAATCAAAGGAAGAATCGGTAATCCCTAAGCCAAGATAATCCCCCGTAAAAGTGGAGTTGCTGACCTTAATGTCTTGACACCACCAAAGAGTTTCGGCCGCTTTCGAGAAAACGCAGTTTGAAATCCATAGGCCTTTGGAGTGTCGGAAGTTTTTGCCTTCTTCAAATGAGCATCCATCAAAGGAAGAATCCTTCGTATACCAAATCCCGGCATGGGACTCATTATAAAAACGGCAACGACGGACTTTTAAACGATTCGAATACCATAGTGGGTATTTCCACGAAAAAGAACAGTTCAGCAATTCGATATGCGACGTTTCTTTAAGGGGAGACTCACCTTCAAGAAAAGCCACATCCTCCAAAAAAAGATTCTTGGCGCCGAAGAGAGAACGCTCCCCCGAATAGTTCTTTTTAACAATCTTTTCCATAGGAAACATTATAAAAAGAGCGACAAAAATGGAAAGCTAAACGCAAGAAGAAATGCCAAAGACAAGCAAAACAACGACCCCCAAAGCAATGCGATAATAGCCAAAACCCTTGAATGTATGCTTCTTAAGGAAGCTCATAAGCCAACGGACCACAAGAAGAGAGACGCCAAAGGAAACCAAAGTACCGACTCCCAAGAAAATCCATTCGTTTAGGCAAAGCGATCCAATCTTAGCGAAGTAGCGGACCGTTTTTAAAAGAGAGGCTCCCGCCATGACAGGGATCGAAAGGTAAAAAGAATACTCGGCAGCCGTTTCGCGGTTCGCTAAAAGAAGCAATGCGCCTAAAATCGTAACACCGCTTCTCGAAGTGCCAGGAAGAAGGGCAAGAACTTGAAAACAGCCGATAAGAAAAGCCGTTTTCCATGGCAAATCGTCAATGGATTTATACTTCGACGTAAATTTTCCTTTGGCGATAAGGAACTCCATAATAAGGAAAAGAACGCCATAAACGATCAAGGTTAGCCCAACGCAAATCCAATTGGACAATTGATCTTCCCAATCAAGAAGCTCGAAGATAAGACCGATAACAGCCGCCGGAAAAATACCCAAAAGAGTCTTTCCCCAACGGATCCAAATCGTTTTATTGTTCTTTTTCTGGATTGCTTTGGCTTCTTCTAAAGGAAGAGCAAGACCATCCTCCCCTTTCGGAAGAGGGGTAAAAGGCCATAGTTTTTTAAAAAAATAAATGACAACGGCCAAGATGGCCCCAAATTGGACAACCACTAGAAAAAGAGACATGAAAGTTTCGCCATGAATGAAGCCTAGTTCTTTGTCCAAATCAAAATGGCAAAGGCGAAGAACCTCATCGAAAAGGATCATGTGTCCCGTACTCGAAATCGGAAGCCATTCCGATATGCCTTCAATCACCCCAAAAAAGAGAGCAAATAGAACAAGGAAAAAATAAATCATAGGAAAAGGATACGCTAAAAGAAAAAGGAAACAAAAATTATTTCTTTAAAGTGAGGCCAATTTTAAAAGCAGGTGCGACCTCCCCTTTCAAAAGAAGGTATTTGTTATGGAATCCGTCAAAGGAAATCGGTTCAAGCTTGTTAACGTCAATCTTCCCGTCTTGATCTAATATCGATTCGTCGACCGAGACATTTCTAATCGCAAGAACCATGAGTTCCTTATCTTCTTCGTAATGGTCAAGCACGCATTCAATGGCTAATGGAAGCTCTTCGATGAAAGGCGCATCCACATGCCGAGAAGGAAGGGCGTGAAAGCCGCTCTGTTCGAATTTGTGAGGTTCTTGGTTTGCGCTAACAATACCAACATAGTCACACGAAGCCACGCACTTCTTCGTGCCAATAGAAACAATAACGGCTTTCCTTTTAAGAATATTGGCGGTGGTTTTATGATCGTGGCTAAGAATGACGCCCAGCTTATCGTTATCAAGTACGAATCCCCAAGCGGCATTCATCGCATCCGCTGTTCCATCTTCGTTATAAGTCGAAAGAATAAGCACTGGCTCTGGATATAAAGCTGCTTTAACACCTAAATCTTTTCTCATCTTTTTCTCCTTTGTCTCTTCTTTATTATACGAAAAAAGGCCGCCGATAGACGACCTTTTAAGTTCGAACGAACTATTTGATAAGGGAATTCTTGCAGTGCCCAGTCTCCAAATATTCGTCCATGTTCTTAAGAGAAACCTCAATCATGTCAACAAGGGCCAAATCCGTAGCGCTTCCGATGTGAGGAGTAATGAGGACTCTCGGATAAAGATCGATGATTTCTTGATGCATCGGCGTATCCATGTGCTTCGGATCGAAATCCTTATTAAAGAGAGTTGTCTCTTGACTAATAACATCAAGGCCAAGTCCAGCCAGATGGTTCTCTTTGACTGCTTTTAAAGCAGCTTCCGTATCCAAAACTTGTCCACGGGCAACATTGATGAGGATAGCGTTTTGTTTCATCGAAGCGATCTTTTTATCATCGATGAAGTTGTCGTTTTTGCCAGGGATATAAGCCATATGGCAAATAATGATGTCACTCTCTTTGAGGAAGGAATCGATATCCTTAAAGGTTAAAATCTCTTTGGCTTTTTCACTTTCGAAGACATCGTATCCGATGACATTGGCGCCTAAGCCTTTGAAGAGTTTGGCAGTCGTGCAACCGATGCGGCCGCATCCCATGATGCCAACCGTGCATCCACGAACTTCGCGGCTGAACATTTGGCTCGTCACTTTGAAATGTCCATTATGAGTTTGATCACAAGTGTAAGCGACATTCCTAAGAAGGGTCATCGCTAAAGTAAGGGCCAATTCGCTAATGGCGTTCGGACTATAGCCGGGCACAAAAGCGGTCTCAATGCCAAGTTCTTTGCAAGCCTTCACGTCCACATGGTTATAGCCAGCCGTACGGGTCAAATAGTACTTCAATCCATTCTCCTTAAGGAGTTTCATGTGTTCGCCATCGACTGGGCAATTGCCACGGACCATTACGGCTTCGTAGCCTTTGGCGAGTTCCCAGCAATTGTTATTCAAATATTCTGAGCGAAGCACAAGATCGTAATCGTATTGCTTACCAAGTTTCTCGAAATAAGGCTTCTCGTAATCACGAACGCCAAAGCAAATAATTTTTCCTTTCATAAGTAAATCCCTTCCTCTTTAGGCTGCCACGCTCGGGAAGAATCCTGAGGCAGTTAGTAAAGTGATGATAAGCACCCAAATAACGATTCCAGGAACCGCAAGAAGCGTGCTAATGACGGAGGTGTTCGAAGCCATTTGCTTCTCTTTATCGAAGTTGATGCAATAAGCAACGGCTACTGTGGCGGGAGGAACCATCCACATCATCAAACTCGATTGCATCGTTTCGGCGCTGATGAGTTGAGGATATCCGCAAAGAGTGGCGATCCATTCAACAAAGGCGAGAATGCCTAATACAACAAGAGGCGCGCCGAATACTTTGATGACGCTAAAGATCCATGCGTACTTATCGGTAGCGGCTTCTTTGATCGAGGCATTTCCAAGGGTGCAGCCAATCGCCAACCAGACAAGTGGCGAGCTAAGGCCGCCAAGGGTCTTAACGACTGGGTGAATCCAAGGAAGAGTCACATCAAAGCGCCAAAGAGCGTACATCTTAGGATCAACGTTCGTCGTCAGCCAATCCTTGTGGACGAAATTGACGCCTGGGATGGCTTGCATGAACCAAAGAACCATGCCAACAAGCGTCGCCAAGATAACGGGGTTTAAGAAAATCTTCTTGAGCGTTTTTCCAAACGAAGTCTCTTCGTTTTCCCCAATCTTGAAACCGCTGATAGCAAGATACGCGTAGCTATAAAGGAAAACACGATAAGCAACGTTAAGCATGTTGCTGTTGTTGTAAGCTCCTGGGAATATAGCGCTAATTAAGGGTTGAGCGAAGAATGTCGTCGAACCAAAGGCGAAGAGAACGCAAAGAACGGTGCGTTTCGTCGGATCTTTCACCCAGATGAAAATGAGCTTCGAGAGAAAGATGAAGACAATATAGATAATGAAGCCAAAAACGAGATTCACGATGGCATCAATGCCCGCCGAAAGGCTGTAATCGGTAATAAAGCCAGAGAAAGCAAGGCATGGAAGGGCGACAGTCATAACGACTTTCGTCAAGACTTTGCCGGTCCCCTGCGGAAAAATCTTTTTCTTGGTCAAGATGAAACCGAGAAAAATGATGATGATCGTCTTGGCGATGGCAATCCAAAGATCGGTGTTACTCATCGCTTTAGCGATATTGGAGCCTACATCCACCGTCTCATCCAAGAATGGTAGTAGTTGCATAAGTCCTCCTTCTGCTAATGCTTTATGCGAAATTATTCTAGTAAGCAAAAAACGATATTCAATAGGGTTTTTGTCAATGGAAGACAAAAATCATAGTTTTTTGCTTCCTTTGAAAGCGGCTTCATGCGCAATAATCGCTTTAATATGGAACAAAAAAGACTCTTTGAAGCCAAAAAGTCAAAGAGTCTTCTAACATTCACTTTTTGTCAATAATCAAGCGAGCTTTCTAAGATAGCCCGCACTTCTTCTTTGCAAAGAGGGTGATAACCGGCATTCCCCAAAAGAGTCGCATGGACGATGTTAGGAATGTCTTCCCTAGTCGCCCCGAAGTCTTTGATCGATAAAGACATTCCCATTTCCCTTAGGTAATTTTCCAAAGCGTCTATACCAAGCAAAGCCAATTCTTCTTCGCTCTTGTCGGCCGTTGGAATCATCCAGACGTTTTTGGCAAATTTAGCAAACTGATGTAGCCCATAACGATAAATGAGTTTGTAATAGGGAATCTCGACGGCTGAGAGAGTCATACCATGAGCCGCATTCGTTATTGCGCCTACCGCTTGGCCAATCATATGAACATTCCAATCGCCCGCTTTACCACATTCCACAAGAGTATTAAGCGCCAGGGTAGCTGCCCACATGAGATTGCTGCGCGCTTGATAATTCGTGGGGTTTTTGACGGCGATTTTGGAATTATCAATGACTGAACGCATCAGACCTTCCATAAGATAGTCGCTAACGGAATCGTCATTGCCAGAGAAATATTGCTCCATCAAGTGGGAAAGAATGTCGCTAATGCCGCTTATCATCTGATAATGGGGCAAAGAATAAGTGAAGGTTGGGTCAAGGATGGAGAATTTCGGAAAGAGTTCCGTTCCGAAGACCTTGCCAACTTTTAAGCCAAGCTTTTTATTCGTAATAACCGAGCCGCCATTCATTTCGCTTCCTGTCCCAACCATCGTTAAGACGGTTCCGATAGGAAGGACTTGGCAAGTCGGTTCATGGAACTTCGTAAAATATTCCTCCCATGGATCGCCAAGAAGGTTCACACTCGCCGAAAGCGCTTTAGCATAGTCAATAACCGAGCCACCGCCTACCGCTAGAATGAATTCCGCTTTGCTTTTCTTCGCCAGCGTTATCCCTTCATGAAGCTTATCGAGAGTGGGATTAGGCATGACGCCAGGAAGCTCCGTTACTTCTTTACCAAGCTTTGAGAGGATATCCATCACTTTTTGATAGATGCCATTCCGCTTAATGGAACCGCCGCCATAAACAAACAAAATGCGCTTGCCATACTCCTTTAACTCTTCGGACAGAGCGCTTAAAGCACCTTCTCCAAAGATGATTTTGGTCGGATTTTGGAAAACAAAATTACCAATCATATTTATTAGCCCTCCTAGATTGTTTTAGCAAAAAATCTTATTTCTTATAAGAGTCCTTCGTTCCCCTTCGCTTCCAAAGGAAGATGAAGACCTATACCGCGAAAGACCCCCATAATTTTTGCTTGAGGGAAGCGTTCTACCCATCCCTCCAAATTCGTAATCGTCTTATCGACCGCGCTTCTATCCTTTTCCGCAGCCGTGGCAATCAGATAGACGTTCCGAAACTTATAATCGCTCGGATAAAGCCAATTTGAACGGTCGAGAAGCGTCTTAAGCTGGCCACACATACCATAGTAATAAACGGGCGTAGCAAAGATAATCGTTTCGGCGTCGTGCATCATTTGACTTATAGCGGAAGCATCGTCTTTGATCGCACATTCGCCTTTATCTTGACACAGCAAACAACCACGACAAAAAGCCAGTTTCTTACCTTTCAAAGAAACAGAAGACACATCTTTCCCAGAATTTTCGAGCTCTTCGGCCAAACAATCGGCAAGAAAATCGCTATTGCTATTCGCCCGAAGACCCGACTTTACAATAAGAATCTTTCCCATATTACCTTGTAAGAGGCTCCTTTCCTTGCGAAAATAGCATAGGTCTTAAAGTGGACTTTAAGTCAAGAGGAAAATATGTCTTATTCCATCCGAGAGATCGCCTCATTAACAGGCCTCAGCCAAAGCACACTTCGTTACTATGAGAAGGAAGGGTTGCTCAATAACGTCGAAAGACGAAATGGCGTACGAAAATTCGAAAAGGGGAACATCGAACAAATTCGCATCATCGAATGTCTTAAAAACGCAGGCCTGTCCATTGAAGAGATCAAAGAATATATGATTTATTCAAGAGAAGGAGACTCCTCTTTGGAAAAAAGATACAAGATCATTTTGGCTTCCGAAAAAAGAGTGAATGAACAACTTCGAAATCTGGAAGCCACCAAAGCTCTTATTGCCTACAAAAAATGGTATTACGAAACAGCCATAAAAACCGGAACCGAAAAGGCTCTTCATTTTACCGATCCAGAAAGCTTAAGCAAGGAAGGAAAAAGGCTTTATTTTGCAAGCCACTTGCCTTTTAAAAACGAAAAATCACAGCAGAAATACGATAAAATAATAGAAAAATGAAATTCACTTTGCTGAAATCCTTGCTTCTTAAAGAAGGAAACGTCACGACATTTTCTCTTCGTGACAATAAGCTATCGGAAAGGTTTCCCTTTCCTTTAAGCGAAAGCGCCTTCGAGCCTTATTTCCCCCAAAGCGAAAAAGAAGAGTTCCATGATTTGCTGACAAATCTAAGAAAGGAAGGCACTATCGATCTTTCCATCCCTCAAGACTATGCTCTTCGGCACATTCTTTTTTTGTCTTATCTGGAGAGTTTTGGAGAGGAGAACATCTATAGCCTATTGGGGGAATATAAAAAGGAAGCCGACGATATCCTTCTTAAAGCCAAAGGATTGCAAATCAAAAGACTTAGCGATCATCAAAAAGAAGGCTTTCTCGAAAACGCTCTGGCGGGCCTAGCGAAAGCAAAAACAAATCCAGAATTCGCCAAGGCTCTTTTTGAAGCACCTCTTGAAGTGACTCCGATCGCTAAAATATTCTTTCATTCGCCTTTCTCCTTTTGGAAAGGCCCCCCTGCTTCTCCTTTCCTATCGAACGAATACGACTTCCTTAAAAGCGATCCCCTTTCAAAAGAAAACCTCGCAAAAAAGAAATACGATTTCCTGATAGGTCTATTTCGAAAGGAAGCGACCCCAAATGTTTTAAGGGAATACTATTTGGATCTTTTAAAGAAGCACTTAGTCTTTATCGACGATTTCTTCTTTTATCCTTTAACGAAGGATATTGGACTCTCTTTGCTTAATCCCTTCTATTGGATGAATATCCAACAAAGCGTCAAAGACCAATATGGACGTAGTTTTCCTATAGCAAAACCGGGACTTGAATATAGCGTCTTCGGAAGAAAAGGGCTCTACGAGGAGCCCTATTGCACCATCTTAAAAGAGAGTGGCGCCCATTTCGAATACAAGAGCAAAGAACTTCGGCCAGAAGAAGCAGAATCCTTGAATTCTCTCACCAAGAAAGAAGCCTCCTACTTCCTTTTCTCTTAAGAAAGACTAGGCGCCTTTCTTAAGAGTTCTAGCGCTGCAACGCGTCACAAATTTTCTCGAGAAGAAACGAGGCGCAAAGCAAGTCAAACGATTCTTGAAGCCAACGATAGCAAGGGTTTTCCCTTGTTTTGATTTTTTATAGCCATAGAGAGCCACCTTGAGCGCACTATCGGGCTTAATCTTCGAGAAAGTGTAGTCATTATGGGCTTTCGAAACAAATTTTGAATTGAAGGGCCCCGGAGCTAAGGTCAAAAGCTTGACCTTCGTATCTTTTAATTCATAAGAAATCGACTCACCCAAAAGAAGGACAAACCCTTTAGTGGCGTGATACGTGCACATATAAGGACCAGGGACAAACCCCGCGATCGAAGAGATATTGATAATGTGCCCCTCGTTTTCCTTTAACATGTCATCGAGATAGACGCGAGTGAAATAAAGAAGCGCATTGCAATTGACGTCGGTCATGCGGAGCTCTTTTTCAATCTCCATATCCTTGAAGTCGGCGCAATCGCCAAAACCAGCAGCATTCACGAGATTATTAACGAAATAGCCTTCGTCTTTCGTGAAAGAAAAAACCTTTTTAAGATCTTCTTTATTCGATAGATCGGCAATGATTTTTTCGATTTTCGTGCCAGGCGCTTTCTTTAAAACATAAGCTTCGGTATCATCTAATCCTTTCGGATCGATATCGACCAGGCAAAGGTCATTCTTATCCTTCGCAAAAAGGTAGGCGAATTCTTTTCCGAGTCCGCCTCCGGCGCCAGTGATCAACGTTCTCTTTTCCATTCGTTTATGTCTCCTATTAAGAAAATGATAGCACCTCTAAGCAAAAAAGAAGGAAATTCTAGATTCTTCTTTAAAAGATTGGCCTTTTGCAGTGTTTTTTTATTATTTGACTTTCGGAAGAGCGCCTTTGTAAGTCGTTGCCAAAGCTCCTTCTCGGTTTGCTTTCAACAAAATCGAAGCGAGATCGCTCGTATCTGCTTTTCTCAAAAAATCAGTCAAAATGGAGGCGTAAAAAGCGTCTCCTGCCCCAGTGGTATCAATGGATTTTACTTTCAAAGAAGGAACAAAGAAGCGTCTTACGCCCTCTTCCCCTTCTTTTTCGAAATAAGCTTCACTCCCTTTTTGGCCATGGGTCAAAAAGAAAAAGGAATCTTTTTTCAAGAAGTCCTTTTTGAAAGAAGAAGGCTCTAGGGAAGTAAGCCAGCAAAAATCTTCATCGCTCGCTTTAACAAAATCCATCTCCTTAAGAACGCTCCGATATCTTTCCTTAATGCGATCATCCTTTTCGAAGAAAGCCTTTTTCCGGACATTCATATCGAAAGAAAGGCGAGAAGAAAAAGGCTTCAAGAAGTCAATCGCATCTCTTAAGAAGCGATATCCCCTTTCGTTAGTTAGAAGCAAAGAGCCAAAATGTACGATGTCTTTTGAAGAGAAGGAAAAGCGCTTCAAATCATCGATATCCAAGAAGCAATCCGTTTCGTCCTTCCGTAGAAAATCAAAAGAACGTTCGCCATCCAAAAGAGTCACTACCGCCAAAGTCGTGCTTTTCCGAGGAATCCTTTTAAGGAAACAAGCGGAAAGAGGGTATTTCTTTGCCTCTTCCGACGCCATCTTTCCCAACAAGTCATCTCCGATAGCGCCATAAAAAGAAGAAGGAACTCCCTTTAAAGAGACGCGTGCGGCCAAATTAAAAGGGGCACCTCCCACCTTCAGGATGGCATCATACCCCTCTTCGTTTGACTTGATAAAGGTGTCGAGAAGTATCTCTCCGATAGATAAGAGCATAGACCAAATCGGTATACCTCAAAGAGAAGCTTCTAGCAACCCTTCCCTACATCGTCGGATCGCCAATCAAACGATATTTTTCGTTCTTGCGGTCGTAAATCACATCAAAATAGGCATCGTGTTGCATGAAATAGGTACGGATTTCAGCAATATAGCGTGAGAAAGTCATCGGCTGGATATCACATTTTTCCATCATGGAATCCTTCGTTATTTCACGATTCCTCATGAGTTCGGAATACATGTACAAGATCGCCTCGCATTTTTTCATATAAACCCCTTTCTTGCAAATTTATTATCCTTTGCAATTTATCAACATTCGGCGCCTGTCGATGACTATAAGTTAGTTTGGAATAGTCAAAAAACACACAAACAGAACAGAAATTGTTATAAACAAAATGCATTTTTCAATAATTATTTGTTTAAAACAAGAGATTAACGAACATTTTTTGAGAAATATCGAACAATTTTCGACTATTAACCTTCATTTTCAGTTAATAGCCCTTCCACGAAAGATAGTTTTCTTTTCCTTAGCGGTATTGTAAAGATAATAATTGGCCTCGATAAAAATCGAAAAACGTGTATTTATTCATCTTCTTAACGCATAATAATCATAACTATGTGTACCCAGTATGGCGAAATCATCGCCTTTCAGAGAAAAAAGTTAAATCTATCCTTGCAAGACCTAGGGAATGTGGTTGGTTACACAGCTCAAGCCATCTCCCGTTTTGAAAAAGGCATTGTCCAAATCGATATGCGTTTATGGGGCGATCTTTGCAAGGCCCTCGACATCAGCGTTCGTTCTTTTTTAGTCGGCGATATCAACGCCCTCGCCCCATGGGAAAGCGGCGAAGCCACGTTCAACGAAAAAAGATTCTGCGAATCGATCCGATATAGCCGCGATCGCCTTTTGCTTTCCAAAAAGGATTTAGCGACGAAGCTTTCCATCAATCCCCAAAAAATCTCCAAATGGGAAAAGGGAGCTTCTTTGCCTTCCATTAAGGAATTCATCGATCTTGCGAACCTATTTGAATACGACTATGAGGATTTCTATTTCTCGAAGGCCAAAGAAGAGGATAAGGATCTTGATATGCCAGTCCCTGCATTAAAAGGGGGCAAAAGGTTAGGCAAGGGAGGCATCATCGCTCTTAGCGTCTTGTCGGGACTCCTCGTTTCAAGTTTCGCTTTCAACGTCTACCAGTCTCTGACGATAGATGGCTCCGATGCCTCTTCCTCCTCTAAGGGCGATATAAGTATCGATCCGATTCAAGAAGAGTACTTTACAGTTACCTACCACTATCGCGAAACAGGCGAAGCAAAGGAAAAGCAAGTCCGAAAAGGCGGCCTTGTTCCTTATCTTGACTATTCCCTCAGAGGACACTATCTCGTCGGTTACGAGGATTCAAAAGGCGTGAAATGGAACTTTGCATCGCATTCCGTCCTTGAAGACGTCGATTTATACGGAATATTCAAGAAAGAGACGTATCAAATAACCTTTAAAGAGGCCATCGGCGGCGTAACGCTAAAACAAGAAACGGTTGAATATCTAAGCTCTGCCACCCCGCCCTCTCTCATCCCGAAGGCGGGCTATAACTACGAATGGGTTGGCCAATATAAAAACGTTACGCAAAACGCCACCATTTACCCTAAGTGGGGCCTAAATATCGTGACTTTGAAAATAGAGCTTAACGAAGGGGAATCGTTTAAGAATTCCTCCAGCAAAGAATGGGTATTCGATAAGTATTCCGCCGATTCTTTCCCTTTGCTCCCCGAGGTTCAAAAAGAGGGCTATTTGCAAGATGGCTACACCTATAAAGGCCAACCATTTACGAAGGAAACCGTTCTCGAAGACAATATGGTCCTTCACGCTTCTTGGATCAAAAACGAATTTCATTATCGCTTTAACCACTCTTCTCTCGAAAAAGAAAGCAGGGTTGCCTCTTATGGCGAAGTTATCAACTCCCTCCCAACTCCGATCGAAGAAGGAAAAGAATTCGATTATTGGTCCATCGATAGAAAGAAAATCGAACTGCCTTGGACGTATTCTTACAAAGAAGATGTCCTTTTGGAGCCCAATTGGAAGGGGATCAAATTCCATTACGATATCGACCGTTATGGCAAATTGACCATTAATAGCATCACCGACATAGTAGGAGACACCGTTACCATACCTCCGGAAATCGACGGAACTCCGATAAATCTCATTAAGAAAGGGGCCCTTTCAGACTCCTCCCAAGTCAAAGTGCTTAATATCCTTGGCGATGGCATGGAAATCCAAGATGGCGCTTTCGATCGACTTACCTCCTTGGAAGAAATTCATTTTCCGAACATCACCGAGAAAACCGTCTTCCATAAGTATATTTTCAATGGCTGCCGCGCCATCAAACGCATCGAAACCGGCCGCCCAAGCCTCTATCAAGGCGATTACGATAGAAGCTTGGCGAGTCTTCGTGATTTCGGCATCATCGGAAACCAAAATAGTCCTCTAGAAGTGAAAATATCGAATAACGCCGAACACAATCTGGTTTCGTTCTTTTTCGGAAGCATCTACATTGGCAAAATCGAATTCGGCGACAAGCAAATAGAAATCTCCGCAAACAATCTCAATCTTCAAACGGAAAATCTAAAAGAGCTTGTCTTTAGTGCCAATTTGAACGCCATTTACTATTTCGATGCCAAGAATCTTGATATGGACGATTTCGTTCTTCAAAATCTTTCTTCCTCCCTAAGCGTTATTTATTCTTCTTTCGGAGGAAGAATCGGCAACTTCAATGTCATTGCCGAGAAGCTCAGCCTCAATAACGTTCGATTCCTCAATGTCAAGAACCTGGTCCTAAACAATACCAAGGGCATCAATTTCTTAGATAACGTCCATATCGAAGCGGAAAACATCTACTTGCCTTCAGACGGCTTCTCCTTTAGCGAGAACATCGACGGACCCGTTTTCTATGCTCCGACGGAGAAAGGGATAAACGTTCATTTCTTCGGAACCGATCAATTGCCTTCGAAATTGGAAAACAGGAATTGGATTGATACGACTTGCCCCGTCAATTACATCTTTCACCCATCCTTTTAGAAATTTTGGGCCAATCTCCTCTTCGCTCTTTTATGTAACGAAAGAGCCGATTTATTTCGGTTTTTCTTAAAGAAAAAGTTTGTTCCACATTCCTTATTCTTTACGCGCACACGATAAATAGCAATTGACATTCCTAGCGATTACTTCATGATTTTAAGGTTGTTTTGCGGAGGAAAATATGAAAAGCAAAAGTGTAACGCTCATGCTCAGTGTGTTAAGCGTCCTCTCCCTTGGAGGATGCGACAATGAAACGAAGCCAAATCAAGATAGTCAAGACGACAACATCGAAGTCCATATAAGGAGAGCCCTTTCGAAGGCGAAAGGAAACGTCAATTTTTCTGGGGATGTCACCTCGATTTATATCGATGATGCCGAAAGCTTCGATGAAGGAGGGATGGATTTCACAATTGCCGAAAAGGCTTTTGAATGGACGAAAACATATCAAGACATTAACGGCATTGAAAGAACGTTCACCTATTGCTTCGAAGCCAATGACGCCGGGAATTTAGCATATCAAAAGCTCACCCTTCAAAACGAAGTGGAACTCCACGAATATGACGGTCTTGGAGCCAAAAAAGCCCTTAAATACAGCGATTATTGCTTGAATCCCTTCAAAAACATCGAACCCAAAGATCTCACATTGGTCGAAGGAAGATACTTTATCGATGAAAAGAAAGTTTCCTCCTTCAACGGTTTGATGTCTTTAAACACCACCACCAACTATAACTTCTATGATGTGGAGACTAGTTCGGTTTCCTTGGCGCTTAATGGAGATGAGTTCAAAGACATCGTCATCACCACCAAGCCGCGGAAAGATGTCTCCTTCGACCCAGCGGATTTCGTTCTCGATGCCAACTTCACCTTGTATTATCCAAGCGAAGTCACAATCGAAAATCTCACCAAGAAAGAGCATAAAGCAGAGCATGACGTCCTAAAGGTCGCCTTCGAAAAGCTTCAAGAAAAGATCCAAACCCAAAACTACACCATCTCGACTCGCGACGTCACCGATGATGGCGACATTGACCTTACTTACAACACTTTCGCGACAAAAGATGCCTTCTATTGCGATTTCAGGCCGCAAATTGAGAGCTATTGCCTTGGCTACAATAAAGGGGGTGATGACAAATTCCACTGGTTCCGTTATTACATTTTCGACAATAAGAAACCCAATGGAGAAGTCATCAACAAGAAAGGGGATGTCGTCTATTTTGACCCCGTCAATAATCCAAAAAATGCCATCCATGAGAGAGAGGACCTCGAACCCGATTTGTTATCCTTCGCTCCCGAATTCTTTAGCAAAACAGCCAAAGGAAATTTCCTATGTTCGAACCCCGATGTCGTAGAAGAAATCCATCGTTTGATTACGCCATTTTACGACAAGCAAGACGAATACTATGTCGCCGACAAAATTTTCTTCAATATGAATGCTGAAAGCGAAATCGAGAGTTGGGGTTTCCATGGCTATAGCGAAATCGAAGGTAGCAGCGATACCTTTACCTACACGATAAAAGACGTCGGCACTACCGCTCTTCCTATGACGCCGACACCAGTGGGAGAATAAAAATGAAAAAATCTTTGCAAATCCTTCTTATTTCTCCTTTTCTTTTGACAACGCTAGCCTCTTGTGGCTCCCAAGAGGAACCTACACCTTCCCAATCTTACTATGGCCAAGGTTTAGCGGGCGCTTTGGAACACGCTAAGAACAACGACTTCGGTGTGGTTGGAAAAGTCTATACGGTCTATGACGAAGAGGGTGAGATTGAGAACGAGGATAGTACTTATTTCGATCTCCATAACATCTTCTCGAAAGGCGCTTTAACAAGCCAAGTCGTTTACCATTATTCCATCGACGAAAAGAATTACGACCAAGCCTATGAAGCCACCTATTTCGAAAAGGAAGACGGGCTCACATATCGAAGAGGAATCTCTTTGCAAAACCAAGTCATCGACGAGCTTATCCCTTCTTCGCAAGGTGGCGGCATTATCTTCGAAGACAATTTCGATAACCCTTTCAAAGAGCTTTCCTACACAAGTTTCATATCGCTCGAAGAGAGTTATATCCTCAAACCGAAATTCGTCTCCTTTGCCGTTTCTTTGACCCAGCAAAGCATTTCCGTGAAAAAAGTTTCTATGACTATTGAGAATGACATTTTCTCGAGCATCGACATATGGACAAATTCCTCAAGTTCTCTTGGGAATATCTACACTTCCCAACATTTTAAGCTCTCCTTTATCTGGGGAGAGAAGACGAAGGCCCCCGATTTAAAACCCTATAAAACCCTGTCGGAACATAAAAAACTGGAAGATGCCCTTTACGCCCTCCATAAGAAAATGGGGAAAAAGAACTACACCGCTCACACCGCCTTATCAACCAAGAGCGGCAATTCTCAAGGAAACACCTATTACACCAAAGAAGGCATTTATAGCGATGCCTTAGATCAAAACGGGGCCAGCCATGGCTTTAAGAAAGTCGGTTCTAGTTTCTACTCCTTCAATGTGACCACGGATAGCCAAGGAAAAGAAACCATCGCCATCGACGATGACGAATCCTTTAAAGAGAGTAGCCTCTATCCAAACTACAGAGGATTCGCTCCCGAGCTTTTCCTTCCTAGCGAAGATGGCCTAACATACGAACTGCGCGAAGATTTCTTAGCAAGCGTCACTTCCTTGACCGCCCCAGCCTTGCAAAAAGACTATTACGCCGCCTACGCTTCAGGATTAAAGATCGTCTTGGACACCAAAGGCAATTTTGAATCCATTACTTTTAGCTACTATGACTACTATAACGATATCGAAGGGGAAGCTCTGGTGACGTACCAAAATTTTGAAGAAACGGAACTTCCTATCGAATTCTCATCGAACGAATAAAAAAAGGATTGAAAAAATGAAAAAAAGAAAATTATTTTTGCTTCTTCTCTCTAGTACGACTCTTCTTTCGTGCGCCTCGAATCAAGAGGCCTCAAAATCAAGTAGCACCTCCGATTCGACACCTGTAAGCAGCACTCCGATTCCAGTCACAAAGACCCTCGAGGAAATCAAAAACAACATCTTAGCGACGTCGTTTAAAGGATATTCCTTCGTCGATAAGAGCGATAGAACCGTCGAAGGGACGGTCACTATCGGCGCCAAGAGCATCCTTATTCAAGGGCGGGCTGAATTCGAAGAAGAAACCGTCAATAACATGATTTACTATCGTGGCATCCAAAACGGTTTCTTTTACGACATCGAGAATTTCACATCTCGAAAGGCGGATAAGAAAAATGTCGGAACCGAAGAAGGCGAGAACTATGTCACCGAAGAAAACGCGCTAAAACTTATTAAAGAAGCTCCTTACACCGCCTCTTGGATGACGGAAGATATTTTGTCTTTGTTGGAAGAAGGGCGCGGCACCACCGCTTCTCCGATTCAAAAAAACAAGGACAACACCTATTCCATAGCCTTAGGAGCTTATTTAGGTGGAACAACAACAGCCGAAGCCAATCTTTCTTTCTCGGAAAACGATAAGCTTCAAAGCATCGATTTCACCAAAAAAATCTGGTCGGAAGAGGAGTTTGATGACGAAGCGAAAAGGCCTTTGGATCCGGATGGAAAACCCTTTTCACAAGTTTCGAAAAAAGGAACTCTCCTCTTAGGCGAAATCGGCGAAGAAACATTTGACGTCACGCCTTATTTTGTCACTTCTGTCCCTACCTTCTACGTCTCTTCTTACGATGATATCAAAGCCAATAATGGCAAAGCCGTTATGGGAAAGACGGTCCATCTTGAAGTGGAGAGGTATTTACCGAATACCGCTTTAAACGACAATGAAATCCAGATCGTTTCCTCGAGCAATACGGATGTCATATTCAAAAATAGCATCGGCTCTTTTGAGGCAAAGAACAAAGGAACGACCACTTTGACGATTTCCGATCTTTCTGGTTCCTTCGTCGAAACGATTGATGTCACCGTCGTGGCCCCTCCCATCACCGCCCTTTACTTAGCCGCGAAAAATGGCAAAGAGGTGGAAATCGATAAGACGCTCGATCTTGAGGTTGAAGTCTATGACGCTCTAACGGAAGAGCCTTTCTCTGCCGTTTCTACTGACGAATCGGTCCTCTCTATCGTTGGATTCTCTAGCGACAAAAGGACTTTGACCGTCAAGGGATTAACGGTGGGCACAAGCGAGGTCTATCTCAAGAACGAAACAGGAAGCATCACTTCCAAAAAGATTGAAATTACAGTCAAAGAAAAAGGCCAAACTCCAGCAGAGGACGTTGCTTGGCTTATTGGCGAATGGGAGGGGGACGAAGACACTTCTTCCATGATTTTTAAGGACGATGGAACTGGGACATTCAAACAATATGGTCGCACCAATACATTTGGATGGAAATACGAAAACAAGAAATTGAGCTTCCCTGCGGAAAGTTGGACGAATACGTCTTTGTCGATATATAAGGCAGAAACAAAATATTCGAACACCAAAATCATCATCACTTGGGAAGAAGACGGGGAGACTTTCCCAGAATCCTTCACGAAATTGAAGTAAACGCTAGCCCGTCTCGGCGGGCTTCCTTTTTTTGTTATATAATTCCGAGCGTATGAAATCGAAGGGGAAGTTAATCTTCTTATTGTCTTTAGCCAGCTTCTTAGCCGTAGGCGTTCTTTTGCCTTTTCATATCTTCATGAAATATAGCAACAAGGTTCTTTCCTATGATTATTTTTCCGATGGCTTGGGCTTTAGCTTCCTTATCGTTCTAGTCGCCTCTTTAGCGGTTATCGAAATCCGTATGTTATCGACTGTCCGAATCCGCAATTCCAGCGTTCCCGTTCTTTCCTATTTCATGGAAAGAGGCGTCCATTTCCGCTTCATTAAAGCCATCATCTTCTCTTTCGTCACTTGCACCCTTTCTTTCCTTATGGGCTTAGCCTTAGGTGGAGAAGCGCCTAGCGTCTTTATGGGTGCGGTCTGCTTCGCTTTCGTCTTTTCCTTTTCCGAAGAAAGCAAAGAAAGGCTGCTCCGCGCCATAAAAGTCGGATCCTGCGTAGGTTTCTCATTGGCCTTCATGAATCCCATCGCCGGCATTCTTTTTTCTTTCGTCCCCAATAAGTTCGAAAAAGGATATTTCAAGAAGGAATATAAGCTCATTCTCGAAGGTTCGATATGCGCCATCATGTCCTATCTTCTTTATGCATGCCTAAAAGGGCTTATCTATTGGCCCGAATACAAAGACAATTTCGGGGCGGCTTTCATATTTAACGACTTCCAATGGGACGTCTTAGAAATTCCTTGGTCCGCTTTAAAACAATATTGGATCCCGCTCCTCATCGCGCCTCTATCCTTTGGACTCGCTTACGCTTACGCCAAAGGCTTGGGGTTTTTCAGGCATCTTTTGTGGCGAGAAAAAACCTGGACCTATGTTTTTTCCATAATAGGGGCGATTGTGCTTATCCCTTTCTGCCGTTATTATTTCCCTCTTTCCTTAGGGAGTGGCGCCAAGCTCATCGAAGAAAACGTCACTCTTTTAACAGAAGGATTAGGCGCCCTAGCCCTTTTGTTCTTCGTTCGCCTTTTCTTGACTTTCTTCTCTTTTACCTCTCACTTTTCAGGCGGAAACATCATTCCTTCTTTGGCCATCGGAAACCTATTTGGTGTTCTTTTTGCCGGGATTTTGCAATTATTGCTCCCTCTTAGCGAAGAAGAGACACTTCTTATTTCATTTACTTTCATGCTCTCTTTCTTTGCTTCGGTATCCGATAAGCGTTCGAGCGTTTTAGCCTTGGTCTTCTCTTTTGGCCCCAACCCATCTTTGATAATCGCTCTATTGCCATCCTTCGCTTTCGAGTACCTCATGCATAAGAAGGTAAAGAACTTTGCTTCTTTATCTACGATATTTGCCAAAAGCGACATCGAGAATAACGCTTTCGCGCGCACTTTATGGCGCCACTATCCATACTGCTCTCCAATGTTCGAAGACATATGGGAAAGAAGGATCGAAGCAAAATAAAAGAAACCCTATAATGAAAGGGATAGGAGAAAAAGAATGAATCAGGAAACAAAAGAGATCATTTCGCTTCTAAAGAACTCGCCAAGCGTATTTCATGTCGTTAAGAACATCTCCGATAAACTCCTTGAAAAAGGCTTTATGGAGCTCGATGAGCATAAACCATTCATCGTCGAGAAGGGAAAGAATTATTTCGTCAGAAGAAACAGCTCTTCGATAATTGCCTTTAAAATACCGCTAAATTGCCAAGATTTATCGTTTTTAGGAACGGCAACCCATAACGATTCGCCTACCTACAAATTAAAACCGCATCCTTTCGTGAAGAAAGGAAACCTCACTCTCTTGGATGTTGAACCTTATGGCGGCATGATTCATAGCACATGGCTTGATCGCCCTTTGTCCTTGGCAGGAAGAGTTTTGTTAGGAAAAGGGGAGAAGATTGAAGAGAAGCTTTTCAACATCAATCGCCCTCTTCTTATTATTCCCAATCTTGCCATCCATATGAATAGGAATATTAACGATGGATATGCCTATAATCCGGCCGTGGATCTATTGCCTCTTTTCGGAGAAGATCTCAAAGAAGACGATTCCTTCGAATCCTTCCTTCTTAAAGAACTCGGCGAAAAGAAAGGCGTTTCTCTTCTTAGCCACGACCTTTATCTCTATAACTTCGACGAGCCTAGGGCCTTTGGCATCAAGGAGGAATTCCTTTCTTCTCCAAAGCTCGATGACCTTGCGAGCGTTTACTCCTCGCTTCTTGGCTTTTTGGAATCCGAGAACGAGAGGAAGATATCCCTCTTCGCTTCTTTCGATAACGAAGAAGTCGGAAGTTTGTCACGGCAAGGAGCCAATAGCACTTTCTTTAAAGACACCTATAATCGCCTTTCGAAAGCGTTCGAAGGCCATTTGGAAGAAGATTGCGCCAATAGCTTTTTGCTCTCCATCGATAACGCCCATGCGAATCATCCAAACCACCTCGAAAAAAGCGATCAAACAACGAACGTTCTTTTAAATAAAGGAATTGTCATCAAATCGAATGCCAATCAGTCCTATACAACGGACGCTTTAGGAAGCGCCATCGTTAAAATGGTGGCTTCTAAAGAGAATATCCCTTATCAGGAATTCACCAATCGAAGCGACCTTCGTGGAGGCAGCACTTTAGGAAACATCTCCAACAGCGAGCTCTCCCTTCTTTCTTGCGATATTGGCTTGCCGCAACTTGCCATGCATAGCGCAAATGAAACAATGGGGCTAAAGGACCTTGATTATATGAGACGTTTCGTTTCTCTTTTCTTTGGGACGAAAATCCATTTCGAAGGAAATTCATTCTTCTTCGATTAGGCCTTCTTTTCTTAAGAAAGAAAAGAGTTCCTCCCTCTCTTTTTGAAGTCCTTCGAGGCTATTCATTTCAAAGTAAATTCGACAACAGGGCTCTGTATTCGATAGTCGAAGAAGGCACCACTCATCCTTCCTAAAAAGGAAGCGGATATTCCTATCCATGACATCTTTTCTTACGATGCATGAAGCAAAATGAGGACTCTTATTTTTCAAAATCTCCGCAATAACCTTTTCTTTTCCTTTTTTAAGATAGCAAACGTCTTCGCTATCGAAAGAGCGATAGGAAGCGTAATCCTTCGCTTCTTTGATGATATGCGATACGGGCTTCCTTAAATCGTCCATCATGTTTAAGAAAAGCAAAACGGCAAAAGCAGTATCCTTCCCTTTAAGATAGCCACGCATCGTAAGTCCACCGCTAGATTCGCCTCCTAGCAAAGCGTTTGTCTCTAACATCTTTCGGGTGATGTTTTTAAAGCCTACATCCACTTCATGGCAAGAGAAACCGGCTTTATGAGCGATTTTATCGAGACACCAAGAAGTGGCGAGATTACGCACCGCATCTCCCTCTTTTTTCAAAATTGCCACCAAATAATAGTAGAGAGAGCAAAGTATCTCGTTGGCAGAGACATAATTTCCCTTTTCATCAATAACGGCAAGGCGGTCGGCGTCGCTATCGGCAGCAAATCCGACATCAAGCCTATTTCTAAGAACAACCGTCCGAAGTTCTTCTAAGTTTTTGGGGATGGGGTTTGGCACTTTGCCCCCAAAAGACGGATCCCTTTCTTTATGAAGGCAAAGAAACTCATTGATTCCAAGATGTTCAAAGAGAGGCTCCAAAACCTTTACGCCCGTCCCATAGATGTTTTCATAGGCCAAACGAATGGGATGAGTTAACCTCCCTTTCCCGAATGAACAAAGGAACTGGAAGTAATCTTTTAAGGGATCGAAAGAAGAAATGGGAAGAGAAACCTCGCGTCTTAGGGAAGTGTTCCTTCCAAGCGTTTCGCATTCCCTTTCAATAGCCAAAGTGAAACACACATCGGCATCGAAGCCACCTTTTGTGAAGACCTTCACGCCATTATAACAAGCAGGATTGTGACTGGCCGTAATCATGAAGCCAAGATCAAGCTCCCGCTTCAACGTTTCGAAAATGATAGTAGGCGTTGGAGAATCGGTATTGGCCAAAGAGGTTTTGATGCCATTATGAGAGAAAACATCGGCCATTTCGGCGCTTGCTTCTAGCGATAGCAATCGACGATCATAACCGATAACGACTTCTTTTTTAAGATTCTTTCGATAGATGATTTCCACTAAAGAACGTGCCAAAAGGCGAATGTTCTCTAAAGTGAAATCCTCTCCAATAAGGCCTCGAAACCCACCCGTCCCAAAATGAATTTTTCCCATACCTCTCTATTTTTTCACATCCTCAAAAAGAGCAATAGTGGGAAAGGTCATTTTTTCTTCCCTTTGGCAATCCATCGGGGGTAAAAGGAAATGAACCATTTCGTGAATAAACCCATGAAGAAGGGAACCACGCTGTTAATAAGGCCAAGGTAGGGAGAGAAATCTTCAAAGAAATACATCATAAGAAAGGTGAAAACAGCAGTAAGCAAATAAAGAACCCCCCACCAAAAACAAAGTATTTTATTGGTCTTTATGAAGATGGGATTCTGAAAGGCATCCTCTTCACCATAGTCATTCGAGGAGTAATAAGCGCTCACGGGCAATTTCGTAAAAGAGGTTATAAGCCAAACAAGCCCAAAAAGAAGGTAAGAAGAAGGAACAAGATAAAGAATCGAAGAATCCCCAAAAAGCAAGGCGAAGCAGGACAAAAGGCCGCTTAGGCAAAGCGAAAGAGAATCGAAAAAAGTCTTTCTTGTCCGATAAGAAAGAATCGCCCAGGAAAAATCAAAAAGCAAAACGGCAATAGCCCCATAAAAAGAATGGATAGGAAGAGCGACGAAGAAAGCGATGAACGGAAGCAAAAAATTGAGCATTGTCGTCTTTGCTTTTCTTTCCTTGATAGTGTGATTCCCGTTGGCTTTCTTCGTTTTATAGTCGAAGTAATTGTCCCAATGGAGCAAGAGGTCAAAATCTCCTTCCACGCGATAAAGGCCTTTCATCAAGGCCTCATCCCCTCGGATCTTTCTCGATGCGATGTCTTTCCAAACGTCAAAAGGGGTCAATATGGTCGTTGTAGGAGGGAAAGGCGCCTCCAAAAGAATTTCGCAGCCACTTTTCCCGAGTTTAAGGTAGTACATTTCGCCTCTATCGGTATAGTTGATCTCCAAAAGCGTTTCTTTCCCATCAAAACTTTCTTTGTTATATAAAGCGGCCATTTGTCTCGTAAAGGAGAGTGCTTCGCTTACCTTTTCTCCCCCTTCTTTTTTAACTCCCCAACTAGCATCCGCCATTGTCTCATAGACATCCTTTGGATAAAGATGTTCATCGAGGATTTGCAGGGTATTTTTTGATATTTTTCCCTCTGTTATGTATTCTTTCCCGGCCAATTGGACGCTTGTTAGATAAGCCGAGATCCTCTCTTGCAGCTCTGGAATGCTAAAGAGCTCTCCTTGTCCGACGAATAGAGAAAAGTAGTTCCCTTTGCCATAGACATAATTCAACATGTCTTTTACCGCTTCGTAGTTGCCTTCCGCGGTATAGAAACCACAGGTGGAAATGGCGACGATCTTCTGTTTCGATAAATCATATCGAGCGGCATGAGCACCATGCCCAATGCCACTCGTGTTTTCTTCCATAAAAGGAAGGGCTAAAGGCAAGAGGCGATCAAAATAATTTTTCAAGAGACCTGGCAAGGAAAAGTAATAGAGAGGGAAGGAGTAAAGAATGAGGTCGGCTTCGATAACTCTCTTAAGGATTTGAGCCATATCATCCTTCAAAACGCAGATGCCAGGCGTCTTTTTCCAACAACCGAAGCAACCAAGACAATGGCCGATCTTTTTATCCGAGAGATGGCAAATTTCCACTTCGTTTCCGGCATTTCCTTCGTTTATTCCTTTTAAAAACGCTTTCGCAACCTGAAAGGAATTAGACTTTTCGCCTTTCGGGGAGCCATTGATAACCAAGATCTTCATTTTCTTCTTCCATGGCGAAAATTTTAGACCATGCCTGCTTCCCTTAAAAGGGAAGGGAAAGCATCCTTTTCTTTTTTGTTCTCTTGGACCATCTTTTTGCTTTTCTTCTTTTTAGAAAAAGAAAGCAGGGATAATTTCCTAAAGAAGCAAAAAATTTTGCTATAGTGAGTGGGAAATTTCTTACTCGCAAAAAGAGTCAACGATGAAAAAATGTCATCTCATCTGTAACGCCCATATCGACCCCATTTGGCAATGGGAATGGGAAGAAGGAGCGAGCGCCGCTTTAAGTTCCTTTCAAAGCGCGGCCAGCCTCATGGAAAAACACCATTACATCTTTAACCATAACGAAGTCTCTCTTTACCAATACACGGAAGAATACGCCCCTGCTCTGTTCCAGGATATCAAAAAGAAAGCGAAAGAGGGTTCTTGGCACATCATGGGAGGATGGTATCTCCAACCGGATTGCCTTTTGCCATCGGGCGAAGGGATCGTGCGACAACTTCAAACAGGCAAAATCTACTTCCTTAAGAATTTTGGCTATTGGCCCAAGACAGCCGTCAATTTCGATCCTTTCGGCCATAGCCGAGGCCTCGTGCAAATTCTTAAGAAATGTGGGCAAGATAGCTATATGTTTATGCGCCCTTACCCCTTTCAATTAAAGCTCCCAGCCGAAATCTTCCTTTGGGAAGGCTATGATGGATCGGTTATCAAAGCCGCCCGCACGAGCTCTTACAATAGCGACTTGGGACAAGCCGCGAAGAAAATCGAATGGGACATCCAAGAAAGAAGCCCAAAGGAAGAAGTGACCTTTTCTTGTTGGGGCGTAGGCAATCATGGCGGCGGTCCTAGCGACAAAGACCTTTACGACATCGAAAAACTTCAAAAAGAAAGAAAGGATATCGAAATCGTTCATTCAACGCCAGACGCTTTCTTTAGCGAAGTAAACCCCAAAGAAACCTTCGATAAGAGTCTTATCTCTTGCATGGTAGGCTGCTATACCTCAATGACGGGGATGAAACAAGCTTATCGGACGCTCGAAAGAGAACTCTATAGCACTGAAAAAATAGCCACCCTCGCCTTTTTGGAAGGCAAAATGGAGTATCCTACGAAAGAATTCAACGAGGCAACCGAAGACATGCTAAACGTTGAATTCCACGACATCCTTCCGGGTTCCATGATTCAAGCGGGCGAAAACAATGGGCGCATTTATTCGGATCATGCACTCCATATCCTCAACAAAATCCGTGCCAAAGCTTTCTTTTCTCTCTTAAAAGGGGAAGAAGTCGCCAAAGAGGGAACCTATCCTATCTTCGCCTATAATCCCAAAACCTACGAAAGCACCCAACTTTTGGAGTGCGATATGTCGATACTTAGAAACGACGCGAACGCGCCAGACGCGTCAAGAATTCTTATTTATGACGAAGAGGGGAATCTTTTGCCCTCCCAAAACGTCAAAGAATCGAGCAACTTGGCTTTGGATTGGCGAAAGAAGGTCGTATTTAAAGCGAAGCTAAAACCATTAGGCCTTACCCGTTTCACCGCGGTGACCGCCCCCAATAAGCATCGAAAATATCCTTTGGATCAAGACATAGTTTTCGATAATGGAAAAAAGAGGGTCGTCATCTCTTCCGAAACGGGACTTATCGAGAGTTATGTTCTTGATGGCAAGGAATATGCCGACGGACCTCTTTTTAGACCTATGTGTTACGAAGACTACGAAGATCCATGGGGCATGAATTTCGATCACGTTGGAGAAAAGCCTCACCCCTTCGCTTTCTTAAAGAAACCCGATGGCGTTTTTAGCGGCCTTCACTCGTTAGAAGTCATCGAAGATGGCGACATCTATTTGGAAGCAGAAGCTTTCTTTGGCGATGGGAATACCCGCTTAAGACTTGGCTATCGCATCGAAAAGGAAGGACCTGGCATCGATGTTGATGTAACGCTCTTCCCTAACGAGATCAATAAAGCCTATAAGCTTGATATTCCCTTAAAAGGCAAAAGGTATATTGGTGAACAGATATTCGGCTACGAAGAGCTTTTTGAAGATGGAAGAGAATGCGTTGCCCATGATTTCCTCGCCTTAAAAGAAGAGGATGGAAACTATCTTGAGATTCTTACCCCAGATTCCTTCGGCTCTTCCTATAGCGGTGGCGTCATCCATCTGACCCTTTTAAGAATGGCCACTTATTGTGCCCACCCCATCTCGAAAGATAGGCCTTTAGTTCGCCCGAACATCTTCATTCCGAAAATCGACCAAGGAGAAAGACGGTTTAGGTTCCGTCTTGTTCTGACAAAAGAGCAAGAACTCAAAAGAAACGCCGATCTCTTTAGCGAACGTCCTTTCGTTTGGAATATCTTCCCGACGAAAGACGTAAAAGAAGGAAAAGAGATAGAAATCAAGACTTCTAACGATTCCATTAACGTCGTCACAATTAAACAAGGACTCCAAAAAGAGGAAACCATCATCCGTTTGCAAAATTGCTCTCGCCAAGATTGTCAAACGACCCTAACGATAGACAAAAACAATATCTCTTTGACCTTTATGAAATTCGAAGTGAAAACCATCCTCTACCACGATGGAAAGTTCGAAGAATCTGTTGATATGGTTATCTAGATTTCAAAAAAAAGAGCGGTAAAAACGGGAGTGTCCCGAATTATGTGTATTTGACTTAATCCGCATCCGTTCCGTTTATCC
>ERZ808246.349-NODE-349-length-40056-cov-13.953601_pt1 | contig 40056 bp, 22 predicted proteins | sample MGYA00521083_ERZ808246 | MGnify/ENA primary metagenome ERZ808246 (study PRJEB31516, sample SAMN03275577) | gut metagenome | biome: mammalia-associated habitat; material: feces | host: Papio cynocephalus | place: Kenya | collected 2012-07-07 ...
AGATCATTCCTCGACCGGTGAAGTCCAACTACCGCGACGGCCTGTCCGTGCTGGAATACTTCATCTCCCAGCACGGCGCGCGTAAGGGCCTGGCCGATACCGCACTGCGTACCGCTGAGTCTGGCTACCTGACCCGTCGTCTGGTGGACGTCTCCCAGGACGTGATCGTGCGCGAGGAGGACTGCGGCACCAAGCGCGGCCTGACCATGAAGGTCGGCGAACGCGATGCCGACGGCAACCTGCACCTGGTGAAGGCCGCCGACGGTGGCCCGTACTCCCGTCTGCTCGCGGCCGACGTCATCGACCCGGCCGACGGCGAGACCGTGCTGTACAAGGCCGGCGACGCGCTGTCCATGGACGTGCTCAACGACCTCGTCGCCCACGGCGTGGAAGAGGTCAAGGCCCGTTCCGTGCTGACCTGCGAATCCAAGCGTGGCGTGTGCGCCAAGTGCTATGGCTGGTCCCTGGCCACCAACAAGCTGGTGGACGTCGGCGAGGCCGTCGGTATCGTGGCCGCGCAGTCCATCGGTGAGCCTGGCACCCAGCTGACGCTGCGTTCCTTCCACTCCGGTGGCGTCGCCTCCGCCTCCGATATCACCCAGGGTCTTCCGCGTGTCACCGAGCTTTTCGAAGCCCGTACCCCGAAGGGCGAGGCTCCGATCACGGAGTTCGCCGGCGTGGTCAAGGTGGAGGACACCGAGCGTGGCCGTCAGGTGACCCTGAAGCCGGACGACGACTCCGTCGAACCGATCGTCTACCCGGTGACCCGTCGCGCGCCGATGCTGGTCAAGGACGGCGACCATGTCGAGGCCGGCACCCAGCTCACCGAAGGTTCCGTCGATCCGAAGAAGATCCTTCGCATCCTCGGCCCGCGCGCCGCGCAGGTGAACATCGTGGAGGAAGTGCACACCGTGTACCGCTCCCAGGGCGTGGATATCCACGACAAGCACATCGAGGTCATCGTGCACCAGATGCTGCGCCGCATCACCGTGATCGACTCCGGCGACACCGACCTGCTGCCGGGCGAACTCGTGGACAAGGCCCGCTTCAAGGCCGCCAACATGGAAGCCGTGAAGAAGGGCGGCAAGCCCGCCGCCGGCCGTCCGGAGCTCATGGGCATCACCAAGGCTTCGCTGGCCACCGATTCCTGGCTGTCCGCGGCCTCCTTCCAGGAGACCACCCGCGTGCTTACCGAAGCCGCCCTGAACCAGAAGGTCGACGACCTGAAGGGCCTCAAGGAGAACGTCATCATCGGTAAGCTCATCCCGGCAGGCACCGGCCTCGCCCGGTACCGCAACGCCACGGTGGAGCCCGACAAGGCCATCCGCGACACCATCTACCCGAACTTCGGTTTGGGTGGCGAAGGCACCGACACCTCCTTCGGCGACACCGACCTGTCCGATGTGGACTTCTCCAACATCGACTTCGGCGACCTGAAGCTCGGCGATGACTTCAACCCGGATGACTTCCTGGACGACAACGGCGGCCAGACCGACTTGGGCGACACCCTGTGACGTCCGGCACGCGATAGTCGCGCGGATCGTCGAAGGACGAATCGTCTGACATGTTGAGGCGGAACCGACCAATGCGGTTGGTTCCGCCTCACGCATAGGAAGGGCGTTCCAAGAACGCCGGCAGCGTTGCGTCCCGCACCGCGCGTGGGGGACAGGCATATTGCAGAGTGATACCGCCCGGCGTCACGATCACGGTTCCCCTACAATTAAGGGTATGAGTTTTCTACCATATCCGCCGCCGCCTGAACCAGGTTGGTATGACGATGATGCCACGGTGATGTCGCAGAACCAGTCCGAACCCGTATCCCGGCAGACGCCTGCCGACATGGCCGCAAGCGCGCAGCAGACGGACCAGCCGGCGCCGCAGGACGAGGACGATATCGATTGGGACGGCACCGTGCTGTCCGCCGCCTTCACCATGAAGCAGCCGGGGCATGAGTATCTGCTGAGCAATGAGCAGACCGGCCAGCAGGTGGTCGTGGACATGGGCGTGCTGCTGGGACGCAAACCTTCGGCGGATGTGCCGGACGGCGCCAAATCGGTCAAGTTGGAGGATCCGACACGTACCATCTCCCGCAACCATGCGGCGATCAGCTTCGATCAGGACGGCACGCTGTGGATCGAGGACTACGGCTCGCTGAACGGCACGTATATCATCCGGGACAATGTGGAGACCAAGGTGGAAGGCAAGCCGATGAGGCTTGAGGCGCCATGCACGGTACGCATCGGCGACCAGTTCTTCGCATTCGAGGAGCGCTGACGCGCATATCGGCTCATAACGATGGTGGGGCCGCCATGACAAGGTTCATGGCGGCCCCACCATCGTTATGCGGTCCGGCGATACGCCGATGGCCGGTGTGTGGATGGTACTGGCGATAATGCTGGCGATTACCGGCGTAGACGGATGGCCGCATTGATGGCCGAATCGTTGAGCTGGCCAAGCCAGGCGAGCAGCTCCGGATAGATGTGCTCGTTGCGCGCCAGGCACGGGCGGAGCTCCGGCGCTTCGCTGGCGATGCGGGCCATCAGCATCTGGTCGGTCGTGGTCATGGCCAGTTCCGCGGTGTATTCCGGGGCGGCCGCCGGAGCCTCCTGGGGTGCGGCATACTGCTGCTGTCCGTCGCCCGATGGCTGCGCCAAGGAATAATCGGCCACTTCCGACAGATCCTCGGGATTCGTGTACGGGTCGACATATTCAGTCGAAATGTCGTCGGAGGCGGCGTAGACCGTATTCGAATCATGCTGCTCCGATGGCTGCTGCTCCGACGGCTGGTACTGCTGCTGCGGCTCGGTCTGGAACGGCTGCTGTGCCGCGGCCTGCTCCTGCGCGGCCTGTCCCGTCTGCGCGACAGGCTCCTGCCAAGCCTGCTCCTGTGCGGCGGCCGCCTGCTGCTGGACGCCGGTCGGCGGCACTGGCCAGCCCATCGCGACGAGCTGCTGCCGGGCGCGATCGTCGCCGAATTCGGCGACCCACCGCTTCAGTCCCGGATACGCGCGCGGATTGGCGACGACATTCGCGCCGAACTCCGGATTCTCATACGCGATCTTTGCCAGGAACACCGGATCGGCGTTCGGATCCTGGACGGCCGCCACCGCGGCATCGAAATCGACCATTGTGATCTCCTTATCTCGTGGTCCGTGACCATCGTAGTGAACGATTTGTCGTGAACGTGTTGTCGTGGCCATTCTCGTGGATGCGGATGGTGACGGTCATCGCACGGCCCTCAACGTCTGCAGGGTGCCGTCCAACGCATCGTCGATATCCTCATTGTCGCTGATCTTGCTGACGTCCCAATCCCCGTGCGGGGAACCATCGGCATGCATGTCCACGACGATGACGGTGATGTTGTCCCGGCCGCCGGCCTGCAACGCTGCGTCGACCAGCATGTCAGCGGCCTTCTGCGGGTCGGCGTGCGACGCGGCGATGCCGGCGAGCTGCGCACGGCCGATCTGCGCATGCAGGCCGTCGGAACAGATGATGAACCGTCCCTCGGCGCGTGCCGCGTACCAATCGGGCTGAATGCCGCCGGGCGCGCCGACGCATTGCGTGATGATGTTGCGGGGAATGCATCGGTTCGCCTCATCGGGCAGCATCGCGCCGGAATCGATGGCGTTCTGCCGTTCCGAATGGTCGCGCGTGATGCAGGCCAGCGAATCCGCCAGCCAGTTGCCATGCTCGTCGGCACGCATATGGTAGGTGCGTGAATCGCCCACATTCACGATATAGCACCGTTCGTCGGGAGAGCCGGAGCCTTCTTCGACGCGCGTGGGCAACAGCACGCCGGTGATGGTGGTGCCGGCGACGCCGCCCAGCGCCGTTCCCAGCTGGAGCACATCCTGCTGGGAACGCAGCAGCGTGTCGTCGATGGCGTCGAGATCCCGTGTCGGTCGCTCGGCAAGCCGCGCGAATCGGCCGGCCACGTCGGCGCTGGCGCGGCTGCCGCCTTTGCCGCCGCCCATGCCGTCGCACACCACATACACGCCGAGGCGCGCGACGGCACTGTCCTGGTTGTCTTTCCTGCGCAGGCCGATGTTGCTGTTCAGCCCGGTCTCGATACGGATCAGACTCATGAGTCCCGTCCTTTCCTTCTGACGGCGCGTACGTGGAACACGTCCGCAAGCGACAGCTTCGCGCGCCACCTGCGCAGTAGCGGCAGCGATGCGAGCATGGCCTTGCGCTCGGTGACGACATCGCGCCAATACCGTTCCGCCTGCTCCTGCGGGACATCGTCGCCGGAGAAGGACGCGTAATCGGCCTGCCTGCTCAAGGAGAGCAGCGCATCGGGGGCTATGGCCATGCTGGTGGCGATGGCCTGCGCCTGCTCGCTTCTGGTGCCCTGCACGTCGAGGCCGCTCTGGCGTGCGAGCGCCGCGACGGCCTGCCAGCCTGCGGCGACGCGTCTTGAGGCGCTGCCATGCTTGCGCGCCCGGGCCAGGACGATCGCCTTGACGGCGAGCAGCAGGCCGCAGATGATGAGTATCGTCCACAATGGGCTGCCGTAGATGGCGACCATTCTGGCGATTCTGCCGAAGCGTTGCCAGAACAGGCTTGATGGTGTTTCGTCGGCCATGCTGCCGCTGATCGACGAGACGCCTTTGGCTTGGGTGTCGTCGCGGAGCGGGTCGGTGAGCGGCACCGGAGGTTGGCGTACCAGGGTCTGTGGGTTCGGTGGCGTCAGGTTCTGGTTGTCGTCGGGGATTTTCGTTTCCTTCGGGGTCGGGTAGAACGCCACCCATCCGTAGCCGTCCAGTTTGATTTCCACCCAGGCGGTCACGTCGTTGCCGGTGAATGTCGTGGTGGTGGTCGCGCCGTGCTTCTTGGTGCGGCTGTCGCTGATGTCGCCTTCGTCGTTCTTTGGCAGGAAGCCCAGTACCACGCGGCTGGGCAGGCCGAGGCTTCGGGCCATGAGCGCCATCGCGGAGGCGTATTGCTCGCTGTCGCCGACCATGGCGGATCCGGCGAGCAGCTGGTCGATGCGGTAGTTGCCGTGGCCGGCGTTGGAGGGGTAGTCGCCATTCAGGCCGTGCGAGAACCAGCCGGATTCCTTGAGCTTGTCGGCGATGGCCTGGGCCGCTTCGCCGCCTTTGGATTGGCCGCCGGCGATGGCGGTGGCCAGTTTGTCCACGCTGTCGGGCACGTCTTCGGCTTTGGGCTGGCTGATTGGGGAGGCGTTCGCTTTGGCGATCTCCTTGTCGGTCGGCACGCGTGGGATGACGCCGGTTTCCGTGTAGGTCAGGCCCGCGGAGGTGCGTGAGGGGTAGATCGCGGACATGGTGTCGGTGTTGTAGTAGAACGAGTCGGCGTCCGAGGTCTTGGCGAAGGTCACGCTGGATGCGGCTCCGGCCAGGGGCAGCCAGTAGTCGTTCAGCCCGTCGTCCACGGTGAAGGTGGCGGTGAACCGCTTGCCTGTGGCGGTGTTCCTGATGGACGTGCCCACGCGGTGGTAGTTGGAGGAATCCGAGTCCATGGTGGAATCGGACAGGTTCCACACATTGCCGTCGAAGCGGTCCATGACCGCCAGTCGCACTGTGGAGCCAGCCGGCAGATTGGTGGCGGTCAGGAGCACGTCGTCCTTGTGGTTCTTGATGTATGAGCGCATGCCGCTCAAGGGGCTGGTGTAATCGTAGGGGCTCAGCGGAGGCTCGTACTGGTCGCGCAGGATGGTGCGGTGCTGGCCGACGGCCAGGCATCCGCCGATCGCCAGCGCCGCGGACAGCAGCACGATGACGGTGGCGCTGAGCCAGCGGCCCAGTTCCAGCAGCTTCCAACGCGCGCTGATCCAGATCACCAGCACGATCGCCATGGCTGTGCCGACCGCCATGCGGTGGAAGCCGGTCGAGGAGCCGAGCAGCGCGCAGATCGCAAGATTCGCCACGACGGGGACGATGGCGATCATCGTGTATCGTCCATCCTCCGTCACGGCGAATATGCCGGTCAGGAGCGCGGCCCACAGGCAGATCGTCCACACGGCCAGCAGCGAGCCGTCGGCGGTGCCCGTCGGCGGCTCGACGGCCAGCAGGTATTTGAATGAGCCGAGCATCAGCATCCAGCCTTGCGTCAGCGTGCGCGGCGTGGGGATGACATGCGCGATGGTGGTGTCGTTCAGCAGGAGGACGGGGCCGACCACCAGCTGCGCGAGCGCCATGAACAGCGTCTGCCACCACAGGCGCAACGCCGGGACCAGTCCGGCGAGCGCCACGAGCGAGCCGATGATGGTGGCTGGGATCGCGGCGATCGCCCAGGAAGGCGCGGAGCCGTACACGTCGATGAGGTTGCTGGCGGCGGCGAGGGTCAGCAGGGCGGATACCAGCAGGCTGGCGTATTGCGGGGCACGCGGTCGGTTGGGATGTGGCATGGCCTGCGATTTGCCGCTGTGGGACATCCAGATGACGGAATGCGTGGAGTCCGCCCATGAGCCGGTGCCGGTGAGATTCGTGGTGTTGGTGGTGTTGGTGAATCCGGTGGTGCTCATGCCAGCACCCCCATGATCATGGGGAGGTCGTCGAGGTCTCCCACGGTGGCCAGGGTGAAGTCGGGGTAGCGTTTGATGGCGCGTGGCTGTCCGGCTGCGGTTTGCAGCACCACGCAGGTTGCGGAGCGGGGGAGTGCGAGCGTCATGTGCTTGATGTCGTCGATGGCTTTGAATCTGCCGACGGTGAAGAAGTAGAAGGAGGCGTCGGCGGCGTGTTCGAGCGTGGCCTGCGCGAGGTTGGGATTGTCGCTGGCGTCGGGGTCGATGGCGCTGCAGTCGTCGAGGAAGGCCGTGGCATCGCGGGGCGTGGTATGCGACGATCCGGCGTGCGCGGTCACGGGCCGGCCTTGCTGCAGGCATTGCACGCCGATGGAGGCGTGGACGGACACGGCCAGTTCGAACTCCTGGGCGTCCATGTAGTCGTCGGGGTTGACGCTGATGGTCAGGGCGGTGTCGGTGCGGCGGGTGGCCTCGTATTGGCGGATCATCAGCGAGCCGGTTTTCGCGGAGCTCAGCCAGTGCACGTTGCGCACGTCGTCGCCGGGTTCGTATTCGCGCAGGCCGTAGAAATCGAGATCGTCGTCCACGATCTCGCCGCTGGGCTGGCCTTCCAGATCACGGGGGATGCCGGCGTTCAGGGTGTTGAGCATGACGGTCCGCGGGTGGATGAACACGTCGATCCGGTCGACGAGTTTCTTCTCCCTGCGGACCAAGCCGAACGGGTCGCCCTTGCGGATGGACAGCGGGCCGATGGGCAGCACCGCGCGGGACACGGCGGTGAATTCCATGGTCGTCCGTCGTGATTGGCCCGCGGCGAGCATGGGGATGGCGAAGCGTTCGTGGCCGTCGCCGATGGGCAGGTCGCCGCGCGCCGAAGTGGTGGGCGTGCGGCCGGGGTTGTCCACGTCGACCTCGATGGTCACGGTGTCCGATACGGTGACGCGTCTGTCGGACACGTCGATGGAGGCAGTGAACGCCGTGTTGCCGAGCGACAGCGCGATCGCGGCGGCCATCATGGCCGTGAACGCCGCGCCCATGGCCAGCAGCTCATGCCAGCCGAGCAGGACGAACGCCGCCAGCGAGGCGATGGCGAGCGCCGCCACGGCCCAGCCGAGCGGGGACACATACGATGTGGCCAGCCGCTTGATGCGATGCCTGATGCGGCGCAGGGTGCGTTGCATGGCACGTTTGCGCCGCGTTGATTGCGATTGCCGCATTCCTTGACCTTTCGGGTTGTGTGGTCGTGTGCCGGTGTGTGGTCGTGTGCCGGACCGGTCTGGCATCAGGCGTTGGCGCCCAGGGTCGGTGCCGGAACGTCTTCGAGGATCTGCTCGATCATGTGTTCGGGGGTGATGCCGGCGAATGTGGCTTCGGCGGTGAGCGTGATGCGGTGCGCGAGCACGGCCACGGCGAGGTTCTTGACGTCGTCCGGCACCACGTATCCGCGGTTGTCGGAGGCCGCCCATACGCGTGCGCAGCGGGTGAGCGCCAGCGCGCCTCGCATGGAGGATCCGACCTGGATGCGTTCGTCGTGGCGGGTGGCTTCCACCAGGCGCACGATGTATTCGAGGATCGCGTCGTCGAGGTGCACGGTTTCGCTGATGGCGCGCATGCGCAGCACGTCGTCGCCGGTGAGCACCGGATGCACGGTGGCGGCTCGGTCGGTGACGTTGACCTGCTTGAGGATGTTGACGCTCACGTCGTGGCCCGGATAGCCGATGGTCGTTTTGATGAGGAAACGGTCCATCTGCGCTTCCGGCAGCTTGTAGGTGCCGAGCTGTTCGATCGGGTTCTGGGTGGCGATGACCATGAACGGCTGCGGTACCGGATGGGTGACGCCGTCGACGGTGACTTTCTGCTCCTCCATGACCTCGAGCAGCGCGGACTGGGTTTTCGGCGAGGCGCGGTTGATTTCGTCGGCGAGCACGATGGAGGCGAAGATCGGGCCTTCGCGGTATTCGAATTCGCCGTTTTTCTGGTCGTAGTAGGTGACGCCGACTACGTCGGACGGCAGCAGGTCCGGCGTGAACTGGATGCGTTTGAAGGGCATGGCGATGGAATTGGCGAGGCCGCGTGCCAGCTGGGTCTTGCCGGTGCCCGGGTTGTCTTCGAGCAGGATGTGGCCGCCGACCACCATGGCGGTGGCGCACTGCCTGATCGGCCCCTCTTTGCCTACCACGACCTGGGAGACGTTGTTGATGAGCGTGGAGAATCGCTCATGGAATTCGGCGATGTCCGCGGCCGGCGCGGGCATCATGGATGGGGCGGCCGGCTCCGGTTGCCGTGCCGGAACGGACGGGGCGGTCGTGGCCGGTGCGTGCGCCGGCTGTTGGATGGGCTGGACCGGCATCGCGGCCGTTGCTGCGCCGGTTTGCTGACGGGGCTGTTGCTGCGTCGGATTGGACGCCGGCACGCCCGGCGTGTGTTGAGGAAGCGCCGGCTGCGTCGCGGCATGCGTGCTCAGCAGCGTGCTTTCCGCATCCTCTTCGGGCTGCTGCTGGACCGGGATCGCAGGCTGCTGCACGCGTTGCGGCATCTGCGGCTGTGCGGGAACGCGCGGCGTATGGCCGATGGAACCCAGTTGGGTGGCGTCGTCGAATTCGTTGCTCATGGAATGCTCCTTGGTGTGGTGGTGCTCGGATTGGTGGGTTGAGGTTGGTGCGATGGCCGCGCCTGACGTGTCGTCAGCGGCCGGCGTAGTAGGCCAGGCCGCGGATCCAGGGTTTGGATTCGCCGTCGATGGTGGACAGGGCCACGGAAGCGGCCACGGGCGCGGCCTCGCGGGAGGATTGCGTATCCTCTTCGGCGTCGGCGTCCGGATCGGGATCCGGAACCGGCGTCGGCGGCGTGTACCGGTCCTTGTCGAGCAGCCGCCTGCCGTCGGTTTCGCTGTTCAACGCGGGATCGGTGCCCACGACCTTCGCCTTCCACTCATAATCGGTGCCTGTGGGCAGGATGTCCTTGACGTTCAGCGTGCCGTCGGTGCCCGGCGTCCAATCGAAGTCGTGAGTTTCGCCGTGCGCGCTGAAGGTGATGATGGTCCTGCCGGGCTGGCCGTACATGTTCGCCGATCCGCCGCTGACCTTGATGAGGTTCGTGTCGTTGGCGTCCCATGCGAGCGTCGGCGCGTTGATGGAGGCCTTCACCCTGTAGACGTATTGCGGGTCGGCTTTGCCTGATTGGGCGGCGCTTTGCGCACCGTTGAACTTCTGGGTGACGGATGCCGCCGAGCAGGTCTGCCATGGGGAGAGACGGAAATCGTGGGATCGTTCGCCGCCGCCGGCGTCATAGGAGCCAAGTCCGATCGTATGCACGGCGAACCCGTCGGCATGGCCGGACGGCTTCCAACTGACGGCGCATGTGTCGTCATGCCCCTTGACGGTGACCGATTCAGGCGCCTTCACGGTGTATGCCGGCGTGAACTTCACGACGGCGTCGTTGCTGTGCGTGTTTTCCTTGCCGACGACCGCCGCCTTGATGGTGTATTCCTTCGTGTTGAGATCGCGCTCGGGTATCGTGAAGCGCTCGCTTCCGGAGCATGCCATGCTTGCCGTGACGTCACCGGAAATCTCGACGGCCTTGCATCCGGCGTTGCGGGTGTTGCCCACCGATTCGATCGTGATGGTTCCCGTGGTGTCGTCGTTCGCCACGGAGATCTTCGGGGCGTCGGGCTTGCCCCACGGCTTGACCGAGCCGGAGGCCTTGGACGGCTGGCTCCAGTTCACCTTGTTGTGCGCCCTCACCGTTGCCGTATACGAATCGCCATCGGTGATCGCGCTGTCTTCGAAGGCGAAGTCGATTCGGGTGGCGTTCGTCGTCTGCTTCGCCGGCGCGTTCCTGCCGGACAGGGTCACCTCATAGTTGTCGATTGCGGAGAAATTGCCGCTCGGCGCCTTCCACGTGACGCTCACCGTGTTGCCGTTCACTTCGGCCTGCACGTCCGTCGGCGCGTCCGGCAGCTTGTCCGGCGTGCCGTCCACGGCGTTGGATTCCTTGGACCAGCCGACCTCGTTCCTGGCCTGCACCTTGAATGAATAGGTCTTGCCGTTCTTCAGGCCGTCGATGAGGCAGGAGGTCTTCTGCCCGCAGGATTTCTCCCCGGAGCCGTCGCCGCTCCATGCCACTTTGTATTCGCTGATCGGGCTGCCGTTCGACGAGCCGGCCGTCCAGCTCAGGTTCACGGCGCTGTCCTGCGGGTCGCCGGACACCGCGGACAACAGCGGCGCGTCCGGCTTGTCCATCACCGAGACGCTGATGGTGCCGGTCACCTCGCGTTCCTTCGTTTTGGTGGCGTCGCGCGCGGTGACGATCACCTTGTTGGTGCTCGCGCCGATGTCGGACGCCGCCTTGATGGAGATCACGCCGCCGGACGGGCATTCCACGGCAAGCTTCGAGGCGCCGTCGGACGTGCAGCCGGTCACGGTCAACGGGGTGTCGGGGAACGGGTTGTACGCGTCGGACAGCATGTTCACCTGTTCGCTGGAACCGGCCTTGATCTTCATGGTCTTGTCGGCGAGCCGTGCCAGCGGCCTGTTGGACGCGGTGACCCGGACGGTCATGCCGGCGCTCACCGTGCCCTTCGAATACTTGATGTCGACCGGCACGCTGAGGGTGGTGCCCGGGGTGGCCGTCTTGTCCGCCGACACGGTCAGTTTGCCGGCGGTGCTCACCTTGGCGTCCACGCCGTTGGCGGACGAGCCTCCGGAGTAGGTGTACTGCTTCTCGTCGTCGTACAGTCCGGAGGCCGAATGGGTCAGCGCCGTCAGATCGATGGTGGTGGCGTTTTCCCCGGCGACCACATCGACGGTGGAGGAGGAGAACGTCGGCGCGGGCACGTCTCGCCCGATCACGGTGATCGGCAGCGTGAGCACCGCCGAATTGACGATTTTCACCGTATCGTTCTTGCCGCGTTTGCCGTCCACGGCGGTGAAGGTGATGGATGCGGGACCCGAGTAGTCCTTCGGGGCGGTGAACTTCAGCGTCTGGTCGTTGACGTACAGGTCGCCGTCCGCCGCCTTCGTGGCGCTCACCGAATCGGCGCCGTCCACGTACGCGGTCTTGCCGGCGCCCACGCGCACATAATCGGCGATGGCGATGGTGATGGTCTCCCTCGCGTTCACCTTCAACGCCGGCGCCTTCGGACGCAGGGTCGGCGGGAACACGCCGTATGCGGGCACCTGGATGAACGCGGTGGAGGTGATGCCGTACGTCGTGTTGGTGACGGTGTACGGCACCGCGCGGGCCTCGCCGGTCAGGTCCACGGTGATGGTGGTGGAGCCTTTGCCGCCCTTGACGCGCGCATGGTCGGCGGCGGACGCGTCGACGCCCACCTGCAGTTCGTCGGCGGTGCCGGACGGGTTGGCGATCCACTGCGACACGTCCACGTCCACCGACTTCCTGTCGATTGTGGCGGCCGCGGGAACGCGGTAATCGTAGGCGGTCGGCGGATCGATGGGGGCGTTCTCGTCGACGTTCACCGTCAGCGTGGCCGTGTCGGACAGGCCGGCCTTGTCCTTGACGGTGTAGACCACGTAGTATGTGCCGGCCTGCTTCGGCGTGGTGAACGCCAGCATGTTGTCGACCACCGTGATGCCGCTGATGCCTTGCGATTCCACGTCCTTGGACACGGTCAGATTCGTGTTGTCGCCGGAGATGTCGTTCTGCGACACCGGGACGGTGGCCGCGGTGTTCGGCCGCAGCGTGATCTCGTCGTCGCGCGCGTATACGCCCGAATCGGTGCCGGATCTGAACACGCCCACGCGGATCTGCGCGGTGGCCCGCTGGCCGGTCCAATCCTCCACGGCGTAGGAGAAGGTGTCGGTGCCGGCGGAATCGGCATAGGCCTCGTACACCAGATAGGTGGCGCCCACCTCGGTGATGCGCCCGAGCGTCGGCGCCTTGTTGCCCAGGCCCAGCAGCTGCACGTCGTCGCCATCCGGATCGATGCCGGTGAGCGTGATCGGAATCTGCACCTTCTGTCCGGCGGCCACCTGCGCCTCGACGTCGGACGGCGTCGGCGCGGCCTTGTTGGACGCGTCCTTCTGGTGCACGTCGATGGTGATGGTGGCCGAGGCCGCGTTGCCGAGGTTGTCCTTCACCGTGTAGGTGACGGGGAAGGAGCCGGTCTGCCCGGTGGCCTGGTAGCGCACGGTGTCGCCGGAGACGAACACCAGGCCCTTGAACGTGTCCTTGTCGTACTGCAGGTCGTTCTGCAGGCTCACCGTGGTGCCGTCGGAATAGGTGACATGGTCGAGCACGTCCACGGAGACGATGCCGCCGGTGCGCACCTGCGCGGTGATGTTCTCGGCCTTCGGCACGGAGTTCGACGTGGTCAGCGCCGGCGGCTGCAATACGATCACGCCGGTCGACGATCCCGCGGCGTTGGCCACGGTGTAGGTGAGCCGCACCGGCTTCGTCGGCACCTGGCGGGCGGTGATATAGACCCTCTTGTTGCTCACCACGCCCGTTTTGATGCCGCTTTGCGCGTCGGCGGCGACGTTGGTCACCGACAGCACGCCGCCCATCGGATCGACGTCGTTGGCCAGCGGCTCCACGATCGCGGTGTTATCCGCGCCGAGCAGCGCCACATCGTTCGCCGCGACCGGCTTGGCGGCGTCGCCGGTCACCGCCTGCACCTCCACGCGCGCCAGCCCGGTCGTCGGGATGGACCCCTGCGCGACGGTGTACGGCACGTAGTAGGTGCCCGGATTGGAAGCGGTGAACGTGATCGACATGTCGGTGGCGTTCATGGTGGTGGATGCGCCGGACGGGGTCTCCACGGCGGTCAGTTCGGCGGGCTCGGCGGAGGTGCCGTGCACATACTGCTTGAGCGCGATCGTGGTGCGGGTGTCGGGCGTGGTCTGCTTGACCACGGGGTCGATCACCGCGGCCAGGGTGTTCGCCGGTTTCACGGAGAAGTAGATCATGCCGGTGCCGGTCTGCTGGCCGTCGGACACCGTGACCTCGATGGCGGCGCGGCCCGAGGACATGGAACCGGCGTTGAAGACGAGCTGGCCGTCGGCGCGCGTGGACACGGTCACCTGGTCGGTGTTCTGCGCGGCCGCCGACACCAAGGTCAGCGGATCGCCGTCGGGGTCGGAGAAGCTGCCCAACGCGTTGGTGGTGTATGAGGCGCCCTGCTCCACATCGATTTCCGGCGGAACGTCGGTCTGCAGCGGCGCCTGGTCGGCGCCGTCGGCAAGGGTGAGCGACACGTTGGCGCTGGACGTCTGCCCACGGCCGTCGGAGATCTCATAGCTGAAGGACACGGTGCCCGCGGTGGCGGACGAGGCGTCGAGCTGCAGGTAGCGGCCGTCGTAGATGGGGGAGACGGTGACGTCGGCGCCGTCCGGGGCGCTCACCGAAGTGATGCGCAGCACGGAGCAGTCGGTCTGCTCGTCGTTGCGCAGCACGTCGAGGATCTGCTGCGAGCCCACGCGCGCGCCGAACGTGTCGTCCTCGGCCTTGATCTGTCCCGACTGCGATGAGCAGCTCTTGCTGAAATTGTGCTGGTTGTTGGCGCTGTCGGTGTTCTGCTCCTGCTGCTTCGACTGCTTGGTCTCCACCTTGTTCCATTGGATTTTGATGACCTTGGTGGAATCCTGCGGGTTCCACACATTGCCGTTGACCACGTCGTTGAGCACCACCAGACGGTGGTTGGTGCGGAACACGAGCTGCGATGTGGCGTTGATGTCCTCGAGCGAGTCGAATCGCGCGCCGGTGTCGTCCGCCGAACACACCTTGATGTAGTTGCTGGCCTGCTGGGCCCATGCCGCGAACACGCAGCCGTTGGTGGACACCGGTCTGGCGGCTTCGCCCCTGCCGGTCTTCGCCAGCCGTGCGACCTTGCCGTTGTCCAGATCGACCATCGCGATGCCCCTCGGCGTGGAGGCGGCCACCCAGCCGTCCTGTCTGCCGTCGGTGGACGGCTCCTGCAACGTCGCGGCGCCCTGCAGTCCGAGGTCGGCGCTGCCCTTCGGCCAGAACACCTTGCCTTTGGAGGCGACGACGGGCGTCTTGCCGATCACGGTGAACGATTCGGCGTGCGGCGCGCCTTCGATGGCGGTCTCCTTGCCGGGCGCGCCCTGCGGTCCGTCGACGCTGAGCACCGTGCCGTCGGCCGCGCGGTAGCCGTACACGACGCCGTCATGCGTCACCGCGATTGCGCCGCCCGATCCCAGCCGCATCTTCGGACTGTCGGTGGCCGGATTCACGGATTTCACATCGGCGGCGGATCCCACCCACACGTTGCCGGTCTTCAGATTGATGAACGCCGCGGTGTCGCCTCCGACGACGGTCTCGATATTCGACGTGATGGCGGTGTTGCCGTTCTCGCTGACGGTGGAGGCCGCGATGTTGCTGGCCTTCGTGCCTTCGGAGATCACGGTGTCGCCGTCATGCTGGGCCACGTCGAACCGCGCCGCCGTGGAGGAGACGCCGGCGTCGGCGTCCTTGTTCCTCACGTTGAATCGGGCGGCCTTGCGGTCCTTGAGCGAGGTGACCCATACGGTGCCGTCGTCGAGCTGGACGTGCCGCTGCGTCACCGAGCTGACGATGATGGCTCCGGCGACGATGCCGAGCAGCAGCGCCAGCATGACGATCGGCGTGACCCACCGGCGGCCGCCGGATGGCAGCAGCCGGCGCGCCATCGCCCCGAAGCGCAGCTGCCGTTCATACGATTGCGCCGACTGACGCTCGGCGTTCCCATGCTTGCTCATTACAGTGGCTCTTCCCTGGTTGTGTGTCGAACGGTCGGCTACTGGTCCGACCGGTTCGCGGTCGCGGCGGCGCATGCGATCGCCGGCTGGTCGGACATCCGCCGGTCCTTGCGGATCAGGCTCACCTGCACGCAGGTCTGCGCCCCGTCGGACGGATCGATCTCGATATGCGTCGACGTCGTGGTGGTGGCCTGCGCGTTCGGATCGACGCCGTCGCCGCCGACCCGCGACCACGCGTACGAATCGCCCTGCTGCGGCGACGGATTGACCCACGTGAACGTCACTTGGCCCCCGTCGGCGCTGTAGGCGCCCTCAAGATCCCGCACGCTGGGCACGGCGCCAGAGGTGATCGCCGAATCCGGATCGTCGTCCGCATGGTTGCTGGTGCCGTGGTTGCGCACCTGCACCTTGCTGTTGTCGGAGGCCGTGTCCATACGCGGCGCGACCACGGTGACGAACACCAGCGCGAGGGCCGCCACGGCGGCGACGACGGACAGCGCGACCGCCAACGGCTTGACCCACGTGGCACGTGGCTTCGCCGCCGCGGCGGACGCATCGTCGGAAACCGGCTGCGTATGCAGGTTTCGCGGGAAATCCTCCACACCTTCGATGGTGGTCCGTGCCGCATGACCGTACAGCTCCTGCTGCGTGCGCTGCATGTCGCGCGCGAATTCCAGCGCGGAGTAGTACCGGTCCTCGGGATCGCGGTTCAACGCCTTGCGCAGCACGCGCTCCACCTGCGTCGGTACATCGGGACGGTTGAGCTTCGGCAGCGGATTGGTCAGGATGATGGTCTTGAGCCGTTCGGCGCGCTCCTGGCGTTTGGAATCGCCCAGCATGCCCGCATAACCGTATTCGTACGGAGACTGGCCGGTCAGCATGGCGAACAGCGTGGCGCCAAGCGAATAGATGTCGGACGATTCGTTGCCGCCGCCACCCCGGGCGAGCACCTCCGGCGCCGCCCAGGCGATGGTGAAGCCCACGCCCGGCTGTCCGTAGATGGAGCCCGCGATGCCGAAGTCGGCGAGCATGGGCATGCGCTGCGCGTTGATGAGGATGTTGCTCGGCTTGATGTCGCGGTGGATGATGCCCTTACGATGCGCGGTGAACAGCGCGCTCGCCAGATCGATGCCGACGGTGAGCATCTGGTCCGCCGTGAGCCTGCCGTGCTCGAGGAAGGCCTTGTAGTTGCCTCCCGGCGCGTATTCGAACACGGTGTAGCCGCGTCCGGTGGAGGTCACGCCGCTTTCGTACACGGAAAGAATGTAAGGATGCGTGGAGATCCGCCCCATGAAATTCGCCTCGGAGCGGAAACGGGCCGCCGCGCGCGGATCCAGCGTCCCCTTGCTGATTTTGATGGCCACCTGGCGCGTCGGGGAATGCTGCTGGTACAGGTACACGTCCGCTTCGGAACCGGAGCCCAACCGTTTGATCAGCGTGTAACCGGGAATCTGAGGGGGAACACTCCTCGCGGTTTCCATGCGTCCTCTTTCCTTGAAACCTGCATGATGACCCGCTTCCGTCGGGGAGGCCGGTCGGCCTGGTCGTCTCTCAAACCGCCATGCTATACGAAGGACTTGTCCGCACGCTCCGCAGGGGGGTGTGCGTGTCCACATGTAAAGACGCCGCAGGACACTGAGGGGCGATATCCGCCTGAAGGTGGTATTTTAAAGGGTGAATAGGGGGAGGGAGCCACCATATGTTCTGTCCGTTTTGCGGTACGCGTAATGAAGAGAACGCGCGATTCTGCGTGGAATGCGGTCATCCGATGCAGCCGCCCGTCCAACCGTCGGACGCCGTCGAACAACCCGATGGCGCAGCTCCGCTGGACGCTCCGTCGTCGGACGCCACTATAGCCGACGCCACCGTGGCCGACGGCACCATGCCTGATGGCGCCGCGCCCGCTGCCGGACAGCGCTACACGTATGAGACGGCACCGTCCCCGATCCCCGCTCCGTCCCCGGTGTCCGCTTCATCCCCGGTGCCGCCCGCCCCGACGGCGCCTCCGCGGCAGCACGTTCCGACGGGCCGCGAGGGTGGTTCCGGACGGTCCGTCGCGGCGGGCGGCGTCTGGAAGATCGTCGTCGCCACGGTGATCGTCGTCGCGCTCATCATCGGAGGAACCGCCTGGTACCTGCATGCGAAGAGCGCCCAGGACGGCGCCCAGACCACGCAATCGCAGGAGACGAAACAGACGAAGCGTCCAAAGACGACGCATAAGAAAGCGGCCGCCGGCAAGAGCGACGCCTCCAAGACGGGCAAGGACACCGACGCCTCGCGGACCGACGCCAAAGGCGCGGCCCGCACGCTGGACAAGCAGTCCACCGACGCCATCGTCGACGGCTTCTCCACCACGGAAGTGGGCGTGTCCGTCATGACCAAGGACGGGCTGCGCAGCTACTCGTCACGCAACGCGAGCTTGTCGTACGTGGCCGCCGGACTCTATCTGCCGGCATGGATCGACTACCGCGACACCTATGACCAGAAACCCAGCGAATACGCCGATTCGCTGACCGGCATGAATAACGATAGCGCGAACGCGCTGGTCGAGAAGGTCGGCGGCGAAAGCGCCCTCAACGAATGGCTCAACGACAACAACTACCGGCGCACGCGATTCGAACGCGACTATGGCGACGTCCAGGCCTCGCAGGAAGGCTACGAGAACTACTCGTCCCCCGACGACGCCGCGCGCATGCTGGCCGAAATGGCCAAAACTGGTGACGACGGCCTCATGAACTACGACATCGCCTCCGAAGGCGTGGCCATCCCGTCCGGCGCCACGGTGCACGCGCATCGCGGCCAGGGCATCAAGGACTCCTACAACTACTTCATGGTGATCTCCAACGGCAGCCAGAAAGTCGCCGTGGCGGTGATGACGCAGGGGCAGGGCAAGGCCGCGGCCGCGCAGCTCGCCTCACGCATGCTGGACAAGGTGTGGACCACCATGCTCAAAGGCTGACGGCCACTATGGGACGCCACACCAGCCATCCACGATGGGCCTCGGAACGATCCAAGGCCACGTTCGAGCGTGGACGCAGGACGACACTCATCACGGTCGCCGCGGCATGCGTGGCCGCCATCGCGCTCGCGATCGCCGGCTCCGCCATGGCGATCCGCGGGACGCGCTCCCAACAGCAGACGGCCGGCAGGTCAAGCCATGCGGCGGCCGCGCCGTCGAAAAGCGCCGAGCTTGATCGCACATCCGTTCCGCAAGCGGACGGGACGAGGGCGCGGCTGGCCGACCGGCAGCGGTCGGTGACGGCGCTGCAGTCGCAGCTGGCCGAGAAGACCGCGGGATACCAAGGCTCCTGGCAGGTGTATGTCGAGGACCTCGAAAGCGGCGCCAAAGCCGTGGTGAACAGCCACCAATCGTATTCGGCGAGCGTCATCAAACTCATGGTCATGCTCGCCGTGTTCCAGGATGTGTCCGAAGGCACGCTCCACGAGGACGCCTCGTTGGACGGACTGCTGGAGCAGATGATCACCGTCAGTTCGAACGAGGCCACCAACGAGCTGGTGGAACGACTCGGCTCCGGCAGCATCGACGTCGGATTCGACCGGGTCAACACGGTGGCGGGACGCTACGGGTTCGCCGATTCGCACCTGAACAGCCGCATGGGGGATCTGTCGGACTATTCCACCAAACAGACGTCGGTGGAGGACCAGGGGCGGTTCTTGGCGGCGGCGTACCGCGGACAGCTGGTCTCCCCGGACTACAGCAGACGCATGACCGACATCATGTCGCGGCAGACCAGGCGTGCGAAGATCCCCGGCGGATTGCCGTCCGACGTGGCCTGCGCGAACAAGACCGGCGAGGCCCCGGGCGTGGAGAACGATTCGGCGATCGTCTACGGCGAGCACCCCTATGTGCTGGCCGTCATGAGCTCCGACGTGCCCGATTCCTCCGCGGCGCAGGCCCAGATCCGTGACATATCCGCCACGGTGTGGGACTGTCTGCGGTAAGGTGTCTGCCGTTACCGGGCCGGCATCGTGTTGCCTATCGGCCTGGTGAGGAACGGAGGAAACAATGACGACCGATGATCATGCGATGAAGCACGCCCGCGGCGCGATGGTGGGGCTCGCCATCGGTGACGCGCTCGGCATGCCGACCCAAAGCATGTCCGCCACGCAGATCGCCGAATACTACGGCGGCCCGATCCACACGTTGATGGACGCCGTGCCGCAGCAGCCGATCGCGCCGAACATGCCGGCCGGGTCGGTGACCGATGACACGGAGCAGGCGTTCGTGCTGGCCAGCCGCCTCATCGAGGACGACGGCCGGATCGACAACGACGCGTACGCCCGGGACCTCCTGCGCTGGGAGGCGAGGATGAAGGCGAAAGGTTCGCTGGATCTGCTCGGCCCATCCACCAAAGCCGCGCTGCAGGCGTTGGCGGACGGCGTCGACCCGGAGCATACCGGGCGGTTCGGCACCACGAACGGCGGCGCCATGCGCGCCACCCCGGTGGGCATCGCCTTCAGACCGGGGAAGGCCTTGGCCGAGGAGGCCTGGCGGTCCTGCGTGGTGACGCACAACACGGTCCAGGGCATCGAATCGACCACGCTGGTGTCCGCCGCCGTGAGCCTCGCCATCGAAGGGGAGCGCGATTTCCTCCCGAAGGCGCTGAAGTTCGTGGAATCGCAGCCGCCGCGCGGCAATTGGTCGGCCAAGGCGTCCGTCGTGGCCCGCGTGAAGATGTTCATGGGATGGGCCGCCAGCGAAGGCGGCACCATGTCCGACGAAGAATTCGCCATCATTCTCCGGCGCGACTGCGGCACCAGCGTGGAAGCCAACGAATCCGTGGCCGCGGCGTTCGCCATCGCCACCCGTTTCTTCGACAGGCCTACCGAGGCGCTGTGCTTCGCCGCCTCCCTCGGCGGCGACACCGACACCATCGCCGCGATCACAGGCGCGATGCTCGGCGCATGGCATGGCGCGGACGGTTTCGACCAGGCCATCGTCGGCCGGGTGCTGCGCCGGCTCAAGGACGACAACCGGCTCGACGTGGACCGGACGGTGGCGGGACTGCTCACCCTGAGGGGGCGGGAGGGCTGAACCATGGAAGGCGGAACCGTCATCTCGTTGGGCCAGGTGATCGTCGACCTGACCATGAGCGTCGAGAAGATCCCCCGACCGGGCGAGGACGTGTTCGCCGACAAGGCCGGAACCCGCGTCGGAGCGAGCTACAACACCCTGCACGCGGTGCGCCAGATGGGCGTCGGGGCGTGGCACGCCGGCATCCTCGGCACCGGTCCCTGGTCGGACATGATCCGCGCCGTCTTTGACGGCGAGGGCATACGCCACATCGGACCCGACAGCGCGGACAGGGATTCCGGGTTCTGTGTGGCGCTGACCGACGACACGGCCGAACGGACCTTCATCTCGACGCGCGGCGCCGAAGCCTACGGCGATGGCGACACCTTCCGGGACGTCGACCCGGCCGGCGGCGACATCGTGCACATCAGCGGATACACCTTCGCGCACCGCACCGGCGAGGGATTGCGGGCTTTCATGCGGCGGACCGCGGCGGGACGGAACTTCGCCGCCGTGTTCGACCCGTCGCCGGTGGTGGCCCGCATCGACGACGAGACGTTCGACGAAGTGGTCGGATATCGTCCGATCTGGTCATGCAACGAGCGGGAGACGACCCTCATCGCGAAACGGCTGGGATTGCCGGTCGGCCGGGTCTCGTTCCGCATCCTGGTCGAACGGATGGCGCGGCTGCTGGACTCCACGCTGATCGTCCGCGTCGGCAAGGATGGCGCGTGGCTGGTCCGATCCGGAGAGGACGCCGAACTCGTTCCGGGATTTCCGGCCCACGCCATCGACACCAATGGCGCGGGCGACTGCCACGCCGGCGTGTTGTGCGCCGAACTGAGCCGTGGGACGGCGCTGCGCGAGGCGGTCAGAACCGCCAATGCGGCGGCCTCCATCGCAGTGACGCGACGGGGTCCGGCCACATGCCCCACAAGAAAGGAAGTAGGGGAGCTGCTCTCGGCATGAGAGCTTTTGGTCAATTTGACTATAAGCAGGGCTATGATGTGCCTGCACGGCGTGAGAACACGAAAAAAAATCACCTTCACGCCGGTATGGGCACTTTCCACGAAGTGCGACGAAGCAAAGGAGACCTCACTGCAATGAGCAAGGATAAAGGGGCCCTCACCGTCGAGGAACAGGGCATCGACACCATTTCCGAGGACGAACGCAAAGGCACGCCGGCCAGCCTGTTCTGGCCATGGTTCGCCGCGAACATCTCCATGTTCGCCATGTCATACGGCGCATGGGCGCTGGGATTCGGCATATCCTTCTGGCAAGCCACCGTCATGACCGTCATCGGCGTGGTCGTATCGTTCCTGCTGGTGGGCATCATCTCCATAGCGGGCAAACGCGGCAACGCGCCGACCATGGTGCTCACCCGCGCCACCTTCGGCGTGGAAGGCGCCAAAGTGCCGGCCGCATTGAGCTGGATCGCCACACTGGGCTGGGAGATCTCCCTGACCACCACCGCGGTGCTCGCCCTGTCCTCCACCATCACCAAACTCGGCTGGGGCTCCGGCGCCGCGCCCAAGCTCATCTCCACCATCGTGGTGGTCGGCCTGGTGGTGGTCGCCGGCATCTTCGGCTACGACCTGATCATGCGCTGCCAGCAAGTCATCACCATCGTGACCGGCGTGATCACCGTCGGATTCTTCATCCTCGGCTGGGGCCACATCGACTTCGACGCCATCGGACGGATCCCGTCCGGCAGCCTGCCGGCCATGCTCGGCTGCTGCTTCTTCGTCATGACCGGCTTCGGCCTGGGATGGGTGAACATCGCGGCCGACTACTCGCGCTACCTGCCGCGCAAGTCCTCCAACGGCGGCATCGTCTTCTGGACCACGTTCGGCGCGTCCATCGCCAACGTGTTCCTCATCTTCTACGGCCTGCTGCTGGCCGGCTCCAACGCCAAACTCGCCGAAAACGTCGGCAACGACCCGATCGGCGCCATGGCCTCCATCCTGCCCACCTGGTACCTCATCCCATACACCATCGTGGCCGTGCTGGGCCTCATGTCCGGATCCATCATGGACAACTACTCCAACGGATTGGCCCTCCTGAGCTTCGGCGTCAAGCTGCCCCGCACCGCGGCCGCCGGCCTGACCGCCGCGCTCACCGTGGCGGGCGTGGTCTACGTGACCTTCTTCTCCGACACCTTCATCGGCCCGTTCCAAGGATTCCTGACCACCCTCGGCGTGCCCATGGCCGTGTGGGCGGGCATGTTCGTGGCCGACGTGATCATGCGCAAGAAGGACTACAGCACCCCCGACCTGTACGATCCGAACGGCCGCTACGGCAAGTGGAACGCCAAATCGTTCATCATCCTCGCCGTCGGCACCATCCTCGGCTGGGGCCTCGTCGTCAACACCGCCGCCAACTGGCTGACCTGGCAAGGCTACCTGCTCTTCCTGATCGGCGGCAAGGACGGCAGCTGGGCCTCCGCCAACCTCGGCGTGATCGTGGCGCTGCTCGTCGGCCTGCTCGGCGCGCTGATCTTCCAGCGCGGCGACATCGCCCGGCAGGAGGCCGACCTGCCGGCATCCGAAACGGCCGCGGCCGAAACCAAATGACGAACGACACGATCACGGAAAGGAACATGCGATGATCGCCGAAGATGAATGGCTGGTCGTCATCGACCGCCAGAAGGTATTCGCCGAAAGCGAATGGTCCACCTGGGCCTGCGCCGACGGCACCTACTACGACACCAACGAATCGTTCGAAAAGCTGGCCAAGGCGTTCGGCGACCGCGTGGTCTACACGCGCTACGTCGCGCCGATCCCGCCAAAGGACGCCTGGATCGACTACTTCAAGGACTGGCCGCAGTTCCTGGTGCCGCCGGACGACCCGATGTACGACCTCACCGACGAGACCGCCGCGCTCGCCGAAGGCCACCAGGTGGTGGGCCGCACCACGTTCGGCAAATGGGGCCCGCAGCTGATCGAGGCGATCGGCGGAGCCAAAAAGATCACGGTGTGCGGCGTGGCCACCGACTGCTGCGTGCTCACCACCGTGCTCGCCGCGGCCGACAGTGGCGTGGCCGTGCGCGTCCCGGCCGACGCCTGCGCCGGCAGCACCCCGGAGAACCAGAAGCTGGCGCTTGACACCATGCGCCTGTTCGAGCCGCTGGTCACCGTGACCGACACCAAGTCGATCCTGGCCTAACCGCCTCCGGCACGCCTGTCCGGCCGGACCGGTCGACTAAGCTGTGAAGGCATGATGCATGTGGACGAACTCGACGATGTGACGCTGGTCGCGGGGGCACCCCGCAGCGGCAAGACCCGATTCGCGCTCGATACGCTGGTCGCCGCGATGCGGCGGTACGGCGACGCGAAGGCCGTGATGACGGTGCCGAACCGTCAAGTGGCCGACCGGCTCGGCGACGAGGTGATCCGCGAACTGTCCGCGATCTCGCAGGCACGTCCCGTCACCACGCTGCCGGCCGTCGCCTTCCGCATCATGACCGCCGTGCGTTCGCGCGACGGACGTCCATTGCCGAAACTGCTCAACGGCGCCGAACAGGACGTGGTCATCCGCCGCGTGCTGGCCGCACATGCCGACCATGCGCGCCGCGGGGACGAGTGCGCCACCTGCGACCTGCTGCGCGCCTATTTCGCGGTGGCCGACTGGTCCGGCATGGTGGTGGACGACGCCACCGACGCCTTCGCCAACCAGCTGCGCGACATGCTCGCCCGCATGGACGAGATCGGCGCGAGACCCGAGTTCGAGGAGGAACTGATCGCGCGCGCCGCCAACGACGGGCCGGTCGACGCGCACAGGGAGCGCTTGCGCGTGCAATGGCGGCTGGCCTTCGCGCTGCGCGCCGAATACGACCGGGCCATCGAAGCGGCCTATCCGGGCCAATACCGGCTCGACGCCTCGCGGCTCATGGTCGACGCCGCCGCGGCCGTGCGCCAGGCCGAGGACGATGACCTGCCGGAACTGCTCATCGTCGACGATTTCCAGGACGCCACCCTCGCCGGATTCGACGTCCTCACCGCCCTGCGCGAACGTGGCGTGCGCCTGCTACTCGTCGGCAACTCCGACGAGGCCGTGCAGACGTTCCGCGGATCCTACCCGGAATACCTGTTCAACACCGCCCGACGGCGGCTTGGCGCGCGGCTGGTGCGTCTGGATCCGGGACATGCGGCCGACGGCGCGGACCGCAACGCGGTGGCGAGCCGCGTGAGCCTGTCGATCGCCAGCGTGGAACCGGTCGACGACGCGATGGCGAACCGTCCCGGGAAAATGCCCGCCATCGCAACGAACACCACCCCCGACGGCAGCGTGCATGCCGCGATGTACCGCTCCACGGTCGAGGAGCTCGACGACGTGGTGTGGTCCATCACAACCGAGCATCTCGAACATGGGTGCGCATGGAACGACATGGCCGTGATCGCCCATGACAACGCCACCGTGCGCGCGTTCGGCGAACGATTGCGCGCCGACGGCGTGCCCGTGCGCTACTCCAGCGTGACCCGTCCGCTGAAGGACGAGCCGTTCGTGCAGGGCCTGTTCGCCATGATCGAACTGGCCGAATGCAAACGTCGGACCATAGCGGCCTCGGGCATGGGGCTGCGCGCCGCTGGCGAGGCCATCCGCACGCGTGTCGCGCAGATCATGCGTTCGCCGCTGGTCACCACCCCCGGCGAACGGCCGGCGCGGCTTTCGGTCGTGGAATCGGCGATGGGCGCCTTGGGCTCGCTCGCCCAGGTGCTGGCCGGGGACGCGTCCGATCCGTCCGATCCGGCCGCCGCGTCCGATGCCACCGCCGGTCAGGCGCTTCTGCCGCGGCTCATGGCCGACTGGCGGGACTACGTGGACGCTTTCCGCGCTGCACGCGAGACGGAGCGGCCGCGCGACGTCGCCGCGCGAACCCCGACGATCACCACCGACGACCGCCTGATGGAGGAACGTCCGGCATCCGGTGCGCCGACCCCCGCAGGTGTGGGCGGGCAAGCCGGGAACGTGTCGGACGCGGACGCCGCCGACCTCCCCTTCGGCATGGAGGCGCTGTACATCCTGCTGCTGGAAGGCAACACGGCCCGCGTGCTCGACGCCATCGCCTCCGTATTGGGCAAGGACCCGCAGATCAAAGCCTTCGCCGACCTATGGAAGGCGCTCGACGCCACCTTGGCCGCGGAGGCGAGGCTCACCTCCCGGGAGCCGCAGTACGTGCTCGACTGCGCATGGCGGGCGTTCGGCAAGGCCGAAACCTGGCAGACCATGGCCTTGCGCAACAACGCGGAAGGCCGCGCCGCCAACGACCGGCTCGACGCCGCGATGCGCCTGTTCAGCTACGCGTCCGGCGGGGAATCGAACGGCGTGATGGCCGCGCATACCATCGACGCGTTCATCGAACAGGTCCGCGCGCTGTCCATCGAAGCCGATTCGCTGGCCCACACCGCGCCGATCGACCAGGCCGTGACGCTCACCACGCCGGCCGGCGCCGCCGGACGGCACTGGAAGCTCGTGTTCATGCCCGCCCTGCAGCAGGGGCAGTGGCCGAACCTCGCGCCGCGCAACACGCTGTTCGGCGGCGAGGAGCTCGCCGACGTCATGCTGCACGGCCGGCTGTCCGACGACGTGGTCACCTCGGCGGGCCGCGAGGACGCGCAGCTGGCCGCGGTGCTCGCCTCCGAACAGAAAAGCTTCCTCGTGGCGCTCACCCGTGCCGACGAACGCGTCTCGCTGAGCGCCGTGCTCAACGACGACAACGTGCCCTCCGACTTCCTGTACGGATACCTGCCGGAATGGTTCGACCGCGACCGCGACGCCGATCCGCGGACACGCGCGTACACGGCGGTCGGGGACGCCGGCGATTACGCGGGATTGGACGCCGACCCGCGCGGCCTGGTCGCCGCCGCCCGAAGCGTGCTGGCCACCGCGCCGGCCGATTCCAGTCAAGCCCGGGATGCCGCCGAAGCCTTGGCGTTGCTGGCTTCGCATGGCGTCGAAGCCGCCGATCCGGAGCATTGGCAGTTCCTCGACGACGCCATCCACGCCGACGGCGCGGACAAGCCGGCGATGCCCGCCGATGCGGCCGAACCCGCCGGATCCGCCGACCGCGACGTGGTCACCCTTTCGCCGTCCGCCGTGGACAGCCTGTGGGCGTGCCCGGTGTGCTGGATGCTGGAGAACCGTTTCGCCGGCCCCCGCATGGGCAGCGCTGCCACCGGATTCGGCTCGCTCATCCACGCCGTCGCGCAGAAAGCCACCGAAGCCGGCCTCGACCTGCCGGAGCGCCACACCGCGCTGAGCGACGAGGACAACATCGAGACGCTCACCCAATGGATGATCGGCCAATACGAGGCCATGCGCGGCGACCTGAACGCCATCGACAATCCCGAGGAACGGTACAAGGCGCTCGGCAAGGACGCGAAGGCGGCCACCGCGCTACGCAACATCGCCACCTATTTCGTCACCTCGAACCGCACGGGATACCCGGCCAACAACGCCGGAACCATCACCGTCGGCACCCTGGAGCGCGCCGAAGCCGAACGGCAATTCGCCGCGCGCTTCGGCTTCGACGACATCCTCGACGCTTACAACGCCATCGACTCCATCAGCCCGATCGGCCGCGACGAGCTCATCGCCATCATGGGCGCGCTCGTCGGCGGATGGCCGGAAACCGGCATGAGCGACCGGCTCACCGTAAGACTGTCCGGCCGCATCGACCGGCTCGAACATCGCCGCACCGCCGACGGACGCGAGCAGATGCGGCTGATCGACTACAAAACCGGCCGCGCGCCGACCGGCCGCGCCATCTTCAGCGACCTGCAGCTCGTCTGCTACCAGCTGGGCCTCGCCTTCCCGGAACACGGCGGCGCGCGCGGCGCGCAGGCGATCGCCGCCATGCCCGACATCGTGCAAAGCGCGCTGTTCCACGTCATGGACCATACGGCGCCGGCGCCGCGCGGCGGCCAAGGCGACGAAGCCTACCACCAGCAGGCGCTGTTCGCCGCGGGAAGCCTCAACGCGGGCGATTTCGTGCCCCGCAAGTACGTGGGATCGCTCGACAAGGTCTTCGCGGACGGCCTCGACGACGCCGACCGGCCGGAACAGGTCGGCGAGGAGCATTGGCGGCAGTTCCTGGAGCTGCGCCCGACGATGGCGGTGTGGTCGCTGACCATGATCGCCCGCGTCTTCTACGCGGCCGCCGCCAGCAGAGCCTGCCGCATCACCGCGCATCCGACCGCGGAACACGTCGGATATTGCCGATGCAAGGACGTCTGCCCGGCCTGCGCCGGCGAGCAAAGCACCGTATTCGAAAGGACCGTGGCATGAACGCAGGCAACGACACGAACCGGAACACGGACATGGGCGGGACGCCGTCGGACGCCAAGCCGGCCTTCACCGACAGTCCGGAGCAGGCCGCCGTCATCCACGCCCCCTCGTACGCGGACGTCATCGTCGTGGCGGGCGCCGGCTCCGGCAAGACCTACACCATGACCCGCCGCATCATCACCCTCATCGAACAGGGCATCAGCCCGGAAAAGATCCTGGGACTGACCTTCACGCGCAAAGCCGCCTCCGAACTGCTGTCGCGCGTGTCCGCGGCCGTGGCGCGCAACCAGGCCGGCGCGCGCGGCACACGCAACCCGTCCGCACGCTCGGCGTTCCTCAAGCCGGAAGTCTCCACCTACGACGCGTTCTTCCAAACCATCGTGCGCCAATACGGCCTGCTCGTCGGCTTCGACCAGAACACCCAGCCATTGAGCGACGCGGGCGCGATGCAGCTCATCCACACCGTGCTCGACCGGCACATGGACCAGATCATGGCCTTCAACGCCGACGGCGACGCCCTGGGCGCCTTCTCCACCATCGCAGGCAACGTGCACACCCTGTCCAACGCCATCGCCGGCGCCATGATCGGCGGCGGCTGCGCCAGCTTCGACGAGGCCGTGGAACGCGTCCGCGCATGGGACCAGGCATTCGTGGCGCAAGTGGACCAAGCCCTCGAACACGAGGACGTGCCGGACGGCCAGCCCAACCCCAAACTCGCCAAACGCAGGAAAAAGGAATCCGACGCCGACTACGAGGCCCGCAGACGCGAATACCGCGCGCAATGCCACCAACTCTGCGTCTACCACACCGCGCAACTGGCCGACGTGGCCCGCAAACGCGACCTGCTGCTCGACCTCGTGGCCGACTACCACGCCGAGAAACGCGCGCTCAACATGGCCGAATTCAGCGATTTCACCATCGCCGCATTCCAACTCGTCACCCGATTCCCCTCCATCGGCGCCACCTACCGCAAACGCTACACGCACGTGCTGCTCGACGAATACCAGGACACCTCCACCACGCAGGCCGCCCTGCTGACCGCCCTGTTCCACGTGGACGACGCGCGCCGCAGCGCCATCAACGCCGTCGGCGACCCCTTCCAATCGATCTACGCATGGCGAGGCGCCAGCCCGGGCGCATTCCGCATGCTGCAGCACGACCTCGGCCGCGGCATCGCCGACAGGCCGTACGCGCTGACCGTGACCCGCCGCAACTCGCGCATGGTGCTCGAAGCGGCCAACAACCTCACGAAACCGCTGCGACTGCCCGCACGCCGGCGCAGCAGCTCGCTGATGCGTGAAGTCGACGTGCCCGCGCTCGCCAACGCGCCGACCGCCCCCGAAGGCACGCTCGGCGTGCTCCGCTACGTCACGCTCGGACAGGAGATCGACGCCGTCGTCCGCTTCGCCAGACACGCGATCGCGCTGCACACGCCATCCGCCGCCCAGCTCGCCGACGGCGCGAAGGACCATCGCCCGCACGTGGCGGTCCTGTTCCGTTCCAAAGCGCAGATGCCCACCTACGAGGACGCGTTGGAACGCGCCGGACTCACCACGCTCGTCGTCGGCCAGGCGGCCCTGCTGGAACGCCCGGAAATCAAGGACATCCTCGCCCTGCTGCACGTCGTATGCGACCACACCGACAGCGCCGCGCTCATGCGCCTGCTCGCCACACCACGATTCGGCCTCGGCTCCGACGATCTGCAGGCGCTCGCCGGCATCGCGGAACGGCTCAACACCGCGCAACGCTACCGTGCGCTCGTCTCGGCCGGCATCGTCGCGCCGGACGCGGACCGGTCCGACGCCGACGTGCGCGCCATCGTGCGCGCCTACCGCGACCAAGTGCCCAACACGGTCTTCCTCGTCGACCTCATGCTGCGCGACGACCTGCGCAACCTCGTCGACGGCGAGCTCAGCCGTGGGGGAGCGGCCGCGGTCGTGCGCGCGTCCGACGCCATCCGGCGGGTGCAGCGCACGCTCGGCCATCCGCTGCCGGAGGTGGTGCGCGCCGCCATCGCCGCGCTCGGCCTCGACATCGACCTGCTGCTCGCCGAGCGGATGCGCCATCCCGACCACGCCGGCGACGCCGTCCGACTCGCCACGTCGCCGCTCGACGCGATGCTGTCCCTCGTCGACACCTACCTGCAGGAAATCGCCGCGCAGGGCGCGCCAAGCCTGCGCGCGTTCATCGCATGGGTGGATTCGCTGCGTGAGGCGTCCGACGACAACGCCACCGCCCCGGACACCCCCGTGGACGTGGTGCTCATGACCGTGCACCAATCCAAGGGCCTGGAATGGGACGCCGTGGCCGTGGTCGGCATGCGCGACGGCGCATTCCCCTCGAACCAGGGCGACTGCCTGAGCGTGCGCGCCGACGAGGACCATCCGGGCGGCCTGAAGGACGGCGAATGGTGGCCGCCCGAATACACCGAGAACGCGCATACCTGGCTGGAGTATCCCGACGCGGTGCCGGCGCCGGTGCGCGCCGACGCGGACATCCTGCCGCGATTCCCGCACGACGCGCCCGTCGGCGGCGACCCGTTGGAGGCGCTCGCCGGATTGGACGACGTCGAAGTCATCGACGACGAGGCGTTCGGCACCCTGCGCGCCCTGCCCATCGACGACATGGAAGGCGTGGACCCGTACGACCTGTATCTGACGCAGCGCGAGGAATACGGCCGCCGACTGCACGCCGACGAGCGCCGCCTCGCCTACGTGGCGTTGACCCGCGCCCGCTGCGAGGCGCTGCTCACCTGCAGCGCCTTCAATGAGGAAAGCCGCGATTCCGGCCCGTTCGAAGGCAAGGAAGGCAAGAAGCCGTCGAACTTCTGGCAGGAGGTGCGCGATTCGATGAACGGCATCGTCACGGCGGCTCGCGAGCCCGACAACCTGATCGCCTCCCCGGCCGGCGACCCCGCATCCGGCGGTTCCCTGCATGCGTTGGGAAGGGCGCTGCCCGACGGCTATTTCGTGGGCGAGCACGCCCGCGATTTCGAGAACGCCGTGGTGGGCGACGCATGGAACGCGCCGCTTGAGCCGCAATCCGACGACCGGTTCCTGCCATGGCCGTGCGATCTGACGGAAGCCACCGCACGAACCCTGCGCGCCGCGGCCGACCAGGTGCGCGCGGCCGCCGCGGAGGGCGCGCGCACGAGCGAAACCGGGACGGGGTCGGCACAAGGCGGCTCCCTGTTGCGATGCGCCCGCAGGCTCGTCGCCGACGGCCAGCTCATGCCGGACGCCGACCCATCCGCGTCCGCCTCGCCGAACAAGTCGCTCGACGAGGCCGTGCGGGCCAAGGGGGAGCGGATCCTCGCCGCGGGACGCCAGAACGTCACCTCGCTGCAGGCGCGTGCCGGCTCCATGAGCGAGCGCGACGCCCGCGTCTACTGGCGAGGCCTGGTCCGTCCGATCCCGCGCGTCGCCTCCCCGGCCGCGCAGCTCGGCACGCGGTTCCACGCGTGGGCGGAACGCTTCATCATGGCCGACGCCGCGGCCGACGGCATCGAGGAGGAGACCGCGCGGTCGCGCGCGGAGATGATCGCCGACATCGGCATGCCACCATCGCATGACGCTGACCGATCGCACACCCCGGCGCACGCGCGGGACGACGCGAGACTCGCCACCTGGCAGCGCCGGCTCGCCACGTCGACGTGGGCCGGCCGCAGACCCGCGTGGGCGGAACGCCAGCTCGTCGTCGACATGCCGGAACTCGGCACCATCGTCAACGGCAAGCTCGACGCCGTGTTCTTCGGCGGACTCGACGAGACCGACGCCACGAAACGCTACACCGTGGTCGATTGGAAAACCGGCGCGAAGCCACGCAAGCCGGAAGACGTCAAGGAGAAGCTCGCGCAGCTCGACCTGTACCGGCTGCTGCTCGCCGCGATGGAACGCGTGCCGCTGGACGCCATCGACGCCTGCCTCTACTACCTGAGCGAACCGGACGAGGCCGACCGTCAGCTCGACGCCTTGGACAAGACGCGCGACGAGATCCTGGGCGAACTGCGCCACGGCATCCCGAAGCCCTCCGACGACGACTGACGCCGACGCTATCGACACGTCCCGATAGTATCTCGGAAAGGCCTGTCCGAACCGGCTTGACAACGTTCGCAGGCCGGACAAGACAGAATCCTTGCCGAGTAGAGCTACGGAATTCCGTACAGACTTGCAGCGATGCCACCGCGCTGACACGCGCGGCAGGCTGGCCCCCGAGGGAAACGCACCGCGGGCCGCGTTGCGGGAAGGCCGCTACCCTCGCGCAGCACGTGTGGGCGGGCGCACGTGCCGGACGCAATACAGTTAAGGAGCGATCACACCATGGCTGCGACCCACGCAACCAATACCGCCGGCCAGGCCGCCGGCGCCAACCCGAACACCATCATCTACCGTCCCATCACATGGGATGACGTGGACGACGTGGTCGACCTGTTCGACCGCACCTGGCCCCAGGACGGCCCGCTGGAAGGCACGCGGTTCTCGACGCTGATATCCAGATACTTCGTGCTGCACTACCTGCAGCCGACCACATTCGCCAACGCCGCGTTCACCGCCGACGGCACGCTCGCTGGCGTCACCTTCATCCGTGTCGCCGGCGAATGCCCGCAACTCGACGAGATCGACGTCGCCGAGGACATGGCCGCCACCGAACGCCGGATCCGCACGAACCCCGAAGCCTCCAAGCGACTCGACATGGTGCAGAGCTCGTTCCGGCTGGAACTGGACCTCGAACGCGAAGGCAAAGCCAACGAGACCACGCTGGGCGAACTGGAACTGTTCGTCGTCAACCCGGACGTGCGCGGACACGGCGTGGGCGGCGGACTATGGACGCGCATGCAGGAATACCTGGCCGCCTGGAACGTGGACGCGTTCTACCTGCACACCGATTCCGACTGCGACGTGAGCTTCTACGACCACAAGGGCCTGGAACGCATCGCGCAGCGTTCGGCGGACGAACCGGCCGCCGACGGCCAGGAGCCGCTGTTCGACGACATGTTCATCTACCGGGGCCGGGTGAACGTCTGATGACCACCGACGGCAACCTTTCCAACACGACGGACCCCAACGGCGAGACCGCTCCCGCCGGCAAAACGCGCTCGCCATACGCGGCGCTCTTCTCCATCCCCGGAACGAAGGCCTTCTGCGCGTCGGGCGCGCTGGCACGCCTGCCGATGTCGATGATGGGCCTGGGCATCATCCTCGCCCTGAACCACCTGTACGACAACTGGACGATCGCCGGCACCATGAGCGCCGCCTACGTGCTCGCCACCGCGGCCGTCACCCCGTTGTACGCGCGCCTGTTCGACCGGTTCGGCCAGCGCAGGATCGGCAAGGCCGTGCTCGCCGTGCAGATCGTGGCCATGCTCGGCTTCGCCTTCGCCGCGCTCGTCCGCGTGCCCATCCCGCTGCTGTTCCTGCTCGCCATCGTCATGGGTCTGACCCAGTTCTCCTTCGGGGCGCTGGTACGCACCCGCTGGGCGTATGTGCTCGACCACACCGGCAACAACGGGATGCTCAACACCGCGTACGCCCTGGAATCCGCCATCGACGAGATCGTGTTCATCTTCGGACCGATCCTCGCCGCGTTCCTCGCCGCATCCGTGCACCCCGTCTCGCAGCTGTTCGTGCCGACCGCCGCCAGCGCCATCGGCGGCACGATCTTCTTCGCCCTGCGCGACACGCAGCCGCCCGTGGTCCACGCCATCGAAGTCGACGCCGCCGGCGCCGACGACAAGGACGTGCGCGCGGCGAACGCGACCGGCCGGGCCGACGCCGACGCCACCAGACTGAGCCTGAGCCGGCTGAAGGACGGCGGGACGCCGAAACGCAACGTGCTCACCTATACCGGCGTGATCCCGCTGCTGCTCGTATTCGTCATCTTCAACATGAGCTTCACCGCGTTCGACACCTCCATGACCGCCGTGATGAAATCGCTGCACCTCGACTCCGTGCTCGGCGTGCAGCTCGCCATGCTCGCGGTCGGCTCATGCATCGGCGCGCTCGCATTCGGCTCCCGGGAGCTCAAGGGCTCGCGCTGGCTGCACATGGTGGTGTTCCTGTCGGCCATGACCATCGGATTCGTGGTCATCCACGCCTGCATGGGCAACCTGATCGTCATGGGCCTGGTGGAGATCCTCACCGGTCTGACCATCTCGCCGGTGTTCGCCTCCGGCAACCTGGTGATGAAGGAGACCGTTCCCGAGGAATCGCTCACCGAAGGCCTGTCATGGGTCTCCACCGCCGGCACTGTGGGCTCGTCCTTCGGCTCCATGATCACCGGCATCGTGCTCGACCACGCCACGCCGAGCACCGGCCTCATGATGCCGTGGATCTTCGTGCTGTGCTCGATTCCGTTCGCCCTGCTCGGCTGGATCATCGTCCGCAAACGCGGCTAGGCTCGAACGCATACGATTGTGACGGATTCCGACGGGAGCTTCCGTGCGAGGAGGCTCCCGTCTTCGCATATATAAGGAGCAACCATGATCAAGGTTTCGGTCGTCGGCGCCAAAGGGCGCATGGGATCGCATGTGGTCGACGCGGTGAACGGCGCGGACGACATGCAGCTGGCGTTCGCATTGGATGCGGGGGACGACTTGACGCGCATCGAACCGGCCAATACCGACGTGGTCGTGGAGTTCACCGTCCCGTCCGTCAGCCTGGGCAACGTGCTCACGCTGGTCGCGCAGGGCGTGGACGTCGTGGTCGGCACCACCGGCTGGACCGACGAGAAGCTCGCCCAGGTGCGCGCGGCCATCGCGGACGGTCCGCGCCCGGACAGCCAGAAGGTGTTCATCGCGCCGAACTTCGCCATCTCCGCCGTGCTCGCCGACTACTTCGCCACCAAGGCCGCCAAGTACTTCGAATCCGCCGAGGTCATCGAGCTGCACCACCCGAACAAGGTGGACGCGCCGTCCGGCACCGCCATCCACACCGCCCACGGCATCGCCGAGGCGCGCAAGGCGGCCGGTCTGGGCGACGTGCCGGACAACACCGAAACCGACGGCGGCTCCCGCGGCCAGGTGGTCGACGGCATCCACGTGCACGCCGTGCGCCTGCGTGGCCTGAACGCCCACGAGGAGGTGCTGTTCGGCAACGCCGGCGAACAGCTGACGATCCGCGCCGACAGCTTCGACCGCGGCTCCTTCATGCCGGGCGTGCTGCTGGCCGTGCGCAAGCTCGCCGCCGACGCGCCCGCGGGTCTGACCGTCGGACTCGACCACTTCCTCGACCTGTAACCCCCGTTTTCCTGTTTCCGATCCGCCGGCGTTCATTTCACCAATCTGGCGATGGCGGCGCTGACTTCGGCGAGCTTCTCGTCGGAGACGGCGCCGCCTTCCCTCGCCGCCTTGCTGACGCAATGGCCCAGATGATCGTCGAGCAGCAGCAGCGCCACCGATTTGAGCGCGCTGTCCGCCGCGGAGATCTGCGTCAGGATGTCGATGCAATACTCGCCGTTCTCCGTCATCTGACGGATGCCGCGCACCTGCCCCTCGATGCGGTTGAGCCGCGCGATGATTTTCCTCTGATCGTCCGCATACCCGTGTTCCGTAGCGTTCATGGCGCACTCCTCGCAACGCTGAAAACTTTGTCCTATGGCTAAAGATAGCTCATCCACGCTTGGGAATATACCCCAGTGGGGTATATGGTGGTGGTATTCGTTGAGGCACAGGCAATGATTCTTGGAAGACAGGTGAATGATGCATATCGCAATCGCCATCCTGCTGGCGCTGCTCGTCACCGCGGGAGTGCTGTGGTTCTTCTTCGCGCCGCGCAAGGCGTACCGCGCGCCGGTCCGCGACGGCGTGCAGGAGGCCGTCATCGAGGTCAAGGGAGGCTATGAGCCGGCGATCGTCGAGGTGCGGGCCGGGCTGCCGCTGCGGCTGGTCTTCGACCGCAAGGAGGACGGCGAATGCTCGTCGCACGTGGTGTTCCCCGACTTCGGTACGGACCTCGCGCTGCCCGCCTTCCGCACGACCACGCTGACGATCCACCCCGACCGGCCCGGCGACTACCCCTTCGCCTGCGGCATGAACATGCTGCACGGCACCCTTCGCGTCCTGCCGGGCAAGCATTCCGGCACCGACACGGCCGCCGACCCCGACACGAATGCCGCAACGGGCGCCGGCGCCACCACGGTCCACGGAGCCAGCCCATCCGATACCGGCGCCACCACCGAACCATCCGCGCATGGGACCTCCGGCGACGACCGGACGGGCGACGCCGCGAAACCGGGCATCCGCGCCCTCATCGCACGCCTCGTCGTGGCCGCCGTCTGCACGGTCCCCGTATTCGCGTCCACCATGCTCATGCTCTACCCGATGGCGAACTGGGTGCAGTTCCTCCTGATGCTGCCGATCGTCGGCTACGCGGCGCTGCCGATCTTCCGCAGCGGATTCGCGGCCATCATCCACCGCTCGCCCGAAATGAACGCGCTGGTCAGCCTCGGCATCGTGGCCGCCTTCGCATACTCCTGCGTCGCCACCTTCGCACCATCGATCCTGCCCGCCAACGCACGCGAACCGTATTTCGAAGCGGTCGGCGTGGTCGTCACGCTCATGCTCGTCGGCCAACTGCTCGAGGCAAGGGCCCGCGCCGGCACCGGCGAGGCCATGCGCGCGCTCGCCGGCCTGCGTCCGCCAACCGCACGCGTGGTGCGCGACGGCAGGGAACACGACATCGCCGTCGACGACGTGCGCGTCGGCGACATCATCGCCATCCGTCCAGGGGAAAAACTGCCGGTCGACGGCATCGTCACCTTCGGCAACTCCACCGTCGACGAATCCATGATCACCGGCGAATCCATGCCGGTCGCCAAAACCGAAGGCGACGACGTGACCGGAGCCACCATCAACGGCAGCGGATCGCTCCGCTACCGGGCCACGAAAGTCGGCAAAGACACCGTGCTCGCGCAGATCATCGGCATGGTCCAGGCCGCGCAAAGCTCGAAAGCGCCGGTACAGCGGCTCGCGGACCGGATCTCCAGCGTCTTCGTGCCCATCGTCGTGCTGATCGCGGTCTGGTCCTGCGCGCTGTGGTACGCGTTCGGCCCGCAGCCGCGCGTCACGCACGCGCTGGTGGCCGCGGTGTCGGTGCTGCTCATCGCCTGCCCCTGCGCGCTCGGCCTCGCAACGCCTCTGTCCGTCACGGTCTCCACCGGCCGCGCCGCACGCATGGGAATACTCATCCGCTCCGCGGAAGCGTTGGAAACCAGCGGCAAGATCAACGCCGTCGTGCTTGACAAGACCGGAACGATCACCGCCGGGAAGCCCACCCTCACCGACGTGCTGCCGCTCGGCACATGGCGAAACACCCCCGACGAACTGCTGGCGATCGCCGCCACGGCCGAACGCGACTCCGAACACCCACTCGCCGCCGCGATCGTGGCCGCGGCGAAGCAACGCGCGATCGCACCGGGACGGACCACGGCGTTCCACGCGATCGCCGGACAAGGCGTCACCGCCGACATCGTCCTGCACGGACGGCCGCACACCGCCGCCGTCGGCAACACCGACCTGATCGACGCGCTCGACGTCGGCATGCCGGTTGTCGCCGCGGACGCCCCGCAGGAGGACCTCGACGCGATCATCGCGGACATGGACCGCCTGTCCGCCCAAGGAAAGACCCCGATGCTGGTCGCCGTCGACGGCGCGCTCGCCGGCATCGTGGCGGTCGCCGACGTGCCGAAGGACGATTCGCGGCGGGCCATCGAACTGCTCGCCGAACGCGGCATCGCGACGGTCATGCTGACGGGCGACAACGCGACGACGGCGCGGGCGGTCGCCGATCAGGTCGGCATCCGCCATGTGGTCGCCGGCGTGCATCCGGAACGCAAGGCCGACGAAATCGCGAAGCTGCAGGCGCAAGGTTACACGGTCGCGATGGTCGGCGACGGCATCAACGACGCCCCGGCCCTTGCCCGCGCCAACGTCGGATTCGCCATCGGCACCGGAACCGACGTGGCCATCCAATCCGCGGACGTGACCCTGATGAGCGGCTCGCTCATGGGACTCGTGCACGCGCTCGACCTGACCCGCGCCACCATGCGCAACATCGCGCAGAACCTTGGATTCGCACTCGGCTACAACAGCGTCGGCATCCTGGTCGCGGCGGGCGCGCTGTACCCGTTCACCGGCCAGATGCTCAATCCGATGATCGCGGGCGCGGCCATGGCGTTCTCCTCGCTGTGCGTGGTCACGAACGCGAGCCGCCTACGGCTGTTCGACCCGGTCGCGGCCGAACGCAAACCCTATCGGGTCCGCAAGCCGAATCCGAACGCCAATACCCATCAACAGAAAGGAACCATCATGGGATTGTTCAGTGATCACCAAGCCAAGAAGGAAGCCGGCGGCATGGCTGGCATGGGCTCCGGCTGCTGCGGCGGACACGATGTGAACGCCGGCGGCTGCGGGTGCGGCCACGGTATGGCCTCCCCGTCCGAGGCGGATCGGGCCACCGTCAAGGACCCGGTCTGCGGCATGAGCGTCGACCCGTCCACCGCCGCGGCCACCCGCGAATTCAACGGCGTCACCTACTACTTCTGCAACCCCGGCTGCGCCGACAAGTTCGCTCAGAACCCCGCCGCATACGTGGCCTGAACCCTCGCCGCGCGCGGCCGGACGGCGGCCGGCGTGTTGCCGATTGGCCGACCGGCCGCGCGCGGTTTCCCATATCCTCGTCCGTCCTCGCCAGTCATCCGCGGCCAACGATGCCCCTTCGCGGATGAATCCTCCCACGAGCCTTCCGATAGCCCTTCCACAATATGATTGTTCGCGTATCGCGAAGCCGCATGCGTCCGGAGAGGGAAGTACGGTTGGCCGTATGACAAGCCCTAAGACTGACGGTACTATGCATCTTCTCGATCCCGCTCCGTTCGGACGTATCCTTCCGGCCATGGTCACCCCCATGAAGGCCGATGGCGCCGTGGATTTCGACGCCGCGCAGAAGCTTGCGAAGCAGCTTGTGGCCGATGGCGCGGACGGCCTGGTGGTCAACGGCACCACCGGCGAATCGCCTACCACCCACATGGAGGAGAAGGTCGAGCTGGTCCACGCCGTCAAGGAAGTCGTGGACGTGCCGGTCATCTCCGGCGCCGGCTCCAACGACACCGCGCACACCGTGCGCATGGTGGAGCAGACCCAGGAGGCGGGCGCCGACGCGGTGCTCGTGGTCGCACCTTATTATTCCCGTCCGTCGCAGGAAGGCGTGTTCCGCCACTACAAGGCGGTCAACGATTCCGCGGACAAGCCGATCATCGTTTACGACGTGCCGGGCCGCACCGGTCTGCACATCCAGTTGGAGACCTACTGCCGTCTGGCCGATCTCGACCACGTCAAGGCGGTCAAGGATGCCACCGGAGACATCGCCGGAGCGGTGCGCAAGCGCATGGAGACCGGTCTCACCTGGTATTCGGGCGATGACGGCCTGTTCCTGCCGTTCCTGTCCGTCGGCGCCGTCGGCATCATCTCCGTGATCGCGCACGCCGCGGCCAGCCCGATGCGCGACCTGGTCAACGCGTTCGACCGCGGCGACATCCACGAGGCGCAGCGCATCGCGGTGCAGCTGGCCCCGCTCGTCGAAGCGATGAACGGCAACGGCTTCCAGGCCGTGATGGCCAAGGCGTCGCTGAAGGTGCGCGGCATCCTCGATTCCACCACGATGCGTCTGCCGAACGTCGGCCCGACCGACGCGGAAATCCAGCGCGCCCGGGAGGGCATGCGCGCCGCGGGACTGCTCTGACCCGCGCAACCGGCAAGCCGGACCGCACGCCAGGACGGCGGTCCACTTCAATTCCTCGTCTCCGCACAGGCGGAGACAATTAGTAACAGAAATCCAACTAGGAAATGGCTACAGAAGAAACCAAGAACACAACAACCCACAAGCGCGGCAGCAAGGCTGCCAAGCGCACCGCACCCAAGGCCAAGGCAACCGCCAAGGCCTCCGCATCCACCAAGTCGGCACGGTCCGAGAAGACCGCCACCAGGAAGACCAGGTCCTCCCGCGGCGGCTCCCGCCCCTCGCAGCGTTCCGGTGGCACCCGCGGCACCCGCCGCCCGTCGCATCCCGCGCCGCAGTCCACCGCGCCCCAGCAGGACCAGGTGCTGATCGCCCCGCCGAAGTACCGCAAGGGTTCCATGCGCATCGTGCCGTTGGGCGGCCTGGGCGAAATCGGCCGCAACATGAACGTCATCGAATACAACGGCCACCTGCTGCTCATCGACTGCGGCGTCCTCTTCCCGGAAGAGGAGCAGCCGGGCGTCGATCTGATCCTGCCCGACTTCCACTACATCAAGGACCGTCTCGACAAGGTCGAGGCGCTGGTGCTCACCCACGGCCATGAGGACCACATCGGCGGCGTGCCGTACCTGCTCAAGCTCCGTCCGGACATCCCGCTGATCGGCTCCAAGCTCACCCTCGCGTTCGTCGAAGCCAAGTGCAAGGAACACCGCATCAACCCGACCCTCGTCGAGGTCAAGGGCCGCGACAAGCTCAAGGTCGGCCCGTTCAACCTGGAATTCGTGAACGTCACGCACT
>ERZ808246.350-NODE-350-length-40004-cov-4.173221_pt1 | contig 40004 bp, 38 predicted proteins | sample MGYA00521083_ERZ808246 | MGnify/ENA primary metagenome ERZ808246 (study PRJEB31516, sample SAMN03275577) | gut metagenome | biome: mammalia-associated habitat; material: feces | host: Papio cynocephalus | place: Kenya | collected 2012-07-07 ...
AGATTCTTTTCGTCGGAACCAAGAAGCAGGCTATGGATTCCGTTAAGGAAGAGGCAGAGCGCTGCGGTATGCCTTTCGTAAATGCACGTTGGCTCGGCGGTATGCTTACAAACTTTAATACTATTAAATTAAGAATTAAGAGACTTGCTCAGCTTAAGGCTATGGAGGCTGACGGTACATTCGATCTTCTTCCAAAGAAGGAAGTTGCTAAACTTAAGCTTCAGATTGAAAAGCTTGAGAAATTCCTCGGCGGTATTACCGAGATGAAGAAGATGCCTGCGGCTATGTTCATCGTAGACCCCAGAAAAGAAAGAATTGCCGTTGCAGAGGCTCACAAACTCGGAATCCCCATCGTTGCTATCGTAGATACAAACTGCGACCCCGATGAGATTGACTACGTAATCCCCGGAAACGATGATGCTATCCGTGCCGTTAAACTTATTGCGGGCGCTATGGCTGACGCAGTTATCGAAGGCAGACAGGGTGAGCAGTCGGCTCCCGAGGCTGATTCGGCTGAGTCTGAGGACGCTCAGGCAGAATAATAAATGATAATTAGCCCGTGCCTTTCAGTGCGGGCTGATTTTGAATGATAACAGGAGGAATAAAATTATGGCATTTACAGCTAAAGACGTTCAGGCTCTTCGCGAGAAGACCGGCGTAGGAATGATGGATTGTAAAAAAGCTCTCGTCGAAGCAGACGGAGATATGGATAAGGCAGTAGACATTCTCAGAGAGAAAGGTCTTGCTTCTCAGGCTAAGAAGTCCGGCAGAGTTGCCGCAGAGGGCGTAGTTGCCGCTTACAGCGACGATAAGGCAGGCGCGCTTGTTGAGCTTAACTGTGAAACAGACTTCGTTGCAAAGGGTGAGCCGTTTGTAGCTCTTGCTAATAAGGTTGCAAAGACTGCCTGCGCTGCTGCTCCTGCTGACGTTGACGCTCTTCTTAAAACAGATGTTGTTGACGGAAACGGAACTGTTGAAGAGGCTGTTCAGGAAGTATTCCTTGCTCTTCGTGAGAATATGAAAGTAAGAAGATTCGCACGCGTTGAGGGTCATGTCGCAACTTACATTCATGCAGGCGGTACCGTCGGCGTTATGGTTTCGTTTGACGTTGACGATGCAACAGCTGCAAAGCCCGAGTTTGACGCAATGGGTAAAAACGTTGCTATGCAGATTGCTGCTATGAATCCTTCATATCTTGACGAGGCAAGCGTTCCCGCAGACGTACTTGACAAAGAAAAAGCTATACTTGTAGCTCAGATGAAAGAGGATCCCAAGATGGCATCCAAGCCCGAAGCTGTTCTTCACAAAATCGTTGAGGGCAAAATCGGTAAGTACTACAAAGAGAACTGCCTTGTTGACCAGGAGTTCGTTCGTTCCGACATCTTTGAGGGCAGTGTAGGCAAGTATGTTGAAAATGTTGCCAAGACTTTAGGTTCTGCAATTAAACTCACCGGTTTCGTTCGTTACGAAAGAGGCGAAGGCATCGAGAAGAAGCAGGAAGATTTTGCTGCCGAAATTGAGAGCATGGTTAAATAATTAAATTAACTCATATATTGACAGAGTGAATCTTATACGGTTCGCTCTGTTTTTTTACGCCTTTTTATCTTAAATCGTTAATTTATTGTCAATGTGCATATTGATTGTGAAAAAGTAAACAATCTTTTTTGTTGACTTATACAAAAACCTTTGTTATAATTTAAACGGTAAAGATATGTACCGAGTTTTTTTTCTGTCTTATTTATAAACATTTAAAATTCGGATAATTTTACAGGAGGAATTTCGATGATTTATGATGTGGCAATCATCGGCGCGGGCGTAAGCGGCGCTATGATCGCAAGAGAGCTGTCAAAGTATAATTTAAAAATAGCTCTTTTTGAAAAGGCTAACGATGTCGCAATGGGCGCGTCGAAGGCTAACAGCGGTATCGTGCATGCCGGATTTGACGCAGTCCCGGGTTCGCTTAAAGCTAAACTCAATGTTGACGGCTGTGCTCTTATGCCTCAGACATGCAAGGATTTAAGCGTTCCGTATAAAAATAACGGTTCTCTTGTCGTTGCTTTTTCCGAGAAAGAAATGAAGACCGTTTGGGAACTTTACTACAGAGGTATTGCAAACAAGGTTCCGGGTATGGAGATAATAGATAAAACCGAGCTTCAGATAATGGAGCCGAATATCAGCGACGAGGCTGTAGGCGCACTTCTTGCTAAAACCGCCGGTATAGTATGTCCTTATGAACTTACTATTGCAGCGGCAGAGGTTGCGTGCGAAAACGGCGTAGAGCTTTTCAGAAACTGCCGTGTCGCAGGTACAGAAACTACCGACGAGTGTGTTATCATGAATACTACGGTAGGCAAGTTTAAAGCAAAATACATTATCAACGCTACAGGCGTTCATTCCGGACATGTAGCACAGCGTGCCGGGGATAATACGATAAATATTATTGCAAGAAAAGGAGAGTATTATCTCCTTGACAAATCGGTCGGAAATCTCGTTTCAAAAACAATTTTCCAGTGTCCGTCCGATATGGGCAAGGGTATACTTGTTGCTCCTACAGTTGACGGTAACCTTATCATAGGCCCAACTGCCGCGGATATTCCCGACGAGGATGATACCTCCACGTCGCTTGACGGACTTAAGGAAGTTCGAACGCTTGCAACAAAGAGCATCCCCAGTGTTTCGACAAGATATGCTATAACGTCATTTGCCGGACTCAGAGCGCATGACGCTTCTACGGATTTCGTAATCGGACAGTCTAAGTCAAATCCGAGACTTATTAACGTTGCCGGAATTGAGTCTCCTGGACTTTCGGCGGCTCCCGCAACAGCAAAGTATGTTGAGGATATAATAGTTAATCTTTTCCCCGGTGTTACGCTTAAAGAACATTATGAATTAAAACGTAAACCTCCCGTTCGTTTCAGACATATGACCGATGAACAGAGAGCAGAGATAATTGAAAGAAATCCCAAATACGGCAATATAATCTGCCGCTGTGAGACGATAACAGAGGGCGAAATTGTCGACGCTATTAAAGGCCCCGTCGGAGCTATGGATGTAGACGGAGTAAAGAGACGCACAAGAGCCGGAATGGGCAGATGTCAGGGCGGTTTCTGCGGTTCGAAAGTCGTTGAAATTCTTGCAAGAGAACTCGGATGCGATGTTAATGAGATAACCAAATTCGGCAAAACATCCAGAATTCTTTTCGATAAAACAAAGTGAGGTGGCTGTGATGATAAATTATGATCTTGTAGTTGTCGGCGGAGGTCCCGCCGGAATGGCAGCCGCTTTAAAAGCAAAAGAATGCGGTGTAGAAAGTATTGTTATTCTTGAACGCGCCGAGACGCTCGGCGGTATTCTCGAGCAGTGTATACACACGGGCTTCGGTCTTCACTATTTCGGCGAGGAACTTTCCGGTCCCGAGTATGCGGACAGATTCATTCAGCAGGTTTCAGCTTCGGATATTGACGTTAAAGTCAATACCATGGTTCTCGGAATTTCAGATGATAAAGTCGTTACTGCCGTCAGCGCGCAGGACGGACTTATGAAAATTCAGGCTAAAGCCGTAATTCTTGCAATGGGATGCCGTGAACGACCCAGAGGCGCGCTTACAATTGCCGGAACAAGAGCCGCGGGCGTTCTTACTGCCGGAACGGCTCAGAAATATGTAAACATCGACGGTTATATGCCGGGTAAAAAAGTCGTAATTCTCGGTTCGGGCGATATCGGTCTTATAATGGCAAGACGTATGACATTAGAAGGTGCAGAGGTAAAACTCGTATGCGAATTAATGCCGTTCTCGGGCGGTCTTACGAGAAATATCGTTCAGTGTCTCAACGACTTTAATATTCCGCTTAAACTCAGCACAACAGTTATTAAAACTCACGGAAGAGAACGACTCGAAGGCGTTACGATTGCTAAAGTTGACGATAAGCTTCAGCCGATCCCCGGAACGGAGGAATATATCGAGTGCGATACGCTTCTCCTCTCTGTAGGTCTTATTCCCGAAAATGAACTTACCAAAGCGAGTATGATTTCTCTTGACAGAATCACAAACGGTGCTGTTGTTGACGAGATGAGACAGACAGACCACGACGGTATATTTGCATGCGGAAATGTTCTGCATGTTCATGACCTTGTTGACTATGTAACGCTTGAAGCGCAGACTGCGGGCGAGGGCGCGGCCGAGTATATTAAGAATCCTGTTAACACCGACGACATGAAATACATCGATACCGTTCCCGAAAACGGCGTAAGATACATTGTTCCTCAGAAAATCAGACTCGGCGAAGATAAGGATGTAAAACTTTATTTCAGAGTCGGAGCTGTATTTAAGAATAAAAAAGTTGTCGTAAAAGCCGACGGCGAGGTTATTTCTTCAAAGAAGAAAATTAAACTTGCTCCCGGTGAGATGGAAAACGTAGTTATCCCCGCCGACGTGCTTAAAAAACTCGACGCAGGCAGTTCGATTACGGTTAGAGTGGAGGATTGATATTTATGAAAAAAGAAATGAACTGTATATCATGTCCTTTGGGCTGTCTTATAACAGTCGAATATGAAGGCTCCACGGTAATATCGATAAAGGGAAACACATGTAAACGCGGTGAGCAGTATGCAAAGACGGAAATTACAAGCCCCGTAAGAAGCATTCATTCAACTGCGAAGTTAATCGGGGGAAAACATCCCGTTGTTCCCTGTAAGACAAGTCAGCCGATTCCGAAGGGTATGATTTTCGATGTGATGAGAGAAATCAATTCTCTTGAAATCGAAGCGCCCGTTAAAATCGGAGACGTATTTATTGAAAATGTTTTAGGAACCGGTGCAAATATAGTTGCAACCAATAACGATTCAGGTGTATAATAGACAGGACTGCCGATATCGGTCGGCAGTCCTGTTAAAATTAAGGGGTGTTTTGTGTGTCTAAAGGATATGAAAATACAATTGATATAAAACCGTCAAAACGACAGCTCGATTGGGCGCAGAACGACTACTATGGTATGGTCAGTTTCTCAATGGGTACGTTTACGGGCAAGCAGGTAGGCGACGGATATGCCGTCCCCGATACTTTTGCACCTGAGGACATAGATACGGACGAGTGGGCAAAACTGGCATCAAAAGCCGGTATGAGCGGACTTCTCATAACGGCAAAATCATACGACGGTTTTTGTATCTGGCAGACCGAAAGCACGGATTATTCGGTTAAAAATTCTTCGTGGATGAACGGCGGGGGAGACGTCGTCGGAATGCTCGCAGAATCATGCCGAAAATACGGATTAAAATTCGGAATCAACATAACCGTTTGGGACAGACACGAACCCGCATTTAAACAGGGAAACGGATATAACGGCATATTTAAAAAGCAGGTTGAAGAACTGCTTACAAATTACGGCGAAATTTTTGAAGTTCGAATTGACGACGCATGCGGTGAAAACATGACGTTTGAATTTGATTATAAAGGAGTTTTCGCTCTCATCCGTAAATTACAGCCCGATGCTGTCATTTCTTACTGCGGACCCGATGTTCGTTGGGTAGGCAACGACAGAGGATTTACAAGAAAAGAGGAGTGGAGCGTTATTCCGTCATATTTCAGACGTAATGAGGACGGTACTCTCAACACTCCGTCAAAGAAAACAAAATCAAATGAAATGATTCTTGATTTGGGAAGCAGAAAAGCCGTTAAACGTGACAGTGAATTCGTATGGTACCCGTGTGAAGTTAATGTCAATATGCGGGACCATGCGTTTTATCTCAAGGACGACAATTATTCTGTAAAAACAAAGGATAAACTTCATCGTCTCTATCTTTCGACAGTCGGAAGCAACAGCGCGTTTCTATTAAATATTTCTCCCGATAAACGCGGTCATATTTTTGATACAGATTCACAGATACTAACCTCATTCGGACATGATTTAAAGGTTATGTTCGGATATAACTTATTAAAAGAATCCTCCGTTTCGGCTTCTTCGTGCGTCAGCGAATTATATTCTGCAGATAATATTATCTCGGAAGATACGGAACGTTTTTGGAGAGCCGAAGCAAACGATAAAAAGCCCGAGCTTATTATAAAACTAAACGGCAAGGACATGTTTGATAAGATTGTAATAAGGGAGCACATTGCAAACGGACAGCATGTCGAGAAATTCAAAGTATTTGTCCTGAATTCAGGCAAATGGACTTTGTTCGGTAAAGGAACGGTCATAGGGAATAAATGCATTATCGCAAACAAGCCCGCGGAAACCGATTCTATTAAAATTGTGTTCGAAAATTACAGAGGTTTTATTGAAATATCTTCAGTAATTATAAACTAAAAAAGGGAAGCCGTTTTTTGGCTTCCCTTAATCTTACATCTTTATTTAGCAGAATCTTGCTCTTTTTTGATATTAGCCGAAATCTGTTCCGTTATCTTATCCATATATTCGCCGTGAAGTTTATACTTAGTACTGAAAATGATAAGAGATGCGGTAAGAAGAATAATCGGCGCAATGTACATCATAAAAGATATGGAACCGTGAACTGCTTTTGCATTCTGAGAATGAAGGTCTCCGTTATATTTTGTGCCCCAAAGGAACGAATAAAGCATGACAGTCTGAAGAGTATACGCCATTTTCTGCAAAAAGCCTTTCATTGAAAATGTAACGCTCTGAGCTCTGAATCCCATTTTAACCTCGCCGTAGTCGACGATATCCGAAAGGAATATGGTTTGTGCAACAAACATTGAGGCAATACCGACAGATGCTACGACGTACGCTATATTCATCGGAATCATGAGTCTCATCTCACCGAAAATGCACATGAAGACGTATCCGACAATACCCATGAGGAGAGAAATCTGATACGTGCGTTTTTTTGACGTATACTTTGTAAGTATGGGAATAACGAGAAGTCCGGCAATCGAACCGACCGCACCGAATGTACCGAAAGTCGACTGTTTTGTCGTATCTCCGATTACAACATCAAAATAATATGCGCTTGTCGCCGAGGTAAGATACCAGCCCGCATTTGAAAGCATTGCAAAAAGCATAAATACAAGAAGCTGGTCGTTATTTTTAATGATTTTAAAAGAATTCTTAAACGAGAATTTTTCGCCTGACGGGGGAGTTCTGCGCGTTTCTTTAGTAACGCTGACGCAGAGAACGGCAAAAACTATAAGAAAAACGGCGCAGACAACGGAAGCATATCTGAAACTCATTGCGTCATAAACTTTTTTATTTGAACCCGAGTCGTAGGTTACGCTGACAGCTGTCATTAATAGAGGGAAGAGAATCTGAACGATACCCTGACCGAGACCGGAAAATGCTCTGGCTATCGTAGCTACAAGATTTCTTTCTTTCGGATTGTTTGTAAACGACGGAACCATCGACCAGTAGGGGATATCCGCAACCGTGTTGCTCATGCCCCAAAATACATACATAAACGCCATATAGACGTACAGTGCCGTAGAATTAAGAGAGAAAATATTGTTAAACAGGAATATAAGCACAACGGCGTTTGTACATGTGCCGAACAGAATCCAAGGTCTGTATTTACCCATTTTTAAGTTGGAACGGTCAACAATAGAGCCCATCATTGGGTCGTTTATTCCGTCCCAAATTCTAGCAAATGACGACAAAAACAGAAGAAAGCTCGAATGCAGTTTCAAAACGTCCGTCAAATACTTGTTAAGAAACTGGTTAAACATTCCGTAGCTTAAGTCAAGACCGATTGCACCGAGTCCGAATCCGCAGTATCTTGCTATAGATCCGCCCTTTTTTTCTTTTTTTTCTGAAGCCATATAAATCCTCCGTACCGCGCCGAGGCGCTGTTATAAAAGAAATTATATTATATATCAAAAAAATATTCAACACTCAAAACGTAAATAATGCAGTATTAACGTCATTTTTTATATAAATATATATTGTTTTTTTTATCGTCTGACGTTATAATATATTTTATTAACGACTTTAGGATGAAAACATGGAATATAATGAATTAAAAATTTCAAATACAAAGGAAAACGCTAAGAAAAAAATCATTACGGCGCTTATTGTTTTTGCCGTTGTTATAATAGCCGGGGCAATTGCAAGCGTTGCCGTGATTGCAAAGAATGAGAAAAAGCAGGAAGAATCGACGGCTATGTCGTCGGCCATTCCCGGGCTTACTGGCGACTGCTCGTTTTTCGTCGCCGCTGTTGAGGATAACAAAACCGATGTCGATTTTGCGTTAATAATCCGCGCACAGCTTTATAATAAAACATTTGTGATAATGCCGATAGATATTAACAAAAAATATGATGAAAACGGCTCTAAGTCTTTAACCGACAGCTACAAAAACGGCGGAATTATGGAAATGAACGAGGCCGCAAAAAAAATTACGGGTATAAGCACGGACAGATACATCCGAGTTACCCGTTCGGGACTTGCAATGATTTTCGGTGAACTCGGTCATGTCGTATTTAATATAGATTCGCCGATTACGCTGAACGTATCCGAGGGTACCGTCAGCATTCCGGCAGGCGAAAGGGAACTTGATTACGAAGAGATAACCGACTATTTGATAAAGGGCTCGAAAGAAAACAATAATTTAGATTTTCTTGCCGATAACGTTACCGTTATAATGAAACAATATCTCGGTTCGGTTAACTATGAAAATACCGACAAATTATTTAATGCACTTATAAATAATATTGACACGGATATTACGGCGTCGGATTATTTTTCAGCCAAGGACTGCATAAAAGCATTTGAATCGACAACTTTTATTTTTAAATCAGAATTTTAACTTACACCGAAGGGATATCTAATTGAAAAAGTTTATTAATCTTCTGCTTTGCATAGCAATCGGAGCGGGACTTGCCGCACTGTTCTATAACGTTTATAACTCCGAGACAATCCGCGACTATCTGACAGAGCGCGCGGAGGCTTCACTGCCGTCCGAATTCGGGGATGAAAAGCCATTTTCGGATTATTATTATAATAAACTGAATGATAAGCAGAAAAAAGCGTATATCTGTATTTTCAACGATGTGAAAAATCATCCCGAAAAGATACAGATTCCGTCTATCACATTTGACGATATGAAAAAAGTGTTTCAGTATCTCAAGTATGATAATCCGGATATAATATGTCTGTCCGACAAATGCTATCTTATAACCGAATCGGTCAGAACGTATTTCAGCGCGGATTATCTGCTTGACAAAGATGTCTGCGAAAAATACACGGCGGATATGATTTCAGCTTCAAAACAGCTTGCAGATGAAGCTAAGAAAAAAACAGACTCCGTTTATGACAGAGAGCTTTATATACACGATTATATCGTCAACCGCTGTACGTACGGCTCGTGCGAACTAGATTCTACCGCGTACGGTTGTCTTATTAATTCACAGGCGGTATGTACGGGCTATGCTTATTCGGCAATGCTTGCGCTAAACTTCGCCGGAATAGAAACCGTTGTCATTCCCGGTAAAGCGACTTCGGATAAAAAAACAGAGCTTCATTTGTGGAACATGGTTAAACTCGACGGTGAGGAATATTTTCTCGACGTTACATGGGATGATCCCGATTTTGATAAAAGCGTTTCGCCGTCCCACTTATATTTTAATGTAACTGAGTCGTATATCTCTAAAACGCACTCTGATTTTGACGCGCTGAGCGTACACTGCACGGGTACGAAATATAACTATTTTGTTTATAACTCACTGTTGTTTGATAAATATGATTATACCGTTACGGATAAGATTATCAATCGATGCATCAGCGATGTTAATGCCGGCAATTATTCGTCTGAATTTATGTTTACAAACGATTGTTTTAATGACGCTGTAACGGCACTTTTCGGAACAGGTTCGGATGACGACAACGCAGATATCAGAAAGATTATTTACTATGTTTCTGCTTCATGCGAAAATAAGATTACAAGCAATAAAATATCTTATACAATCGACGACAGCACCGACAGCATACGTATTATTTTTGAATAGGAATTGAATTATAATGGATAAGGAAAGAATTGAAAATGCCGTACGCGAAATACTTTTTGCCGTTGGCGAAGATCCCGACCGCGAGGGGCTGAAAGAAACTCCGCGCAGGGTCGCGCAGATGTATGAAGAAATTTTTGCGGGAATTGAAGATGACCCGAAACAGTACGTAAAAATATTTTCGGAATCCGACAGTGACGAGGTAGTAATCGTCCGCGATATCCCGCTTTACTCAATGTGCGAACATCATCTTCTCCCATTTTCGGGTAAGGCTCATATAGCATACATTCCGTCGGACGGAAAAATTATAGGTTTATCAAAAACAGCCCGCATAGTATCGTCTTTTGCAAAACGTCCGCAGGTTCAGGAGAGACTTACGTCGCAGATTGCGGATTTTCTCAACGATGAACTAAGCCCTAAGGGTGTTGCTGTCTTAATAGAAGCCGAACATCTCTGCATGTCAATGCGCGGAATAAGAGCGGCTGGAGCAAAAACGAAAACATCGGCACTGCGCGGAGTTATAAGAAAAGACCCGCGGACCAGAGCCGAGGTATTATCACTCATAAACACCCCGTAAGGAATGATTAAAAATGAAAAATAAAATTATATCGGCAGTATGTCTGACGCTTTGTTCGGCATTCATTTTGTCCTCATGTTCTTCATCACAGATAAAAACTTATACTGATAAAGACGGAAAATCATATGACATCGTTTATGACGAGAACGGTAATTTTGTAACCAACGACAATAAACTTCAGGTTTATCTGCTCTCGGACAACGGCAAAAGAATAAAGGATGAAAGCGGAGAATACCGTACCGACTTTATTGAATTTAACGGGCAGATAACGGACGGACGTCACGTTCAGACAAAGGAACTTGAGTTTACGCTTCCGTCGGGATTCACACAGTCTTATGACACGGGACTTTTGTTTTTAAACGATGATATGGGCGCTCAGATATACATAAGCGCGCTTGCAGACACGGACATTGAACAGCAGTATAAACTTATAGAAAGTAATTGTTCCCAGCTTCAGGAAAGCTACGGTTCCGACCTGTTTTCATATGATATTTATGATTTAAAAACGTCAAAGGGCGATGTATCCGTCCGTGCTTTTAAGCTGATTTGTACGTCATCCGACTATCCGAAAACAGACTATTACTACTATTTTAACGTCAATGATAAAATCTATCTTGTTAATGCCAGTGTTGCAACTGACTCTGTTAAAAAAGTAAAATTTGATTCGTTTGCCGAGTCATTTGTATTTAAATAATTATGAGTAAGACTCTTATTATCGGAATCGCCGGCGGTTCGGGAAGCGGAAAAACTACGCTTGCAAAGATTATTAAGAATAAATATCCGGGCAAAACAGAGATTATTAATTTTGACGATTACTATAAGTCTAATGCCAAACTGACTCTAGATGAACGTAAAAAAATAAACTATGACAGTCCCGAGGCTTTTGACAGTGATTTATTTTTTAATGATTTGTTTAAACTTAAAAATTCAGAATCCGTAAAATGCCCTCAGTATGATTATTCCATTCACAACAGGACTGATAATTATAAACTAATCGAACCTAAGCCTATAATTATTGCCGACGGTATTCTGCTTTTTTACGACAAAAGACTCAGAGATTTTTTTGATTTAAAAATATATGTCGACACGCCCGCCGATATCAGATTGCTAAGACGGATTGACAGAGATATAAACAGCCGTGCAAGAACACTTAAATCGGTTTTAACTCAATATCTTGAAACTGTTAAACCGATGCATGAAAAATATGTTGAGCCGTGTAAGAAATATGCCGATGTGATAATAAACGACGACGGCAGTTCAGATATTGATTTGAGTCAGGTATTTAATAAAATAGATGATTTTTTGAAAAATTTTTGATACTTTCTAAATTTTTTAAAATAAAGACTTGATTTTTTCTTATAAATTGTATATAATAATTTTCGTCGTTTGGAGAGTTGTCCGAGCTGGTCGAAGGAGCACGATTGGAAATCGTGTAACGGGTTAACCCCTGTTCGAGGGTTCGAATCCCTTGCTCTCCGCCATAAGTCCACCGTAATTTTGATAGAATTACGGTGGACTTTTTCTTTGCCCGAAAACCGCTTGAAATAAGGCATTTCGGCTATTTAATCACATAAGCGAACCCCGCTGCAGGCAATTCTGCGGCGGGGTTTTGTGCTTTATATGGGTTTTGTGGCTTTTTTGTCGTTGCAATCGTTAAACAGCTGGGGTAATCGTTAAATCACAGCGGTAATCGTTAAACTACAGGGATATTCGTTAAATTATCAGCGGCCGTGTTGGCAGCCAAACATACAACGCATTAGTCAACAGTTTCTTTTGCTTGTTCGTAGGCTTTTAATGCAGCAATCATGGACTTTGCTACTGCAGAAATCACAGGAACCGCAACCGAATTGCCACACTGCTTCTTTATTTTTCCATATGGCAGTACTATTTTGAATGTGTCTGGAAATCCTTGTATCCTAAGCATTTCACGTTCTGTGGGACGCCTTTCATCATTGACCAGAATATAATTTGCTGATGCTCCAGCCCTTAATGCCGAAGAATACGGATGCGGTGTTACTGAGCCCGCCATATTCTCATGTGAAATATAAGGGCGCGGATAATCCTTATCATTCAACCTCATAATCCGAGATTGATGGATACGTTCTTTCACATAGTACTTCTGATCTACATTCTTTTCGAGTATATCAGAAAGCGTTTTCCTTTTATCTAGTGGAACTGGTTCTGGAAAAGTGAATGGCACGTCATTTAAAAAGCCAACAATAATGATTCGCTCTCTTTTTTGTGGGACACCATAGTCGAGTGCATTTAACACTTTGGCATGAACATGGTATCCCAAAGCTGTAAGATGATCGTTAATAACTTTAAAAGTTTTACCCCCATCGTGCGCAGTGAGATTTCTTACATTTTCAAGCATAAATGCGGGTGGGCGTTTAGTTTTTAATATACGCTCTATGTCAAAAAACAATGTCCCACACGTCTCATTTGCAAATCCCTCTTTCTTCCCGATTATCGAGAATGCTTGGCAAGGGAATCCGCCGAGCAGTATATCAAAGTCAGATATATCCTCTGCATTGATTTTTGTTATGTCACCAGACGGATGCTCGCCAAAGTTCGCTTCATAAGTCTTACAAGCATCCTCATCAAATTCAGACGAGAAGACACAGTGTCCACCTGCGGACTCGAATCCCAGGCGGATTCCGCCGATGCCAGCAAACAAATCAATAAATCGGAAATTACTCCATTTGCCATTCAAATTTTCCGTGCTTGCGAATAAATCTTCATCGTAATTAGTGGAGGCTGGGACATCCTCGCATACAAATAAATCCTCAACTGATGTATTCAAAACAGCAGCAAGCCTCAGTGCTACATCCACGGATGGTTTTGCTGTACCCTTTTCAATCGACGACAGTGCCCGTCGACTAACTCCAACTTTTTTTTGACAAATCTGTTTGTGTTAAGCCAACACGATTACGTAATAAGGCAACATTTGAGATCATTATTTTCAATCTCCCTTTCACTACGAGTGGGAAGTAAACTTCTCAATTAGTATAGCACTTTTTCTCAAAAAGTCCACTCCTTGGCGGAGTAAAACTTGACGAGAGTGTAAATTTTTTTAATCGGCGCTATACTTCGCCCGAAGAATGTGCTATAATATCTAAAAAGGTATGAAGTGGAGGCTTTGGCTATGGCTGAACCGAGATTGCGTACAGTTAACAAAGCTGTACCGCCTTATAGGTTGAATGAGTTTCCCCATTCGTTTATTGAAAAATTTGCCGAAGATGTTGTGTATATGCTTGCCGCTAAATCAGCAATGTCTCTGGAAGGTAACGAATGGGAACAAATATTTGCGAATTGTATCAATGCCCAATGGAGACCCTCTAATGTCGGATTGGACGATGTTGTTTTGGACAATTGTTGTTGGAGTGCAAAAACAGTTAAATCCGGTTCAAATATTGGAGAACAAAAAACGGTGCGTCTAATTAGCGGACGAAATTCGCCAACATACAGTTTTGGGGTAGACCGAATAACCGAAGCCGATCCCAATGAGATTGGTCGAATGGTTCTTGATATATGGAATGAGCGTGTAGCTGGTATCCGCCAATATTTCAAATTTGCGAGAACAGTTGTCTTAGTTAAAGGACCCGATTATAGCGAGTATTTGATTTTTGAAACCGAGACTGTTCGATATGACGCAGAACTGTATCGTTTTTCGTGGAATGCACGCGGAAATCTTGAAGGGCACGAAAAAGCTACGGGGGTACATAGGTTCACTTGGCAACCTCATGGTAGCCAATTTACGATAATTGAGGAAATACCAACCGATAGGCTTCACCTAAAAGTACGTAAACTCGAAAAGCTCGATAAAGCAAGTACTATACGGGTATTAAATTTCGATAGTTCGTGGGTAATAAAGGTAGAATAGAATGAAAAACGGAGAATTTAAAGAATGGCTTACCAGCAATCATATCTACAGTAGCAAGAAACTGATAACTGATTGCGTTTCCCGTGCGGCTCGTGTCGAGAAGGCGTTTCAGGTCACCGATTGTGCTTTTTCCTTTCAGAGTGAATTTGAAAAAGACGGTGGAGCAAAATTTTGTAGGCTTATTTCTCGGCGTGGTCAGGACATAAAAGTGCCTGTTGATTTGCCAATAGGAACAAATCAGATGGACACCCTTTCTTCTGCGACAAAAAAGTACTTTACCTTTTTGCTGACTATTTAATTTCATATCGTGCGCTGATATAAAGATTTTGCAAACTTGACAACTGTATGAAAAACGCTTATAATGAAATTATAAAGTTATGGAAGGGGTGAGCACGATGTTATTCGTGAAGCGCTGCGGTGGCTTCGGCTCCACACAATTTTATGAAGCAAAACATTGTGCGGAGCCTTTTCGGAAAGTCAATTTGTAAAACGGGAAGGCCAAGGTAGATATAGGCTACCTTTGGTTTTTGTGCCCTTTTTACGAATTGACTTAGGCTATAAGTCTATGTAGGCCACAAACAATGTTTTGTTTGTGGCCTTTTGCTGTCTTTATTGTTAAATTTCCCAGCAGGGGGCACACAAATTTATTTGTGTTGCCCTCTTTTTTTGAAAGGATGATACTACTTGAAAAATAAAGCAATATGGCTCCTCTGTCCTATATGTGGGAATAAAACTCGTCTTAGAGTGAGGACAGATACAGAGCTTATCAATTTTCCACTGTATTGCCCGAAATGTAAACAGAAAACTTTAGTGAATGTCAAAAAATCAAAACTATCTGTCATCCGCATGGCTGACTTGATTTCTAAGGAGGATAACGAATTATGATGGACAAACAAAAAATTTATCCCCGGTCAAAAGATCGGGAAACTGTATATTTGAAAAATGTCGTTACTGATCCCAGCATCATCGTGGGCGACTACACCATGTATAACGACTTTGTAAATGATCCTGTTGATTTTCAAAAGAATAATGTTCTTTACCATTATCCCATTAACCATGACAGGCTGATTATTGGTAAATTTTGCTCTATCGCTTGTGGCGCTCGTTTTTTGTTCAACAGTGCCAACCACAGCATGACTTCACTTGCTACTTATCCATTTCCTATCTTCTTTGAGGAATGGGGGCTGGATGTTAGCCACATAACCGAGGCATGGGACAACAACGGCGATATTGCTATTGGAAGTGATGTCTGGATTGGATATGAGGCCGTGATCTTCGCTGGAGTTACCATAGGGGATGGTGCCATTATTGGCACCAGAGCTGTTGTAACAAAAGATGTCCCGCCCTATACCATTGTAGGAGGTGTTCCGGCTAAACCTATCCGAAAACGCTTTTCTGATGCAACTATTTCGGCGTTGCTGACAGAGCGGTGGTGGGATTGGCCGGAAGAAAAAATTGCTCGTAATCTTGCGGCAATCCAATCGGGCCGTATCGATCAATTTAAGTAAATATTGAAAAGAGCCAGACGCACAGACGCAGAGCCATCACAACGAAACCGTTGTTGAATGGCCTGCGGTGCAATGGAAACGGCGGTTTTGAGTTTAAGAAAACAGTCTCGAATTAATCTTTAGTATGTATAATAAGAACGGTAAACTGAAATTTTGAATCATTAAAGTTTACCGTCTTTTATTAGTTTAGTTCTGATTTTTTCTCCTCAAAGAAATCGGCAAGGAAATCGAAGAATTTTTCAACAACGGAATTATCCGTTTTGTTAAGATTTTTTGTAATGATTATATCTCTGCTAAAAACAAAATCCTCGACTTCGACGAGTTTTACTTTGTTTCTGTCAACCTCGCCCCATGTAAATTCAGGCCAAAAACCTACGCCCATATTTGCCGCAATCATATTTCTGACGGCGGACGGATTGTCGCTTTCGAATATAATATTTTGCTTAAATCCGACATGCTGGCAGAATTTATCGCATATTGCCCTGAACTGCTTTGAACCCGACAGACAGATAAACCCCATCTCCGACACGTCGGAAAGTTTAATCGAATCATGTTTTGCATATTCGCTTTTTCTCGGAACAGCCAAAAATATTTTTTCATTACAAATCCTGAGGTTATCATTATTCTGAGACTGATAAAACATTTTTGTAGTTATGTCGATGTCAAAAAGTGAATTATCATTAATCTGTAATAATTCAAAATTAACGTGGTCATGATGTTCTTTAAATTTTATAATCGCCTCCGTAACCATGGACGACGCAGCTAGAACGTTGATATGTATCGTTGTGTTATCAATATTCGCAATTCGTTTAAGCTGAGTCGGGATCGCGTCAAAATCTTCAATCAGCGGTTTTGCCTTTGTTTGCAGATATTCTCCGTATCTCGTCAATTTAATATTTCGTCCCTTTGAAACAAACAGCGGAACGCCGAGCGAATCCTCTAGTCTTTTTATTGACTGCGAAAGAGCGGGCTGGGCTATATGCAGTTTTTCTGCGCTCTTTGTTATATGCTGAGTTGAAGCTACTTCGAGAAAATATCTTAATTGTGTTATCTCCATTATAATTCACCTATAATCTTAATGTTATGATTTACATAAATATCATATATTAGACTTTATCTAAAGTCAAGAGTATAATGGCAACGAAATGAAAAGGAGTGTATATTAAAATGACAGAATTTCTTGAAATGATTATGCTTATCTGCTTCGGTATTTCGTGGCCGTTTTCGGTTGTAAGAAATATTAAGGCGAAAACCGCAAAGGGAATGAGCATTGAATTTACCTTACTTATTATCGTCGGATACATCGCCGGTATAGGCGCAAAGATTTATTCGGGCAATGTCGGATTTGTTCTTTTTGTTTATATTCTGAATCTCGTAATGGTCAGCGCTAACCTTGTTGTTTTCTTTATAAACAGACGTCTTGATAAGAAAAGAGAAATTGCGCAGAACACTGTAGTTAATTCAAATAAAAAACTTGTAAATATCCATCATTAAATTATTTCGGAGATGTTATCATGAAACAGGAATTAGAAGAGTATTCTGAATTAAATGAAATGGCAGACGAACACGGTATCGTGTTTTTCGGTCAGAATTATTTTAAATCTTTTCCCGTAAACGAAATTGCTTATAAAACGGGACTCGGAGAGGAAATTTTCAACAGAAGTTTGGAAAACGAGACTATCGGCGAAATGTCAAAAGAAACAGATATCTGTGTTAATGAACTTAATCCCGATAAAGTATTTTTAAATATCGGAGAGGTTGATATCAAAACCGACGGGTTTGATACAGATGATTTTATCAGTTCATACGAATGGCTCATATATAACATTCATATGAAAACACGCGCGGACATTTATATCGTGTCTGTTATTTCCGACAGTCCGGCGGCTAACGAAGTTAATGAAAAACTTAAAGAGCTCGCAAATGATAACGGCGTTGTATTCATCGACGCAGGGACAAGAACAGGCTTGGGACTGTACTATTTAAAACTGTTTGACAGGTTAAAATGTTATATGCGCAGAACGCCTATAACATTCGGGGAAGCATTTTCATACTAAAAAAATACCGTCCGTTGTGATGCGGACGGTGTTTTTTATATTTTACGGCTGAAGAGGAACCTGTATATGTTCGGATTCAAGTTCAAACGATAGGAAATTATTAACGTTATAATAATTCATTCTCATATCGAAAGCCTTGCAGAGCGCCGAGGTATCGGCATAGAGCTGGTCTCTCTGTGAGCGGTAAACAGGAGCGCACATTTTAATCTCGCCTCTGTCTGTTACGGCGATATCACTGTTTTCATTAAACTCAATCCAATGACGGTACGCCTCAATTCTGACTTTACCCTCACTGCGTTTTACGTCGCCGCCGATAAGAGCAAACATTACAGCGGGTGCTATAAACCAGTTGTCGTTTTTCTGTTCGGGGAATGTTTCACATGCGCCGATTCCGAGATCTGCGCCTTTAAACTTAATTCTCGTCTTATTGTATTTAGGCGGTACGTTATAGGGAAGTATCTCATCCTTATTCTTGTCAATAATGCACTTGTCAATTATTGTACCGTCTTCAAGATAAGATGTAAGCGTCAGAACATTGCCGTCAACTTCCGCGATTGCATACATAGACAGCTCTACTTCATGCTCGTAAGTGCATACGTTCCATACCTTAGGAACAACGCGCGTTCCCGGAGGGTTGCGGTTTCCTGAGCCTAAATTATAATGAATCGTACCCTCGGACGGTTTTGAATAAAGATTTTCTCTTCTTCTCGGGTAGCTTCTGGCATATGAATGTTCATGTCCGGAGAAAAGAATGTCGAATTTTTCGAGTCCCTCCATCATTACAGGATATGAATCCTCACATGCAAGATTTGTTCCGCCGTAGCAGATAGGGAAGTGGTGAGAGCCGAATTTCCACGTTTTATCGGAAGCGTCAACGTCCTTTATAAGCCATTCGTTTACATACTCGGGACCGCTAAGTCCTATGCAGTCAAAATGCGCGTTGCCGTAGTCAAACGAATAGTTCGCCGTTTTCCAGTCCTCGGGACCGTTATAATTATACGAACCTTTAAACTGCGAGGAAAAATATGTAGCCTTGTCGGAATAGTACTTTCCGGTTTTCGTAAAATAATTATCAAATCCCATGTCGTCATGATTGCCCATAGCCATCATAAACGGAACATGATTCATTGTGTTTTTCATTCCGTCAAGAAGTCCAGTCCACTGAACGTCCGTCTGACCGCAGTTCGTGTTATCTCCGCCGGTGAGAATGAAATCGATATCGCTGTGTTTCTCAAAAATCTTTTCGCAGAACTCGCCCAATAAAGTATAATCGGCAGGCGGGTCGCAGTCGCCGGTCTGAACGTCGGATAAAAGCAGGAATTTAAATTTATCGCAGTTATTTCTCGCCGTTATAAAATAAGAATTACCGCTTCTGTGTTCGTTGTTTCCGCAGTTATACTCGTATTTTGTTCCGGCTTCAAGTCCCGATATATGCGCCCAGAAAATTCTGCTGTCGTCCATATCCGAGTGAAATTCCTCGCTGAATGCTTCGCATTTTTTCCACTCGCCGTTATCACCGAATTTACGATAATTAACGTAACCGTCAGTAACGTCAAGGCATGTTCTCCATGTAACCGCCATGCAAGTCTCTGCGTCGTCAATAATGCTGACCATTACGTGATCGGGTGAAACACCCGAACCTCTGAATTTTTTCCAATCCTCTTTACTTATCAAATACTCCACCTCAATATTTTAATTAAAATTACATTAGAAATAATATCATTAAAATATTTTTTTGTCAATTAATACTTGCAAAAAACAGTTTAATGTGATAAAGTATTAAAATAGTTAAGTAAATTATTCGGAGATGTTTTATTTGAAGATTTTTGATAATAAAGAGACGGAGTACTTAATTAAGGCGCTTCTGACGCTTGAGAGTGAAGAGGAATGCAAAGCCTTTTTGGAAGACGTCATGACGACAAAAGAGATTCTCGATATATCACAGCGTATTCATGTTGCATCACTTTTAAAAGAAAAAGTTGTCTACAGTAAAATCTCGTCTTTGACCGGCGCCAGCGCGGCTACGATAAGCAGAGTCAACAGATGCATAAATTACGGCTCCGGCGGTTATGACGCAGTTCTAGAAAAAATAGAAAAATAATTTACAAAAAATTAATATACAAATTGACATAAATGTATTGTAATCGACATACAGTCCGTGTTATTATATTAGAAGTTGATTTTTAATGACCGGAGAGATGTTAATTCAAATGCAGAGACTCAGAATAAATGAAAATGACCATAGAATATATATTCTTTTAACCGATTATCCCGACAATGTTTCAAAATTTTTAAAACGAATCGGGTTTTGGCACTATTCACATGTATCAATAAGCACCAGCATGATGGATAAAAAATTTTTCAGCTTCGTAGGTAAAAAGGGGTTCAGAATCGAAGACCCTGTACTTCATCCGACTTACAAGGGAACCGATGTTCCCTGCGCGCTGTTTTCGATACCTGTTTCAGAATCGGAATGCACTAAAATTACAAACAAACTTAAATATCATATAGGTAAAAGCGATTCTTACAAATACAGCTATTTCGGACTGTCAATGATGTTCTTCGGAATGAGTGTAAAACTTAAAAATCAATACACGTGTTCGGGATTTGTAAGCGACGTATTGAAAAACGCATCGAATCCGAAAAGCAAAGAATTTTCATCACTTGTAAAACCAGATGATTTTGAGGTCTTATATAAAAGAAATCTCGTGTTCAAAGGTCCTTTAAGAAAGATGCTGTCATACCTTAAAAATTCAGCTATTCCCAATAAAATATAAAAAATACAGCCGGCTCGATTTTTTCGAGCCGGCGATTTTTTAAGTCATCGTATTATTAATAATACACAGTGCATATCCGTCCTGAATTAAACTGATAACCTGTTTGTTTCTTTTTGTATAGTCAATGTTTTTAAGCCCCGCACCGATTCCTTCGCCCGTCATTTTAAAATACGCCTCTTTATAAGTCCATATTTTATAAAATGATTCAATTCCCGTTTCATTGATATACTTAATTTCATTATCGGTACAGACGCGTTTTATTACGCTGTCTTTTACATTTGAAACGGTTTCGATGTCGATTCCGACGGGGAAGTCAGCCGCGGCAGCGGCGGCATAATCGCCCGAATGACTTATGTTTACATAAAACGGATTATCCTTTATATACGGTTTTCCGGTTTGAGAATAACATAAGTTAATTCTATCTTCGCCTACAATCTGACACAAAAGAAAATATGCGCCGATGCATAGCTTTTTATCTTTAAGAGACGAAAGACGGTCACATTTATTTTTTCTCTCTTCGGGCATTAAGGAATAATACTTTTTAAATTCGTCTTCGCCGAGAGCGTTAATATTTAAAACCGCATACAGCATCAGTCTTCGATTTCAGCTTTTTTTGAAAGAACTGCCTTGAATTTATCACAGTCGAATTTTGGCGTTCTGTCGTAATAATATACGCCGTTTCGCTCCTGCTCGACGTCGGTAAGCTGGGTATAGCAAAGTCCGAAGATATTTTTATTTGATAATAAGGCGTCACAAAGTCCTTCAAATCTTGCAAAAAATTCGTCCTCGGTCTTCGGTGCATTTCCGTAGCCCCAACCTTCATTTTCTTTACTCCACTGTATTCCGCCGAATTCACTCATAAAATACGGCTGTCCTTCGTATTTCTGTTCACGGTAAAGTCTGTCGTAGAACTCTCCGCCGTCCGCGAAGGGCTCGAAATGTTCTCTGAATTTTGCGGGATCCTGTTCATAGTCATGTGTATCAAATACGTCACAGACAAAATGGATTCCTCCGCTTGTATCAATACACGGTCTTGTTTTGTCGATTGCTTTTGTTATCGCGTAAAGATTTCTGCATGTATCGCCGTCAGGTTTATCCCATGCCTCATTGAGCGGGCACCAGCCTATAATAGCGGGATGGTTAAAGTCGCGTTCAAGCTCTTCAATCCATTCATGCTCGATATATTTCATCTTTCTGTAATCGTCATTAACAACGCCCCATGAATAGTATTCTCCCCATACTAGATAGCCCTCTTTGTCGCAGTAGTAGAGGAAGAGAGGTTCGAATATTTTCTGATGAAGTCTCGCGCCGTTAAAACCGCACGCTTTGGAACGGAGAATATCATTATGAAGTTCCTCGGCATTTCTTGCGGTGTATATACCGTCGGGGTAGAATCCCTGGTCGAGTACGGTTCTCTGAAAGACAGATTTACCGTTTAACATAAATTTTTTGCCGTCAAACCAAATATCGCGCAGTCCGAAATATGAATATACCTCATCCTCACCGAATGTAAGTTTAAGACTGTAAAGCTGTCCGTCGCCGACATTCCAAAGATGCTTTTCCTTTAAGTCAACAGTCAGCACGGCATTTTCCTTTGTAACTTTTGCAGAAGCGGAGCCGGTATCTTTATTTTCAAATGAAGTCTCGGCTTTTAAATTACCGTTTCCGACTGTCTGAATCTCAACAATCACCTTGGAATTTTCGGCATCAGGGTATATTTTAAAATTCTTTATATAGTTTTCGGGAACAAATTCAAGCCAGACGGTCTGCCAAATTCCCGTTGTTCTTGTATAAGAGCAGGCGTATGAATAATATCTGTCACTCTGTTTTCCGAGAGGCTGGTCATTATCGAGAACTTTATCGACAGCGCATACGCAGACGGTGTTTTCCCCCTCTTTAACATAATCGGTTATGTCGCATGAAAATGAAACCTGACCTCCGACATGCTCAAACGCAAGGGAACCGTTAATATAAATAAAAGCCCTGAAATCAACCGCGCCGAAGTGCAGAATAACCCTGCCGTCAAGCTTATCTTTTGATAAATCAAATTCGCGTGCGTACCAAACGCAGTTCATAAAATCCTTATATCCGATACCCGACAGTTCGCTTTCGGGACAAAACGGAACGTTGATTTTCTTTGAAAACTTATCGCTTTCTTTGTAAATCTGTCTCTCTTGTCCGCTTATGCCGAAATCGAATTCAAAACGCCATTCGCCGTTTAAATTCATCCAGTTTTTTCTCTCGAACTGCGGATTAGGAAATTCCGGTCTTGCAATATTCATAATATAACTCCTTTTTTCTTTTTTTCGCTGACAAGTATAGCATATAACAACATCAATATGCAATAAAAAAAATAATATTTTATATTTTTCAATTATGTATTAATTAACAAATAACCAATTGACTTTATGATAAAAATTGTTTATAATATTAAATTGTCAATTGTAAAATTTAAAGAGAGGCAGGCCGTTTTTATGAAAAAAGAAAAGACCAAAAAGAAACCGATTTTATCGTTCGGCTCCATGCTCATGTATTCGCTCGGAATACTCGGAATTCAAACGTTTATCGGTTACATCAACAGCTATCAGTCACAGTTTTATACGAGTATACTCGGGGCAAAACTGACAATATGTGCGGTAATAATTTTGGTTTCAAAAATAATATCGTCGCTTGCTGACCCGATTATAGGCAATATAATCGATTCCAGCCATTTTAAGTCGGGCAAGATGAAGCCGTTTGTCTTGATGAGTTCGATTCCGCTTGCGGTTCTTACAACAATAATGTTTGTAAAAATTAATTTCAATTCCGATATATTAATGTATACATATATCACGATAACAACCGTGCTTTGGAACATTGCAATGTCGTTTGCGGACATTCCTTCACAGGGTATGCTTGCGCTTTTAAGTCCCGAAGCAGAGGAAAAAAATTCATGCGCAGGTATATCAAATCTTGCAAAATCCGCAGGTCTCGCTGTACCCAATGTTTTGATTCCCGCAGTGTGTATTATGACAGGCTCAGATGTTATAGGAGCAAAAGAATATCTCTATACGGCTCTTGTTATTTGCGCACTCGGCGCGGTATTATATGTTTTAATGCTTGCCGGAACAAAGGAAGTTGTCAGAAGCGAACCAAATAAAATGTCATTTAGAGAAATGTTCACCGAACTTAAGGATAACAAAATGCTTATGATTGTATTCTTAATGTTCATGCTCGGTTTCGGAAGAAATATCGGAATGAGCATAGGCGTTCAGGCTGCTGCTGTTCTGTGTGATACGACGACAATCAATATAGGTTCGTTCAGCTTTACTCTTGCGGGAGAAAATCTTCCTTTACTTATAGGTATCCCGAGCGGAATTGCCGCCGCAATATCGCTCGTTCTTGCTCCGATTGTAAATAAAAAACTCGGTGAAAAGAAAACATATATAGCTTTCGCAGTATACGGATTTATAACAGCTACTGCATCATTCCTTCTCTTTACTTTCGGAGGTAAATCTCTGCGCAGTCTTATTGCGATACTTATTTATCAGTTCGTAATCGGTTTCATGTTCGGTACACATACATATTCTCCGCTTGTCATGCTCAGCGATATCGTTGATTACAGAGAAATGAAAACAGGAAGAAGAACCGAGGGCACACAGTATGCGATTTTAAGCCTTTCTGTTAAACTTTCAAACGCTTTTTCTGTTGCATGCGGAATATTCCTCGTAGGTCTTTCGGGTTACACAGGTTCCATGACTTATGCAGACGTTACGCCTCACATGCAGAACGTTGTTATGGCGGCATACTGGCTGATACCCGGCGTTTCCACAATGCTCAGTGCAATACCTGTATTCTTCTACGTAATTGACGACAAAGTTAAGGCGCAGATCAGAGAATACAAAGAGAAAAACTATGAAAAGATAAGCTGATTTTTCAATTAGCACCTAAAATTATTATATCACTTAAAAATATTAGCACTCTTATTATGAGAGTGCTAATATTTACATTTTGGTAATGCAATTGCAACATAGATGTAACATTTCAGTATTATTCTATTAATTGAGGATAAGGAAATATCCCCGAGAAATAATAAATGTTATAAACCTTTAGGGAGTGACATTATGAACATACAGAAATTTACACAGAAAAGCATCAGCGCAGTTCAGAACGCTGAATCAAAAGCAAAGGAACTTAATAATCAGCAGTTACTGCCGGTTCACATGCTGTGGGCTCTGCTTGATGATAAGGAAGGACTTATACCGTCAATACTTACATCCATGCAGATAAACGTTACTGCCCTTGAAAATGCAGTTAGCGGTGAAATATCTGCTTTGCCGTCGGTTACTTCTTCATCCGGCAGTGATTTATACCTTTCATCGTCTCTTAACAACATTCTCGAAAAAGCTGAAAAAATAAGCGAAAAAATGGGAGACGAATACGTTTCAGTCGAACATATCATGCAGTCGCTTATTGAGAATTCCGATTCGTCCGTTTCAAGACTGTTCTCTTCGTACGGCGTAACTAAAGATAAATTCTTAACTGCTCTTAAAAACGTCAGAGGCAATACAAGAGTTAATTCGGACAATCCCGAATCAACATACGACGTATTAAAAAAATACGGTCAGGATCTCGTTGAACTTGCACGTCAGCAGAAACTTGACCCCGTTATCGGCAGGGATGAGGAAATAAGAAACGTTATCAGAATTCTTTCTAGAAAAACAAAGAATAACCCCTGTCTTATCGGCGAACCGGGCGTAGGTAAAACCGCTATCGCCGAGGGTATCGCACAGCGTATTGTCAAAGGCGATGTCCCCGATAAACTTAAAGACCGCACTATTTTCTCGCTTGATATGGGCGCTCTTGTTGCCGGCGCTAAATACAGAGGCGAATTTGAGGAGAGACTTAAATCCGTACTTAAAGAAGTTCAGAAAAGCGAGGGTAAAATCATACTCTTCATCGATGAACTTCACACTGTTGTCGGCGCAGGCAAAACGGACGGCGCTATGGACGCAGGCAACCTGTTAAAGCCCATGCTTGCAAGAGGTGAACTTCACTGTATCGGCGCTACGACGCTTGATGAATACAGAATGTATATAGAAAAAGACGCGGCGCTTGCAAGGCGTTTCCAGCCCGTCACCATTGACGAGCCGAGCGTCGAAGATACCATTTCAATATTAAGAGGTATTAAGGAACGTTACGAGGTTTATCACGGGGTTAAAATTGCTGACTCGGCAATAATTGCGGCGGCAACTCTTTCGGACAGATATATTCAGGACAGATTTCTGCCCGACAAAGCAATTGACCTTATAGACGAGGCGTGTGCTTCTATAAAAACAGAACTCGACTCCATGCCTCACGAACTCGATGAAATGCAGCATAAGATTATGCAGCTCGAAATTGAGGAGGCGGCTCTTAAAAAGGAGACGGACAAAATCTCAGAGTCGCATCTCGCTGAAATTCAGAAAGAACTTTCCGAACTGCGCGACAGTTTCAAGGAAATGAAAGCTAAATGGGACAATGAAAAGAATTCCATAGGCAAAATCAGAAATCTGCGCGAGGAAATAGATAAAGTTAATTCGCAGATTGAGAGAGCGGAGAATTCATACGACCTTAATCAGCTTGCAGAGCTCAAATACGGTAAACTGCCTCAGTTGAAGAAAGAACTTGCCGACGCAGAGGAAGCGAGCGAGAAAAACGGAATGTCGAGACTTTTGAGAAATAAAGTTACCGATGACGAAATCGCCGAGATAGTCGGCAGATGGACAGGCATTCCCGTATCAAAACTCATGGAAGGCGAAAAACAGAAACTCCTGGGACTCGAAAATACGCTTCATAAACGTGTTATCGGTCAGAACGAAGCTGTTGAAAAAGTTTCGGATGCAATTCTTCGTTCGAGAGCGGGTATTAAAGACCCGAGAAGACCCATTGGTTCGTTTATGTTCTTAGGTCCCACGGGCGTAGGTAAAACGGAACTTGCAAAAGCTCTTGCCGAAGCGCTGTTTGACGACGAAAACAGCATGGTCAGAATAGATATGAGCGAATACATGGAGAAATATTCAGTCTCACGTCTTATCGGAGCACCTCCGGGATATGTAGGATATGAAGAGGGCGGTCAGCTTACCGAAGCCGTAAGAAGAAAACCCTATTCGGTAGTTCTTTTCGACGAAATCGAAAAAGCGCATCCCGATGTTTTCAACGTTCTTTTACAGGTTCTTGACGACGGCAGAATTACGGATTCACAGGGCAGATGCGTCGATTTTAAGAATACAGTTATTATTCTGACATCTAACCTCGGTTCAGATATAATTCTCGACGGAATCGGTTCGGACGGAGAGATAAGCGATGAGGCAAAAGCAAAAGTCACGGCACTGCTTAAATCCTCGTTCAGACCCGAATTTTTAAATCGTCTTGATGAAATCGTATTCTATAAACCGCTTACGAAGGCTAATATTACAGGCATTATCGACCTGCTTATCAAAGACCTTAACAAACGTCTTGCCGAAAATCAGTTAAGCGTAGTTGTTTCCGACGACGCGAAAGCATATATCGTAGATCACGGATTCGATCCCGTTTACGGCGCAAGACCGCTGAAAAGATACTTGCAGTCAAATGTCGAAACTCTGCTTGCTCGTAAGATAATCGGTGAAAATGTTGCCCCAGGCACGGTGCTTCATATCGATTTGCGTGACGGAGAACTTGTCTGCAATTATTAAAACTTTAAACAAATCGGAAGTCCGGCATATAACCGGGCTTCTTTTTTTTGTTATAAAATTATTTTAATTTATTTTAAATATTGATATTAGTTTTAGTATAAGTTATAATAATTAAAATAAGGAGGCATATAATATGAATCCCGAATGCAAACATGAACAAGTTGACCTTTCTTTACTTGACGGCATTTTAGATGAATATGCCGATATAAAGGGCAGTCTTATAACAATACTTCAAAAAGCGCAGGATATTTACGGATATCTTCCGATTGACGTTATATACCGCACGGCTGAAAGAACAGGATGTTCGCCCGCAAAAGTTATGGGCGTTGCAACATTTTATACACAGTTCAGACTTACGCCCGTCGGTAAAAATCTTATAATGCTCTGCAAAGGTACGGCATGCCATGTAAACGGCGCTGACAGCATTGAAAAAGCGTTATGCGAAGAACTCGGTATTGCCGACGGCGAAACAACGGACGACGGACTCTTTTCTCTTAAAACCGTCGCATGTTTAGGATGCTGTTCGCTGTCCCCGGTTATGATGATTAACGAAAATACTTACGGTTCGCTTACACCCGAAAAAGCCGTTTCTGTAATCAGAGAAATCCGAAAGGAGAGCATTTGATATGTACAGTATCGTTATAGGCAGGGGAAGCTGCGGTATTGCCGCGGGCGCTGATAGAGTTATGTCAGCGCTTAAGAACGAATGTCCCGACAGCGTCAAAATCGGTTCTGTCGGATGTATAGGAATGTGCTTTCTTGAACCGATTGTTGATATATACGACGGGAAAGAATTAAAAAGAAGGCTTGTAAAAGTTCAGCCTTCCGACTGTAAAAAAATTGCAGAAGCTGTTGCAGAATCAACCCTCTCAATTCTTGATGACATTACAATCAGCGAAGACGATAAAACTTTTTTATCAAAGCAGACGCGTATTGCGCTTCGTCATTGCGGACTGATTGACCCTGAGGATATTGATTCTTATCGTTCGGACGACGGATATAAGGCGATAAAAAAAGTTTTAAATGAAATGTCCCCGGAGGATGTTATTGAAACGATAAAGATATCAGGACTTGCCGGCAGAGGCGGAGCAGGATTCCCGACATGGTTTAAATGGAATGCCGCACGTCAGTCTCCGGGCAATGAAAAATATCTTATCTGCAATGCCGACGAGGGCGACCCGGGTGCATTCATGGACAGAGCCGTTATAGAATCCGACCCGCATTCCCTTATTGAGGGCATGCTCATAGGCGCGTATGCCATCGGCGCAAAAGAAATGATTGTTTACGTAAGAGCCGAATATCCTCTTGCAATTCAGAGGCTTACTAAGGCAATAGAGGACGCACACAATGCCGGATATCTCGGTAAAAATATTCTCGGCTCGTCTTTTTCGTGCGATATGAGAATCAAAGCCGGTGCCGGAGCTTTTGTCTGCGGAGAAGAAACAGCACTTATCGAATCGCTGGAAGGTTCGCGCGGTATGCCGAGACTTAAACCGCCGTTCCCTGCACAAGAGGGATACTGGCACAAACCTTCAAATATAAATAACGTTGAAACATTTGCAAACGTTGCATGGATTGTAAACAATTCCGGTGAGGCTTTTGCTTCCATGGGAACCGAAAACAGCAAGGGAACCAAGGTTTTCGCCCTTACAGGCAAAATAAAAAAAGGCGGTCTCGTTGAAATTCCCATGGGAATGACACTGCGGGATGTAATATTCGATATCGGCGGAGGAATCCGCGATAACAAAAAATTCAAAGCCGTTCAGATGGGCGGACCTTCCGGCGGATGTATTCCCGAGAGTCTGATTGATACGCTGATTGACTATAAAGCGCTTTCCGCTACGGGCGCAATAATGGGTTCCGGCGGAATGGTTGTTATGGACGAAGATACATGCATGGTCAATATGGCAAAATTCTTTCTCGATTTTACGACAAAAGAATCGTGCGGTAAATGCGTCCAGTGCAGAATCGGAACTAAGAGAATGTATGAAATTCTTACGAGAATAGTAAACGGCGAAGGCAAAGACGGCGATATCGAACTTCTTGAAGAACTGTGTTATGCAATTAAGGACGGCGCACTGTGCGGACTCGGACAGACTGCTCCGAACCCGGTTTTAACGACGATTAAATATTTCAGGGACGAATATATCGCTCATATTAATAATAAAAAATGTCCTGCGGGCGAATGTTCCGCGCTGTTGTCTTACAAAATTAATCCCGATAAATGCAAGGGCTGTTCTCTTTGTTCTAAAAAATGTCCTGCAAACGCAATCTCAGGAGAAATTAAACAGACATTTATTATCGACGTATCGAAATGTATTAAATGCGGTCAATGCTTTAATGTTTGCAGATTCGGCGCAGTAGAAAAGGCGTAAGGAGGGTATACCGATGAATGAAATTAATTTAACAATTGACGGCATACCCGTAAAAGGCGTTCAGGGCGATACAATTCTTGATGTCGCAAATAAAAACAACATATTTATTCCGACTCTTTGTCATTCGGATTCCGTAAAAGAATACGGCGCCTGCGGTTTGTGCGTTGTCGAGGCTCAGGGAATACCTAAACTTCTGCGCGCATGTTCTGTAAAGGCTTCCGACTCCATGATAATAAATACTCAATCCGAAAGGGTAGTTAAATCGCGTAAAATATCGCTCGAACTTTTGATGTCAGACCACAAGGGCGACTGCCTTGGACCGTGCGTGCTTAACTGTCCGGCAGGTACCGCATGTCAGGAATATGTAAAGCAAATTGCTTTAGGCAACAATGAAAAAGCCGTTGAAATTATAAAAGAAAAAATCCCGCTTCCGGCAAGCATAGGCAGAATATGCCCGCATCCGTGTGAAAAAGCGTGCAGAAGACAGTATGTTGAAGAACCTATATCCATAGCATTTTTAAAAGCGTATGCAGCAGATAAGGTTCTGTCTTCGGGAAAACATATACTCGGTTCCGTACAAAAAGAAACGGGAAAGAAAGTCTGCATTATCGGCGGAGGTCCCGCAGGGCTCACATCGGCATATTACTTAAGACTTAAGGGACACAGTGTTACCGTATTTGATAAAATGCCGAAAATGGGCGGAATGCTTCGCTATGGAATCCCGGAGTACAGACTTCCGAAAAAAGTACTCGACGAAGAAGTAAAGGAAATTGCTTCACTCGGAGTTGAAATGATAAATAATTTCAAACTCGGCGAAAGTGAAACACTTGACAGTATTCGTTCACGTTTTGATGCTGTTATACTGGCGATAGGGGCGTGGAAGAGTAGTTCGGCAAGATGTAAAGGCGAAGATCTTAACGGAGTAGTCGGCGGTATAGATTTTCTCAGAGAGATTGCGCTCGGAAAAACTCCCGATATAGGCAGAAACGCAGCTGTTGTCGGCGGAGGAAATACTGCGATGGACGCATGCCGGTCGGCTGTAAGATGCAATGCGGAAAATGTATACATTATATACAGACGAACGAGAAATGAAATGCCCGCTGAGGACATCGAAATCGAAGAAGCGATTGAAGAGGGCGTACAGTTTAAATTCTTAACAAATCCCGCCGAGTTTATCGGCGAAAACGGCAGAGTAAAAACCGTAAAACTTCAAGTTATGGAACTCGGTGAACCTGACGAGCGAGGCAGACGTTCTCCTGTTCCCGTAGAAGGTAAATTCGAATATCTTGATGTCGATACCGTTATCAACGCTATAGGTCAGAAACTCGACTCGGACGGTTTGGAAGGCGTACAGCTTAACAATCGCGGTAATATCGTTTCTGACGAAAATACCTTCATGACCAATACAGAGGGAGTATTTGCAATCGGCGACGCGGTAAACAGGGGAGCTTCAATTGCGATTCAGGCAATTGCTCACGCCGGAAAAGCTGCCGTTTGTGTTGACAATTATTTAAACAATAAACCGCTTGTTTCATTTAAGCCCTATGTTTCGCAGAAAGATTTTGACCCCGCATCCGTCACCGATAAAGAAAAAATTGACAGAGTTAAAATGCCGGTAAGAAGTGCGGGGGAAAGGAAAAAGGACTTTTCGTCTATTTATCTCGGCTTATCCAACGAACAGGCAATAAAAGAGGCTAAACGCTGTCTTGAATGCGGATGCTTTGATTATCATGACTGTTCGCTGATAAAAAATGCTCAGCGGTATGATATCAACCCCGCGCGTTTCGCGGGCGAGCATCACAATTCTTTTAAGGAAAACAGACTTGTTTCCATTGAGCGTGATCAGGGTAAATGCATTTTATGCTCCCTCTGCGTCAGAACATGTGACGAGAACGCAAAGCAAGGCATACTCGGACTTGTAGGCAGAGGATTCAATACGGTTATCAAACCGGAGTTTAAAGACAGCTTAAAACTCGCTTTCTGCAAAGACTGTAAAAAATGTGCGGACGTCTGCCCGACCGGCGCACTTAGGATTTTATAATTAATTTAGGAGAGATGAATTGATGAGAATCACATTAATGTACAAAATCATGGCACTTATTATGACAATAATGTCTGCGCTCGGAATCGGACTTACCGAACCTCCCGCAACCGACGACCCTATAAAAGTCAGGGACGACGCAAATATGACCTTTGTGGCATGGGGAGACACGCAGGTATCAAATTATCTTTTTTCAAGAAATCAGTATACTAAAAATGCTTGCACTGATCTTGTAAATTCGGATATTGATTTCGACGCATTTGTTGTTGCCGGTGATATGGCTGAAAACGGATTAACAGCCGAGTATGCGACGCTTGCCGACTATCTTTCGTCTGTAAAGACCAAGGCTTATGTCTTCTGCGAGGGAAACCATGACGTCAGATTAAAATCTTACTCGATACAGAGCAAGAGATTTATGAAGTTTATGAACGCCCTTAATGTGGACAATGATTTGACAATCGATAAACTTAACTATACATACGAAGCTAACGGTTATAAATTCATCGTTCTTTCAACAGACAGAACGGAGTTTGAAGAAAACTGGTTCTCGGACGAACAGCTTAAATGGCTTGACGAGGAACTTGCATCATCTGCCAAAGACGGAAAACCCGTATTTGTCGTTAACCATCAGCCTCTTGCGTATACTCACGGGCTTCCCGACACATGGGGCAGTCCCGTTGAATCTGCGGGAAGCGTCGGAAAACAGTCAGACGAACTTTTCAACATTATGAATAAGTATCAGAATGTTGTTTTCCTCACAGGACATCTTCACACCGCATTCGGCGAGTATCTTTATGAAAAAAAGGACAATGTTCATCTTGTCAATGTTCCGTCGATAGGCATTTCAAACAAAGACGGTATTTACAATCAGGCAGGACTCGGATTTATCGTCAGCGTAACCGACAATCAGGTTATTTTCAGCGCCAGAGACTTTGCACTGGGTAAATATGTACCCGACGGCGATATTGTAATTGATCTTGTAAAATAAAATAACTGTTTTATCGGGCATAACAGAATAAATTTTTAACCTCCGTTAATAATTATAATGACGATTGAGTCAGTATTTTAACGGAGGTTTTTTTATGCCTAATTTAACAAAAAAAGAGCTGTCTGCACTCGAAGACCAGCTTAACAGTGAACAGCTATTGATTAAAAAGTATAAAAGTTACGCTCAGTGCGCAGAGGATCCTCAAATCAAGGCGACATGCGAACAGCTTGCAGCTCAGCATAAAACACACTTTGATACTTTAATGGGACATCTTTGCTGTTGATATAAAAAAAGGAGGAATTTGTTTTATGGATAATAACGCTGTTTTACCCGACAGAGATATTCTTGACGATATTTTGTCATCTCAGAAGCATATAACAGATGGATACAACACTTTTTCAAACGAATGCGTCGATCAGTCGCTGAGAACCGATTTTCTTAACATTTTAAGAGACGAACACAATATTCAGCAGAGCGTTTTTGACCAGATGCAGTCCCGCGGATGGTACTGCCCGGCAAAGGCTCAGCAGCAGGAAATCGAAACGGCTAAATCAAAATTTCAGAATATATCGTCAACATTATAATAACAAAAGAGAGAGACCGAAAAAAGTCTCTCTCTTATTTCTTATTTAACCCCGCCGTGCCGTAATCCTCGCAATAAATGACCTGCATAAAAAGCAGGTGGGTGCGGCCCGCATGCTTTGCGCTCCCAACGTCCGCCGAAGCGGGAGGTCTGCGTTCCCGCGATACGGAGCTTAGCTCCCTATTAAAGTTTGTTGGGTCAATAAAAGCGAAAAATACGCGGACACAGCAGGAAAGTATTTCTGTTTAATTATCCTCGTCGTCGAACTCAAACATGTCGCTGAGTCTGTCCTCAAACATTCTGCCGAGTTTGTCAAAAAGAGCGTCATCCTCGATAGGTTCAAGGTAAAATTCATCATCTTCATAGGATGTTTTTAAAATAATCAGCTCTCCGTCGGAGTCAAGAATTTCTTCCTCGCTGTCATACTGGGGAAGCAGTGCAATGTATTCCTCACCGTCAAGCTCGATTCTGTCAAGCTCTTCAAATGTATGTTCAACACCGTCTTCATCTATAACGCTGATTATATTCATCTCATTATAATCTTCATTTTCGTTTCTTATATCGTCACTCATAATAATTCTCCGTTTCTATATTTATATTGTATCAGTTTCGCAAATTAGAGTCAATATGTTTATTCCGAAAACTGAGCAATCCATGAAAATTCAAATGAATTATTGCTTTCAAGAGATATTATACCCTCTTTTTTGCAGATACAATCTTTTTTATCTCTCGAATCATTTACTCCGAACCACGGTTCGAGACAGACATACTCAGCACCGGGTTTTGCCCATATTCCGAGATACGGACTCGAACCGAAGTCAAATCTAACCTGTCTCGCGCTGTCTGTTGAATGGAGAGTAATATGTTTAGATTTAATATTTGAAAAAATTAATGCGTCATTATCAAAAATATGCTCTGTAATAACAATCTTTTTCTCATTGTTAAGAACAGGTATTTTTTCATTCACGCGGATTGAATCCGAATCTATCATTTCGGTTGAAAGCGTTTCGTTTTCATCGAACTCAAGATAATCGCCTATTTTGCATTTAAATCCCGGATGTGCACCGATTGAAAAATACATTGTTTTATCGTTTGTATTAACAACTTTATGCGTGACTTTTACGCTCTTATCTATTATTTCAAAAGTAATATAAACGACAAACGTAAACGGATAGCTTTTTAATGTCTCTGCGTCAGCCGTCTGTACAAGAACGAGTTTATTGCCTTCGCATGATACAAGCTGTGCGTTTCTTTTTCTGAAAAGTCCGTGCTTGGGCATAGAATATTCCTTACCGTCATAACGATATTTATCGTCAAGCAGTCTGCCAATGATAGGGAAGAGAATAGGGGACTGACCGTACCATACGGATTCGTCTCCGTTCCATAAAAAATCAAATCCCGTATCTTTTGAAACAATACTGTGAAGTTCTGCACCGTACTCCTTAACGCTAAGTGAGAGTTTATCGTTTTCTATAGAATAAATTTTCAAAATGACATCGCTCCTTATAAAGAAAGGCACTGCAAACATTAAATGCCGCAGCGCCTTTTATTTGCTTTTAAATTATATAATAATTACCGACGTTTGTCAATAATAATCAACGGTCTTTAGTCTCGTCAAGTTCGGCTTCCTCTTTGTCTCCGCGGTGAAGAACAGCGTTTGTGATAATACCGAGGATAAGGGCGCATGCAATTGACGTAAGCGTAACTTTACCGAATGAGATTGAAAGATTGCCGATACCGCAGATAAGGATAACCGCAACAACAAACAGGTTTTTATTAGCGTCGAGGTCGACAACCTGAATCATCTTAAGACCGCTTACCGCGATAAATCCGTAAAGTGTTATGCATACACCGCCCATTACGCAGGAGGGAATACTTGAAAGGAAAGTAACAAAAGGTCCGAAGAAAGAAATTACCATTGCCATAATTGCCGTTGTGAGAATCGTAACAACTGAAGCGTTACCGGTAATTGCTACGCATCCGACGGATTCGCCGTAGGTAGTATTGGGGCATCCGCCGAAAATAGCACCTATCATGGAGCCGACGCCGTCTCCGAGAAGGGTTCTATGAAGTCCGGGATCCTCAAGGAGTTCTTTGCCGATAACAGATGAAAGGTTTTTGTGGTCAGCGATATGCTCTGCGAAAACAACGAATGCAACAGGAACATAAGCAACAGCAATCGAAGCGATATAACTGCCGTCGATATCCTTAATACCCTTAATTGCTCTCATAAATGTAAAGTCGGGTACCGAGAATATTTTCATTCCGGAGAAAATGCTGAAATCTATAACTTTGAGAAGATCATTTCCGGTCTTCATTCCGATTACGGTGAAAATCGCAGCTACAATATAACCGGCAAGAATACCTATTATAAAGGGGATAAGTTTAGCTGTTTTTTTGCCGTATACAGAGCAGATAACAACAGTAAAGAGCGTTACAAGTCCGCAAATGATACATACATAGGGACTTGCCGTGCTTACACCGGCAGAATTAGTAAGATCTCCGATAGCGTTGCCGGCAAGAGAAAGTCCGATTATTGAAACCGTGGGACCGATAACAACAGCCGGCATGATTTTATTAATCCACTTAACGCCGGCAATTTTAACGGCGATAGCTATTACAACATAAACAAGACCTGCAAAGATTGCACCGAGAATAAGTCCGGCATGACCTGCGGCAGACTCAGCGTATGCGCCCGCAAAAGCAGCCGACATTGAGCCGAGGAATGCGAAAGAAGAACCGAGGAAAACGGGGCTTCTGAATTTAGTAAAGAGAAGATAAACTATCGTGCCGACACCCGCGCCGAAAAGGGCGGCTGACTGGCTCATACCGTTCTGAACGATAGAAGGAACGGCGATAGTCGCGGCGAGAATTGCAAGCAGCTGCTGGAAAGCGAAAACAATAAGCTGTCCGAACTTAGGCTTGTCTTTAACGTCATAGGTTAGTTTCATGTAAAATACCTCCGAAACATTATATATTATGAAAACAAATCATAACCAAAATTTAATCAGTCTCTTAAATAGAGTTCGACTCCGATTTTTCCGTCGAATTCCTCCGTACAGACTTTTACAACTTCCGAAGCGGATGTTGGAATATTTTTTCCGACGTAATCGGGTCTGATAGGAAGTTCTCTATGCCCTCTGTCGACAAGAACCGCCAGCTGAATACATGCGGGTCTGCCTAAGGAGAACAGAGCGTCTATGGCCGCTCTGACCGTTCTGCCGGTGTAAATTACATCGTCAACAAGAATTATTTTTTTACCAGTAACGTCGAACGGGATATCTGTTGAATTAATAACAGGCTCGGTATTTTCACGGCTTAAATCATCGCGGTAAAGCGTTATATCAAGAATTCCGTTTAAAATCTCGGTATCTTCCGTTTGATTAATATTTTCGCAGATAACCTCGGCAAGCGGGACGCCTCTGCGTTTTATTCCGACGATGCATACGTTGTCTGCACCGTGATTTTTTTCTATAATCTCGTAGGAGAGTCTTTTTAATGCCCGCATTACGGCGGATGAATCCATTATCTGAGATTTAAACTGCATATTAATTTCTCCCATAAAAAAAGCCCTGCCTATACGGCAAGACTGCATAACAACGCTATAAAATCTGATAAAATAATACTGACAGACAATATAACAATTCTATTTGCAATCTTGCGGTATCTCTGTACCGATTAAAGAAAGTTTTTTACTGCAAATAAGAATATCACAATATCGACAAAAAGTAAAGGAATATTTTTAAAATTTCAATTTTTTGTCTGTTTATACAAACTGTCGTATATTTTCAGACACTTAAAACATATATCATGTGCAAATTATCGAACTAATATAGTATTAAAAAAATGAAGAACTCAGATTCTCACTCCTAGTTCTTCATTCTCGCGTTAAACTCATGGGGTGAATCTTGCTTCACCCTGTGAGCTGTGATATAATTATATCATCAATAAATAGAAAAGGCAAGTAAAATATCTACACTCTGAAATTTGTGCAAAACGCAGATAAATAATTATACAAAATAAAGATTTTGTATAATTAGGGGTAGTATTTTTTTTATGGATGTGTTATTATAAAATTAAAATTTAAAATCAGGTGAAATATATGTATGACGCAATAGATTATGAAGTTTTTCCCGAAATAATCGTGAATTATCTTCATTATATGACCGGTATAAAAAATAAATCATCAAAAACTGTCTACGAATATTCAATTAATTTAAAATTATTCTGCCGTTACATGTCGGTTCATAAAAAAATTCAACCGGAGCCGATTTCGGATTCGACTTACATAAAAAATCTTGATGCAGACTTTTTTAAAAACATTTCTCTCGCCGAAGCGTATTCTTTTTTGTCGTACTGTAAAGATGTCAGAAATAATTCCGAAGCAACTCGTGCACGCAAAGTTGCGGCTATACGCTCGTTCTATCATTATTTATCAAATCAGCAACTTGTAAAGGACAGCCCTTTACAAAATCTTGACACTCCCAAACTAAAAAAAACACTGCCGAAATATCTTACTCTTGACGAAAGTCTCGATTTGCTTAAATGTATAGACGGAAAACACCGTGAACGGGATTATGCTATGATTGTTTTATTCTTAAACTGCGGTCTTCGTCTGTCAGAGCTTGTCGGTTTAAATTATACCGATATTAAAGAAAATACGGTTACGGTTACCGGTAAGGGCAATAAACAGCGAACTGTTTATCTTAACGAAGCCTGTTTGAGTGCAATTAACAACTATATGCGCGTACGTCCCGTTGACGGCGTCATAGATAAGAAAGCGTTGTTTTTAAGTTCCAGACTCAAGAGGATTTCACCGAAAACCGTTCAGTACACAGTTAAACATTTTCTTCAAAAAGCCGGACTTGACGGATATTCGGTTCATAAATTAAGACATACCGCAGCCACGCTTATGTATCAGTACGGAGATACCGATTTGCTTGTCCTTAAGGAGATTTTGGGACATGAGAATGTCGGAACAACGCAGATATACACGCATATTGTTAATGCACAGCTAGAAGAAGCCGCCGAATCAAACCCGCTTGCAAAGATTAAACCGGACAATAATCAGGCTGATAAATAATTTCCGATTCCGCCGAGCGTAAAACCGTCAATAAATGATGATATTAATATAAGAATTAATATAATTACAAATTTTAAAGAATATTTTTTCAATGAAATTTTATCGGATATTTCTCGTCTGTTGAGAATCAGCGACAGTATATCAACGCTCATATATGCGCTTTCGTTGCATGCCAATATCAACGCCAATACAGCAAAAACACCTCCCGGCAGAACCGTCATGCAGTATTTGACCACACCCGATGAGCCTTGTGTATATAACGAACCTGAAATTAAGCCGAGACCGATGCCTTTTACTGCCGGCAGAACAACAGACAGAGGCAGACCTACACAGTTAAATCCGTTTGCATATGAAAAAAGAATCAAAAGAGCGTTTACAGCAAACGAATACAAAAATACTTTAAAAAATCCTGACCCAGCGCAGAAAACAAAACTGTCCGAAACGTAACCTTTTAACTGAGCTGAAATAAACGTATCTGTTTTTCCTGCCGTACCCGCTCCTATTATCATTGACGCAGCGAAAATAAATAATAAAATCATAATACTTTTTGAATCAGCCTGAGAAAATGAACTTCTTTTACTGAAATATTTAACGGTCTTTATTTTCATATTCTCACTTCCCTGCTTTTATTTTGAAATTATCGAACTAAGCATACCCGGCAGAATTACAGCCGGAATCAACAGCAATGAATTTAATGCCAAATCCTTATTATCAACCGCAATTATCGGAATAAAAATCAAAATCAGAATTATAAAAGATGATACAAGAGATACTACTATCTTTTTATGTTTAACATTCTTACACGCTATCAATCCGCTTATAAAAGAAGAAACTGCCCCAATGCTCAGATAAATATACGGTAATACAGCGGTTTTTACCTGAGTGCGCGTCATTATAAAAGCGGCCGCCGACAGCATTACACAGTAAATTATAATTCCGACAACTGCCGATATAACAAAGCTTTTCTTTAAATTATAATTTACGCCCTGATTTTTTGTTTTTTTCTTTTTTATTATGACAGACATAAAAAATCCCTCCGTATCTCTATACAAGATATGAAGGGATTTATTAGTTTATTCTTAAAAATTACTCTTTGTCCGACTTATCCTCGGATTTGGATTTCTTTGAACGGCTTCCTTTTTTCTTTTCCTCTTTTTCAGCCTGTTTTGCAGCTGCAATAGCGTCTTTTTCAGCCTGAAGTCTTTCATTAGCCGTATCATTTGTCTGAATAGCCCAGCGGGAGAACTTCATCTTCGTTCTGTCGGCGCCCGACTCAAGAACAATGCTGTCCTCTTTTACCGTAACGACTCTGCCCATAATACCGCCGATGGTTGTAATCTCATCGCCTATCTGAATGGAATCGCGCATTTCCTGCTCTTCCTTCTGTTTTTTCTTCTGAGGTCTTATCATAAGAAAATACATAATGGCAAACAGTGCAACCATCATAATAATCATGGACCAGGAACTGCCCTTAGACTGTTCTGCGGAACC
>ERZ808246.352-NODE-352-length-39703-cov-4.204676_pt1 | contig 39703 bp, 31 predicted proteins | sample MGYA00521083_ERZ808246 | MGnify/ENA primary metagenome ERZ808246 (study PRJEB31516, sample SAMN03275577) | gut metagenome | biome: mammalia-associated habitat; material: feces | host: Papio cynocephalus | place: Kenya | collected 2012-07-07 ...
TCGTCTTGGGGTTCGCCTTCAGCTGTGCTACCAGCGGTGCAAACATATCAGCCATATTTGATTACCTCCGAAATTACTTTGCAATTATTCCCGGGCACCACAGGAGTGCCCTTCTTTTTTATTCTAGCACAGAGTTTGAAAACTTCAAGACAAATCCGCAATTTTGTGGTATGATTTTAGGAAAGAAAACCTGCGTATGCTTGTGAAGAAATTGTCATTTAATTTGTGAGAGGATTAACAAAGTATGGAGATGGAAACGCTGCGCACCGAGTGTCTGGGCTGCACCCGCTGCCCATTGCACGAAACAAGGACCAATGTGGTGTTCGGTCAGGGTGTGGAGGATGCTGAGGTGCTGTTTGTGGGCGAGGGCCCGGGCCAGAACGAGGATGAGCAGGGCCTGCCCTTTGTGGGCAAAAGCGGCCAGCTGCTGGACAAATATCTGTTTGCCATCGATCTGGACCGGACAAAGAATTGCTATATCGCCAATATTGTCAAGTGCCGCCCGCCCCAGAACCGGGACCCGCTGCCCACTGAGAGCGAGGCCTGTATGCCGTGGCTGCGGGAGCAGTTCCGTATTCTGAAGCCGAAGATCGTGGTCTGTCTGGGCCGTGTGGCGGCGCAGCGGATGATCCGCAGCGATTTTTCGGTGACCAAAGAGCACGGTGTATTTGTGGAGAAAAACGGAGTGTTCTTCATGGGCACCTTCCACCCGGCGGCTCTGCTCCGCCAGCCCCAGAACAAGCCCGAGGCCTTTGCGGACTTTGTGGCCCTGCGGGATAAGATCGGCGAGGTGTGCTCCAGAACGTATCTGTGATACGTCTGTATCAATCCGCCCGGCTTTTGCATACTTTGAAGCAAAAGCGAGGTGTTTTGAATGGAATACAGGACAGCGGATTTCTTTCTGGGTGCCACCACTCCGGCAGGGTTCAAAGGATATTTTGAAGCTCTGCGGCGGGAGGATGGGATGCGGATGTATCTCATCAAGAGCGGCCCGGGCTGCGGCAAATCCACCCTGATGAAGCGGCTGGCCCGGCAGGCCGAAAGCAAAAACATCCCCATCCAGCGGGTCCACTGTGCATCCGACCCCGACAGTCTGGATGGGGTGATCTTCTCGGGGCGGGCTGCCATCGTGGATGCAACCGCTCCCCATGTGGTAGAGCCCGAAGCTCCCGGAGCCGACGAGGTGGTGGTGAGTCTGTACCACACCATCCGGGAAGAGCAGCTTCATCCTCACTGCGCCGAAGTGCGGGAACTCTTTGACCGGAACGCCCGGCTCCGGGCCCGGGCTGCCCGGTATGTGGCCTCGGCGGGAAGTTTGCTGCTGGACAGCCGCCGGGCCGAAGCGTGCAGCACCAATTTTGAAAAAGTACGGCGGTACGTCAAGCGGCTCTGCACCCGGGTATTGCCCCGGCAGGAGGGCCCGGCCCGGGAAGAACTGCGGCTCCTCTCTGCCGTTACCCCCAAGGGCATCGTATTCTACCGCAGCACGGTGGAAGATCTGACCCGGCGGGCCATTGTATTTCACGACGATTACGGGGCCGTGTCCCGGCTGCTGCTGGAGCTCATCCGGGCCGAGGCCCTTGCCCGGGGGCATTATATCATCACCTGCCCCTGTGCCATGTATCCGGAAGATAAGATCGACCACATCTTCCTGCCGGAGCTGGGGCTGGCGTTTTTGACGGATAACCGCTGGCATCCGGTCCATCTGCCGGGGGTGCAGGCCGTGCGGTGCACCCGGTTCGTGGACCGGGAAAATCTCTCCCGCAGCCGGGCCCGGCTCCGCTTCAACGAGCGTGCCGCTGCTGAGCTGCTGGAACAGGCCGAGGCCCTGATGGCGCAGGCCAAGAGCTGCCACGACGAACTGGAAAGCTATTACCGTGCCGCCGTGGATTTTTCCAAAGTAGAGCAGGCTGCACAGGACTGTGAGACCCTGCTGGGCCTGACCTGAAACGAACCGAAAAGGAAGTGAACCGCTATGCCGCAGCTCCGTCTGCCCATCCGGCAGCTGGTGGAATTTCTGCTCCGCACCGGCAGCATCGACAGCCGGTTTTCGGGCTTTGACCGTGCCAACGAAGGGGCCCGCATCCACCGCCGCCTTCAAAAAGCGGCCGGGGAGGGCTATGCCGCCGAGGTGGCCCTCTCGGCGCAGCGGACGGTGGAAGAAATCGAATTCACGGTGGAGGGCCGGGCCGATGGCATTTTTGCCGATGAAGACGGCACGGTGACCATTGACGAGATCAAAACCACTGCGGCTCCGGCTGAGGAAATCACCGAGGATTGGAACCCATGTCATTGGGCGCAGGGGATGCTTTATGCCGCCATCTATGGGCGGCAGGAAGGGCTGGAACGGCTGGCGGTGCGGCTGACCTATTATCAGATCGATACCGATCAGATCTTCCGGTTCACCCGCCGGTTTTCGCTGGAAGAACTGGAAAGCTTTTTTGACGGCCTGCTGAAGGATTATCTGCCTTGGGCCCGGCGGGAACTGGATTGGGTATCCCGGCGGAATGAGAGCCTGCAGGCCATGCCATTCCCTTTTGCAGCCTACCGGCCCGGGCAGCGGGCCTTGGCGGGGGAGGTCTACAAAGCCTGCATGGCGGGCCGCAGCGAAGGAAACAAGGGCGGTACCCGGCTGTTCTGTCAGGCTCCCACCGGAATCGGCAAGACCATGAGTTCTCTTTTCCCGGCCTTAAAGGCCATGGGCAGCGGGCAGGCGGAGAAGATTTTTTATCTCACGGCCCGGAACACCACCCAAGCCGCCGCCGAAGATGCCGTGGCCCGGCTACGGGCGGCAGACCCGGGACTGGCCCTGCGGAACGTGACCCTGACCGCCAAGGAAAAGGCCTGCCTGTGCAAGGACGAAGAGGGCCGGCCCTCCTGCCTGCCGGAACGCTGCCCCTACGCCGACGGCTACTATGACCGGGTGAAGGATGCGCTGGCGGCTCTGCTGGACGGCGGGGCCAGCTTTGACCGGACTGCTCTGGCCCGGGCGGCGGAGCAATTCAAAGTCTGCCCTTTTGAGTTGGGGCTGGACCTCAGCGAGTGGTGCGATTTAGTGGTGGGGGATTACAACTACCTCTTTGACCCGGTGGTGCATCTGCGCCGCTTTTTTGATGGGGCAGGGGAGTGGGTGTTCCTCATCGACGAGGCCCATAACCTGCCCGACCGGGCCCGGGCCATGTACTCGGCAGAGTTTGATAAATCCAGCCTGACCGAGGCAAAGCGGGCCTTGGGAAAGGGAAAATCTGCCCTGAAAACCGCCCTGACCCGGGCGGACAAAGCCTTTCTCGAGGTACGGAAGCGGGTGGAAGAAAACGGCGAAAAGGGAACGCTGTTTCAGAAAGAACTGCCCGAGGAGCTCTGCCGCCCGCTGGGTGCGCTGCAGGCCTCCTTGCAGGAGTGGCTGGAAGAAAACCCGGAGGGCGAGGCCCACGGCGTTTTGCTGGACCTCTATTTCCGGGTGCAGGATATGACCCGGGCTGCGGAGCGGTACGATGGACATTTCATCACCCAGCTGTCGGCTTACGGCAGTGAGCTGCGGTTCTGCATCCTCTGTCTGGACCCGGCCCCCTTTGTGGATGCAAGTCTTGCCTGCGGCCGTGCGGCGGCACTATTCAGTGCAACCTTGACTCCGCCGGGCTATTACCGCAGTGTATTGGGCTGCCCGGATGCCCGGGCGGTGGCCCTGCGCAGCCCCTTTCCGTCGGAACATCTGGGGCTGTTCAGCCTGCCCATCTCCACCCGCTACCGGGACCGGGACCAAAGCGTTGCCGCCGTCTCGGATGCACTGGCAGCCATGGCCCGGGGCCGGGTGGGGAATTATCTGGCGTTTTTCCCCAGCTACGCTTACCTGAAACAGGTATGGGAGGATTTTGCGGCCCGGTACCCGGAGATTGAGACCCTTGTGCAGGAGAGCGGGCTGGACGACGCAGGCCGTGCAGCGTTTCTGGAACGCTTTGCAGAGCACCCGGACACCACCCTGCTGGGCTTTGGCGTCATGGGCGGCATTTTCGGCGAGGGAGTGGATCTCACCGGCGACCGGCTCATTGGCTGCGCTGTGGTGGGGGTGGGCCTGCCGCAGGTGAACCCCCGGCAGGAAGTGCTGCGCCGCTACTACGACGAGACGGCGGGCACCGGCTTTGACTACGCTTACCGCTTTCCCGGGATGAACAAAGTTTTGCAGGCAGCGGGCCGGGTCATACGCACCCCGGAGGATAAGGGCGTGGTGGTCCTGCTGGACGACCGCTTTTCTGCCCCGGAGTACGCCCGGCTCTTCCCGCCCCATTGGGCCCACTTGAAAGCATTGCCGGATGCAAAGGAGCTGGAAAAAGAGCTGGGGAGGTTTTGGAATAGCCCTCTCAGTCTCGCTGACGCTTGCCAGCTCCCCCAGAGGGGGAGCCATTGGCAGACCGGGTAACGGGTGCTGACTGAACAAAGTTTCTCATAAACATAAAATGCCGGGCCTTGCTGCCTAGATCAACGGCTTCATGCCGTAAATCCAGACCGCAGGGCCCGGCTGTTTGTGTTGTGAGAAGCTCCTTCAGTCACGGCGTTGCCGTGCCAGCTCCCTCAAAGAGGGAGCCTTTTGTTCTGCCGTGAAGCTTACCCTCTTCGCCAGAGGCTCCCTCCATGAGGGAGCTGTCGAACGAAGTGAGACTGAAGGAGTTAATAGAAAAGGTCACTTATTTGCTTTCTGCCATGTATTCTCCGCCTTAACAGCCTTATAAACCTCAACAAGGTTCACAGACTTTTCAGGGGCAAAGGTACCATCGGCTTCGGCGGACATCAGGCCGTTTGCAACGGCCCACTGTGCGGCAGACAGGGTATCGGTGTCTGCAATGTCAGCAAAAGCGGCTTCGGTCTCAGGCTGGGGCTGCTCGGCTTCCTTCCACAGCAGCAGGGCCAGTTCTGCCTTATTGGTGGGCATTGCCGCACCGGCAGGCAGGATGGCCGTTGCAAACATCTCTCGGGCCATCCGGTAACCGGCGTAGCCGACCACCGCAGTACCGACTACTACAACGCCGATGCCAGTCGCAACAGAAGCGGGGTTTGGCTCAAAGGCGGCAGGAGTCTCAGGCTCCGTGGGCTCGTCTTTCTTGGGCTCTTCGGTCTTGCCATCGTCAGGCTTCGGGTCGGTCTTGCCGTCATCCTTTTTGCCATCGTCGGGCTTCGGGTCGGTCTTGCCGTCATCCTTTTTGCTATCATCGGGTTTGGTCTCACCCGGGTTAGTCTCACCGGGCTCGGTTTCGCCGGGGTTCTGGGTCTCTTTCTTGGGAATCTCAAAATTCCATGCTTCGTCGGTCAGGGTAGCACTTGCGTAGTCATCGCTCTCGTCCACCTTGATTTTTACTTCATACTTGCCGGGGTCGGTGGGGATTTCGGTGGATTCGGTGCCGTCCTCGCTCACATAGATGATCTCAACCGTGCCGATGTTGGCACCTTCGTCCACGGTAACAGTCGGCGGGGTCACTTTGCCATTCTCATCCACAGAGGGAGCAGTGATGGTAACGGCATCCTTGGGGGAGGTCTTGGGTGTCCACTTTGCGGTCAGGGTCAAATTGCTGGTAAGCGGGGTGTCAAAGTCATACGGAGCATCGGCCAGCTTTCCGTCGGCATCCTTGACATACCAATTCTAAAAGTTGTGGTTTGCTTTGGTGGGGTCTGAAGTAGGACGCTTAGCAGATTCGTCCTTGTAATGTGTTTGCATTTCGATAGAGCCCGCACCATCTGTGTCAAAATGCACGAAAAGAAGATACTTAACGGAAGAAACGTCCGCTAAACGAGTGCCGCCCTCTTCAGCTGCTAACTCTTTGATACGGTTCCAATCTTCTTCTGTACCACCCAGAATAGTAACTTCATTTAAATTTTGGCAGCATGCAAATGCGTTGGGCCCGATTTCTTTAATGTTGGCAGGAAGTTCAATACTTTCAAGTTTATCTCCAAAGGTATCATATCCGGTGAGAGTTTCTAATTGACTGTCCGGTGCAAACTTGACGGTTTTAAGACCGGAACCATCAAATGCACCATCATTAATTATTTTGACACTAGCCGGAACGGTAATTTCAGAAATATCATTATATTTGTCATCTAAGCCTCCAAAAGCTCCTACCCCAATAGAGGTGACGGTATTCGGCAATTTAACTGCAGTGAGACTTTTACCTGCAAAGGCATACTCACCAATCACAGTAACGTCTTTCCCATCAATTTCGCTGGGAATCTCAATCTCAGTCGCCGTTCCGGTATAACCCGTAATGGTGACACTTTTGCCATCTTCATTTACGGTATATTCATAGCCGTCTTCCGTTTTGTTCCCCGATTCCGCCGCAAACGCCGCCGTTGGCAGCAGGGTGAGCAGCATTGCCAGAGCCAGAAAGGCACTGAGCAACCGTAGCTTTTTGGTACGCATGATAAAATCCTCTCTTTCCTCATCTAAAGTGTGGATAAAACGTATCACAAAAAGGAGGAACAGGCTGCACTTTGGGCGCATCCCATTCCTCCTAAAAGTGCAACTGGCTGCCGTAAAGTTGACGGCCCTATAGCTTTGCGTCACGGCCTTTCAGCCGCTTTGCCAAATAAACAACTATATTCTGTGGAAATTATACCCCCCCCAAATATGGTTGTCAAGAGATTTTGCACACTTTCATGATGTTGACGGAAAGAGGAAGACTTTGTTGTATAAAATCACAAGAAGCCGGATGAAAAAAGCCATGGACAGAGACACAAAGCCATAAGCGCAAGAAAAAGTAAAACGTGGAATACATCACAGCGGTGCACATTTCCTTGCCCGGAAATTATTTTATGCTATAATAGGTATAGCACACAAAAGGGGGCGGGGTAGTGGAAACAAAAAGCAGCCGGGGCGGTTCCCTCCGGGCACGGGTGACAAAGCTGCTGGCGGCGATTTTGCTGGTGACGCTGGCATCCATCGGGCTGGCGGCGGCGGTGGGCCGCTGGACAGGCCGGGCTTTTGACACTCTTTTGGAGGATAACGCCGCCTGCTATGCGGTGCAGGACGCCCTGAAAGCCGAGAGCAAGGCCTTTGCCCGCTATGTGCGGGAGCCCTCGCAGGAGAGCTGGCAGACTTATTCCGATGCCTGCCATGCCAGTGAAGTGAGCCTTGCGGCCCTGCCGGATGACTGCGCAAAGATTGGGGAAGAGCGGTATGCCCGCACATGGAACCTGACCCAGGGCTATGCGGGCTACTGCCAGTACCGGGATGCCTTTTTGCAGATGCAGCCCACGGCGGAGAACTATGTGGACCAGATGTACCGGGTGATGGACTTGCAGGACTATCTGGCGGAGTATGCTCTCCGGTTGACCGAGGCTACGCTGGAACAGCAGAGCACGGCCTACCGGGAGCGGTCCTCCCGGCTGAATGACCTGCCGTGGCTCTACGCCGGATTGTTTGTGATTGATGTTCTGCTGATGGCGGTTATCCTCCGCCTGCTTGCCACCACAGTGGTGGCCCCGCTGCTGGGGCTGGCACAGGCTTCCCGGAGCATCGCCGCCCACGATTTTTCAGGCGGGGACCTGCCGGTAAAAAGCAGCGACGAGGTGGGCCAGCTGACGGATACCTTCAACCGGATGAAGCACGCCATGGCAGACCACATTGACACCCTGAACGCCCTTCACCGGGAAGAGATGCGGAACCTAGGGCTGGAAAAAGATCTGGAGCACACCCGGCTGGAAGTGCTGAAAAGTCAGGTGAACCCGCATTTCCTTTTTAACACCCTGAACATGATCTCCTGCATGGCCCGGCTGGAAGATGCCGCTGCGACGGATGAGATGATCGTCCGGCTGGGCAGCCTGTTCCGCCATAACCTGCGCACCAAGGAGCAGAAGATCACGCTGGAAGAGGAGATGGAAGGGCTGGATGATTACATCTATTTGCAGCAGATGCGGTTTGATGGACGGATCACCGTGGAAAAGCAGATCCTTGTGGACCCGGCGGCGGTGACATTGCCCTCCTTCACGTTGCAGCCCATCGTGGAAAATGCGTTCTCCCACGGGCTGAAAGCCTGCGAGGAGGGCGGTCGCATCCTGCTGCGGGCATGGCAGAAGGATGGCGTGCTGGTATTGACGGTGGCCGATAACGGCAAAGGCATGACCGAAGCCGAGCTTGCAGCCCTGAAGGAAAAGATCGCACAGAGCGAAGCTACGGGAAAGAGCATCGGGCTGGGCAACATCTCCCGGCGGGTGGCGATGCTGTATCCCGGAGAGCCCGGGCAGGCGGGCGGCGCAATGCGTGTTTACAGCCGCCCCGGCCATGGGACGGTGGTGCGGTTTGACATTCCGCAGACGCAAAACCGGAGCAAGGAGGCAGAAAGATGAAGTGCAGAGTGCTGGTGGCAGAGGATGAGATGATCGAGCGGAAAGTTCTCTGCAAGACCCTGCGGAAATATCTGGGAGACCTGATTTTTCTGTATGAGGCCAAAAATGGTCGGGAAGCTCTGGAAATCTTTGAGCGGGAGGACCCGCAGCTGGCCATCCTCGATATTGAGATGCCGGGCCTGACCGGGCTGGAAGTGGCCCGGAAGATACGGGAAAGCGGCAAGCCCTGCGGGGTGCTGTTCCTTACTGGGTACGATAAATTTTCCTACGCCAAGGAAGCCATTTCGGTGCGGGCACTGGATTACCTGCTCAAGCCCTACAAAGAGGAAGAACTGGTCTCTGCGGTGGAGGATGCCATCCGGCAGTTTGCCCTGCCCCTGCCCCGGGCAGCGGCTCCGGCAGCGGCGGTCCCTGCATCTCCCGCAGAGGACGAGGACGTCCGTATCTCGGTCATCCGGGCGGAAATGTATGCTTTTATCGAGAACCATTATCAGGAAGACATCTCCATGCAGGACGCAGCAGCGGCTCTGCGCTACTCGGATGCTTACTTCTGCAAGCTGTTCAAGCAGTGTTTCAAAGTGAACTTTTCGGCCTACCTCAATGAGTTCCGGGTGAATAAAGCCCGGCAGCTCATCGCTGACCCCCGGATGAGTCTGAAGGATGTCAGCACCGTCTGCGGCTACAGTGACTCCAATTATTTTACCCGGGTGTTCAAACGGATCACCGGGCAGACGCCCTCCGAATACCGCAGCAGCCTTGCCTGAAATAAAACAACATCAAAACGCAGCGAGTGCTCCGTCAAGACGATGGGGCACTCGCTGTTTTGTTCAGTTTCTTTCGCCTTGACAAGGATAAAATTGTACTTGGATACAACAAGGACAAAATAATCCTGCGAATCGCAAAAAAATCAGGTTTCACAAAAAAGTGTGACTTGTTACAATAAATTTACAAAAGCGAAAAGAGAAAGCGAAAAAGGGAGGACGCAATTCATGAAGAGAAGAAAATTCCTGTCCCTGATGGGCTCGGCTGCTGTGGCAGGCAGTCTGCTCCTGACGGGATGCAGCGGCGGGGACAGCGACCACCGGAAGATCATCCGGATCGGCCATGTCCAGTCGGCAAATCACCCGGACCACATCGCCCTGACCGCCTTTGCGGACTACATCAACGAGAAGCTGGGCGACAAGTACAAAGTCGAGGTCTACCCCAGCGAGCTGCTGGGTTCCCAGACGGAGATGACCCAGCTGACCCAGACCGGAGCCATCGACTTTGTTGTGGCATCCAACGCCATCATGGAGACCTTCAGCTCCCAGTACCAGATCTTCAACCTGCCCTACCTCTTCTCCAGCGAGGAGGCTTATCACGCTGCCATGGACGACCCTGAAGTCACCGACCCCATCTTTCTGGCAACCGAGAAAGCCGGTCTGGTGGCAGTTACATGGCTGGATGCAGGCACCCGCAACTTCTACACCGTCAAGACTCCCATCAACCAGCCTTCTGACCTGAAGGGCCTGAAGATCCGGGTACAGCAGTCTCCCACCAACGTGGAGATGATGCGGCTGCTGGGCGGCACGGCCACCCCTATGGGCTTTGGTGATGTGTACACCGCCCTGCAGGCCGGTATTCTGGACGGCGCAGAGAACAACGAGCTGGCCCTGACCGACAACGGCCACGGTGATATCTGCAAGTATTACTCCTACGATATGCATCAGATGGTGCCCGATCTGGTCATCGCCAACTACGAGTTCCTCTCCAACCTCGACAGCGAGGAGCGGGCTATCTTTGACGAGGGCTTCAAGATCATCAACGAGACCGAGCGTGCAGCCTGGGCCGACGCTGTGGCAGAGGCCAAGGACAAGGCGGAGAACGAGATGGGCGTGAACTTCCTCTACCCGGACACCGCACCCTTCCAGGAAGCCATGGCACCCCTGCACGATGAAGTGTTGGAGGCAAACCCGGAGCTGCAGCCCATCTACGACCGCATCCAGGAATACAACGCCGAGTATGCGGCAAACTGAGGAGGCACGATCATGGAAAAATTGAGAAGCATCCTGAACAAGGTCCTGAATCTTCTGGCAGGCCTGAGCATGGCCGTTATGGTCATCCTGACCACCTATCAGGTCATCGCCCGTTATATTTTCAACTCTCCCTCCACATGGTCGGAGGAGCTGGTGGGCTACCTCTTCGGCTGGAGCACCATGTTTGGTGCCACCATCGTTTCCGGTGAGCGGGGCCATATGAACATCCCCATCATCATCGATAAATTCAACCCGCCCCTGCGCAAGGCATTCCACATCTTCTCTGAGGTCATCGCCTGCATCTTCTCCGCTGCCATTCTGGTCTTTGGCGGCTGGCAGGTCTCCAATCTGGCAATGGGCCAGCAGACCTCTTCGCTGGGTGTGGCCGTGGGCACCTTCTATTGGGTCATGCCCATCTGCGGCGTGATCATCGTGCTCTACTCCATCCTGAACATCATCGGCATCGCCAATGGCTCCATCAGCCTGGATGCGGCCGATGAGGCTTCGGAAGCTGTTGCAAAAGCTGAGGCCGAGATGGCCCAGACCGAAATGAAAAAGGAGGACTAAACTGTGGCAATTCAAGCATTGTTGGTGATCCTGGCAGTCCTGCTGGTGCTGCTGTTCCTCGGCGTGCCTATTTCGTACGCCATTGCGGTCTCTTCTCTGACCGCCATCCTCTCTTCCATTGATCTGAACGTAGCGGTTCTGACCGCAGCTCAGCGTACCTTCGTGGGCATGAGCAAGTTCAGCCTGACGGCGATCCCGTTCTTTATTCTGGCCGGCAACATCATGAATCAGGGCGGCATCGCCAAGCGTCTGGTGGACTTCGTGATGTCCATTCTGGGCAAACTGCCCGGCGCACTGCTGGTGACCAACATCGGCACCAACGCACTGTTCGGCGCAATTTCCGGTTCTGCTTCCGCTGCGGCTGCAGCCGTCGGTTCCATGATCCGGGACGGTGCAGAGGAACAGGGCTATGACCCTGCCGTTACCGCTGCTACCAACGCCGCATCCTCCTGCTCCGGCCTGCTGATCCCTCCCTCCAACGCACTGATCACCTACTCGCTGGCCTCCGGCGGCACCTCCGTGGCGGCCCTGTTCATGGCCGGTTATATCCCCGGTATCATCTGGGCTCTGGCCTGCTGCGTGGTGGGTGTTATTCTGGCAAAGAAGCTGGGCTACAAGGGTACTCCCGGTAAGTTCGATTGGAAGAATCTGGGCATCTGCACCCTGCGTGCTCTGCCCTCCCTGTCCCTGATCGTCGTGGTCATCGGCGGCATCGTGGGCGGCATTTTCTCCGCTACCGAGGGTTCTGCCATTGCGGTTGTCTATTCCCTGATCCTTGCCTTCTGCTATCGCTCCATCGACCTGAAGGGCCTGTGGAAGATCATCGTGGATTCTGCCAAGATGTCCGGCATGGTGGTTTTCCTCGTGGGCGTGTCCAACATTCTGGGCTGGGTCATGGCTTTCCTGCAGATCCCCGACGCCGTGGCTGCTGCCCTGCTTGCCCTGACCAGCAATAAGTACGTTATCCTTCTGATCATGAACGTCATCCTGCTGGTGTCCGGCACCTTCATGGACGTTACCCCTGCGATCCTGATCTTCACCCCGCTGTTCCTGCCCATCTGCCAGAGCTTTGGCATGAGCACCATCCAGTTCGGTATGATCCTCGTGTATAACCTCTGCATCGGCAATATCACTCCTCCCGTCGGCAATGCGCTGTTCGTCGGCATCAAGGTGGGCCGCACCTCGCTGGAAAAGATCATGCCCTATATGCTGATGTACTATGTGGCCATCATCGGCGGCCTGCTGCTGGTCACCTACATCCCGGCCGTCTCTCTGACTCTGCCTCAGCTGACCGGTCTGGCTTAAACTGCTATCCTCTCATCTTCGATTCTTCTCCTAATGGAAAAGACGGTGCTCTGCAATGGCACCGTCTTTTTCTTTTGTGTGTTCTATGGTATACTGGACAACGAGGTGATCTTGATGCGCAGGCGGGAATTTCTGGCCGCAATGGGTGCGGTGTGTCTGGCTCCGGCTCTGCTGACAGGCTGCGGAGAAAAGGCTTCGGCCCCGGAATTTGTGCTGACCTATGCCGAAAATCAGCCCGACGGCTACCCCACTACACAGGGTGCGGAATACTTTGCCGATCTGGTGCGCCAGCGCACCGGGGGCCGGGTGGCGGTGCAGGTGGTCAGCGGGGGAGAGTTTGGCTCGGAGCAGGAGATCTGGGAACAGCTGGCCATCGGCGGGATAGACTTTGCCCGGCTGAGCCTGTCGGTTCTGGCCGATGACCTGCCCAAGCTGAACATTCTGCAGCTGCCCTTCCTCTATCAGGATGCCGCCCAGATGTGGCGGGTGCTGGATGGGGCTGTCGGCGAGGAATTTTTGCAGGTCGTGTCAGAACGGAACATGGTAGGCCTGAGCTGGTACGATGCCGGGGCACGGTCGTTCTACGCCCCAAAGCCCATCCGGAATCTGGAGGACCTGAGCGGGAAGAAGATCCGGGTGCAGGATTCACAGATTGTGTCCGATATGATCCGGCTGCTGGGGGCTCAGCCGGTGACGCTGGCCTACAGCGATGTCTACTCGGCCTTTGAGACCGGGACTATCGATGCAGCGGAGAATAACTGGCCCTCTTACTACCGGATGGAGCATTACCGGGTGGCCCGCTATTACACCGTGGATGAGCACAGCCGGGTGCCGGAAATTCAGTTGGCCGGGGGCCGCACCTGGGCAAAGCTGCCGGAAGCAGACCGGGAGATCATCCGGAAATGTGCCCGGGACTCCGCCCGGTATGAGCGGGAGCTCTGGACGCAGGAAGAGACGGCGGCCCGGCAGCAGGCACTGGATGCGGGCTGCCGGGAGATCAAGCTTTCGGACGAGGAGCTGGAACGGTTCCGGCAGCTGGTGCAGCCTCTTTATACCCAGTACGGCGGCCAGTATCTTGACCTTGTGGAAAAGATCGAAGCAGAATAAGCACAGAACGGACAGGACGCTAAAGGCTCAGCCCCGGGCGTCCTGTTTTGTTGTGCGGAAGTATTCGCCGGGGGTCATGCCGTACTCTTTTTTGAAGGCACGGAAAAAGTGATTGTAGCCGCCGAAACCGCTCATCTTGTACACCTCCGTGAGGGGGAGACCCTGTTCGATGAGGGAGCAGCAGCGGTCCAGCCGGGCCTTGACGATGTACCGGTGAACGGTCTGGCCGGTCTGCCGCTTGAACTCCCGGGCAATGTGCTCATGGGAGACGTAGAACTCTTTTTCCAGACGTTCCAGCGTCAGTTCTTCGGTAAGATGGGCCTGAATGTAAAGGAACACTTCGTCCAGCATCAGGTGGTGGCGGCTGACGGCAGCGGTATGGGATTCGGCGTGGATGCAGGCCCGGAGGGCCAGCACCGTGAACATCTGCAAAATGCCGATCTCAAACAAGCTGGCCCCGAACTGGCTGCTTTCGGAAGGGAGCATCACCATCTTCCGGGCCAGATTTTTCAGCAGCATATAGATCTCACTGCCGGGCCGCACCGACACCTGCCGGAAGGGGACCACATTGAAGCAGGTTTCGAGGTTGGTGGTTTCGTCCGAAAGAGCCGCAAGCACCTCGGAGGAAAGCCGGACCCGGATCATCTCAAGAGGCCCCCGGGTGCCCGAAAATTCCAGCCGTCCGCCCTCGCTGGGCTTGAAAATGATGAGGTTCTGCTGCTGGGCCGGCAGCAGGGCATCGCCGCACCGGAACACACCGCTGCCCCGCATGACCAGAAACAGGGAATAGTAGGGCCCGGAGTAGAATTCCCGGGTGATGCTGTGCTCATAAAGATAACGTTTTGCTGTATAGTTTAACAAATTTTAACCTCCGGATATAGCATGGTTTACAGTTTGATGTACACAACACAAAAGATGAACTGGTATAATTGCATAATACATCAATTTGCGATAGGTTTCAATCAATTTTTGGATATGTATTGACGAAAATTTAACGTATAATGCAGGAGAAGAGCGGAGGCTCGTGAGAAAAGCCTCGAAGATTCGTCTGGTTTGTCATATAAAGGAGGATAAAATCAATGGGCGAAAAAAAGAATGTCCGACCCTTCTCCATGCTGGATAAGATCGGCTACACCCTCGGCGACCTTGGCTGCTGCTTTACCGAGCAGTACCGGGCCATGTATCTTTCCATCTTTTATACCCTGATCTTGCAGGTCAACCCCTTCCATGTGGGCATCCTGCTGCTCATCACCAAGATCTGGGATGCAGTCAACGACCCCATCATCGGTGCCATCGTGGACTCCCGCAAGGCCACCAAGGGCGGTAAGTTCATTCCGTGGATCCGGGCGTTCTCCTTCCCCATGGCCGTGCTCTGCGTGCTGGGCTTTGTGAATGTCAGCAACATCAACTACGGCCTGCGGCTGGCCTATATGTTCATCACCTATGTTCTGTATGAGGCTCTGTACACCTGCGTCAATGTGCCTTTTGGCACTCTGTCCAGCGTCATGACCGATGATGTGAAGCAGCGCACCGCCCTGTCCCGCTACCGCAGCCTGGGCGGCACCATCTTCATGACCGTCATGGTCATGGTTGGCCCCCTGTTCCTGTATGTGGACAACAAGCCCGTGGCTGGCCGCTTCCTGATGCTGGCCTGCATCTGCGCCATGCTGGGCCTGCTCTGCCTCCAGATCACCTGTGTCTGGTGCAAAGAGCGTGTGGAAGTGCCCGAGCGTCCCGCCGGTGAAAAGCTGAACTATCTGCAGGTCCTCAAGCAGATCTCCCACAACAAGGCTCTGCTGGGTGTCATGTTCTTCAGCCTGACCGGCATGATCGGTGCATCCATCGTGAACGGTCTGAACACCTACCTGTACAAGGATTTCTTTGGCAACGTCAAAATTCAGGCGGTTTCCGGTATGCTCAGCGTTCTGTATGCGGTTCTGTCCTTTGCCATTACCCAGCCCCTTGCCAATAAGTTCGGCAAAAAAGAGTGGTGCTGCATGGGCGCAGGCTTTGCTGCCATCGTCTTTGGCGTGCTGTTCTTCTTCCCCATCCACAACCCGGTCATGTTCATCATCATCAACGGCATCTGCTATCTGGGTGCTTCCGGTATGCAGGTCCTGATCTGGGCTATGGTCAATGACGCCATCGACTACCACGAGCTGCAGACCGGCGAGCGGAACGAGGGCATTGTTTACTCCACCTATTCCTTCTTCCGCAAGCTTGCCAGTGCCATCTCCGGCAGCCTGTCCAGCTTTGTTCTGGGTGCCATCGGCTACAACGTCACCGCAGGTGCCGTCCAGACCGCAGGCGTGGTCAATGCCATCTGGAAGAGCTACACAGGCATCTATTTCCTGGGCTACGGCGTGGCAGTTGCCATCCTCTTCTTCGTTTACCCCCTGACCAAGCAGAAGACCGCTGAGATGCTCGACGAGCTGAAGGCCCGCCGTGCAGCAAAGGAGCAGTGATCCATGAAAATTCTTCAAGTTCAATTTGAAAACCGTGCGGGACACACCCTCCGGGGCATCGTGACCCTGCCCGATACCGACGGCCCGGTGCCCTTTGTGGTCCATCTCCATTGCTTTGCGGGCAGCTGCGGCGGTTACAAATCCATGTATGTCCACCTCTCCCGGGCTCTGGCAAAACAGGGCATCGGCAGCGTCCGGTTTGACTTTTACGGCAACGGCGAGAGCGACGGCGAGTTTGAGGATATGGGCTTTGACGGCCTGCTGACCGATGCCGCCGATATCTTTGCATGGGCTGCAAAACAGCCCTACGTGGACAGCGAAAAGCTGTTCCTCTCGGGCCAGAGCATGGGCGGCTACATCGCCGCATCCTCTGCACCGCAGCTCAAGCCCCACGGTCTGGTGCTGCTCTGCCCGGGTGCCGGAATGTGGTTTGGCTGTGCCCAGCGAGCCGACGGCGTGGTCCAGACCGGCCACGACTATGCCGACCTTGAGGGTCTGTGCTACAAGATGGCCTTCAACTATGAGATGGCAAAACACCCCGACCCCTTTACCGAGGCACAGAACTACGGCGGCCCGGTGCTGATCCTGCGGGCCGACGATGACCGTCTGGTAGACGAGGGCACCTGTGCCCGGTATGCCGAGGACTACATCGACCCGGAGCTGCACACTGTGGCAGGCGGCGGGCACAACTTTGCCACCATGGCTGCCCGGGCAGCTGTGGAAGAGGTTGTGGCAGCCTTTATCAAAAAGCATATCTGAACCAAACGCAGGGAGGCGTTGCATATGAATCCGATGATCCTTCAGTCCATTGAAGTGGGTGGACAGACCTTTAAAAACCGCATCATGTTCCCCCCGCTGACCACCGGCTATGAGAAGAACGGCATGATCAGCGAGCAGGATATGGGCTTCTACACCCGGCTGGCAAAGGGCGGTGTGGGCTATATCGTTCTGGGCGATGTGGCCCCCATCAACAGCTTTTCGCCCACACCCAAGCTGTTTGACGACAGCCAGATCCCGGCGTTCAAGGCTCTGGCCGACAGCGTGCACGCCTATGGTGCAAAGCTGGGTGTCCAGATCTTCCACCCGGAGTATGATGTGGATGCCATCAACAGCCTGTTCATGCAGAAGAAATTTGATGAGATGCGTCAGCGTCTCCACCACGATATGATGTTCTTCACCGATGAGGTCAGTGAAGAGATGCTGCTGGCCATCATCGATAAGATGTGTGCCTGCGCAGTCCGTGCCCAGAAGGCGGGCGTGGATGTCATACAGATCCATGGTGACCGTCTCACCGGCTGCCTGTGCTCCAGCCGGATGAACCACCGCACCGACAAGTTTGGCGGAAGCCTTGAGAACCGCTGCCGCTTTGCCCGGATGCTGGTGCAGGCCATCCGCAAGGCAGTGCCCGGCATGGTTATCGACTACAAGCTCTCCATCGTCACCCCGCAGCGGGGCAAGGGCGGTGTAGATCAGGCGGACGCTGTTCAGTTTGCCCATTGGCTGGAAGAGGACGGCGTGGATATGTTCCATGTCGCGCAGGCCAACCATACCGGCAACATGGCCGACACCATCCCGCCCATGGGCGTGCAGCCTTATGGCTTCTTTGTGGACATCGCCGGTCAGATCAAGCAGGCCGTCAAGGTCCCGGTCAGCACGGTGGGCCGGATCGTAGATGCTGAGATGGCAGAGCGGGTCCTCGAGAGCGGCATGGCAGACATCGTGGCTCTGGGCCGTCCGCTGCTGGCCGACCCCGAATGGGGCACCAAGATCGCCGAGGGCCGCAGCTGCGACATCCGCCGCTGCATCAGCTGCAACAAGGGCTGCACCGATTCCATCCAGAACCGGCAGTTCCTCTCCTGTGTGCTGAACGCCGAGAACGGCTATGAGAATACCCGCAGCATCGTCCCCGCCGAACAGAAAAAGAAGGTGGCGGTTCTTGGCGGCGGCCCTGCCGGTCTGGAAGCTGCCCGGGTGGCCGCACTCCGTGGCCACGATGTGACCCTGTTTGAAAAGACCACCTCGCTGGGCGGTCAGCTGAACATTGCCTGTGTGCCTCCCCGCAAGGAAGAGATGCGCCGGGCTGCACAGGACCTCATTCATGCAGTATGCAAGGCAGGCGTCAAGCTCCGCCTTGCACAGGCCCCCACTGCGCAGGAGCTGGCTGATGCAGGCTTTGAGGCAGTCATCAACGCCGTGGGTGCCCACAGCGCAGCCCCGAAGATCCCCGGCATCGACAACGTGAATGTGGCCGATGCGTGGAAAGTGCTGGCCGGAGAACAGCAGGTCTACGGCAAGGTGGCCGTCATCGGCGGCGGCATGGTGGGCTGTGAGACCGCAGAGTATCTTGCTGCCCGGGGCTGCAAGGTCTCGGTGGTGGAGATGATGGATAAGATCGCAGCAGGGGAGAGCAGCACCATTCTGCCCACTCTGATGGAAAACTACAAGGCTTACGGCGTGGCGCAGTATCCCGGCCATAAGGTCATGGAGTTCACCCTGTCTGCTGTCGTCTGCGAGAACAAGGACGGCGAGACCGTCACCATTCCCTGCGACTATATCGTTCTGGCCATGGGCGCACGCTCCAATGCCTTTGACGCCGCTGCGCTGGAAGCTGCCGGTGTGCCGGTCTATGCCATCGGCGATGCAGCAGGCAAGGCTGCGGATATCTCCAATGCCATCCGCACCGGTTACGATACCGCCTGCCAGCTGTAATTTCTGACATTTCTCATTTCATTTCTCGTTTCCTTACGCAAAAAGGGAAGCCGGGCTTCAAAACCCGGCTTCCTTTTTGTTTGTTCTGTTGTATTACCGTGCGGTGGACTCCCGCTCCACAAGGGTAAAGCCCAGCTTGGTCTCCCGGGGCACCATGTCGGGGGAGTTCAGCTTTTCCAGCAGCATTTCCGCAGCCACCCGGCCGCTTTCCTCGTAGGCGTAGCGGACGCTGGTGATGGAGGGAGAGCAGACCCGGCAGAGGGTGCTGTCGCCCTGACCGGTCAGCAGTACATCTTCGGGCACCCGCTTGCCGATGCTCCGCAGGTATTGCAGAGCTCCGACCGCCATCCGGCTGGTGGCACAGACGATGGCATCCAGCGGGCCGTAGGCCTCCCAGAGCTCTTTGGTCTTTTCCTCACCGGACTCGATGCTGAACTGGGCGATGCAGCAGTGTTCCGCCTGCTCATCCAGTCCGGCGGCACGGACGGCGTCGCAGTAGGCACGGTGACGCTCCTGCCCTACGGCCCGGTCCTCGGGCAGGGCACCCAGATAGCCCAGACGGCGGCAGCCCTTGGAGAGCACCAGATTGGTAGCTTCGAGGATGGCATTGTAGTCGTCGTGATAGACGCAGGAGTAACCGCTGAGCTGCTGACCGACGATGACCACCGGAACCCGGCAGCTGCGCAGTGCGGTATGATGCTGGGGGGTAAAGACCGTGGCAATGAAAATGATGCCATCCACCCGCTGCTCGTTGAAGATCTCCAGCGATTCCAGCTCCTTGACCGGGTCGTTGAATGTGTCAGCCAGCAGAGTCTGATAGCCGCTTTTTTCCAGCACGCTGATGATGCCGGCCACCACGTTGCTGACGGAATAGGAATCGATCTTGGGCAGGACGATGCCGATGGTTTTGGTCTTGCCGGTGCGGAGCATCTGTGCCTGCACCGAAGGACGGTAGCCGGTCTCGGCGATCACCTTTGCAATGGCCTCCCGCTTTTCGGCGGAGAGATAGCCGTGATTAAGGTAGCGGGACACGGCTGTATTGGAAACGCCCGCAAGTTTTGCGATCTCAGAAATGGTCATGATATTCTCCTGCGTAAATGACTGAAAACTTCATTTACTATAACACATTTCGCCGCAATTTACCAGTGCAGGAAGCACACTTTACAATGCTTAAAGCGGGGCTTTGATCTCCTCGGGGTCGGGCATGAACTGCTGCGCCATGTAGAAAGAGCCGTAGGCAGGGATGGTCAGATCTTCCAATACTGCACGGTTCCCGGTGAGCAGGTCGGTAAATTCGCCCTTATCATACGGCAAAGTCACGGTCCTGTCAATTTCGCTGAAATTGAAGATTCCGATGATCTTTTCCTTCTCGGCGTATCGGCCAATGGCCAGAACGGCGTTGTCGCCGGTGTCCAGTGTCCATACATCGGCTCCAAGGTCAAAGGCGGGGTGGCTGCGGCGGATGGCCTCCAGCTTTTTCAGCCCGCAGAACACCTTTCCCTCAGGGGTGGAGGTGTCCTCGCAGTGAGCGGCGATCTCCCAATTCAGCTTGCCCCGGTGGACATACCGGCTGTCCTGCGCCTTGTTGGGGTCGTTCTTGTAGCTGTAATCGTTCACCTGCGCGATCTCATCTCCGCTGTAAAGCATGGGGATGCCGCTCTGAAGCAGCATCATGGCGTGGAGAGTCAGGTCAAACCGGACCGCCCGCTCCATGGCGGCGGCATCCTGCTCAAAGCCTGCCTTTTCGATGCCGCAGAGGCTTGCGGTGGTGGCACAGAACCGGGCATCGCCGGTCACGGGGTCGTCGTTGTACAGCTCGCCCCGGCTGTTGCTGCCGCCCTCAAGTCCCAGAAAATACCGGTTGAGATACTTCTTGTGTGCCACTTCTTCAAAGCCCCACTGCTTGAGGGTGTCAAAGTCCAGCCCCCAGCCGATATCATCGTGGCAGCGCAGGTAATTGAGGAAAACGTAATCTTTGGGCAGGGCGTTCACAGCATCCAGCTGACGGCGGAGCAGCCGGGTGTCCCGGGTGGCGACGGTGTGCCATGTGGTGCACATGGTGGTTACATTATACAAAAGATGGCACTCGGGTTTGTCTACCGTGCCGAAATAGGGCACTACCTTGGCCGGTTCCATGACCACTTCGCCCAGCAGAATGACGCTGGGGCAGACGATCTCGCCGATCATCCGCATCATCCGGACGATGGTGTGCACCTTGGGCAGATTGCGGCAGCTGGTGCCCAGCTCCTTCCAGATATAAGGCACGGCGTCGATCCGGATGATATCCATGCCCCGGTTGGCAAGGTAGAGATAATTGTACATCATCTCGTTGAATACCCGGGGGTTGCGGTAGTTCAGATCCCACTGGTAGGGATAGAAGGTGGTCATGACATAGTGTCCGCATTCCGGCAGCCATGTGAAGTTGCCCGGAGCCGTGGTGGGGAACACCTGCGGCACGGTCTTTTCGTACTCCTGCGGAATGGCGGGATCGGCATAGAAGAAGTAGCGGCTCATGTACTCGCCGTCTCCGGCCCGGGCCCGCTTGGCCCACTCGTGGTCGGAACTGGTGTGGTTCATTACAAAGTCCATGCAGACATTGATGCCTTTTTTGTGGCAGGCTGCGGTGAGCTGCTCCAGATCCTCCATGGTGCCAAGGTCAGGCCGGACGGTGCGGAAATCGGCCACGGCATAGCCGCCGTCGCTCCGCTCGGGCACGGTATTCAAAAAGGGCATCAGGTGCAGACAGTTGATGCCGGCCTTTTCCAGATAGGGCAGCTTGCTCTGCACACCCTTGAGGTTCCCGGCAAAATTGTCGATGTACATCATCATGCCCACAAGGTCGCTGCTCTTGTACCAGTTGGGGTCTGCTTCCCGGTCAAGGTCCCGCTGGCGCAGGGCCGGGGAACGCTGTTCGGCGTAATAGTGAAGCATTTCACAGAGCTCGGCAAACATGGAGTCGTTGCCGTACAGCTCCATATAGAGCCAGCGCAGCTCATCCAGATGGCGGTTCAGCCGACGCTGAAACAGGGTCTCTTCTTTTTTATTCATGGATCATTTCCTCCAGTTTGCGCAGGATGCGGGATGTTTTCCGTCCGGGTTCAGACCGCAGCGGTCTCTTTTTCAACGGCCTCTTCCTTCCAGAAGATCCAGGTCAAGGCAAAGGCCACGCCGCCGGAAATCAGCAGCATTGCGGCATAGGGCAGCAGGTAGTCGCCCACGATCAGGAAGCCCGGGATGCCGGTGACGCCGTAAGCGGTGGCACCGATGCCCATGATGGAGCCGAACCATGCGCCCACGGCACCGCCCACCATACCGCAGACCAGAGGCTTGACATAACGGAGGTTGACACCAAAGATGGCAGGCTCGGTGATGCCCAGAGCAGCGGAGAGGGCAGAGGGGATGGCGATGGTCTTATTCTTGGGGTCCTTGGATTTGAGGGCTACGGCGAGGCAGGCACCGCACTGTGCAAAGTTGGCGGCGGAAGCAATGGGCATCCAGATGTTCAGGCTGCCCTCAGAGAGCAGGCCGGCTTCGATGACGTTGTACATATGATGCAGGCCGCAGACGACGGTGAGAGGATAGATGGCACCCATGACCAGAGAACCGACGCCAAAGCCCACAGTGATGAGCCACTTGGCAAAGGTGAGGATGTAGGTCTCGGCAGTAGAGAAGATGGGTCCGATGATGGTGAAGGTAAGGAAGGTGGTCAGCAGCACGGTGCACAGCGGGGTGACAAAGAGGTCAATGACTTCAGGAACGTGCTTGTGAAGCCATTTTTCGATCTGAGACATGAGCCAGACCGCAATGATGACCGGGATGACATGGCCCTGATAGCCCACCTGCTTGACATTGAAGCAGAGCAGATGCCAGACCGGGATGCTGTCGGCAGAGGCCACGGCCCATGCATTGATGAGGGATGAGTGGATCATGCTCAGACCCACGACACCGCCCAAAAAGATGTTGCCGCCGAAGACCCGGGCTGTGGAGACGGCAACCAGAACAGGCAGGTAGGCAAAGGCAGTGTTGGAGACCAGATCAAGGAAGCCGTACCAGTCGGTGGAAGCAAAGACCGGAATGGCCTTGCCCAGAGCTTCCACCAGACCCATCATCAGGCCGGAAGCTACGATGGCAGGCAGAATGGGCACGAACACGTCACCCAGTGCCTTGACCAGCCGTTGGGGCAGAGGCATAGATTTGGCGGCAGCGGCCTTTACGTCGTCCTTGGTGGCGGCGGTCATGCCGGAGACTTTCAAAAACTCATCGTACACCTTATTGACGGTGCCGGTGCCGATGATCATCTGGAGCTGGCCGTTGGAGCTGAACACGCCCTTGACGCCCTCAATGTTCTCCAGCTTTTTCATGTCTACCTTGCTGTTATCCACTGTGACCAGCCGCAGACGGGTGGCGCAGTGAGCCGCAGAAACGATGTTTTCCCGCCCGCCCAGAGTCTCATAAATTTCTTTGGCGCAGGCTGCATAATCAAGTGCCATACTGTTTTCCTCCCAGAATTTTTTGCTTGTGTGTGGTGATGGAATGTCTGAGACGGTTTCACGTTTTATGTGGAATCGTTTTCTCTTTCTGACACTATTGTATGATTTTGTGAACAGTTTGTAAATCGGCAAACCTTACAATAAATTTCATGGAATTTTTAGCAGGTTGCTGGAATTTATGCGAAATGAGGAAAACTACTGTGATGGATACAACAAAAAGGCCCTCCCATGAGGGGAGGGTGGGGAAAAATGAAGAAGAAAGCAGAAAATGGCAGAATCAAGTGGTCAAACCCAGATGCTCAAAGGCTTTGGCAAGGCCGTCCTCGCTGACGGCGGGGCAGACCCAGTCGGCGTGGGCTTTGAGGGTGGGGCTGCCGTTTCCCATGCAGACGCCGCAGGCCACGGTCTCGATCATTTCCAGATCGTTCATGCTGTCGCCAAAGCCGATGGTGTCATCCATGGGGATGCCGGCAGCTTCGGCCATCCGGCGGACGGCCGTGCCCTTATTGAACTGGCGGTTGATGAGCTCGCCGTTGATAAGGCCCGCAGGGTCCGGTTCCTGAACGCAGAACTGGAATTCGGCTTCCAGTTCCCGGCGGGGGAGGGTGAGATTTTCGACGGAAGGACACATAAAAATGATCTTATAAATGGGCTCTCCGTCATATTCGGACAGGGGCCGGATATTCAGGCTGGTTTCCAGCTGCTCCCGCCAGCGCAGCATCTCGCTGTTGCCGGTGGCAGCGGCTCTGCTGCGCAGGAACTGGCGCAGGCCGGGGTCCACATAGCTGCCCATCTTGCCCTCAATGGTGATAAAGCATCCGTTGTCTGCAAAGCACTTCATGGCCCGGGCTTGCTGCTGGGCGGTCATGGGGCAGCTGTAAATGACCTTGCCGCCCAGCTCGATGTAGCCGCCTGCACTGCCAATGATGCCGTCAAAGGGATAGACCAGCAGCGGCGAGAGCATCCCATAATTCCGTCCGGAGCACAGGGCCACCAGATGTCCCGCAGCCCGTGCCTTGCGGATGGCTTCCAGAGCCGATGCCGGGGGCACATTTTTGCCCGCTTCGGTCAGGGTTCCGTCAATATCCAAAAAAATCAGTTTGCGCTCCATCACCACTGCCTCCTGCCTGTGATTTATAGTGGTATCGTTTTCATATTGACATCATGATAACACGGAAGGAACGTTTTTTCAAGTCCCCGCATACTGGCAGAATGACAGAAAAAATCTCCGGCTTTCAGGCAGGATGCTCAAAAACCGGAGAAACGATCTCAATGAGACGAAAAAGCGGGAAGAGGATCAGTAGATATCCAGATCATGGCCGTTCACCACAGGGCCCTCATACCCGGCCGAGCGGATCTCCTCAAGGATGGCGGCTTCCCGTCTTGCCACTTCGGCCCGGGTGTCCTGCCCGGGGGCAAACACATCCAGATGATAAATGCGGTGATAGGTCACCAGCAGGCCGGGCTGTGCGGCTTTGGCAATCTGGGCAAGGTCGGTGGAAAGGGTGTGGACGGCCCGGTGATATTTCTGCCACTGCGGTGTGCGCTGGGACAACCCGCCTGCATACTCGACCTCGTGGAGCAGAATGTCGCACCCGGTCTGGGCGGCGATCACCGGCATGGGGCAGGTGTCGCCGGAGATCAGGATGCTTCGGTCCGGGGTATCGAACCGGTAAGCGTAGCTTTCCAGTGTGCCGTGGCTCACCCGCAGGGCCGTTACGGTAACAAGCTCGTCCCGGTAGATGACCCCTTCGCCGATCTCATGGACATTGACTTTGTAGCCCTCGGGGTTGGCTTTTTCGAAGCCGTTGATCCGGAAATCGATGTCCACAGCATAGGCCTGCTCGATGTGGGCGGTCATGCTCTGCAGGCCCTTGGGGCCGTAGATTTCCAGCGGAACGTCCCGTTCCAGCACCCATGGGGTGAAGATGAGATCGGGGTAGCCTGCGGTGTGGTCGGTGTGGAGATGGGTGCAGAACGCCACCCGCAGATTTTTGGGGTGGAGGGCAGAAATGCCCTTTTCGTAGGCTTTGGCGCACTGCCGGACCACGCCGGGGCCAAAGTCCACCAGATAGGCGTTGCCGTCCACCACCACCGCCGAGGACGGCCCGGAGGCAAAGGGCTCGGCATTGGGGGTCCCGGTGCCCAGCAGCACCAGCTTTGTTCTGCTCATTCGTATCTCCCTCGCTTTTGTTCGGATTCCATGGCTTTGAGTGTATCACAGCCGAAGGCAAAAGACAAGGCGAGGAGAGTTCTTAAGATTTCCTTAGAAAATTATCGTGGAAATTTAAAGAACCGGCTGTTATACTGGAACAAACATGACAGAGCAAAAGGAAGGGAGCGAGTGGATGGAAAAACAGACCATCCTCATTGTGGAGGACGACCCGGACATCCGGGACGGTGTGCGTATTTTGCTGACCGGAGAGGGATATCACATCCTCGAGGCGGAAAACGGCCTGAGGGCCCTCGAGCTGATGCGGCCCGAGGTGGATCTGGTCATTCTGGATATCATGATGCCGGGCATGAGCGGCCTGCGGGTCTGTGAAGAGATCCGTAAGACCTCCACAGTGCCCATCCTCTTTTTAACAGCCAAGTCGCAGGAGTCGGATAAGCTGCTGGGGCTGACGGCCGGAGGCGATGATTATCTGGCAAAGCCTTTTTCGTTTGCTGAACTCAGTGCCCGGGTCAAGGCTCTGCTCCGGCGGTACTGCGTCTATCAGGGCAAAGGACAAACGGACATGCAGACGGAAAATAAGACCCTGACCCTGAGCGGAGTCCGGCTTGCGCTGGACTGCAACCGGGTCTGGGTGGAGGACCGGGAGGTGGATCTGACCGAGACCGAATATAAAATTCTGAAGATGCTGATGCAGAGCCCGCAGCGGATCTTTCCAGTGCAGGTGATCTATGAAACGGTCTGGGGTGAGCCCTATTACTATGTGTCCAACGGTACGGTGATGGTCCACATCCGGAATCTGCGCACCAAGATCGAGGCCGACCCCCAGAATCCAAAGCGGATCTGCACGGTCTGGGGCAAAGGCTACCGCTTTGCCGCCGGAGAGGAGAGGATGACTCGATGAAAAAACAGTCTGCAGACCGAACCGGAAAGCAGCAGGGCCTTGCCCGGGAGCTGGTAGGGATCATCTTTCTGGCCGGAGTGGCCAGCGTAGTGCTGCTGGCCGTTTCTCAGGTGGTGCTCAACCGTGGGCTCCGGTTCTGGTTTGAACACAGCGATGTGCAGCAGAATATCGCCCGGAAGCAGGTCGAGGAGCTGCAGGTCTATATCACCGAGGAGGACATTTCGGACAGCGAGGTAGAAAAACTGGACGATTGGGCTCGGGAGCATCGCAGCACTCTGTTGGAAATTTACGAGGATCATGCCCTGATTTATGCATCTTATGACCGGCATACCTATGTGGGGCCAAGGGATGACATGCCGGATGAGAAAAAATACCATCCCCGGGATTACAGCTGGATGCCGGTTTATACCCTTGCATTTTCCGACGGAACTGCGGATGCCGTGCTTTACTTCAACGGCATGGATGCCTATTACGGCGCAGGATGCGAGATCCTGCTGGCTCTCTGCATTTTCTGGTGGTTTCCCATGTTCTTCCTGCTGGGCAGCCGGAAATATGTAAAATATATCGTGCAGCTCAGTGAGGAGATCCAGGCGATGGAGGGCGGAGACCTCGACCATCCCATTACCGTGCGGGGGGCCGATGAGATCACCACATTGGCCCGCTGTCTGGACTCCATGCGGCTTACCCTCCGCAGCCAGCAGGAACAGGAAGCCGAAGCCTCGGCCCGGGTCAAGAGCCTGATCACGGAGATGTCCCATGACCTGCGCACTCCTCTGACCACGCTGCTTCTTTACACCGAGATCGTCCGCTATCACAAGTATGATGCCGAAGAGCAGCGGAACGATTATCTGGTCAAAATCGATGAAAAGGCACGGCAGATCAAGCAATTGTCAGATAATCTTTTTGAATATGCGCTGGTCACCCGGGATACTGTGGTGACGCTGGACCCGCCTGCCCGCTTCTCTCAGATCTTTGAAGGTCCCCTGACCGAGGTGGCAGATCAATTGCAGCAGAAAGGCTTTGCCTGTGCGCTGGAGCTGGGAGAAGAGGATGTGACCCTGACCGTTAAGGCTCAGTATGTCCACCGGGTGCTGGACAACATTATCTCCAACTGCTTCAAGTATGCCGACCCCGGGCAGGAGATCGCCATCCGGTATCTCCGGGAAGGAGAGATGGCAGGGCTGAGCTTTTTCAACCGCACACTTCCGGCTCCTGCCGCCGCCGAGAGCACCAAGGTAGGCCTGACCAGCATGAAGACCATGATGGAAAAAATGCACGGCGTCTGCCGTATTGAGTCAGGGCCGGACTGGTTTTGTGTGACCCTGCTGTTCCCGGTCACGGAATAGAATGAAACCACGGCCGCCCTGCAGCTCTTCCGAAAGAAGGGCTGCAGGGCGGCTTTTTCACACAATTTTAAAGTGTCTTAAGCGGTCTTAAGAAAATTCTGGGGCAAATCCTAAGATTTGGAAGCTAAAATGTAGCTGTACTCTTCAAATGAGATCAGACAGGAGGGGCAGCACTATGCTTCACAAAAAGAAACCGGCCGACCCGGGAGATCAGGAATTTCTCGTGGAAGTCAGTGCCGGACAACCTGTGGAAACAGGCTGGAAACCGTTTTTGAAACACAACTGGAAACGGATCACCGCAGCAGCCTGTGTTGTGGCAGTGGCAGGATTCTTCCTGCTGCCAAAGGGCGGCGCAAAGCCGGCGCAGACCGAGGCAGAGTATCTTACGGTCAGCCCGGAAAAGCGGGACATCACCAACACGTTCAGCGGGTCGGGCACCATCACGGCAGCCAATACCTACACGGTCAAATCGCTGGTCAAGGGCACCGTTCTCACTGCGGATTTTGAGGTTGGCGATACCATTGAAAAAGGCACGGTCCTTTATACCATCGACAGCTCGGATGCTTCCAGCAGCGTGGAAAAGGCACAGCTGAGTCTGGATCAGGCCCAGCGGAATTACGACGATGCCGTGGACGCTCAGTATGTCCGCACCCTTGTGGGAGGCACGGTGGCATCCCTCAAGGTTGCAGCAGGGGACGTGGTGGCCGCAGGGCAGGAGGTGGCCGTCATCCGGGACGACTCCAACCTGCTGCTGACACTGGAATTCCCGGCGGCGGATGCAGCAAACTTTGCAGTGGGCCAGACGGCGCAGGTGACGCTGGACAGCACGTTTGAGACCCTGACCGGTACGGTCAAGTCAGTGGCGGGCACCGATACCCTCAGCAGCGGCAATCTGCTGGTCCGGACGGTGGTCATTGCGGTAGCAAACACCGGCAGTCTGACCACAGCGCAGGCCGCAACCGCTTCCGTCAACGGCGTGGGAGCACTGGCTTCGGCCCGGTTCGTCTACCAGAAGGAGCAGTCGGTCACGGCATCTTCAGCAGGCAAGGTGGCAGCGGTCTGCGTCAAAGAAGGCCAGACCGTCGGCGAAAATGCAGCCATCCTTCAGCTTTCGGGCAATGAGCTGACCAAGCAGGTGCAGAACGCTTCCGATAACCTCCGCAGTGCCCAGATGTCCATGGAGGATACCGAAAAGACCATGGAGAACTACACCATTACTTCTCCCATCAGCGGCACGATCATTTCCAAGGATGTCAAGGCGGGGGATACCGTGGGATCCTCTTCCACCACCAGTGAGACCATGTGCACCATCTACGACCTGAGTTATCTGCAGATGACCCTCAATGTGGATGAGCTGGAGATCCTGAATATCAAGGAAGGCCAGAGCGTCACCATCACGGCAGATGCTATTTCGGACCGCACCTTTACTGGCGTGGTCACCAGTGTGTCGGCGGCAGGCACCACCACCGGCGGCACCACGACCTATCCGGTTACCGTCCGCATTGATGATATGGGCGACCTGCTGCCCGGCATGAACGCCACAGCAGAGATCACTGTAGCCAGTGCAGAAAATACCCTCAGCGTGCCCAATGCGGCCGTCGTCCGGGGCAATTATATCCTGATCACGGAGGACTCGCCCAGTGCAGCCAATGCCGATCCGAGCATGAAGGCTCCCGATGGCTATGTCTATATCAAGGTGACCACCGGCGTCAGCGACGACGATTATATTGCCGTGACCTCCGGCTTGCAGGAAGGCGACACGGTGGCCTATAGTGCCGATGCTACCACCAAGACTTCGGACAGCGAGGACATGGAGTTCCCGGGTGGCGGACTTGACGGGGGCGGACCTGGCGGCGGAAACGGCGGGCCGGGAGGTGGCCACTAATGGACGCACTGATCGAGTTTGACCAGGTTTGCAAGTACTACAAAATGGGAGATACCACGGTGAAAGCTGCGGACCACATTTCCATGAAGATCGAAAAAGGCGAGTTTGTGGCCATTGTGGGCCAGTCCGGCTCGGGCAAGTCCACCTGCATGAATATCATCGGTTGTCTGGATGTGCCCACCTATGGTACCTACAAACTCAATGGCCGGGATGTGGGCAGGATGAACCGGGACGAGCTGGCAGAGATCCGCAACGAGATGCTGGGCTTTATCTTTCAGCAATATAATCTTCTGCCTAAGCTCAGCCTGATGGAAAATGTGGAAGTCCCGCTTACCTACGCAGGACTTCCCCGGGCAGAACGCCACCGCAGAGCCAGAGCAGCATTGGAGCAGGTAGGGCTGGGGGATAAGCTCAAAAACCGGCCCAATCAGCTTTCCGGCGGTCAGCAGCAGCGGGTGTCCATTGCCCGGGCACTGGCGGGGCGGCCTGCGGTCATTCTGGCCGACGAGCCCACCGGTGCACTGGACAGCCACACCGGCCGGGAAGTGCTGGGAATGTTACAGGATCTGCACCGGCAGGGCAATACCGTGGTGCTGATCACCCACGATAATTCTATTGCCGTGCAGGCAGAACGGATCATCCGGCTGGAAGATGGCCGTGTTGTCTACGATGGCGATTCCCACGCCCCGGAGGCCGTGGTCCGGCCCGACTTTGCAGCCCCGGTACAGCGGGCAGGGGAGGCGAAAGCATGATCTATGAGACCATCCGTCAGGCCATCCAGAATATCTGGAGCAACAAATTCCGCACTTTCCTGACCATGCTGGGCATCATCATCGGCGAGATGGCGGTCATCGTCATCGTGGGTCTGGGCAACGGCATGACCCAAAGCATCAAGGACAGCTTTTCCGATATGGGCACAAACCTGCTCAGTGTGCAGATCATGGGTTACGGCGCACGGTCAGTGTCGGTGAGTTCGATGTATGAGCTGGTGGAATCCCGCCCGGATCTGTTCGGCAGCATTTCCCCCACCGGAAATGTCAGCGGTACTGTAAAGATCGGCACGGATACCTACTCCAACACCTCCGTCAAGGGGGTCAGCGAGGTATATTTTGAGATGAACAAATATACCGTGGCAGAGGGCCGTGGCATCCAGTATGTTGATCTTGAGGACAACAAGAAGATCTGTGTTGTGGGCGATTACATCAGCCGGATGGGCTACGGCGGCAACGCCATCGGCCAGACCATCAAGATCGGCACAGAACGGTATACCATTGTGGGTGTGCTGGAAGCCAAGGTGACGGATACCTCCGAGCAGGAGGGCAGCAGCGACGATGTGATCTTTTTGCCCTACACTACAGCCCTGCGGGTCTCGGGCTCTTCCACGGTGACTTCTTACGGCGTTACAGTAACAGACGAGAACAAGCTGACCGAAGCCAAGGAGCTCATTGAGACCACCCTGCAAAGCCTGCTCCACTCGGACAGCGGTTACTTTGTGACAAGCATGAGCGAGATGCTTTCTTCCATGACTTCAATGATCAATATGGTGGTCACCATCCTGACTGCGATTGCAGCCATCTCGCTGCTGGTGGGCGGCATCGGGATCATGAATATTATGATGGTGTCCGTCACCGAGCGCACCCGGGAGATCGGCATCCGGAAAGCCCTTGGGGCCAAGGAACGGTCGATCCTTGGGCTGTTCGTCACCGAGGCAGCGACCACATCGGCTCTGGGCGGTGTACTGGGGATTGCGCTGGGCTATCTGCTGTCCATGGCGGCCAATGCTTTCCTGCTGCCGTTGATCCTTGATGAAAATGATTTTACCGTGACGCCTTCCCTCACATCGGTGGCGGTGGCCTTTGGCATCTCGGTGGGCATCGGTATTCTCTTTGGCTATCTGCCCGCCAAGCGTGCCGCCCGGCTCAACCCCATTGAGGCACTGCGATATGATTAAAGGAGATAACATGAAAAAACGTTTGATCGCACTGCTGCTGGCCGTCAGCATGGCAGCGTCGCTTCTGGTGCTGCCCGCAGGGGCGGCATCCTCCAACACTGCTGTTCAGGTGGCGGTGACACTGGGTGGGCTGGAATCTGACCAGACCGCCGCCCTCAACGCTGTGCTCACCCGGGGCCAGCTGGCAAAGCTGCTCACTGCATTTTCGGCCTACCGGGAAAGCGCAACGGCGCAGGGGGCAACCGGCACGCTTTATACCGACGTGGATTCGTCCAATCCGTGGGCACCTTACATCCGCATTGCCGTCCAGCAGGGATGGATGAGCGGCTACACCGATGGCTCTTTCCGGCCCGACCAGGCGGTCAGTCTGGAAGAAGCCTGTACTGCGGTTCTCAAGCTGTTGGGCTATGATGTGACCACCCTCAGCGGCACCTTCCCGGCGGCACAACTCAACAAGGCTGCAAGCCTTGGTCTGCGCTCCGGCCTGACCCGGAAACAGGGCGAGACCATGCTGCTGGAAGATGCGGCCATCCTGCTGTATAATGCCCTGACGGTCAACAATGCCGAGGGCACGGTCTATGGAACTTCTCTTGGCTTCACCGTCACCGACGGCAAACTGGATACTTCGTCCATCCTGCTGGGCAGTCTTGTAGGCCCCTTTGTGGCTGAGGCGGGCAGCACCCTGCCCTTTACCCCCGCAGCCATCTACCGCAACGATGCGGTGAGCTCCTCGGCAGAACTGTCGGCCTATGATGTGTACTACTACAATGCCAGTGCAAAAACTGTGTGGATCTACACCCGCCGTGCCGCAGGCCGGGTCACGGCTGTGTCGCCCAGTGCAAGCAACCCCTCCACTGTCACCGTGGCAGGCACGGAGTACACGCTGGCAACCTCTTCCGCAGCGGCGCAGCTGTCCAGCCTGAACGGCGGTGGCGTGGGGCAGGTGGTGACTCTGCTGCTGGGCATGAACAACGAGGCAGTGGCGGTCCTGACCGGGCAACAGGCCGATGAAGTGTTCTATGGTGTGGTCCAGTCGGCCAGCCGCTCCCTGATCGAGGAAAATGGTGCGGATGTGCAGCAGACCGTTACCGTCAAGTGCACCGACGGTGTGACCCGCAGTGTCAATGTGGACAAAAGCCTGAATTTTCCGGCCGGGTGGCTGGTTCAGGTAACGGTGGATGAAAACGGTGAGAACGTCACCGAACTGGATACCAAATCCACCTCCGGCACCATCAATGAGACTGCCACGGCATTGGGAGATACGGCCTTTGCCAATGATGTAGAGATTCTGGATACAACGTCGGAGGGTGTGGCTGGGACGGTAAGTCCCAGCCGACTATCCGGGGTGACGCTGAGCAGCTCTGACGTCAAATATTACACCACCAACGCCGCCGGAGAAATCGACCGGCTCATCCTCAACGACGTCACCGGTGATTTGTGGACTTATGGCGTGCTGGATGACGTAAAGAACCTCGTCACCGGGCTGACTTCTTCCAGCGGTTCCGCTTCCTCCGGCAGCTCCTCGGGTTCCTCCTCCGGCAGCACGTCCGGCTCTTCTTCGGGTTCCACCTCGGGCTCTTCCAGTTCAGACGGTGATACGGCCCTGACCATTCTGAGCGATGTGGGCGGCATCGTCCTGCCCAGCACCAGCGAGATCTTGTGGGGCATCATTGACGGCAGCATTGCCAGCACTGTCTGGGAGAGTGTGACCAGCTCTACCGGCAGCCTTGCCAGCTACCTGCTTAAACTGGGAGCCAATAATACTTCCGGCCTGCTCAGTTCCGCCCTCAGCTTTGTGGGCGGCGGGGCCGATTACGTCTGCTACGTCAACGGCAAACAGACCACCTATAAAGCTTCCATCAAGTATCCGGTCATTGCAGGCGGCATTGCCGTCAGCACCAGCACCTCGGGCAAAGTCAAATCCATGCTCCAGCTGATGCCGGTGGTGGTGGACCAGCTGGGGGCCGCCTCGGTGATCAGCGGCTCTACCCGCTACGAGACTGCCGACGATATGCAGGTGTATCTGTGGTATAAGGGTGCCTATTACGTTACCACCCTTTCACAGGTGAACAGCGAGGACTACGACCTTATCGGCTGGTATGATAACCACGGTTGCGCTGCGGGCCAGAAGATCCGTGTGCTGATCGCCGTAAAGAAATGAAAATTGTCCAGTTGGACATATTTTTGAAATTTGCGCCCCCACTTTCCGGAAGGAGTGGGGGCGTTTTGCTTTCTTTTCGTAAAATTATGCAAAGTGCCGCAAAAACTCTTGTGCTATGGCAAAAAAACGGTATACTTAAAATAGATTGTTGGAAATTTCTCCCACTGAAAGAAACACAACGAAAGGAACGACCATGAAAAACAAACAATTTTTGCGGCTGGTCAGCGGTGCGCTGGCGGCAAGCATGGCCTTTACGACCCTGCCGGTCACAGCTTTGGCGACATCTGGCGTAGGGGGGATATCGTCCGAGCCCCAAAGCACATGGAGTGAGCGGAGTGAGGAAGACTCTGAGAGCTATGTGAACATTGAGATCGATGGCGAGAAACATTCCATTCTCACAAAAACTTTGGCAGGAACAGATGATGAATCACATACATGGGTAAAGGAACTGACTTCAATCGAAGTAGATGTGATGGCCTACGATGCAAACACCGGGACGCTTATTCTTAATGCAAACCACGAGTTTGACTTTACCGGTGTTGAGGTGCACTGCAAGGTCATCAACAATGGTACGATCGTTGGCGGTGAATTCTATAATACGGTCGAGACCGGGCAGGATTCCTACATCAAGGGCGGCAGCTTTTATGAGGAGATCACCGGTTATGGCAATATTACCAACGGCAAGGATGCGGCAGGCAATGTGACTGTGCCTATTTTTGCCAAGAAAGTTGTATTGAACGAACCGGGTTATGTGAACGGCGGCATTTATGCGAATGATTTCAATGTAGCAGGTTCGGGAGGTCCCAGTTATAACATCTACTATATCAATCTGGACGATGAGGTGGATCAAGTACGGATCAATGACCGTGTGGATGTCCGGATGGATGAACAGACGGATGATGAGCTGGAACGAATCAGCAAACGCATTTTTATTGTGACACCTAATACAAAACCTATCGATGTAACAGTCGAGTATATTGGTTCTGATCCGGATTTTATCAAATGGGAAAATGCCGCAGACGCTGACCCCAAAAAGATTACCGTCACAACGAGCGATTATCAAAATAAATATGCCACAGCTTCCTGCGATGCCATCTGGAACCTTTCCTTTGACGAAAACGGCATCCCGAAGCACAGCGGCAGTAAGGCAAGCGGCTGGGAGTACAGGCAGGCAGACTATTGGAGTCATGGAGTTAGACTGTACCTTTATCAAGGATACCGCTACAATATCCCGGATCAGACGGCAAAGTGCTATGTGGAAAACTATGGTACGGTAGAAAACGGTATTTTTGATGGGATATTCTCCAATTTTGGAACCATCGAAAACGGCACATTCAAAACGCTCTACAATAACTATGCGTCAAATGCTGATAATGAACAAGGCTATGCAGTCGTAAAAAATGCCGAGGTGAGCGGAGAAACCGACAGCATAGGTGTTATCTACGGCGGAACCTACTATGGTAAGGTCACAAACGGCAGCAGCGGAGGAAGCAATCCCGGCTATATCCTTGGCGGCGTGTTCTATGATGACGTTACCGTTGAATATGCCTATGAAGATGACGACGAGTACAGCATCTCCGGCGGCCTGTTCTTCAAAAAGCCTACCGGTGAGGGCCTGCCTGAGTTCTACACCGTTGGGCCCAATGCCGATATCATGACCCGGGTGACCATGGACGGCGCAGCGGGGAACACCTTCTATTCCGTGCCCGGGTACAAGATCGCTCTGGAAGCCGAAGTCCCCGAGGGACAGACCTTTGTAAAGTGGACCGTCAACGCCGGTACGCTGGAAGACGCTACCAAGGAGGAGACTACCCTGACCATGCCGGAGGAAAATGTGGAGATCGGCTTTGAGACCAAAAAGGCAGAGAAGCCCGCAGAGCCCTCCAAGCCGGAAGAAAAGCCCTCTGAGCCGGAAGAAAAGCCCTCCAAGCCGGAAGAAGAGCCCTCCAAGCCGGAAGAAGAGCCCTCCAAACCAGAAGAAGAGCCCTCTGAGCCGGAAACCAAACCCGAGGAAAAGCCCGAGGAGCCGAAGCAGGATGAGGGCCTGACTCCCATTGAGGAAGCGGCGGCTGTAGGCACCGGTGTGGCTGTGGTCGGCGCAGGCGTGGCCATTCTGGGCTTTACGGCCTATCAGATCGGCACCGAACTGGTGACGACGCTGATGCTGCCCGCAGGTGCGGACATTCCCACCACCCGCACTCAGCTGGCTGTGGTGCTCTGGAAAGCCGCAGGCTGCCACGAGGTGCCGCAGGCCGAAGGCGAAGAGGATATTGCCCTGCACTGGGCAGTGGAACAGGGCATCCTGCCTGCCGACGGTGCGGAAAATGTCTCCCGGCTGGATGTGATCAAAGCGGCCTGGAAAGCGACGGCACAGTATTGAACCAGCACTGCGTTTTTGGCTGTGGTGCATGATTTGACAGCAATTGGAAATTGGGCAGAATACACGAACTGAGATGAAAAAGTTTGTGCACTTACCCAGAAGGGCGAAATTTCGGGCAAAATTCCACGAAATCTTTTAATTTCGGCCCTTGACAAGCGGGGAGCTGGGATTCATAATAGAATCAGGGTCACCAAGGCTTGTCTCTTCCTTCTGCGCAGGAGGGGGCAGCCCCGGTTCCCGCTATTCTGCCCGGAAAGAGAGGCGTCGTATATGAAGCGGCTCCTGATGCGGCTGGTGGCTTGTGCCCTTGCGCTGACCATGATCTGCGGGGCCGTCCCTGCAGCCTCGGCGGCAGGGCTGGATACGTACGATGTGTATCTGGAGACCGAAGGCGGTGTCTGCAGTGATCTTATGGTGTTTGCCCATAAGTTTGGCAATGGATACTACCTTCTGGAACCACTGCCCACCCCGACCATGGAGGGGTATGTGTTTGAAGGTTGGTATACCGATCAGGTAGGCGGCAAAGAGGTTACCCAATGGTACAACTTTACCGAGGATACCACACTGTACGCCCACTGGCATGTAGACACCAGCAAAAAGACGACGGAAGCTACCGCTGAACCCGCAGCCGAAACACCGGCCGAACCCCAGAAGATCACCACTCAGGATAAGGTGATCGCATGGACCGTTGCAGGCGTTACTGTGCTGACGGCATCTGTCATCGTGGTGCTGACCTCAACCTCAAAGTGAGAAATGACTGGAACTCAGTTATTTAAGAAAGGAAATGTGTATTATGACCAACTATGAGATCAAGATGCCCGCTAACTTTGCAGCCATCGAAGAGGAAGAGATGACCTACCTGATGGGTGGTGCAGATTCTCCCGCATGGCTGACCTACCTCAAGCAGGTCGGCAGCGTTTTCAGCAACATTGCTCGTGTGTTCTCTTCTGCCAACTCCATCATCAACAATATCAGCAACATCGTCAGCGCATTCTCTGCTCTGCACACCGATGTGCCCAAGCTGTTCGAGGTCTCCAAGTCCTGATCAGCTGAGAAAATAAAAAGCTTTGCGGCGGGCCGGTCCTTTCGGGGATCGGCCCGCTTTTGGCATAAAAGCACAGCAAAAAGGGCCTGCCGCAGCTGCGGCAGGCCCTTTGCGCATTAACAATTATTTCTTGTGATATTTGCGGTCCTCTTCCTCGTAGGCGGGCTCGCAGGTCAGGTACATTCCCAGCCGCTTGATGGTATCGGTGTCCACACTGGACAGGATGACCGTGGAGTGCATATCGCAGCCCTTGAGGTTGGACAGCTGATGCAGAGCGGCAGCGGCATGCTCATTCTCCGCAGCAGAGCTGGACAGGGCGATGAGGATCTCATCGGTATGCAGCCGGGGGTTCTTGCTGCCGAGATAGTTGGTCTTCAGGGTCTGGATGGGTTCAATGGCCTGTGCAGAGACCAGATCAGTCTCCTGATCGATGCCGGCCAGCCGCTTGAGGGCATTGAGCAGGGCAGAGGACGCTGCACCCAGCAGGGGGCCGGTCTTGCCGGTGACCACGGTGCCGTCAGGCAGCTCAATGGCTGCAGCAGGCAGACCGCCGGTGGCCTCGGACATGGCATGGGCCGCCTGCTCCACCGGACGAGAACCCACGGTCAGACCGGCCTGCTGAAGCAGGAGCTTGAGCTTGAATACCTCGTTGGAGGGTTCACCGGAGACTTTTTCATCGCAGAGAGCCTTGAAATACCGGCGGATGATCTCGTTGCGGGAGGCATCACAGCAGGCTTCATCGTCCACGATGCAGTTGCCTGCCATGTTCACGCCCATGTCGGTGGGGGAACGGTAGGGACTCTTGCCAGCGATCAGCTCGAACATGGCATTGACCACCGGGAAGATCTCCACATCCCGGTTGTAGTTGACGGCGGTGGTGCCATAGGCTTCCAGATGGAAGGGGTCGATCATGTTCACGTCGTTCAGGTCGGCGGTAGCGGCCTCATAGGCCAGATTCACCGGGTGCTTGAGGGGAAGGTTCCAGATGGGGAAGGTCTCAAATTTGGCGTAACCGGCCTTGACGCCCCGCTTGTACTCATGGTAGAGCTGGGACAGGCAGGTGGCCATCTTTCCGCTGCCGGGGCCGGGGGCAGTGACCACCACCAGAGGCCGCTGGGTCTCGATGTAATCGTTCTTGCCGTAGCCCTCGTCACTAACGATCTTGGCCACATCATTGGGATAACCTGCAATGCGGTAATGCCGGAAAGTGCGGATGCCCAAGCTGTGCAGCCGCTTCTCAAAGGCTTCCACCTCGGGTTGAGCCGTGTACATGGTCACGCAGACGCTGCCCACAAACAGGCCCACACCCTGAAATGCGTCGATGAGCCGCAGCAGGTCCATATCGTAAGTGATGCCAAAATCGCCCCGGACCTTGTTGCTCACAATATCCTCTGCGCTGATGGCAATGACGATCTCGGCCTGATCTTTCAGTTGCAGCAGCATCTGCAGCTTAGAGTCCGGCTGAAAACCGGGCAGCACTCGGGAAGCGTGGAAGTCATCAAACAGCTTGCCGCCAAACTCGAGGTAGAGCTTATTGTCGAACTGTGCGATCCGCTCCCGGATATGCTCCGATTGCATGTTAAGGTATTTGTCGTTGTCAAATCCTTTTTTCATCTGTGGTGTCCTTTCCCTGTTTCCGAAACTTTTACACAACAGATTAAGTATAGCATACCGCAGCGGTCAGCGCAATGAATTTTGGATGGAAAATCACTGCTTTTGTTCCGGATTCAGAGATTTCCGTAATTCCTCATGTTCCTCGTGCAGCTCTTCCCGCACCAGATGGTCCAATTCCCGGGTGTCGCTGCGCAGTTCGGTCAATTCCGCCTGAATGGCCGGGTTTTCTTCAATTTCCTCCCGGACAAACATCAGTCCGAAGCAAACCACCAGCAGCAGGCAGGAGCACCAGATGGAAAAGCGGCCCCATGGCTCGATGGCAACGCTGCCCAGCCCGGCCCCCAGACCAAACAGGAAGATGATGGCAAAGTAGTGCAGGGCCTTGTCTGCCGCCTGTCTGCTGCCGGTGCAGAGCCAGCCGCAGAGGGCCTCCATGCCGCTGCGCAGGTTGCCGATGCACATGGTGCTGGCAAAGCCGTAGCCGTTCACCTTGCGGAACGCCTGCACCTGCATGGCGCAGGAGAAGGAGACGATGGCGTTGGCCAGCAGGTTGAGCTCCTGCGGGAAGAAGCCTACTACAAACAGCAGCAGGATCTCGCACAGGACCACCAGCTGCCGCCAGTGGAGCTTCTGGAGCTGCTGGAACCGCCGCCGCAGCAGCTCTGCCGTCAGAACGCCCAGCGCAAAAGCCAGCAGAGGCACAAAATAGTGAAGGGCTTTGTCCCACTGCCCTTCAAAGAGATTCTGGCTCATCAGAACGATGTTGCCGGTCTGGGCATTGGCAAAGACCTTGCCCCGGAAAAAGTAGGTGTATGCGTCCTGCAAACCGCCGGACAGAGAAAGAAACATTGCGGTATAAAAAGATTCGGACATCTGTCCGTGATGAAGCCGCTTTAATTGCGCCTGCATGAAAACACTCCTCATTTTGTAACATCTGCGGCACGCCGCTCTCTTTATTATAGTGGCAAAATACCCAAAATTCAATACGATATTTTGTACATACAGGCAATATCATTTTGATATGTCTGCAGCCGGAAAGATAGAAAACAAAAGCCGCCCCTCCGGCAGCAGGGCCGAAGGGGCGGGAAAATCTCGGAAAGGAGAGATCATTTCTTCATGTAGATGTGGTGGGGCAGACCTGCGATGTAGAGGGGGGTCAGCTCAGCCTGAATCAGCGGACGAGCGTAATCCAGAAACTCTTCTGTCATCTGGGGGTGGTTCTCGTTCATCCAGCTCAGGGGCACCTTCTTCTCAA
>ERZ808246.353-NODE-353-length-39622-cov-26.131044_pt1 | contig 39622 bp, 36 predicted proteins | sample MGYA00521083_ERZ808246 | MGnify/ENA primary metagenome ERZ808246 (study PRJEB31516, sample SAMN03275577) | gut metagenome | biome: mammalia-associated habitat; material: feces | host: Papio cynocephalus | place: Kenya | collected 2012-07-07 ...
GGGCATCGGGCTGCTTTTGGTGAACCATCGGGGATTCTGAACCCTCGCCGGCGCGGGTTGAAGTCTTATCCCCGGGCAAGGTTTGTGCTTCCTCGCCGGCGGTATACTTTTCCCGGTGGCGGGAAAAGTAGCCGGGTTTCTGCCTACCCCCATGTTTAACGAAAAGCAGCCCGATACCCCTGTGGGGCATCGGGCTGCTTTTGGTGAACCATCGGGGATTCGAACCCCGGGCCCTTTGATTAAAAGTCAAATGCTCTGCCAGCTGAGCTAATGGTTCATACAGCTTACCTATTATAGCGAACGGGATGGGAAAAGTCAAGGCTTATTTCGGCAAAAAAGGGCAGTCGGTGCGAAAAATGCCGGCAAAAAGCAGATTTTTGGGCAAAAGGCTTTACTTTTTCGCCAATTCTTGCTAAAGTAAAAGGGTATGAGCAGCCGCCGCTCGGCGGGGAATACGGTAACAATATACGAGGAGTTTGGAAGCCATGAAGAAACGCGTAGAGGACTATGTGCTCACCATTCCGGATTTTCCGGAGCCGGGGATCCTGTTCCGGGATGTGACATCGGTGCTGCAGGATGCCGATGGCCTGCAGCTGGCGATTGATGAGATGCAGAAAAAGCTGGAGGGGCTGGAGTTTGATGTGATCGCCGGGGCAGAGTCCCGCGGCTTCATTTTCGGTATGCCGCTGGCCTACAATCTGCACAAGCCGTTTGTCCCCATCCGCAAGGCGGGCAAGCTGCCCCGCGAGACCGTGCGCAAGGAATATGCGCTGGAGTACGGCACCGCCGCCATCGAGATGCACCGGGATGCCATCCAGCCGGGGCAGCGGGTGGTTATTGTGGACGATCTGATTGCCACCGGCGGTACCATCCGTGCCTGCGCCGAGCTGGTGGAGGAGCTGGGCGGCACGGTGGTCAAGCTGCTGTTCCTGATGGAGCTGGCCGGCCTGGATGGCCGCAGCCAGCTGGCCGGGTACGATGTGGATTCGGTCATCACCTACGAGGGGAAATAACGGCCGCGGGATACTGCCGGGCCGATAGAGGAGGATATACCATGCATACCTTTACTGCAGAGGAGATCCTGCATGCCGCCGCGTGTTTTTCCCTGGACGGCGTGATCGTGGGCTGCTACCCCTTTGGCAGCGGCCACATCAATGGCACCAATATGATCCTGGTGCAGCGTCCGGACGGGGAATGCAGCCGGTATGTGCTGCAGATCATCAATGGGGATGTTTTCCCCTCGCCGGAGCAGGTGGTGGAAAATATCCGGCGCATCACCGCTTTCCTGCGGGAGAAGCGCAGCGACCGCCGGGAGGTGCTGGAGCTGATCCCGGCACGCAGCGGCCATTACAGCTACTGGGATGGTGCCGGCCACTGCTTCCGCGTGTACCGGTACATCGAGGATACCCTGTGCCTGGACAGCCCGGAGAGCCCGGAGGATTTCTACCAGAGCGGTATTGCCTTTGGCCGGTTCCAGCGCGATCTGGCGGATTTTCCTGTGGAAAAGCTGCATGAAACGCTGGCGGACTTTCATAATACGCCAAAGCGCTACCGCGACCTGCTGGCCGCGGTGCAGGAGGATCGCTGTGCGCTGGCCGTGTCGGTGGAAAAGGAGATCGACTTTTTCCGCCAGCGGGCGGATTTCTACCCGGTGCTGTATCAGGCGCATGAGCGCGGCCACCTGCCGCTGCGGGTGACCCACAATGACACCAAGCTGAACAATGTGATGCTGGATAAGCATACCCGCAAGGCACTGTGTGTGATCGATCTGGATACGGTCATGCCCGGGTTTTCTGTCAATGATTTCGGCGATGCCGTGCGTTTCGGCGCCAATACGGCTGCCGAGGATGAGAAGGATCTCTCCCGCGTGTCGCTGGATATGACGCTGTTTGAGGCATACACCCGCGGCTTCCTGGAGGGTTGCGGCGGCATGCTGGAGCCGGAGGAGATCCGTCTGCTGCCGGAGGGCGCCAAAATGATGACGCTGGAATGCGGCATGCGGTTCCTGACCGACTATCTGCAGGGGGATGTGTACTTCAAGACGGCCTACCCCGGCCACAATCTGGACCGCTGCCGCACCCAGCTGCAGCTGGTGCGCTGCATGGAGGAGCACTGGGACGAGATGAAGGCCTGCGCCGAAAAGTACGCAAATACATAAGTAAAACAATGAAACCCCCGGCAGGGACAGTAGTCCCTGCCGGGGGCTTTTTTACCTGCGGCAAAGCAAAGGGCGGCTCCGTGATTTTCACGGAGCCGCCCGGATCGTTTTGTCTGCCGTTACGGCTGCACATAGTTCAGCGGATTGACCTTCACGCCGTTGCGGATCACCTCAAAGTGGAGGTGCGGGCCGCTGGACTGGCCGGTCGAACCGATCAGACCGATCTGCTGTCCCTGCGAGACCGTCTGTCCCTTAACCACCGAAATGGCGCCGAGGTGGCCGTAGGCCGTGCACAGCCCGTTGGCGTGCTGGATCTTGACATAGTTGCCGTAGCCGTAGTACCAGCCGGCGTAGATCACCGTGCCGCCGTCTGCCGCCACCGCCGGGCGGTTGCGCACCGTCACCGGGCCATTGCAGATATCCAGTCCGGCGTGGTAGCTGGAGAAGCCACGGGACATGTTGTGGCAGATCGGCACCGGCCAGATCATGCTGCCGATGGTCTTGCCGTCCCCGACGATTACCTCAAAGCCGCTGCTGGTGACCACCTTTTGTGTGCCGCGCTCTATAATCTTAGTGACCGGCTGCTTGACGACGGTGGTCGAGATGATCTTGCGGGAGGACTCCAGACCGTTCAGATAGGTGATCTCCGCCACCACATTCTGCAGGCCCTCCTCACCCTTCTGCTTGACCACCGAATAGGTGGTGGGCTTGTCGGCATTGCTGACATACTGTGTGGTATAGTCAATGCTTTCGCTGTAGCTGACCGTCTTGATGACCTGCACCTGCAGGAACGGCTGCGGCAGCTGCACCGTCAGCTCATCGCCGATATGCACCATGTCGGTGGAGGCGTAGGCGGTGTTCATGGCCCGCAGGTCGGCGGTGGACATGCTGTTTTTGGACGCGATGGTGGACAGGGTATCGCCCGCCTGCACGGTGTAGGTCTTTTTCACCACCGCTTCAGCGGTCAGCTGGGATTTCAGCTCATCGGCCGCTACCACCGATTGGGAGGGGTACAGCCCCTCCACCGTCTCCACCTGCTGCACGAATTCTGCCCGCTGGGAGCTGTCGTTCTTATCATAATAGGCATCCTTGATGGACTCCAGCACGCTGTTCAGCTCGTCGGCGGACTCGGTGGCACCGATAAAGCTGCCGTCCACATACAGGCCGGAGGCCTCTGCGATGGAGTCGCCTGCCGTGCGCAGGATGGCGTCACACAGCTCGGTGTCCGAGAGGGTGTTGCGCCGCCCCTGTACGGTGACCGAAAGGCTGGGCACGCTCTCCACCGAGAATGAGTTGTCCACATTCACCACCCGGTTGACCGCCATGGTGGCAGCCTCGGAGTAGGTTTCGGCATTGTCGATATAGCCAAGCTCCTGGCCGCGGTAATTGAGTGCCAGGCAGAACGAGGTATTCTGCCACGCCGCCACGGTGACGATCAGCACAATGGTGGCGGCCACCGGGCCGGCCAGGCGCCACAGAACCAGCAGCTCTTCTTTATAGTGCTTTACGGCGCGGCGGCACAGCCGGCCGAAGCAGGGGAATACGGAAAACGGGTTTTTGTGCAGGGCGGCTGCCAGCTCCCGGCCGGCGGCCGGGAAAGCCGCGTATATCCGCTGCAGTTTTTGGTGCTGGCGCTGCAGCGGACGGCCGATGGCTGCCTGCCAGGCCAGCTGCAGCCCGTGTCCGATCGCCGCTGCCGGGCGGTGGAGACTCCGCCGGATGCGGCGGCCGAGGCGGGCGGTCTGTAAACCGACGCCGTAGAAGAACAGGTACAGGCGATGGGAGACCGGCACGGCGGGCGTGCTGCCTCCGGCTATGTTCAGATCTTTCTTAGCCAAACGGGTCCCTCCTTTTATGCGGGATGCTATTCTATGGGCGGGTATGAAAAAGCCCTGTGCAGTACGGGGCATCCGCCCGGAAATTGACTGGTTTCTGCGGTAATAAAAAGGTTACAAATCTGTAACCTTTGCCTGTATTATACTCCTTTTTGGGAAAAAGGCAACAGCTGCGCGGGACATTCGTAGCATTTTAACAAAATTCCGGCAGTGATTTGTGGCTTTTGTGCAAGGAAAAACCGCTTTTTTGCGGAACACATTTCCATGGGTGGATAATTTGTCCGAAAATCGGAAAAACCTGCCGAATTTTTGCCCGCCAGAGTGTACAAGTTTCCCAATTTCTGAAAAAGGGTGTTTACAAGTGAAAAAAAGTGTGCTATACTGACGGCGTGAAGATGACCTGTGCAAGGGGTATCTATCCGCAATTTTGTATTTTGGAGGTAATGGAAATGAAGAAAGTTCTTGCAATTGTCTTGGCTTTAGTCATGCTCATGGGCCTTTCCGTCACTGCGTTTGCTGAGACGGCCAGCCCGGCCGCCGATCAGAAGATCACGGTCGTTTCTGTCGCTTACGAAGGGGCTGCCCCGAAGACGCAGACCTTTTCTGCAAAGGTGGACCAGAAGCTGACCTTCACGGCTGAGGCTACCCGCGGCAGCGATGCGTTCGCTGGCTGGAAGATCTACAAGAAGGATGGCACTGCGGCTGTGGCCGGCACCGACTACACGCTGGCTGACTCCTCCACGCTGGCCGGCACCACGCTGGTGATCGTGCCCCTGAAGGATGTCATCGTGACGGCGAACTACGGCTCCACGACCACTTCCATCGAGCAGGCCAAGGCGGCCTTCACCAGCAAGTCTCCCGCTTCGGGCGACATGGCGGTGACCGGCCTGGCGCTGATCATGTTCGTGGCTCTCGCCGGTGTCTGCGTCTCCAAGAAGCAGCTCGCGAAATAAGTCCGAAAACCAAGCCAATAAAAACGCCGCAGCGGAGACCGCTGCGGCGTTTTTTTGTGACAAACGGAAAGGCCTGGGGTGCGGCTTTACGCCGCGCCCCGGGCTTTTTTTGCGTTTTGTCGGGAAGATCATCGGGCGCTTTCGGCCTCGATGCGTTTTTGCAGCAGGCGGATGGCCTTGCACTCTTCCGGATTTTTATGGTCGTAGGCGAAGGCAATGTCCTGCCCATCTGTGGTGTGAAAGGAAAAATAGGCAATTTCTACCCGGTTGGCGGCGTGCGCAGAGTGGCGCACCTCCCGGCTGCAGCCGGTAATATCCCGGTAGGCGTAGATTTTTCGGTTGAACGGGGCTGACTGGTACACCACCTGCTCCGGCTCAATGCGCAGCATAAAGCTGTACCGGCGTACAGCCAGCCGCACGGTGAGGCTGAGCAGCAGCACTGCCGGCAGGGCGAAGGAAAGCGCCAGCAGCGGGGATTTCTGCGGCAGCGGCCGGAGCTGATCTGCCGCCAGCACGGTAAACAGGGCGGCCGGAATGGCCGGCAGCAGGGGGTGGCTGCGGGTGGCGCGGCCGGTCAGGGTATAGGTGCCGTCGGCGGCCGGGGCGGTGTCTTTTTTCATGTCAGGGCTTTCTCCTCCGTGGCCGGAGTCCGGAGGGCCTCGGCCGGCAGCAGGTTGGTCATGCTGCGCAGGCTGACCCCCAGGGTGGAGGCGTTGTGCAGCAGGGCGGAGGTCGTTGGCGGGATGATGCCGGCCACACCGCATACGATCAGCAGCAGGTTAAACCCGACGATAAAGCGGTAGTTGCGGTTGATGCGCGCCATCAGCGCCTCACTGATCTGCCGCAGGGTGCACAGGGCAAACAGATCGTCCGAGGAGATGGTGACATCGGCGATCTCCCGCGCAATGGCGGCGCCGGTATTGATGGCAATGCCGATGTCGGCCTCGGACAGCGCCGGGGTGTCATTGACGCCGTCGCCGATCATCATAACCGTGTGGCCGGCCTGCCGTTCGGCACGGATGAAGGCGGCCTTGTCCTCCGGCAGCACACCGGCGCGGTAATCGTCTACCCCTACAGCGCGGGCCACGGCGGCGGCGGTGTTCTCGTTGTCGCCGGTCATCATCACCACCTTGCGGATGCCGCAGGCGTGCAGCGCCCGGATGGCGTCTGCCGCCTCCTGCCGCAGCGGGTCGGCAATGCAGATCACGGCGGCCAGCACCCCGGATACTGCCAGATACAGGTGGGAATAGGCCGCCGACAGCGCGGCAAATCGGTCTTCCTCTCCGGCGGGGATGCAGCAGCCCTCATCTTCAAAGACAAAATGATAGCTGCCGATGACCACCTTGTGTCCTTCCACGGTGCTGGAGATGCCGTGCGCCACCACATATTCCACGCTGGAATGGTATTCCTCATGGTTCAGGCCGCGGGCGCGTGCCTCCTCCACCACGGCGTTGGCCAGCGAGTGGGGATAGTGCTCCTCCAGGCAGGCGGCCAGGCGCAGCATATCGTCCTCGGCGCGGCCGCCGAAGGTGACAATTTCGGCCACCTGCGGTGCGGCGTAGGTCAGCGTGCCGGTCTTATCGAATACGATGGTATCCGCCTTGGCCACCGCCTCCAGGAAGCGGCCGCCCTTGACGGCGATGTGGTACTGGTTGCTCTCCCGCATGGCAGAAAGCACAGCAATGGGCATGGAGAGCTTCAGTGCGCAGGAAAAATCCACCATCAGCACGGCCAGCAGCTTGGTCACATTGCGGGTCAGCAGATAGGTCAGCAGCGTGCCGCCGAGGGTGTATGGCACCAGCCGGTCGGCCAGGTGTGCGGCACGGTCCTCCGCGGTGGATTTCAGCTTTTCGGACTCCTCGATCATGCGCACAATGCGGTCGTAGCGCCCGCCGCCGGCGGCTTTTTCCACCGCTATGACGCACGCGCCCTCTTCCACCACGGTGCCGGCATAGGCATAGCTGCCGGCCGCCTTGTGCACCGGCAGCGCTTCGCCAGTCATAGAGGCCTGGTTGACACTGGCCTCCCCTTCCACTACCCGGCCATCCAGCGGGATCATGCTGCCGGTGCGCACGATGATGCGGTCGCCGGCGGTCACCGTCCGGACATCCACCAGCACCTCCTGCCCATCGTCGGTGCGCAGCCATACTTTGTCCACATTCAGCGACATGGCGCCGGCCAGATCCGAAACCGATTTCTTGTGTGTCCAGTCCTCCAGCAGCTCACCAAGATGCAGCATGAACATCACCGACCCGGCGGTGTTGAAGTCTCCCCGCAGCAGCGAAACGGTCACGGCCGTGGCATCCAGCACACTGACCGTCAGCTGCCCGCGCAGCAGCGACCGCAACCCCTCGCGGATGTAGCGCAGCGAGCGGCATACCGCCAGTGCTGCCCTTATCGGCAGCGGTAAAAAGAGCTTTGTGCCGATGCGCCGCAGCACACAGGCCACCAGCTTGTCCTCAAATTCGCGGTTCAGCGTCCGCGCGGTGTGCTCCGGCACCGTGGCCAGCTCCTCGGCCGTGGCAAAGGTAAAGGCCCGCAGTGCCTGCACAAGGGCGTCGCGCCGGCCGGCGTTTTCCTCATAGCGGATGACCGCGTCCCGTGTGCGGTCGAACACCTGCACGCCCGTCACACCCGGTATGCCGCGCAGATAGTATTCTACAATATCGGCCTGCCGCAGCGTCATGCGCGGAGTGCACAGGTGCACCCGCAGCCGGCCGCGGGATTGATGCAAGATCTGCCATTTCATCGCAAGGTTCCTCCAAAAATCAAAGGGAGCCGGCGAAGCGGCTCCCTTTTTCCGGTGTTTTTATGCCTGCGTGTCCGCTGCGCCGTCCTCGGTGTCGGCGTCAATGACCGCCTGCGCAGCCGCCCGCTGCTCATTGAGTTCTTTGGCGTCGGCCAGAATATCGCCGGCGTTCTCGCGGATGGTGGTGACGGTGGTCATCACATCCTCCTTGGCCCGCAATGCAGCGGCAGTGGTGTAGGTGTACACCTTCTTGGCCTCGCGGCTGCTGAGGATTTTAAGTCCGGCTGTACCAAACAGCACACCGCCTGCAAACAATCCAAGCTTAGCCCATGCACATCCCATAATAAAAACCTCCTGAATGATGGATTTCGCTATCAGTGTAGCATGCCGCGCGGATTTTTTCAACCCTATTCGCAAAAAAATCCGAAAAACCCGCTGCCTTTTTCTGCGCAGATGCCGGCGCGGCTCAGTATTCAATTCCCCGGCGTGCCGGTGTACCGGAGGCATAGGGGTGCCGGACGGCCGTGATGCGGGAAATGTAGTGCGCGGCCCCGGCAATGGCCGGCGGTGCCTGCCTGCCGGTCAGCAGCAGCTCGCGGTCGGTTCCCTGCGCCAGCGCCAGCAGCGGCTGCATGCAGGCCTCGTCCGCCAGCGAAAGCTGCAGCGCATCCAGCACCTCATCCAGTACCAGCATATCGTAGTCGGCGGCATCGGCGGCCAGCGTGCGCAGCAGCTCATTGTATGCCGCGCGCAGCCGCGCCTGCTTTTCCGGGGTTGGGCGGGAGAATAGCGCATATGTCTCTGCTGCAAAGCGGCAGTCAATCCCCAGTGCCCGCAGCGCAACGATCTCCGAGGAGCTGCCGTCCTTCAGAAACTGAGCAAATACGACCCGCAGCCCGCTGCCGGCTGCCCGCACCGCTGCCCCAACGGCGGCGGTGGTCTTTCCCTTGCCGTCACCGCAATAAATTTGGATCATACAGCCCGCCTCCCTTTTTTGCCGTGTTCCCATCCGGGCTCCTGTCGCTCATTGTAGCATCTGCGGGGCAGAAAGTCAACGCCGGCCGGCGTGGTGCCCTTCCGTGCCGGCAAAGGCCGCCGGGAAAAGTCCGGCCTTCCGGTTGAAAAGCGGCCGGCAGCATGGTATACTGTGGCCGGATAAGCCATTTCGGCCGTATCCGGCATCCGTGTGCAAAAATTGGAGAAACAGGTGGCGTCGATCATGAAAAGAGTCTATGCAGGGTCCCAGTATGCCAAACCGTACGAACGGTATTGCCGGGAACAGTACCCGGATGAGGCTGCAGAAATCTGCAGCCGCGCCGAGAGCTGGTACCGGGAATTTCAAAAAGATATGCCCGACCTTGGGCAAAATATGATGGCTGCAAACATGCTGGATTGGTTCACGATCCTGTCCTTCTATGAGGCAAGCGGTCACCGGCTGGACGGTGAGGTGCTGCTGACCATCAAGCGCCGGATGGCCGAGCGGCTGAGGTTTCTCGGCAGGCTGGTGGATGGGAACCGAAGCCGCTGGCCGTATAGGCTGTTCAGGAGGATCTATGTGCGGTACGATAAGCTGCAGCGGGCGCACCGGGCCAAAGGGGAATGGATGGATAGCTGGCGGGTGGAGATTGATCCCGACCGCTGCACAGAGGGCTTCCGCTTCCGGCTGGTGGGCTGCCCGATTGCCCGGCATGCCAAAGAGCATGGCTACGAGGCGCTCTTGCCCTACCTTTGCAGAACCGACCATATTCTTGCCGGGGTCATGCATGCCCGGCTTATCCGGACGCAGACGGAGGCGCTTGGCGGCAGCTGTTGCGATTACTGGTATGTCGGGGACAAAAGCCCGGTGCTGGAGGCGTATAAGGATTTGGAGGAGATATAACGGCAGCGGCGGCTTTTATTGACAGATAAATGAAAAAAACGCATAATTTCGGAAAGCGGTGTGATACTAAAGGCACAATATGACAGTACAAAGGAGCGCATGTCAATGAAAGCAACAGGAATCGTTCGCCGCATTGATGACCTCGGCCGGGTGGTCATCCCCAAGGAAATTCGCCGCACCATGCGTATCCGTGAGGGCGACCCGCTGGAAATCTTCACCGAGCGGGACGGAGAGGTCGTTTTTAAGAAGTATTCCCCGGTGGGGGAGCTGTCTCCCTTTGCCGTGCAGTATGCCGATGTTCTTTCCCGCGCCTGTAATATGACGGTGCTGATCTGCGACCGCGACCATGTGATCGCCGCCGCCGGCAGCAGCCGCAAGGAATTTTATGACCGGCGGGTGTCCGCGCAGCTGGATGAGCTGATGGAGGGGCGGCAGGTCTATGTGGCGCGCGCAGGCGGGGCGGAGCATCTGCAGCCGGTGGAGGCTCTTGAGCGTTATGCCTCGGTGGCCGCGCCGATCATGGCGGCCGGGGATGTGACCGGCGTGGTGTGCCTGCTGCAGCCGGAATCCGGCGCACTGCCCTCTGAGGGCGATGTGCGGCTGGCGCAGGTGGCCGCCGCTTTTCTTGGCAAGCAGATGGAGGAATAAGCCGCGTGCGACAGAGTGGCCGCCGGCAGCGGATATTTTATCCGCTGCCGGCGGCCTTTGTTTGCCAAAATCGAAAAAAAGTTGAAAAATCCGGCGGAATTGTTGTTGCAAAACGGGGGCTTTGCTGTATAATGATATTTAAGGCAGCGCCGCACGAACACGCCTGGGGGCTTTGTGCGGCACCCGCTGACAAGAAATCTGTCAGCACCGCTTGCCGCGCGGCTTCTGTGCGGCATGGCCTTAGAAAATCAAAAAAGTGAAAAGGAGCGTTCACAATGAAACTGAGTGTTCTTACCGTCCCGCTGCAGCAGATGCCGGCCGATGAAGCCTTTGCGTATCTCCACTCGCTGGGTGTGCAGGCTGTGGAGCTGGGTACCGGCGGGTATACCAACCAAAACCACTGTGACCCCGATGTGCTGCTGGCGGACGAAAGCAAGATCGCCGCGCTGCAGGCCTCGCTGAAGAAGCATGAGCTGGAGATCAGCGCCCTGTCCTGCCACGGCAACCCCGTGCATCCGAACAAGGCCATCGCTGCAGAATACCACCGGGTGTTCGTCAATACCTGCAAGCTGGCACAGAAGCTGGGTGTGGAGACGGTTGTGACCTTCTCCGGCTGCCCCGGTGACAGCGCGGATTCCCACTACCCGAACTGGGTGACCTGTGCCTGGCCGGAGGACTATGCGAAGATCCTGGACTACCAGTGGAACGAGGTGCTGATCCCCTATTGGAAAGAGGCGGCCAAGATCGCCGAAAGCTACGGCGTAAAGCGCATCGCGTTTGAAATGCACCCCGGCTTCTGCGTATACAACCCCGCCACCTGCCTGCGTCTGCGTGAGGCGGTCGGCCCCATCCTTGGTGCCAATTTCGATCCCAGCCACCTGATCTGGCAGGGCATGGATCCTGTGGAGGCGCTCAAGGCGCTCAAGGGCGCAGTGTACCACTTCCATGCCAAGGATACCCGCATTGATCCCCATAACAAGGCAGTCAACGGCGTGCTGGATACCAAGAATCTCGGCGATGTGGTCAACCGCAGCTGGATTTTCCGCACGGTGGGCTACGGCACGGATATAAAGCTGTGGAAGGATATGATGTCCACGCTGCAGCAGATCGGCTATGACGGCCCGGTCAGCATCGAGCATGAGGACGGCCTGATGTCTGTGCGCGAGGGTCTGGAGAAGGCGGTCGCCTTTATGCAGAATGTGATGATCACCGAGAAGCCCGCCGCCATGTGGTGGACCTGAGACGATTTGATCCGCGGAAAGGAAATGGCAATACAATGAATAAGCTACATATGGCCGTGATCGGCTATGGCGGCATGGGCGGCTGGCATGTGGACCACGCCCTCAAAAGCGATGTGGTCACACTGGACGGCATCTACGATATCAAGGCAGACCGTTGTGCGCTGGCAGAAAGCCGCGGCATCCACGCCTATGCCTCCTTTGAAGAGGTGCTGGCAGATCCGCAGGTGGAGCTGCTGACGGTCGCCATCCCGAACGATGAGCATGAGAGCGTATGCATCCGTGCCCTGCAGGCGGGCAAGAATGTGATCAGCGAGAAGCCGGTCACCCTCAGCTGCGAAAGCCTGCAGCGTATGATCGACGCCGCCAATGCGGCCGGCCGCATTTTCTCGGTGCACCAGAACCGCCGCTGGGATGTGGACTATCTGGCAATGAAGCAGCTGACCGAAACCGGCGAGATCGGCGATCTGATCCGCATTGAGAGCCGCATCCACGGCTCCCGCGGCATCCCCAGCGACTGGCGCGGGCTGAAGAAGTACGGCGGCGGTATGCTGTACGATTGGGGCGTGCATCTGATCGACCAGATCCTGCAGATCATCCCGGAGCCGATCACCGGCATTGATTGCCGTTTCGACCATATCACCAATGACGAGGTGGATGACGGTTTCCGGCTGGATATGACCTTTGACGGCGGTAAGTCCGCCTATGTGGAGGTCGGCACCTACAATTTCATCGCCATGCCCCGGTTCTATATGCGGGCGAAAAAAGGCACCGCCATGATCACCGACTGGCGGGAGAAGTGCCAGGTGGTCAAGTGCACCCATTGGCATGAGAGCGAGGTGCTGCCGGTGGAAACCGCTGCCGGGCTGACCAAAACCATGGCCCCCCGCGATGAATTGACCACCGATACCTACGCGCTGGAGCGCCCGGCCTCGGATGTGCACGATTACTATCGTAATATCGTGGCGGCTATCCGGGGAGAGGCGACGCAGATCGTCACCCACGCCCAGATGATGCGGGTGATGCGGGTGATTGAGGCTTCGTTCACCTCGGCCGAGGAAAACCGCGTGGTGGAGTGCCGCATCTGAACCATTCCGATATACAACATGCCCGCCAACGGAGAAATTTCCGCTGGCGGGCATGTGCTTTTCTTATACCGGTACAGTTACAGCGCGAAGTCCATGCAGCTGCGGGTCTTGATGTACGGCCGCACATAGGCGTCGGCAACTGCCACATGGGCCGGGTGCACGGCATAGCCGCGCAGCGCCTGCTCCGAGACAAAGGTGCTGTCCAGCATCATATCGGCGGTGGAGGAGGCAAGCCCGTCGGTGATCACCCGGATGGCGGTCAGCCCGTCGATCGTGCCCAGCAGTCCCTCCAGGTGCTCTTTGGCGGCGGCAGCCACCGCCTGCTTGCGCTCCGGCGACAGATCGTCCCGGAGCTGCCATAAGATAATGTGTTTGATCATGATTGGCTCCTTTCACCGTTCAGGATGTAGCTGTCGCCGGCCGGCTGATCTGCCGCCTCCGGCATGACCGCCGGCGCGGGCTGCTCGACCGGCATCGGTGCCGGCACCGGCACGGCTGCCTGTGGTGCTGCCTTGGCTTTGGCGCGGGCCGCCGCCGCGCGGATCGGCGCAATGCAGCCGAAGATGCACAGCAGTACGCTGATAAGCAGATCCCGGATATAGCCGGAGGCAATTTCCGGCTCCTCCAAAAACCGATAGGCATAGCGGATGGAGTCAAAGTAGGAAACGGTAAAATCCACTTCGCCGCTTTCATACCAGCCCTGGTAGGCCTTGTATACATCCAGCGCCAGGCACAGATACCAGGCCAGCACGATCACCAGCACCGCCATCACGATGGAGATCACCACACCGTAGGTGCTCTCCTTCTTGGCAAAAACGGCGTAGCCCTTAAAGGCGCACACCACCGCCACAATGCCGCTGATGGCGGCCAGAAAGCCGACCTGATACAGCAGAAAGTAGATCGCCCCACCCACCAGTGCAAACAGAAAGGCGCCGACGGTGCCGGCCACCCGGTTTTCGTCCACCGATATTGCCGGGGCGACCGGCGTGGGATCGTAATGTTGAACAGTATCCATGCGGTTATCCTCCTTGTTGTTTCTACCGGTATCATACCATATCCCCCGTGCAAAGGCAAGGGATGCGCGCCATTTCGGCCAAAAACACACGCCGCCGGCACAAAAGCGCCGACGGCGTGGAGATGCTTAGGGGAGCGGTCAGTTGCCGCTGTTGCGCAGCAGCGCCTTGCGTAAAAGCTCGTTGCGGTCCTGTGCTGAGATGCGGCTCTTCCGGCCGAACTGGGTAAAGCCGGCGGCTTCAGCGGCCGGCTTCGCGGCAGCGGGTGCGGCCGCAGCCGGAGCCTCCGGCTGCGCCGATGCAACCGGGGCCTCGTCGATATCACCGGCTGGCTGCACCGCCGGGGCGTCGTTGGCGGCCTCCGGCTGTACCGGTGCCAATGGAGCCTCCGCGGCCTCCTCCCGGAACGCCGTCTGGGTCCCGGCCGCCGGCGCGGAGGCGGCGGCCGGGCGCTTGACCAGTCGGATGCGGCCGGAATGTGCCGTGTCGGGGAGGCTTTTCTCGGGCTTTTCCGCCTTTTCGGTCGGCGCTTCTGCCGGCTGCGGGGGCTGTGTGGCCGTCTGTGCTGCCTCGGTGGCCGCCTCGTTGGTGTCGCCGCTCAGGAATTCGGAGGCCTGCGCCTCGTATGCCGACAGCAGCTCCTCGGCATCCTGCCGGGTTTCGCTGACGGTGTGCTGCATTTCGCGGTATATGCCGGTGAAGGCTTTTGCTCGCTCCAGCATCTGTGCGGCGGACTGCGCCACATCGTCGATCTGCTGGTTAAGCGCGGCAAACAGCGTGGCGATCTCCTGCTCGGCCGCCTCGTAATCCGCCAGGATCCCCTCGGTCTCCCCCATCGTGTCGTCAAAGCGGTCGGTCAGGCGCTGCAGAAGCTGCTGCGCCGTCTGTTTGGAATCGCAGACGATCTCGTGGCCGGCACCGTAGGCACGGCGGTAGATCTTGGCGATGTCGCGGAAGATCTCCTCGTTCTTGGAGTGCTCGGCCTGCAGGCGGGCGTTTTCCGCCGTCAGATCGGCGATCGCCTTTTCCAGCTCCGGCAGGCGGCTTTCCATGCTTTCCGCCTCATGCCTCCACCGTTTTTTGTCGTTTTCGGCCGCCTCCAGCTGCTTGGTCAGGCTGTCCACCTCGGCGTCGACCGCCGCCGGCCGGTAGCCGCCGAAAACCGCTTTTTTGAAATGGCTCATGTGTATCACCGCACTTTGCTTGGTTATTTTTGTGGTCAAATGTGTTGTTTATTATACAACCTTTTATACTCTGCGTCAAGCGCCACCCGGCGGCTGTCGAAAAAAGTTGCAAAAAATTGCAAAAAAGTCTTGCAATTTTTGCCGGGCTGTGCTATACTACCCACACAAGTAAAAGGCAAAGCACGCGAAAGCGTGTGACGCAAAGCCATGAATCTACAGCCGATAGGCCATGATTGTCAGGTTGCACTTATACACGACGGGCTCTCCGTCCAGGTATAGGTGCATTTTTTATTTCCCGGAAAAGGAAGGCGAGACGAATGAAGAGAATTCTTTCCGTACTGGCGGCAGTCGTTCTGCTGCTCAGCCTGTTTACGGTTGCGGCGGCAGCCGAGCCGGCCTATGGCGGCTGGTGGGGCGGCAATGGCGGTGGCCGGCCGGATGGCCGCACCGTGAAGGCCAAATTCTACCTGCTCAATGAGGGGCTGACCGTGCCCACCGGCACGGCCGCGCAGCCCGCACAGAATTACAGCTATGTGGGCGATGGCTGGATCACCACCGGCTTTGGCCAGGGTGGCTACTTCAACGACGGCGAGAACGGCGTGAGCAGCTATGTGGTCTCCGCACCGACGGTCAAGCTGGAGGACGGACAGTCGGTCATCTGGTATGTGATCAAATATGAGGAGTCGGACGGCTGGCATGTGGATGGCGTTGTTACGCCCTTCTGCAGCGTGCTGTACGATGGCAATGCCACCGGCGTGACCGGCTCCACCACCGACAGCAACCACTACTATAAGAACGATTCGGCCACCGTGCAGGAAAACGGCTTTGTGCGCGAGGGCTATCGGTTCACCGGCTGGAACACGGCGGCGGACGGCACCGGCAAGGCCTATGCCCCCGGCGATGTGCTGACGGCGGAGGACCTGGATTTTGCCAAGCGGATGAACACGGTGACCCTGTATGCCTGCTGGGAGAAGATCCCCGCTACGGACATCACCCCGGAGCCGCCGGCCAAGAATACCGTTACCGGCAGCATCGTGTGTCCGAAGAAGATGTCGGTGCGCTTTGAGGACGGCACCGTCTATTACGGCGGCGAGAGCATCCAGCTGGAGATCGGCAAGGAGTACCACTTCCAGATGTGCTCCAACGACTGGGATACCGACCGCTATACCGACGAGGGCGAGGGTATCTGCGGTACGGTCGTGTACACCGTGCGGGTGTCCGACCGCTATGACGAGCGCAGCTACGATGCCAATACCAAGACCTTTGTGCTGCCGAAGGGCGACCCGGTGCTGCGCACCGATGTGAACCGCTGCTTCATGGCATACCGGTATCACTTCAAGACCGATTATAACAAGCAGACCGGCATCAAGCAGGTGGTCAATACCCCGCTGGAGAGCCTGTCGGTCAATCTGCCGCTGGGCTCGACCATCCGCTCGGATGCCTATATCGCCTACGAGCAGGTCGGCTATGCGGATGTGTTTATCGAGAACAATGCGGATATGACGCTCTCTTATACGGATTATAAGTGGAGCTATTGATCCGGACTGTCAGCTGAATTTGCGTTAAGGCTGACGAAGGCCTTATCCCGCTGCTGCACAGAGCCTGTGCAGCAGCATTTTTATTCCATTTGGGGGTATACCGTATATGAAGAGGTTGTGGTGCTTTTTCACCGCGCTGGTTCTGCTGACGCTGGCCGGCTGCAACAATATTGATCCCGGTGTGAGGGATGACGCCGGCTCCTCCGCATACAGCAGCGGGGAGCAAAGCGCCCCCATCCCTGCCTATATCGACGCAGATGCGCTGGCGCACAGAAGCTATGAGCTGCGCTATCTGCTGGCGCAGGAAAGGTTTTCCTCGCCGGACGATATCTCCGTCAATGCGTTGGTGCAGTTTGCTTTCTGTCATATCTACTATGCGGATCTGACCGCCATGCCGCGCTCCGGCAACCGGCTGCGGCAGGCCACGCCGGAGGAGATCCGCCTGCAGCTGCTCAAGTATTTCGGCACGGTTTCCGCCGATATCACCGGGGCAGATCTGTATAATGCCGGAAAGGGCTGCTTTGAAATGTGGGAGCCGCTTTACGGCACCGAGATCTATTATGAGACCGCGGTCAGCCGCGCCGGTGCGGACACCTATCAGGTGCGCACAACCTTTTTCACGGATGCCGACAAGACGGAGGTGCAGGGCAAAACCGTTTTGACGGTGCAGGATGTGGACGGGCATGTGCAGATACGCCGGCTCGCATCATCAAAGTAAGGGGTGACTGCAGTGCAGGAAGAAAAAACACGGGAGCAGCTGCTGGAGGAGAACGCCCGGCTGCGGGCGCTGCTGGCGCAGGTGCGGGAGGCCTATGCGCTGCTGGAGGCGGTCGTGCGGGACTGTCCGGCCGATATTGACCGCACCGATGCCACGGTGGACAGCAAGGCGGATGTGAAAAAGCTTCTGGAAAAATACTCGCGCCTGTAAGGGCGGGCGCGTGATGCGATAAGAGGTAACAGATGGGAAAGATTTCGGCGGTTTTCGGGCGGCTGCGGCGCCTCCTGCCCAGGCAGGGCGGCGTCTGGCTGCTGCTGGAGCTTGCGGCGGTGATCCTGCTTTTAACGGTGGCGGCCAATTATATTCTCAATTATGTGGGCAGCTCACTGGTATCCGATGCCGGCACAGTGGCGTGGGAGTACCTGTATACCAACACGGCCACACCGCCGGCCGGCCAAACGGGCGAGTCCTGGCGTGTAGCCAATGCCTTCACCCCCATGTCCAGCGAAAAGACCGGCAGCTACCTACATCTGCGTGGCAGCATAGCCGGCACCGGCAGTGAACGCCGGCTGATCCTCCGGGCCGATCACGCCCCCATGCGCATTGCGGTGAATGGTGAAACGGTTTATGATAACCACTATGGCAAGGATGCCTATGTCGGCAATTGCTATAATGCGATTGTGCTGCCGGCCACCAACGGCGATATTGCGGTGGAGGTCTCGGTGCACCTGCCCTTTTCGGCCAAGCTGCGTACGGAGCTTTCGCCGGATACCGACACACCGGCCTTTGCGCTGAATGCGGCGCTGGTGCTGGCGGCTGTGCTGGCCGTGCTCAGCGTGGCGTGGATGGCGGTCACGGCGGCGCTCTTCCTTACGCGGAAAAAGCGGATGGGCAGCCTGACGGCTGCCGCTTTGCTGCTGCTGTATGCCGCGGCACTGGCGCTGACGGCGCTTTCGCGGGCAAGCTATCTGGTCAATTTCCCCCGGTTTTACAATCTGGCGGCCGCGGCGGAGCTGCTGCTGCTTACCCTGCTGACGGCGGCTGCTGCCGCCGCCATGCGGAATACGAATAAAGGGCGGATCTTTTGCCTGTGCCTTGGTGCGGCGGCCTCTCTGCTGCCGCTGCTGAGCGACAGCCCGACCGTTTTCCGGGCCACGCTGCTGGCGGCCACCGTGCTCAGCGCGTTGCCGGCGGCTCTTCTGGCCAGGGGCTGTTACGGCCTGCTGCGGCGGCGCATCCAGTATGCCCACGGCTTTTTCATCATGCTCACCTTCCTGGCGGGGCTGGATATCCTGTGCGGTGTGCTGCAGCTGACCCTGCGCTATCGGGAGACCTTTGCCTACTGCCGGCTGATCGGGGAGTTTGTGTTTTTGTGCTTCATTGCCTTTGTTCTGTCGGCAAGGGCCATATCCGGCAGTCGCTCACAGAGCGTTGTACACAAAACCGAGGTCTATGACCGGTGCGTGAGCCGGCTGGTGGAGACGATGCAGCGGGTGCTGGCCTGCCGCACGCAGACGGAGGCCTGCAAGACCGCAGCCGACGGCGTGCGCGATCTGTGCGGCGAGGTGCTGGGCGAGGAGTGCGCGCAGCAGCTGGCCTTTGTGGTGGCGGTAAAGGCGCCCGCCGGCTGGCAGCCGGTGTACCAGCGGCAGCTGGAGGGGCCGGTCGATTATACGCTGATCGAGAACCACTGCGCGGAGCTGCAGGAGCTGCGGAGCTTCGCCGGCACCTACTTTGATTTTATCTTTCTGCAGGATGGAGCGCCGTTCCTGCTGTACCATTTTGAGAATATCCAGAATGGTCTCTCGCGCTTTTTCACCAGCACGATGGCGGCACTGCACAGCTGCATGGAGGTGGTGCTGGTGCACTTTTCGGCGGATGGTGACCCGGCGGAAAAGGAAATGGAGAGCTTTACGAAGCTGGCGGCGGATACGGAGATGGCCAGCGGGAACAACCGTGACCATCTGGAGTGTGTCGCCTACTATACCGGGCTGCTGCTGGAAGAGATGGGATACCCCGCCGCCACCTGTGCGCTGGTTTCCCGCGCCGCCATGCTGCATGATATCGGTAAGGTAGCGATCCCCTCCGAGATCACCAACAAGAGCGGTCTGCTGTCTGCGGGGGAGCGGGAGATCATCCGCCGGCACACAGAATACGGGCACGCACTGCTGTCGGTATTTGACGGAGAATTTATGCGCTGTGCCGCAGTGATTGCCGCGCAGCACCACGAACGGTACGACGGAAAGGGCTATATCGGCCTGGCGGGTGACCAAATTGATGAGTATGCACGGGTGGTCACGGTGGCGGATGCGATCGACGCGCTGACCACCAAGCGCTCTTATAAGGAGGCATGGCCGCTGGACACGGTTGTGGCGTATATCGACAGCCACGCGGGCACCATGTACGACCCGGCCGTGGTGGCCGCCATGCACGGGTGTATTGACGCGATCAACGCGAGAATTACGGAGAAGAGCCGATGAACGAACAGCAGAACGAAAACCGCAACGAATTTACCGCTGCACCGGAGGAGATCCGCTACGATGCCGCGCGCGACGCACAGCAGAAGACCGAAAATGCGGTGCAGCAGGTGAAAAAGCCGAAGAAGGTCGGGTGGTATTTTCTTATCCCGCTGGTGCTGCTGGGGGTTATGGCGTTTATGCTGATCGGCTGGTATATCCGGCCGAAGACCCCGCTGAATGTCTGCCTGCTGGATAAGACTGTCCTGACGGTGCAGGAGGATAATGCGATTGATATCCGGTCGGTCTACCGCAAGCACCAGGGGCTGTTCTGGCTGCTGGAGCAGCAGCGCTATGTGTTTGAGGACGGCAGCTTTTACAATACCAAAACCGATTATTTCGGCCCCCAGCTGGATGAAAGCGGACAGATCACCTCGCAGCGGGAGCTGTCCACGCTCAGCTATGTGCCGGATCTAATGTATGTATCGGATGTATACGGTGCGGTGGATGATACCTATGGGTACTACAATAATGGCACGGCCAGAGGCTCCGGTATATCGGTGGACGATATGGCGGTGATCTCCTATGCCTACGAAAACGGCGCCACGGTGGTGGCGGAAATGGATCTGTTCAACGCCAATCTGGACAGCGCGATCTATTCGCAGCTGGCCAGCCTGTGCGGCGTCAGCCCCACCGGCTGGGTGGGCCGCTATATTTACGACCTGCAGGATTTCACGGATGTGCCGGACTGGGCGCCCCCGATGTATGAAAAGCAGGAGGGTGTGGAGTGGCAGTTCTCCGGTCCGGGTATTCTGCTGGTTTCGCCGGAGAGAATTCTGGTGCTGGAGCAAAAGACGGATTTTGAGTCCAAAAACCTGCTGCGGGTGCACATCAATGAAGACTATAAAAAGACCTTCCGCAGCTGCAGCCGGGTGAATTTCTATAACTGGTTTGAGATTGTGGAGCCGAACAGCGACACCGAGGTGATTGCCAGCTTTACCCTGGATGTCAATGCCACCGGCATGGAGAAGCTCAAGGGGGTGCTGAAAACCCCCACCTTTGCCGCTGCAATGTGCAAAACTGTGCAGGGCAGGGCGCCGGTGTATTACTTTGCCGGGGATTTCAACGATTATGTCAGCCACGAAAACTATAACCGTTTCCTGTTTGCGGATACCGTCTACCGCTGGCTTTCCTATGATCGGCAGGGGGATATCAGCCACTTTTACTGGAATTTCTACAATCCGCTGATGAAAAAGGTGCTGGCCGGTATCCAGCCGCATCAGAAGACGACGGACGGCGCCCAGCAGGAGGCCCGCCTGCGGGTCAGCGATACCGGCTTTCAGGTGCTGGAGGAGAGCCAGTGGCGTGATCTGACGGTGAACGCCGTCAGCGTCAATGCAGCCGAGCCGGGCGAGAAGGGTCCCTCCCGTAACTATACCTACTACCAAAGTCTGGTGGAGGAGGCGGTCAAGCTGGGGGCAAACTGCCTGCAGGCCAAGGATATCCTGCCGCCGGAATTCTATCGTGCGGTCTATGCGCATAATGCCGGGGCCGGCGCAGCGCCGCTGTATCTGCTGCAGCATGTGGCGCTGCCGGCGGATGCCACACAGACGGCGGCGGCCGATCGGCTGAAGGCGGCGCTGGATGTGCTGCATGGCAGCGGCTCTTTTACGCCCGATGGCAGTGCGGAGGCGGCCACCTACTTCAGTGATGTATCCCCCTATCTGCTGGCGCTGACGATCGGTGTTTCTCAGCCGGGCGGGGAGCTTTCCGCCCTGTCCTATACCGGCCGGTATGCGGCGGGCAGCGGGGCGGCGGGAGCAGCTGCCTTCCTGTACGATACGGTGCAGAGCTATGCGGTGGATACCTATGGATATCCTCTGCCGGTTGGTGTGCAGACGGATGCGGCACTGCTGCAGGGCAGCGGGCTGGAGGGCGATGGTGCCTATGTGCCGGCGCAGGTGGTTACCGACACGGACTGCCGCGCAAACTACGCTCTGACAGCGGTATCCCTGGAAAGCGTGCAGCAGCTTTTGCAGACCAATGCTGACCGTGTGGCCGGCGAGAGCGATGCGTATGCGTACGCCTTTGCCCAATTGCGGGCGGCTGCCGACAAGCGCCTGCTGGTGACCGGCATCGGCTTTTCCTCGGCCAATGGCTTCGGTGACCGGGCGGGGATGACCGAAAAGGCCCAGGGGCAGCAGACCGTGGCGCTGCTGCGGGCAGCCAATAATACCGGTGCGCTGGCTGCGGTGGCGGCCGACCTCAATGATGATTGGTCGGCGGTCAGCGAGGAGCTGTACCCCTTTACCGTGCCGCTGGAGAACAACCATCTGTGGCAGAATGTGGCCGACCCGGCGCAGACCACCGGCCTGCTGGCACTGGACGCGGTCGCGCCGGAGGAAAGCGGCATCAACCTGGCGGATGACGACCGCATACAGATGCTGTCGCTTTCCTCCAATGAGGGCTATTTCTACCTGTCTGCGCAGCTGCTGACCGAGATCGACTACACGACCGAGCAGCTGTTTATCGGCATTGATACCTACCAGCGCAATGACGGCGAGTATTACTATTCCAGTGAGTACACGCCCACGGCGCTTTCCGGCATGGAGTATGTGCTGCGCTTTGACGGCAGGCAGGAGGCGGGGCTGTATGTGACCGCCGCCTACGACCGCAGCCGCGGCGCCTATGTAACGCAGGAAAGCTATTCCGGTGATTACCATTTGGTTTCGCCGCTTTCCTATGGCGGCTTTTCCTCCGGCGATCACCAGTTCTATCAGACCGGCTCCACGATTTATATCCGGCTGCCGTGGTCGTGGCTGAATGTGACCGACCCCTCGCAGCGCATTGTGTTGAACAATGCCGGTGCCATTGAGGGACAGGCCAAAACGGTCAGCACCAACGGCGCGGTGGTGTCGGGGCTGATCGCCGATAAGCAGACCGGGGATCAGCTGTACCTTTTCCCCGAGACCAAGCAATCCCCTGCCTATAAGACCTTCAAGTGGGCGGTGTGGGATACGGCAAACTATACCCTGCGAGAGAAGGAAAGCTTTGTGCAGGTGAAAAACTACTTTACCTCCCGCTGAGAAGCCGGGCAAAGGAGCGGTGATTTTTGCACTACGAATTATTGGCGGTTCTGAGCATTCTTTTTTGCCTGCTGATCCTGGGGGGCGAGTACCTGTGGCTGGCCCTGCTGGCCAAGCGGCAGGAGGACGGCAAGGCGCGCTATGAGGTGGCTGCGCAGGAGATCCAGTGCATGGTGGAGGGCATCCTGTACAGCCCCACACGCAACAGCCGCAGCAGCGAGATTGCCGCACTGCGCGACCGGATGGGGCAGGATACACGCCTGTTTGAGATCATCAGCGCACAGCTGTGCTACTGGGAAGAGTACGGCGATGAGCGTACCCTCGGCAATAAGACGGCGGTGATCGACGAGGTATATGAGGCGCTGGAGCCGGTCAAGCTGTTTGCCGGCATCCTGCACTCCGGCAATAAGTACCGGATAGGCTATGCCTGCCGGCGGCTGGCCGATTATGACGCCTACGAGTACCTCAACGAGATTGACGCACTTTCAAAGAGCAAGAACCGCAGCATCGCCTACAATGCCGCCATGGCGCTTTCCCGGCTGGGCTACACCGAGGGTGTGTGCGCCTATATCCTGCGCATTGAGGATGATAAGCGGTATTCCTTCCGCGTTATCCAGGAGCTGTTTGCCAATTTCAGCTCGGATCGGGCGGCGCTGGCTGCGCAGGTGCTGGAGGGGTGCAATGAGCACATGCGGACGGTGGTCATCAAGACTATTGCCCCCTATGGCTTCGGGCAGTTCCGGCAGCTCTATCTGGACGGTGTGACCAGCAAGGACACCGATATGCGCATAGCCTGTGTGAAGGCGCTCGGCAGCCTGGCCGACCCGGCCAATGAGCACACGCTGCTGACCGCTGCCAGAGACCGCGACTGGGTGGTGCGCTGCGCGGCGGTAAAGGGGCTGCAGCGGCTGGGCACCCCTGCGGCTGTGCGGGGGGTCAAGGAGGCCACCAAGGACAAGGAATGGTGGGTGCGGCAGGCGGCCGCCTATTCGCTGATCGACATGAATGTGAACATCGCCGAGATCGAGGATGTGCTGGGCGGCTACGACAAGTACGCCTCGGATGCGATGAAATATGCGCTGTACCGGTCGGTCGACCTGAAGGAGGATTGACATGAATTTTATCACCTATGTGCGGTATTTCATCACCTTCTTCAACTATTTCTGCATGGCGTTCACCATTCTGCTGAGCCTGATCTATATTATCCAGCTCATCATCTCCTATATCGCCGTGCGCCGCAATGATAAGGCGCGGCAGTCCAATGACTACGGCCGCTATGTTTCCAGCGAAAATCTGCTGCCCATTTCCCTGCTGATCCCGGCCTATAATGAGCAGGAGAATATCGTTTCCAATATCCGGTCGCTGCTGAAGATCGACTACCCGCAGTTTGAGATCGTGGTGGTCAATGACGGCTCCACCGACAGCACCCATGAGAAGATCGTGGAGACCTTTGGTCTGTATAAGATTGAATCGGCGGTGAAGACCTCCATCCCCACCAAGGAGGTGCGGGGGGTGTACTATAATATCCGCTACCCCAACCTGCTGTATGTGGATAAGGAAAACGGCGGCAAATCCGATGCGCTGAACGCCGGCATCAATATTTCCTCCTACCCGCTGTTCGCCTGCCTGGATGCCGACTCACGCATTGAGCCGGACGCCCTGCTGAAGCTGTCGATTGAGTTTCTGAAAAACACCGATACCATCGTGGCGGGCGGGCTGGTGCGCATCGCCAATGGCTTCCGCATCAAGGACGGCGTTGTGAGCAGCTTCTCCATGCCGCCGAAGATGATCGAGCGCTTTCAGATTGTGGAGTATTACCGCTCCTTTTTGTCCGGTAGGGTGAGCTGGGGCGCGACCAACTCCATGCTGATCGTGTCCGGCGCCTTCGGCGTATTCAAGAAGCAGGCGGTGATCGAGGTCGGCGGCTACAAGACCAATACCATCGGCGAGGATATGGAGATCGTCGTCCGGCTGCACCGCTATATGCGGGAGCACCGGCGGAAATACCAGATCATCTTCTGCGAGGATGCGGTCTGCTGGACGCAGGGCCCCATGTCGGTGGCGGACATCCGCAGCCAGCGCCGGCGCTGGCAGATCGGCCTGCTGGATACCCTGCTGGCGCATAAATCCCTGTTTCTCAACCCGCGGTATGGCAGCGTTGGCCTGCTGGCCGTCCCCTATAACTGGGTGTTTGAGCTGTTGGGCGCGGTGGTGGAGGCGCTGGGCTATGTGATTATTCCGTTTTCACTGGTGATGGGTGAGCTGAATATGTTTTTCTTTGTGGTGTATTTTCTGCTGGCAGCGCTGCTGGGCATCGTTCTATCCATGGGCAGCCTGATTTTGGAGCAATATACCCGCAAATCGGTGATGAGTGCCCGGCAGTGCCTCTCGCTGTCGCTGTACGCCGTGCTGGAAAACTTCGGCTACCGGCAGATGATCACGCTCTTCCGCCTGGAGGGCATGCTGAAATACCGCAAGCTGCGGAAGACCTGGGGCAAGATCCGGCGCAAGGAGGTGGAACAATGAAAAAGGTGGCGATCTCGGTTGCGGCAACCCTGCTGGTGCTGGTCATACTGGCGCAGACCGGCCTTCTGGAGATCTTCGGCATACACGGTATCTCGTTTTATACCAAGAAGACCGACCGCGATTCTTCCGGCAGCGGCTTTGAGGCCTATACGGATACCCAGACCGGCGTCAGCTACCGCTTCCGCGCAAAGGACGACTATTTCTATCTTTACCGCAATAATGACTGGCAGCAGCTGTTCATGCGCGGCGTAAACATTGGCGCGACCGAGCCGGGGCTGTTCCCCGGCGACCTGACCATCTCCTACGAGACCTATTTCCGCTGGTTCGGCTATATCAGCGATATGCACTGCAATTGCATCCGGGTATATACCCTGATGCCGCCGCAGTTTTATCAGGCGCTGGACGATTTTAACCAGAAGGCGACGAACCCGCTGTATCTGTTCCAGGGGATATGGGTCAATGAGGAGGATATCGAGCGGCTGGCGGATACCTATGCCGAAAACGAGAAGATCCTCAACGATTTTACCGCCGACGCGATTGATCTGGTGAATGTGATCCACGGCAACGCCCGGATCGCCGAAACCGCCGGCGAGGCCTACGGCACCTATACAGTGGATGTTTCCCGGTGGCTGGTCGGCTGGATCATCGGCATTGAATGGGACCCGAATTTTGTGATCAATACGGATACTCAGCACCCGGACAAAAAGGACTACGACGGCGAATATCTCTATACGCAGACCGCTTCGCCCTTTGAGGCGTTTTTGTGCCGGGTGGGGGATGCGCTGATCAGCCATGAATCGCAGCAGTATCAGTTCCAGACGCCGCTGGCTTTCAGCAACTGGATCACCACCGATCCGCTGATCCACCCCAATGAGCCGCATGTGGACGAGGACAAAGCTACCGTGAACACCGAAAATGTGAAGTGCCGCAACTTCGGCCCCGGTATGTTTGCCTCCTATCATATCTATCCGTATTATCCGGACAGTCTAAATTATCAGGAAGATTACCTTGAGTATATTGACGACAGCGGTAAGGTAAACACCTACGCCGCATATCTGGAGGATCTGAAGCTGGCGCACACTATGCCGATCATCGTGGCAGAGTTCGGCATCCCCACCTCGCGCGGGATGGGGCATGAGAGTGTGATGGGCTACAACCAGGGCATGGTGGATGAGACCGACCAGGGCAAAATGCTGGTGGATATGCTGGGCTGCATTGAGGATGCCAAGTATGCCGGCGGCATTGTGTTCACCTGGCAGGACGAATGGTTCAAGCGTACCTGGAACAATGTGATGCTGGATATTGCCGACCGCCGCCCGTACTGGTCCAATATCCAGACCACCGAGCAGTGCTTCGGCGTGCTGGCTTTTGACCCCGGCGCGGACAGCATGGCCTGCTATGTGGACGGGGATGTATCCGAGTGGAAGAACACCGCCCCCGCCGTGACCACCGAGCAGGGCAGCCTGTATGTGAAAAGCGACGAGCGCTACCTGTATCTCATGCTGGATGCGGGGCAATATACTTTCGAGACGGATACGCTGCTGATCCCCATTAACACCATTGCGGAGCAGGGCAACACCACAGCCACACAGTATAATGCCGTATTCGATACGGCGGCGGACTTCCTGATCTATATTCACGGCCGGGAGGACGCGCACATCTATGTGGATCGGTATTACGATGCCTTCAATTACTATTTCCTGCGCTCCCGCATGCTCAGCGATATTCCGGCGGAGGAGAATGCCGACCAGAAGGACAGCGGCCTGTTTGACCAGATGCGCCTGTGCTATGGGTACAATCTGACGGTGAAGGGCACCGGTGAGGTGGTGCCGGATAAGGCCTATGAGACCGGCCGGCTGCGCTACGGCAACGGCAACCCGGATGCCAAGGAGTATCAGTCACTGGCGGATTTCTGCTTTGCGGACGGCAAGCTGGAGATCCGTATCCCGTGGCAGCTGCTGAATATTATGGATCCCTCCGGCAAGCAGCAGATCGCGGATTTCTGGAAAACACAGGTGCTCTCCCCACAGAGCTATGAGAGCTTTGATCTGGGCTTCGCCTACCGCACCGGCAGCGAAGAGACGCTGTCGGTGGCGCTGAGCGGCAGCTATGCGTATGCCGCCTGGAACACCCCCACCTGGCATGAGCGTCTCAAGCCCGCCTATTACGAGCTGCAAAAGTATTTTGCCAAGTTTACGGAGGAAAAATGAAGAAGCTTCTGTCCCTGCTGCTGGCTTTCGCCCTGCTGCTTTCTCTGGGCGGCTGCCAGGACCCGACCGTGATCCCCCAGCCGGACACCGGAGATACGGCCTATCCCACCCCCGCGGCGACGATGGCTCTGCCGCAGGGGCAGGCGAGTTTTGCCTTCTATGCCGCCGAAAACGGCTATTTCTATCGCCGGCAGGGCGGGGAGGGCAGCCTTGTCTATATCCGGGGGGTCAATATGGGGCTGACCGCGGCGCTGACAGACCTTGCCGATCCGGATGTCTCCTATGAGACCTATCTGGAGTGGTTTGCCCAGATCGCGGCAATGAATGCCAACACGGTGCGGGTGTTTACTGTGATGAACCCGGATTTCTACCGCGCCTTTGCCGAATATAACCGGCAGCACGCTGCCGCACCGCTCTATCTGATGCAGGGTATTTGGTTTTCGGAGGATCTGATGTACCAGCTGACCGATGCGTTGGAGAGCGATGAAATTTTAATCAATGCGTTCAAGCGCTCGGCAAGGGAAACGGTGGATATCATCCACGGCAATAGCGATTATACCGTCTACGGCAGCGTTTCTCCGGCGATCTACGACCGGGATGTGTCGGAATATGTCATCGGGTACATCCTGGGGCTGGAGTACCCGGCCGCCTTTGTTACCGAGACCAACGCCTCCCACCCCGACCGGGCGGCGTATGCCGGCACCTATCTGTCCACGGCGGCGGGCGCCGCCCCGTTTGAAGCCTTTTTGTGCGAGGTGGGCGATACGCTGATCGCCTTTGAGACGGAGAATTATGCCCACCAGACGCCGGTGGCCTTTCTCAATTGGCAGACACTGGATACCCTGACCCACTCCAATGAGCCGTTCGAGGAGGAGGACGGTGTATCGGTCAATACGGAGAATATCCAAAAGACCGCCGCCTACCTGCCGGGGCTTTTCGCGGCGGTGGATGTGTACCCGTATTATCCGGAATTCATGAACCACCAGAAGGCCTATGTGGACTACCGGGACGAAAACGGCCGGCAGAACCCCTACCGGGCGTATCTGCGGGATCTGAAGACCCAGTACAGCGTGCCGGTGCTGATCGCGGAATATGGGCTGTCCACCTCGCGTGGGCTTGCGCACACTGCCGTGAACGGGTATGACCAGGGCGGTCTGACCGAACAGCAGCAGGGGGAATACTGCGCCGATATGACCCGCAGCATTGCGCTGGAGGGCTATTGCGGCGGCCTGCTGTTTTCGTGGCAGGATGAATGGTTCAAGCGCACCTGGAACACCGTGATGTACTACCCGGATAACCCGACTGACCGCACGCACAACCTCGCCTCGGCCGAGCAGGGCTACGGCCTGCTCAGCTTTGATACCTCCACGGTCTATCCCGATGGCGGGTTTGCCGATTGGCAGGGGGTGGCGGCACTGCCGGGCACGGATATCCGGGTGCAGTATGATGCCGACTATCTGCACCTGCTGATCGACCTGCCGGCAGACTTCGATTTTGAAAAGGATACCTATTATGTGCCGCTGGCCACCCTGGGGGTGGGCAGTAGCGGCAGCACAGAGCACGGTCTTTCCTTCAGCCGCAGCAGCGATTTTCTGCTGGTCATCCACGGGCAGCAGGACACCCATCTGCTGTGTGACGCCTATTACGATCTTTTCGCCTACCGGTATACGGTGCAGCGGGATCTTTTTACCGGCGTTGCCGGCTTCACCGATGGCGGCCTGCCGAAAGACAGTGGCCATTACCGGGCCATTCGTACGCTGATATCCAATGAGATGTACCTGCCGGATGACCGGGAGACCATCCCGCCGCAGTATTATGAGAGCGGGCGGCTGACCTATGGCAATGCCAACCCCGCGGCAGCGGATTTCTGTTCACAGGCGGATTTTTGCTATGCGGACGGCCGGGTGGAGATCCGGCTGGCCTGGTATCTGCTGAGCGTGGCAAACGCGCGCCTCGGTGTCTGCGTGGACGAGCTGAATACACAGGAGATCGGCTATACTGCCCTGCCGGATATTTTTGTCGGCGGTGGGCAGACGGGCAGCATTGCCCTGGTTTCGGCCGGGTTCCGGCCACTGGGCAGCATCACCGTGACACAACGGCTGAAGGCCTCTTATCCGTTCCTGCAGGCGGCTTTTGCCGAGCTGCGGGACGGGCTGGCCTGATACCTGACACTGCCGAAGCAAAAGAAGCGAGAAGCACCGGCCAGGCCGGTGCTTCTCGTGGTTTTCGGGTTACTTTTTCGGGGGCTTTGCTTTGGGGAAATAGGTCATACGCAGGTTGGTGCAGCCATAGGGCACTAGCTCCAGCGGCAGCCGGTCGGTCACATACTGGTATTTGCCGTACGGTTCCTGTGTTTTTTTCGGATAAGGCGGCACCAGGTAGGGGGCCTTGTAGCCGTGGGTGTGCAGCTTGAGCATGGGGTGCTCCCACACATAGCCGTCCTCGGGGATCTCCTCCACCGTGATATCCTCCGGAGAGAGGTTCTCGTCCACGGCGATGTTCCAGCATATCTGGTTGCGGCGCAGGCCGGTCTGTTCATGCTGATCCGGCACATCCGCCTCCTCAAACAGCGGAATGACCTGGTACCAGTACCAGCCCTCCGGCAGGGGTGCCGATTCCGGGCGGGGCGTGACGGGGTACCAGCCCTCCGGCACCTGGTAGGCGAATACCAGTGCGCCGTACCGGACGGCCAACGGGTATTTTGAGGCATAGTCGCTGTCATCTACCGTGACGACCTCTACCGCAGCCTCAAAGCAGATCTCTACACGGTCCCCCGGCTTCCACGAGCGGTGCAGCACGGCGTAGTTGTCCGTGCGGGTACAGGTGACAGCTTCACCGTTCAGGGTGATCGTTTCCCCACGGCTCCAGGCCGGGATTTTCAGGTGGAGGGCGAAGGTCTTTTCGCAGTCCATGACAAAGGCCACCTTATTGCGGAAGGGGTACTGGGTTTCTTCCCGCAGGGAAATGCCGTGCCAATTCAGCGAGCAGGGACCGTAGGCTGCCACAAAAACATTCTCTGCTTCATCATGCAGCAGCATACCGCGGATAAACTCCGGCACCACGGCCACGGCATTGACCGGGCAGCAGGCGATGGGATAGCAGGGGGCGTAGATCTGCATATCATGCATGGCGGTGGAGGAATCCAGGGTGGCATAGAATTGGTTGGGGGCGTTGAGATAGGAAATTGCCCGCTCATCCTTTTTGCGGGCGCCCTGTGCCCCGTTGTAGAACATCTCCTCCATATAGTCGCCGTATTTTGTCTCGCCGGTGATGTAGCTCATATAGGAGTAGGAGGCGTTGAAGAAAGCGTAGTTGCAGTATTCGGTTTCGGTGGTTGCGGCTACGGGGCCGAGAAATTCGCTCATCGAGACCGGGCTGCCTGTCAGCTGCACCGACTTTGCCCGCACCTTTTCGATTTCATGCACCGAGGCCTGCAGGTATTCCGGCTTGCCGGTGGCGGAGTATACCAGCGCCGGCAGGCGGATCTGGACGCCCATGCTGGCCGTGTGGTTGGAATTATAATGGTATTCATCGCCGCACATGACCGGATAGGCAATGCGGAAGATATCGTGCCTGCACAGATATTGCAGATAGTCCTCCGCAAACTGCGCCAGGCGCTCGTCTCCTGTCAGCTGGTAGGTGAAGATCATCGGCTCGATGATAAACTGTCCGGCATAGCAGGTCTTTTTATTACCACTCCAGTTTTCGCAGAACCACAGCATGCAGCGGTGCACTGCCTGCAGCACATCCTCCCGGTCGGTTGCCTCATAAAAGGCAAGCAACCCGCGCATGGCACAGGCCGTTCCCCAGGCATTGAAATCCTCGTATATTTTGGCATCCGGCGCGTCATAGGTGCCAAGGTAGCCGTCCGGACGCTGCCGTTTCATCATGGCATTTACCCAGTCGGTTGCGGTGCGGATCATCTCCTCATCCTGCAAGGTGAAGGCCTCTTCGATATACCCGGTCCAGTAGTTGCCGGAGATCTCGGCACCCCAGCCGTCCTGGTCGCCGCCCGTCCAGGCCGCCACGGGCACCTTGTGCACAAAGGGGGCGCCAATCATGGCTGGCTCCAGCTCGTGCAGATGTCCGCCGATGCCGTCCTTGGCGCGCATAAGCTGATCGCGCAGAAATCCCTCGGCACGGATAGCGCCCAGCGGAAAACGCGCAAGCTTTTGATATTTTTTCATAGATCTGCTTTCCTCCCTGGCGGCGAACTGCCGCCCAATCAATCGGCTGTATTGCCTGCCCCTAATATACGCCATCCATGGTTGCTTCACAAGGAAAAATCGTCCCGAATTATTGCACTTTCTTCCTGTTTCTGATACAATAATGGCAAACAGAAAACTGAAAGGCGGGGAGCCTATATGTATATCCGCTATGACCACGAAAAACTGAATGGGATTCTGCGGGATCTGTCCATTCTGACAGGGATCAGTATCGTTTTGCTGAATGCTGCCGGCGAGCGTGAGCCAATCTGCGGTTTCTGGAGAACGGACGATTTTTGTTCAGCCTACCAAAAGCAACATGGCTGGGAGAGCTGCCGCTGCTCAGACTACGCCCTGTTGGAGCGGTGCCGCGCCAGCGGGCGGCTGGAGGGACATATCTGCCACGCAGGGCTGTATGACGCCGCTATGCCGGTGACCAAATCCGGCATTACCGTCGGGTATATCCTGTTGGGGCGGCTGCGAACCATTTCTTCGTCGGCATACCCTGCCTGCCGGTCGGGCGGGGACGCGCTGGCCGGTCTGTATGAACAGACGCCGTTTCTCAATGATGTCCAGTTGACCGCTCTGCAGGGGCTGCTCTCGAATATTTTCTTTTCCAATGCCATTGAAATTGAGCATAACGAGCTTGCCGAAGCGATCGGCGGGTATATCGATGCACATTTAGCGGATGACCTGAGCGTATCGGCGCTCTGTGAGCGCTTCTTTGTCAGCCGCAATTCCCTGTATAAGTGCTTCCATGCCCATTATGGGGTGACAGTGAATGAGTATATTACCCAAGAACGGCTTGCCCGCGCCAAAAAGCTGCTGGCCGAGACCAATAAGAGCCTTGGCGGGATTTGTGAGGCGGTGGGGGTGCAGAACGAATCGTATTTCTGCCGGCTGTTCAAAAAGCATAGCGGGCTGTCTCCAACGGCGTATCGCCGTGCCGCAAAGCAGACGGAAGGGATGGCCGACGGAAAATCGTCATCTCCCTGACACACCGCCGAAGAAAAAGCAACGAGAAGCACCGGCCGGGCCGGTGCTTCTCGGTTTTGGTTGGGTTGGTTGCTTATTTCAGCACATCCTGGATGTTTCGGGAAAGCAGCAGCCCCACCGGAATGGCGGGATCGGCGGACTGGGTCACCCGCAGCATGCCGTCGCTCTGCAGTGTCAGGCACAGCGTAACGGCCGTGCTTTTTTCCTCATAGAGGCTCCCCTGCACGAGGATCTCCGTGGAGGTGATCGTGCAATAGTATGGGTTCGGTGCACCGCCCATTGAATAATAGGTGACACCCTTGTAGACCACCGGGGTGCCCGCTGCTTCGGCTGTGGAGCTGAAATACCGCTCGCTCAGAATGCAGACCGTGTCATCCCCCGCGTCGATTTGGAACGCCCATCCCACAAGGTCGTTGCCCTGCACAGCAAAGCCGCCGAGATATTCAACGCTTCTTTCCAGTGCCGTCTGCGGGTTTAGGCGGTCAGCGGCTCCGCAGATGGTGCACTGGCCGTTTTTGTAGGTGTGGCTGCCCTTGGCGCCCTCGGTCGCTCCACAGGTTCTGCAGGTCTTTGGTGCCTGGCAGGTGGCGGGCTGCCAGCTGTGCCCCAGCGCCGCTCCCTGCGTTGCACCGCAGGTGCAGGTGGCTGCCTTTGTGCAGGTGGCGGCGGCATAGCTGTGTGTATGCGCCGGGGAGGGGCGTGTTGTGCCAGCGGTGGAAGTGTTCGCATTCGGCGCCGTGGTCGGTGTGCCTGGTGCCGGCTCGCTTTGCTCCGGCGCAGAGGCGGGTGTGTTATCCGGAATGTCACCGGTGACGACCTCCAGCGACAGGTTCAGCGTGCCGGCCGTGTCCCTTGCGCTCTGGGATGCCTGCGTCAGCAGTGTCTCGGCGTCGATGGTGGTGGGCATTTCCGCAATCTCAAGGGTGATCCTGGCGCCCTCCCGGATAAAGCCCCGGCTGTTGGCTGCCTGAATAAATTCCCGGATGACCGTTGCGCAGTCGGTTTTGCCGGTCGGCAGGTCGCCCAGCAGCTGCCGGGCATCGGCATTGACCGCCTCGATGGCCAGTACGCTGCCGTCTTTGTCCAGATACAGCTGTATCTGCGGGTTGATGGCTGCCCGCAAAACAGCGGCGTAGCCCGCCGGCTTCTGGAATGCCGTATCGCCGGCGGCAATGGATGTCACCGGGGCGTCCGAAGAATTCTGCCCGCGGCCGCAGGCCGCAAGGGAAACCAGCAGGCACAGGACGCATGCGATAAGTCCAAGGCGTTTTATCATATAGGCTCCTCCCCTTCTTCTTTGGTGTGCGGGTCTATCGGCTGTAATGTTCGCAGACATTGTCGTAGTCCCGCAGCCACTGCTGGTGATACTGGCACTCGCCGTGGCGATGATCGCTGTATGAGGTGTGGTAGCGACACTTGTCGCACGAGGGGACATTTTTGGAGCACTCCCAGCAGTAGGTAACGCCCCGTATGGTCTCTATTGCCGAGAATAAGCCCAGTCTTTTGCCGCATTTTGAACAGGTACTTGCCATAGATATCTCCTCCTCTTTTGATATGTTATAAATTATAACATATAATATGAACAAATGTCAAGACATAATAATGGTGAGGTGATTTCGGTGAAGGAAAAACTCATCATAAACAGGAAAGGATTAAAGGGGGATGACGGCTACAGAACCTTCTCTATCCGGATCAGGGAGGAGACGGTCGCCGGCCTTGACCGGCTCTCGGCGGAGACCAACCGTTCGCGCAACGAGCTGATCAACATTCTGCTGGATTTCGCTATCCGGAACTGTGAAGTGGAATAGACAAAAAACGGCAAGCCCTGAAAGGGCTTGCCGTTTTGCGAAAATAGCGGGATCGGCGGCAGTTCAGCCGTCAGGGTACGCGGCGGCGTACAGGCTTTTCTTCCTTTTCGCAGGCAACGGGACGGCGGGGCGTCGCGGTCGCGTGATGCCGCCGGCATGCCGCGCAGCAGCCGTGGCGCGCACAGGCCGTTCGTTTGCAGGGGCAGTGGGGAGCTTTATCGGACATGGTTCCTCCGTTTCCCGGCTTACAGCGCGGTGATAACCGGCTTGCCGTCAGGGCCCAGCAGCGGCGTAAGCCCGGCACCGTAACCGGATTTGATCAGCAGGTAGGTCACGCCGGTTTCCTTATCGACATAGAGTATGCGCAGCTCACCGAGGGATGAGCCCTCCGAGAGCACCTTAACAAAGCGTTCTTCTTTTTTTGCCATGGATCTGTTCCTCCTTTTGTGTGTTAAGAAAGGGTATTTCCGGCCCTGGAGTACCGCATGGCCTCCCGGTAATAGACCGACTGATTGACGCACCAGATCAGGCATACAGCCAGCGAGGGCAAAAAACCGGTATTGAAAAGCAGTGCGCAGATGGCCAGCGCGCCCGCCAGCAGTGCACAGGCCTTATTGGTTGCGGCATAGGCCTTGAAGGCACACCGGCCGATCAGCAGCTTTTCCGCCTCATCGCAGCTGTCGATCCACTTTTTCTGGAATTTTATATCGTAGAAAGACCCTTTCTTTTCGGGATTGAGCAGTTTGGTGGCGTCCACGCACTTCTGCCCGATGATGACCGTTTCGATCACAACGGCAAAGAGCGCCGCCACGGCGATGAAAAACAGCACCAGCATTTTTGTGCTCTCAAAGATGGCAAAGCCGCAGGAATACGAGGCGGCCAACAGAAAGTAGGTCAGGATTAGGATCGCGTTTGAGGCCCAGATGGCGGCGGAGAGCCGCCTGTCGATCGTTCCGTAAAGTGCCTCGTCTTCGCCGTCCCAGGAACCGATCCGCTTTTTGGCACCCCGGTAAAGCGGGATGCATACGGCCGGCATGATCAGTGCCATGGCGGCCATCAGCCATGGGGCGATGTACATGCCGAAAAAGGCTCCGGCGTCCTTCATGGCACCGGCCAGGGCGTTGAGGCCATACCATGAGGCCAGAAAGCCGCCCACAAATCCGATAAACAACAGGGCGGCCATCAGCAGCAGAAACTTTGGCAGCGCCCGGCGATTGGCGTCCCGGATCTCGTCATTTTTCATTTTTGCTCTCCTCCTGTAAATAGAAGATTTCTTCCACGGTTACGCCGCACACCCGCGCGATCGTCAGGGCAAGGGTGACAGATGGCGAGTAATCGCCCCGTTCGATCAGGCTGATCGTCTGTCGGGATACGCCGCACAGGCGTCCCATCTCCTGCTGGTTGACATTCAGCGCGGCTCTGCGTTCCTTCAGGTGGTTTCGCAGCAGCATAATCTCACACAGCACCTCCGAATGACAATTTTGCTTGTCTAAATGACAAATATAGTTGTCAATTTGTAGTATACTCTTGTCATGTGGATTTGTCAAGAGGATTTTTGCAGCCGCGGCAGCCGAAAAGGGCGCTCCCCCGATCCAATCGGGGAAGCGCCCTTTTCGGCGGTTCTGCATCACCGACAGGAATTCTTCGTCGGCAAACGCAAAGGATTTGGCGATCAAATCTTCTTTGTCCTCGAAGCATTGGTAAATGTACGCAACATTCAATCCGCTTGTCTTGCAGATAGCGCCTGTTGTTGTATTTTCCAGCCCCAAGGTTGCAACGGTTTTGATCGTCCCCTCAATTAACTCCCGCCGCAATGCTTGGGTTCTATCGTTTTGCGGAAGCATCATCGCATCTCCTTTGCATAGCAATTGCTTATTTCGTTATTTATGATCGGTGCGTTTCTTTCGCAGAGTTTTGCACTCTGTTACCGCTCCTGCAAAAAGCGCGGAACTGCGCTGTTTTCCGGGGAAAGCCGTGCGGCATAACACAGTTTCTTGACTGCTTATGAATCACATTGCAAACGCCGCCAGCTTGTCCATATTGGTGCGTTTGAGTTCCAGTGACGAATGCACATAGCGGTTTAAGGTAATCGTAGTATTTGCGTGACCGAGGATCTCCGAAAGCGATTTGATCTCAAAGCCAACTTCGACAGCTCTGGTGGCGAAGGTATGCCGGAGCGTATGCGCATGAACGCCATCAAGTCCGCACTCACGGGTGAATTTCTCTATGCGATATTGAAACCGTCGAGGCTCCATATACTTCGATGTTCCCGTCAGGATATAGGCATTCGGATCGTATACGGCGAACCTCCGGCAAAGCTCTGCGGCATTATCCGTTAAGGGAATAGTGCGAACCGATGTATCACTCTTCGGCGCTCCGATCAGGATTTTTGTTTTCTCTGCCGTATCAAAGCTGTGAAGCCTCTGCATGGTGGCGCTGACTGAGATTGTTTTTTCCCGTGTATTGATATCTGCCCATCTCAGTGCACACAGCTCACCGATGCGCATTCCCGTGAACAGCATGAGCAGCACCCCGAACTTGCAGAGGTCGGTATCATGGAGCAGATACATGGCAAACCGTTCCTGTTCACTGCGGGAGAGAACGCGCATCTCCTTGCGGCTCTCTTTCGGATATGTGATCTCAACCGTTGGGAAAATGCCCGGAAACTGATTGGCGGTGTATTTCAATATGCCGTGCAGCACCGTCAGAATATCGTGTACTGTTTTTACGGAAAGACCGTCTCCGTCCAACAGCTCCTTTGTGAAATCGTCTACCACTCCGGTCGAGATGCCGAGGGGATAACAGCCGCCCAGCTTCGGCTTGATATGCTTTTCAAGAATCGTGTTGTACTTGGCATAGGTGGATTCGTCCGAACAGCCTGCCGCTGTGCAGTTCTACTGACCAAACAGCCGAGGTCAGCTTTTCGCTCACGCCGTCATCCTCGTTATAGTAGATAGCCATATCGTTTTCATCATTAGCGGTGTATTCTTTTAATGCGTCGCTAATTTCATCTGCGCTGTCGGCAAGGTACGAATCGCCGACCGTAAACATATCTCCGTCGCCCTCGTCAATATTGCCGATGAGAGGACAGAAGAACACAGCCTTTACGGGACCGGCATCCTGCGTCATCTGACGGACAGCGGAGATCACTTCATCCATCGAGCCGTATTGGTCGTGGAGGACATTCTGTTCAAGTTCCTCTTTGATGTCCGTATCGGCCGCCAATACGACAAATGTCAGCATATTGGCGTCGGCGATGGTGTTTTTCTCGTTCAGCGTGAGGAGCAGATGCTGACCGAAGTCGCTCTCGCTGAACAGCTTTACGCCGATGTCCTCATCCTCGTTGTCGGTCAACGGGATCTGTTTTGGCGGCTGCCGGATACCGATGGAGCGCAGCTTGTCATAAATGTCATAAATACTGTGAGGCAGTTCGAGAACGAGGGTGTTCTCTTTATTACGGATAATTGCGGTGATCATATTACATTCCTCCCATCGTCATAGATTCGTCCTGATATAAGATGTCGAGCAGGCTTGTGTCGGTATCGTTGTAGATAAAGCCTCCGTCAACAAATTTGCCGTAGTATTCCTCTGCGATATGCTCTCCGAAGGCTTTGTAATCGAAGAACTTTGCCACGGCTGGATTTACATAAAAATCCTCGTTGTTTTGTGTTACATACTCTCCGATCTCCTGAAAATAGTTCGCACCCTCAACAAAGGTGAAGCAGTCAATGTTTTTCGCCAGCCGTGCAAGCTGCTCGGCGTCCTCGGCTTCGGCGTATTCGGCGACCGCCCACAGCTTTTCCATATCCATATCGGCACGGTTGACGGCGGCTGCGAGTTTGTTCAGTTCGTAAACACCTTCCTCGGCGGCGATTTCTTTGAAGCGCTCTGCCCATTTATCACTTTCAATGCAATGATCCTCCCATGAGAGTTCTACATCATCCGGTGTGGGTGCGCCGAGTCGGGCAAACGCTTTGTCGATGGCTTCTTCCTCACAGGGGAGATACAGATACTCGGTCTTTCCGTTGTATTCGGCTCTCAAAAAGCAGAGCATTTCCTCATACACATACGCCGGAAAATTCTGCCCGTCATAATCCCTTACGAACGGTGTATCCTCGTCGATGAAGAGCAATCCGTGTTCGGTAAAAACGCCCTTGCCGGATTGGATCAGTTCCCGTCCGAGTTCTGCATATTTTGGATCGTCTGCATCATCGGCGGGCAGACAGCCCTTGACCGTGAGCAGATATTCTCGACCGATTTTGCCCATATCGCTGATGTCTTGAATAAGCGGATAACGATTGAGGTTGAAACTCAGATTGATGAGGTCGGGCAGAGTGTCAAAGCCCTCTGCTTTCATCGCCTCGTAAAACTGATATTCCTCATCGCCAAAGAAGCTGTCCATCCGTTTCCCGAGAAAGTTGACTTCATCGAGGTCAACGAATCGGTCTTGGAGGCAGCCGAGTTCTTTTGGGAATATGACCTCGGACACATATAGTTCAAGCGGCGTGACATCCTCAGCCTGAATTTTTTCGAGTGCCGCATTCATTTCCTTTTCGGTGCAGGGAAAGCGGAGATCCGTCTGACTGTTGCCGTATTTGATTTTCAGTTTAATCATGGCAGTTCTCCTTTATGGCGGCGAGACCGAATCTGCGGATCGCCATAGCGTTGCAGATAGTCCGAAACAGCATAGGCGGAACGAGGTCGGCGTCCGACAGATCCGACACGGTAATGTGCTTTGTGCCGAGCGTCAAGTCCTTTGCCGCACAGTAGAGGGTGTAGGCTCTCTCGGAGCAGTTACCCGGTTTGATATTCTCAAAAAACACGCATCCGCTGTGTACATGGTGCTTGCAGCAGCTCCACAGTCTTGGGTCGGCAGTGAGCAGATACAGCGCCGAAAGCAGTGCATAGTTTTCTCGGTGTACATTCCTTGCGGCAAGCGTAAATCTTGCCCGGTGTTTTTCATTTATATATGTCATTGGCTTTTCCTCGCTTTCTATATATTCATTGAATCTCTTTCGGAAGGGCGGACAGCGTATCTGTTGCATGGTGGCTGTCAGTATCTCCGTGGGTGTGGCTGCGGTTACGGCGATGACCGTTTGCGTTTCGGCAAAACGGAAACCGACACCTCTCGGTTTGAAGTTCGGTATGGCGGTCATGAGCCGTTCGATGCGGCGGCTGTATGGTCGTTCGGAAAATATGGCCATGATCTTTTCTCCTTGTGGTGAAATAGAAAAAGCCCTCCGGTTTTTGTGTAACCGAAGGGCGATTGATAGTATTACATAATGGTTGCTTAACAACACGCTAAATTTTCTGGGGTGTTGTTTTGTATATTAA
>ERZ808246.354-NODE-354-length-39527-cov-12.880016_pt1 | contig 39527 bp, 33 predicted proteins | sample MGYA00521083_ERZ808246 | MGnify/ENA primary metagenome ERZ808246 (study PRJEB31516, sample SAMN03275577) | gut metagenome | biome: mammalia-associated habitat; material: feces | host: Papio cynocephalus | place: Kenya | collected 2012-07-07 ...
TGATGACAAGGGCGATGATCACCACCTGCCAAGGACCTACAACGCCCAAAGGAACTATAAAAAACATATTCGAAAATTATTATTGTGTTATCTATTTATCATTAATGTGAGCCTCTATCGCCCTAACCAGCTTTTCAGGACAACGGACAGGGCGACCAGTCTGCTTGTTCAGGAAGCCAAGGGAGACTTTCCCTTCCACACAAAGCACTCCGTCCTGATTATAGACTGCCTGTCTGACGTAAAGCTTCGCCAGCGGGACCTCGTCGATCATCGCTACAGCGCGGACTACATCCCCCATCTTGGCCGGGAACCTGTAACGGCACTCCACTGTGACAATCGGGATAGTCACTCCGTCCTCCTCACATCTCTCTATCGGGTACCCGCACTCGATCATCAGGTTGTTCCTCGCACACTCGAAGTATCGGATGTAATTCGAGTGATGGACGATGCCCATCTGGTCGGTTTCGTAGTATCTGACAGGGAAAGATGTCTCAGAATAAACCATAACAAAAATGTTTATAACTACAACAAATTTGTTTTACTACTTATTTTTCAATGCAGCAAGAGCTTTTTCGTAGCTTTCTATCTTTGAAAGGCTATCGGCCTCTTTCTTGCGCTCCAAAGCCACGACTTTCTCTGGAGCATGAGACACAAAGCTTTCATTTGACAGTTTCTTCCTTACAGATTCAAGGAAACCACGCTGATGTTCCAGTTCGGTCTCGATCTTTTTGATCTCCTCCTCGACATCAACGAGACCCTCAAGCGGAACAAAGAGTTCCACTGTACGGACAAGCAATGAGACACCGGCCGCATCACAGAAATCAGCAACATTCTCCACCGAAGAGATATTGGCAAGCTTGGTAATCACCGGAAGCATATTCATTGGAAAATCACCCTTTACTTTCAAGGCCAGACTCTCCTTTGGCGAGATGTTCTTCTGCTGGCGGATTCCACGGATTCCGTTCACGGCCTCCTGGGCGATTCCGAACTCCCCGATGACCTTTTCATCGACAGGGCCGGCCTTAGGAGTCGGCTGGTACATGATGGTCTCCCCATCATTTCGCTCAGCCATTGACTGCCAAAGTTCCTCAGTAATGAACGGCATCACTGGATGAATCATCTTCAGCAACTTCTCAAAGAATATGATAGTGGCGTCATACGTAGCCTTGTCGATGCTCTCGCCGAATGCCGGCTTGACAGCCTCAAGGTACCAGGCACAATACTCGTCCCAAAAAAGCTTGTAGATGCTCATCAGGGCATCTGAGATCCTGAACTTGGAATAATGGTCCTCGACTGTAAGAATCGTCTGATTCAACTTATTCTCGAACCAATTTACCGCCAATTTATTAACCTCGCTTTGCTGAAGTTTCTCATCAACCGTCCAGCCTTGTACAAGACGGAATGAGTTCCATATCTTGTTGCAGAAATTCCTTCCCTGCTCAACCTGTGACTCATCATAGAATATGTCGTTGCCTGCTGACGAGCAAAGCAACATGCCGATCCTCACGGCATCGGCCCCATACTTGGCGATGAGGTCAAGCGGATCCGGAGAGTTGCCGAGGGTCTTCGACATCTTCCTGCCAAGCTTGTCACGCACGATTCCAGTGAAATAAACGTTACTGAACGGGATGTCGTTCATGAACTCGTCCCCGGCCATGATCATCCTGGCGACCCAGAAGAAGATGATGTCCGGTCCCGTAACCAAATCATTTGTAGGATAATAGTAAGCGAGATCCTTGTTCGGCTTATGCTCAGGATGTCCTGGTTTCTGAGGATCGAACACGGAGATCGGCCAGAGCCAGCTGGAGAACCAAGTGTCGAGCACATCGTCATCCTGTCTGAGGTCAGCGGCGGTAAGAGCCGGATTGATCTTCTGAGCCGCCGCAAGAGCCTTCTCAGAAGTCTCTTCGACAACTATCTGTCCATCAGGGAGATAATATGCCGGAATCCTCTGTCCCCACCAAAGCTGACGGGAGATGCACCAGTCGTGGGCGTTCTCCATCCAGTGACGGTAGGTGTTCCGGTATTTGTCCGGGATCAGCTTTATCTTGCCGGACTCGACACTTTCAAGAGCCTTGGCGGCAAGGTCTTCCATCTTCAGGAACCACTGGGCGGAGAGTTTTGGCTCGATGACTGCGTTGGTTCTTTCCGAATATCCCACAGGAGAGGTATATTCCTCTACCTTGACAAGATTGCCGGACTCCTCCAACATCTTGACTATCTTCTTTCTGGCATCGAAGCGATCCTCACCGACCAAAATCTGAGCCTTCTCGTTCAGACGTCCGTGGTCATCGATGATGTCCATGACAGGGAGATTGTGACGAAGGCCGATCTCATAGTCGTGGGCATCGTGGGCAGGAGTGACCTTTAGACAGCCTGTTCCGAAATCCATCTCCACGTAACTGTCTTCAATCACCGGAATCTCTCTATTAATCAACGGGATAAGCACCTTCTTACCTTTCAGCCAATGATGTCTCTCATCGGCAGGATTCACACAAATCGCGGCATCGGCCATGATTGTCTCCGGACGTGTCGTCGCGATCACAAGATACTTGTCGGTCGGATTGCCATTGCCGTCGGAAACATAATATTTAAGGTGATAGAAATGGCTCTTGGTGTCCCTGTGGATGACCTCATCGTCACTGATCGCGGTCAGAGCGACCGGGTCCCAGTTGACCATGCGCACACCTCTATAAATCATTCCTTTCTTGTAGAAGTAGCAGAATGTGGCGATCACTGCGTCGGAAAGCTCAGGCTCCATCGTGAACCTTGTGCGATCCCAATCGCAGGAAGCCCCCAGCTTGCGGAGCTGCTTGAGAATGATTCCTCCATGCTCCTCCTTCCATTCCCAAGCATATTTCATGAACTCATCGCGGGTAAGGTCCTCCTTGGATATTCCCATTCCTTTGAGTTTGGCCACGACCTTGCTTTCGGTAGCAATCGAGGCGTGGTCCGTGCCGGGAACCCAACAGGCGTTCTTACCATCCATCCTTGCCTTGCGTATCAGCACATCATTCAATGTGTTGTTCAGCACGTGCCCCATGTGCAGGATACCCGTCACGTTAGGTGGCGGAATGACTATCGTGTATGGTTCTTTCTCGTTCGGTTCGGAGTGGAAGCATTTGTGTTCTGTCCACCATGCGTACCATTTGTCTTCAACTTCCGCCGGATTGTACTTTGCGGAAAGCTCTTTTTTCTCGCTCATATTCTCGCTTATAATATACAAAGTTTACAAAGATAGCACATTTTTCACTAAATTTGCCTTAAAAATACACACATACTATGGAAGAGAAGAAAGAAATCAGTCTGGAAATCCGTCCGGAAGTGGCAAAGGGCACATATTCAAACCTTGCGATAATCACACACTCGCACAGCGAGTTCATCATCGACTTCGCCACCATCCTTCCGGGATTGCCGAAGCCGGACATCAGCAACCGCATCGTGATGACTCCGGAGCATGCCAAAAGGCTTCTTAATGCGCTCATGGACAATGTGACCAAATACGAGTCTCAGTTCGGGCTGATCAACCTTGGCGGTGGGCAGCCACAACAGGGAGGAACGTTCAATCTAGGTGATCTGCCTCAATTCGGTCCTAACGGAGCCAAATCATAATGACAGATTTCAAGGACATCAAGGCATTCACGTTCGATATTGACGGGGTGATGACGGACGGTGGGATCCTGGCGGATCTCGAAGGACAGCTTTACAGGACTTTTGACGCCAAGGATGGCTTTGCCGTCAGAATGGCATGCATGAACGGCTTCCCTGTCGGTGTGATCACCGGGGGACGGTCTCAAAGCATCAGAGCCAGGTTCAGCAGCAACGGCATCAATCCGGAGGACATTTATCTTGGCTCTCGCAACAAAATCGAAGACTTCGAGGACTTCTGCAAGAGGCATGGCTTAAGGTCCGACCAAGTCATGTACTTCGGTGATGACATCCCTGACATTGAGGTAATCTTGGCAGCCGGAATCGGAGTCTGCCCGAGCGATGCGGTCGAAGAGGTCAAGGAAGCGGCGGACATCATTTCCGACAGACCGGGAGGAAAAGCCTGCGTGCGCGAGTACATGGAAAAAGCCATGAAGGCGCAGGGACGCTGGAACTTCGACGCCATCACCTACAAGAAAAAGTTTTAGGAATATGTTCACTCACGGAAAGAGGATCATCCTTGCCAGCAATTCCCCCAGAAGACGCGAGCTTCTGGCAGGACTTGACATTGATTTCACGGTCGACACGGGCACTTCGTTTGTCGAGGAGTACTCCCCTGACACTCCGCACGCAAAGGTTCCCGAATTGATGTCGGAGGGGAAATCGCTCGGCTTTCATAGGGAACTTGCCGATGACGAGATTCTGGTGACGTCGGACACGATGGTCTTGTGCGGAACCGAGATCCTGGGGAAACCTCACGACAGGGCCGACGCTGTCAGGATGCTCAGGCTTCTCTCTGGCCGTGAGCATCAGGTGATCACCGCCGTGACAATCCGTGATGCTCATCGTAAAAAGACATTCTCAGTCTCTACTGATGTCTATTTCAAGAATCTGTCAGACAACGAGGTTGACTACTACATCGACAACTTCAAACCTTTCGACAAAGCCGGTGCCTACGGCATTCAGGAATGGATAGGCTACGTCGGCATCACCAGAATTGAGGGATCTTTCTACAATGTGATGGGCTTCCCTACCCAGCGGTTTTACGAGGAACTTCAAGACTTTGCGTTGAACCGATGAGAAAGGCCCTTCTTAAACGGATTCTGTCAATTGCATCCGCGACATGGCTTGCTTTGCTTGCCTACGGATGCAATCATGATGCGTTTGTAAATCAGCTAAGTCCTTCAATCCGTGATATTTCACTTCCTGAAGACGGGGATTCAGTCAAAGTCAGGTTCAAGACCGACGATTGGCGAGTTTATTCAATACGTGTCAACGGTGGACATAGTTGGCATCCTGGCCTCAGCTCCGAAATGACAGAGGTTGATGATGGTAAAATAAAACTGTCGGATAACGGATTCACGATGTTCTACAAAAAGTCCTCGGAGCGAGAACTGGCCATGTTCTTCCAGCCTAATTTTTCTGATTCAGGCCTCAAAGTGGATGTTGTCATCGCATCTTCTTTTGAATATGACACCTTGACGGTCACGCAACCTCGCAGTTCCGGCTATGAGCTGGATAGAATCGAGTGGAACGAGCCGGTGACAAGGACTTTACCTGAATACGAAAAAGGGTGGGGGCCAATGTCTTACAAAAATGAAGGTCCAGACACATTGCGCATCAGGATGAGAGTGTTTTTCGGAGCGGCAAGACAGGTGGAATTCTCGGACGATTCAGGATTCGGACTTTATTGCGGAGACTTCAGAGTGCCGGTACCGGACGGAGCACTGAATGATGAAGCACTTTGTTTCAATAAACAAAGTACCGCCATTTACAGTTACGGAACAAATGAGTACCCTATTGACGATGGCAGAGAAGTAACCATGAAATTTCCTCCAACCGGAGAATTGTCTTGGCACTATAGTATGCTTTGGTACATTGACACCTACTCGACAGGCTACAACATGTTCCTTAGAAACAAGGCCACAGGCAAGATTGTGGAGATCAAAGGAAAGTTTTCGAGCAAGTCTCCTAACGGAGAGCACGCCCTATTTGTTGACAAGCGATGAGTTCAAGGATATTCATAAAAACCATTCTGACGATTCTGGTTTTATCCGCTTCTCTGATGGCGGAAGGCCATCAGGTGGACAGTTCCAAGGTGACGCATAGAGTCGGTGTCAATGTCCGCCCGTCCTATATTCTGCCGACCCACAGTTTTTTCAGAGGGGACAACGAGCTTGGCAAGCGGTTGGACAAGAGCGGTTCGGCCCATCTGCAATATTCATTCTCATTCCCTTCCGACAGCCGTTACGGAAAATTATATCCTACCGCATATCAAGGGATTGGAGTCGCTTTCAACACGTTCTTTGACCATAAGGAAATCGGTGATCCCGCAGCTGTCTATGTGTTTCAGGGGGCAAGGCTCGCACAGATTTCGCCAACGCTATCGTTAGACTATGAATGGAATTTCGGAGTCTCTTTCGGATGGCATCCCTATGACCCCTACGCGGACCTGCACAGCTATGCCAATGAATACAATGTGGTGGTCGGCTCAAGGGTGAACGCCTACATCAATTTCGGAATTCTGCTTTCATGGAAGCCTGTTGACAATTGGACGCTTTCCGCCGGAATCGACCTTACACATTTTTCCAACGGCAACACATCCTATCCGAACGCTGGAGTCAATACCGTCGGGGGGCGGATAGGGGTTAGCAGAAGTTTCGGCCCTGAGAATAAGAAATTTCGGACGTCGGCCTCTGCCGTCAATGAATATGCCTCGCTGAATAGTTCAAGGTTCGCAGACAGGATGACCTACGACATTCTCCTGTACGGGGCAGGAAGAGCCAAAGGGTTGATGTGGAATGACTCCCCATACATCGCCGAAGGCAAATTCGGAATTCTCGGACTGAACATCAGCCCGCTATACAGGGTGAACAAATTTTTCAGGGCCGGACTCTCACTCGATGTCCAGTACGATGAAAGCGCTAATGTCGGTGAGCATGTGGCCGGGATAGGTGATGACGGAAACATCCGCTTCTATCGCCCGCCCCTTAACGAGCAATTAGGAGTCGGCCTCTCTATTAGGGCAGAATTTGTCATGCCGATATTCTCCGTGAACATCGGTTTCGGCCGTAACGTCATCTACAAAGGAGACGAGCTCAAGGGATTCTACCAGACCCTCGCGCTGAAGACCGATCTCTATAGAAATCTGTTCCTCCACATCGGCTACAAGCTTCACGACTTCCACGATCCAAACAATCTGATGCTCGGACTTGGATGGCGCTTCGGAGGTTACTGATGACAGCAGTATTATTATAAAGACAGCGGCCCATTTACATGAAGTAATGGGCCGCTGTTCATCAATCTTGACTGAATTTACGCCTTAGTGAAGTTAAGGGCAATCTCGAACTCGGAAGTCGCTTTCCAGACAAGCTCAAGGTCTGATGGTTTCTCAAGGCCGAGCATATACATCACAAGCTGTACTGTCTTCAAAGTCTCCTGATCTTCAGAGTCTTCTGACTTGGAGAGTTCATCAAGCATCACATCAAGAGTCTTAAGAGCAGGAAGCAGCGCTTCAATGATAGGGGCGCAAAGAGCCTTGTCCACGTAGATCTTCAGACCGCCATCCTTCTCTGAATATTTAAGCTCGATGCCCCTTGCCAGCATCTTCTGCAGCTCAGCGCTGAGAGCGTCGACATCGACGCCATATTCCTTAAGTTTTGGCAGAAGATCCATTATCGTGGACAAGTCTATGCCGGATTCTTCAATCTTGTCAGTTCTGGTGCTCTCTGAACCTGCCGCATTCATGATGGCTGAAACGTTAGGGACAATGAAAAGAGAACTGCCATAAGCGTACCAGAAAGCAAGGTTGGCCTTAGGTGAATCAAGCCAATCCGTGTGATGGGCGGTGTAGGTGACATTGCCATTATCGTCTGGACTCACAGAACCGATCAACTCAAAGATCTTTGAAAGTGCGTCATCACCCAAATCAAAATCGCTATAATACTGAGCCATGATATTGCCCGTCTCATCAAAGGTAACTTGATTGAGTACTTCGGTCAACAGTGGGCAGACTACAGCATTAGCAAGACCTACGATAGTGCCTATGTTTCCTCCGGCCTCCGCTGACACTTTCCATGTGATCTGCGCAGGGCCGTTGACTGGTCCGCTTTCTCCGTACTGGCATTGACGTACAAGGTTCCAACTGCCAATCAATGGAGCGGCATCACCTTGAACCTGGGTGGCGACAGTGACTTTAACCTCACCTTCAAGAGTGATGGAACCTTCAACGTTGACAGCATAACAAGGATTGGCATCCGTGCTGCGCAGCGTGGCGGCAATTGAAGGTGGAGTTGACACGATGGTCGTTCCCTTGAACGCGAAAGAATCGTCGGAATTCTTAAGAAGATCCACATTCACCTTCACATCAGAATAACCAGGCACGATTTCAGTCAATGTCAGAGTTCCGGAATCCTCTCCGTCAGCAATCAACTGGACATTGCCATAGTCGCATGGGACTTCATTTACAGAGATTGTGGCTTTACCACTTTCAACAGAGATCTGCTCAAGTGGTAGTTGTTTCCAAGTGTCGTCAGCCTTGTCCTTCTGGCAGGCTGTCATGGCGATAATCGAGGCCATCAGGGCCACCACGCCAAAGAATTTAGTTTTCATAATCATTAGTTAAAAAATATATCCAAGCCACAAAATAACATCTTTTAGCTCAAATAATCAAAAATAGTCGTTCTAAAAACGATACTAAGAACGATTCAACGCACTTGCATCCTGTCAGGAGCGGCTTCACTTGTCATCTTCCTTAGGTAGGACAATCGTCCTGAACCGCTTCTGACGGCGTTCCCAACGCTCGCGGGCGAACTGCTGCATGTCTGTGGCCTGATCGTTCTCGTCGATGATCTCAAGGCCGAGAATGGTCTCAATGATGTCCTCAAGTGTGATGATGCCCTGGAAGCAACCATATTCATCAATGATGAGACCGATCTGCTCGTGCTTCTTGAGAAGTTCCTCCCAGATGTGGCCGCATGAGTCTTCCTCCTTGAAAAAAGAGATCGGGCGCTTCAGTTCCACCAAGCGCTTGTCGAACTCATCGTCCGCCAGTCCCTCAAGAGCGTCGCTCAGAAGGATGTAGCCAGTGATATATTCCGGAGAATCCCCATAGACTGGGATTCTGGAGAAATGCAGGTAAGTGTCGTTCTTGTAGAAATTCTTCAGGGACATGTTCTCCTGCGCCGTCATCGCGACAATCCTCGGGGTCATCACGTCGCAGGCCTTGACATTGTCCAGCTTCATGATGTTCTGGATGACCTTGTTCTCGTCAGAGTCGATCACGCCTTCCTCAGCCCCGATGTTCGCCATCGCCGTCACCTCTTCCCTGCTGACGGTCGCCTCGTCATCATCCTTGGTCATCATATTGGTTATCAAGCGGACCATAATCACCAGTGGCCACATCAGAACAGACAGGAACGAGATGGCCGATGTCACAAACCCCATAAGGTTCTTCCAATATGAGGTTCCAATGGTCTTAGGAACGATCTCGGAGAAGACCAGTACCAAAAGAGTCGTCAGAGCCGAAATGATTCCGAACCATGTGCTTCCGAACAAAATGGTCGCCTGACGGCCCACAGCCGCCGCTCCAAGCGTGTTTGCGATCGTGTTCAAAGAAAGGATAGCCGCCAGAGGCCTGTCCGGGTCAGATTTGTACTTCAGGAACTTCTCCGCCGGCCTGTATCCCTGCTCCTTCCTCATCGTGATGTAAGAGAGCGGAGTGGACATCAGCACCGACTCCAGAAGCGAACAAAGGAACGACACCCCCAGCGTTCCCAGCATATAAACTATCAGCAGAACCATATAGGATTTCAGTTAATTCATACAAAGATAGCATAAATTTTCTCTTTCCTATCAAAATACTGACGCTCTCATCTCAAAAATCCAGTGTGACTGCAAGTAAGATTCATTTCAGTCCTGAGTTCACATTACACCTCATTACCGTAAAATCACATTCATTTTACAAAATCCCTTCATCCTCATCACAACCAGAACTGCCTTCAAAGGCCACAAGGCTGAAAAACAATCGCCACGCCTTCGTACTTTTTCATCCGACTCACACTCGCATACTACTCAGTTGCATAATGGACTGAAAGGATTTCGTAAGAACAGCCTAAAAGTATATACCTCACTTATTTATTCACGTGCGAGATGAGGTAGTACACCAAGATCGCAGCTGCAATCAGATCCACCATATTCCAAAGAAATCTACCCAATGGCAGTTTGATGAACGGTTGGAACAGAACGGTCAATGCTATGAACAGAACCATTCTGTCATTGTTTCCTTCGCTGCATGCCTTGAATGCAAGGTAGCAGAAAGACACTGATGCCAGAAATCTGACAAACGTATAGAAACCGTACGGCATGTCAAAGAGGCATAGGAGCAAAACTGCAGCCAAGATGCCATAGAGGAAAGATGAACTGCCAATTCTATTTTTCTTTTTCACCATGTTGCTCCGATATTTTTAAATTCCAATCATTTAGAATATGTTGAGCCTCCACGGACTCTTGAATTCTTTTGTCCAAGTTCGTGAACAAATCCACACCGATTATTCTCTCAAGGTCATTCACTTTTAATGAGTAGTCGCCAAGACACCGAGAAGACGGCTTGTTAGGCATTACGAATGCAATGGAATGGTATCCATTGGCGTCTTTGTACAACAACGCCTTGAAGAAATAGTCCGGAATCGTAATGCCAGCAGCACCCAAAGTACCAAACTGTCCTTCTGACACAATTGGTCCACACACAATGTACATTGTCTTCCCTGACTTTGCAGCCATATTGTGAACCAATTCTTCCAGTGTCTGCCAATCGCCTGAATTAATGCTATGATTCTGAGGACAAACATTCGTGAAATAGAAACTCTCGATCATAGTCGTGCAGGAAATCTTCATATCCGCACAAGGAGCCAAGTGCCCCTTGTCCCAGTTTTGCTTATTTGAGTAGTCACTTCTTGATGGCTGTGGTCCTCTAAAATCAGGATCCTCACGAAATGGTGAGTTTTTTGGACGCGGTGTTGTGCCATTCGCTTCCTCAGGTGTCAATTCATAAGCCACCCAATTGGGGATTTTTCTCTTGGAGTTATAAGAAACTGTATATCCGGTATGGACTATGACATCCTCCGATGAGGAGATTGATGGCAACTCTAACTTTTGTCCATAAATCACATCTGTCCGTGCAGAGGCGACTTTTCCGTGTGGAGTGGAAGGAATACACGCCGTTATGATCGGGCATAGAAACAATATGAAGAATCTACTGTTCATCAATTATACCAGGTTTGGGCATGATCTGAATCAAGAATCGCTGATTGTCCGCATTGTTTTCCGCTCTTGGTTTTCCGTCCATACATCCGGCTCCTGCAATTACCACCTCACACGGATAGTTCTCAAACCGAAGAGTGGTTTCTTTCTGGTCAGGAAACCAAAATTTAAAAAGTGAAAGAGCTCTTTCGTAACTCAACTGGTTGTTGTACGAATAAGCGTCCTTTGATGCCTGCCCCTCTATCACGAGAAGATAAGACGCACTTTTGTCTTTTTCATACAATTTCCCCATAAATTTTGAAATTGAGACCTTAACAGCGTTTAGTTCGTCTTTTGTACTCTGATCCAAGTCATTAATGTCTGCACTACCAGTATGGAATTTGACAATCGTCTTTAAAATGTGCTTCTTATATTCATCATTATAGTCAAAATACGTTGAATCTATGCTCTGAACAGCCTGCCTTATCTCATTGATTTTTGCGAGTTCCTCTTTCGTCGCATCTCTTTCTTTGCCCATTGCATCCCGTTCTTTACCTATATTTACGACTTCTCTGTGAAGCAAGGCAATTGCCAAAACAAAGAGGGTAAGCATGACAAAGAACATACTTGTCATCAGGTCAGAATAACTAGTCCAAAAAAAAGACTCTCTTTTCTTTTTCGACATATCAGATCACCCCGAATTTAACCAAGATAGGAAACACTATTGAAAAGATGCTCGCTATGAGCAAGAGTGAACATGTCACGTACAGAAGCCAAGCCGGCATTGGCATCTTTACCGTAACCTTCATGTCACGTTCCGTTGGGGACAGATGGTTCATTTGGGCTATGCTGTCTCCATAGCCTTTTAATGAGGCTCCTGTCGCCTTGATTGTTGACTGTAAGCCCTCGAAACGACCATCCAATGAATTCAGAGCGGTGAGGATATTATCAAGTTTATCCAATTTCTTTAGTTCATGCTCTATCGCTTCGAGTCTCTTGAACTGAGAGAGAAGATTTGAAGACTCGGCCAGTTTTTCTGTAAGAATCCGCTGCTGTTCAGCCACGGCATCCTGGAAATCAATATAAATTTTGGCCAGATGTTCCTTGAGATTGCCAACATATTCAGTTGAAGAAACTTGAAGTCCCTTAATCGCATCCTTCAGGGCTAAGTCTATCTGACCCACGGACTCACTCAACAATGTTTTTCTGACATTAATCTGCTCAATTTCGTTCTTGAAGAAAATCCCCATCTCTTCGACAGCCTTTGTTCTTGAATCCGCAGTTTCAAGTTTATCGTTAAGCTCAATAATCTTCGATATGTATGTTGAAGAATCCCTTAAGAACACATTAAGATCATTGATGCGCTGAGTTGCGGTTCCAAGCGAAGCAAAAGCCAACTGAGCTTTATCAATGTCCAGTTTGTTGAGTTCCTTTGCATATTCCGTCTGCTCCTGATATGCTTTCTGAATCTGCTCAAAAGCGCATTTCAGTTCTCTTGAGTTTTGTGAAAAGATGCTGTTAAAGTTATTGAGGTTTCTATAGAAGACACCAAGTGTACTTACTACGTCACTGCTCATTTGAGGGAGAAGGTTGCATTGAATCCAAGAAAGAAATTTATTTCGACCTTCCTCGTTGTCGGCTACCGCTGATTTTGTCCGTTTAGTTCCGAGTATTGTCATGATGACACCGACAAAGCTCGCCACCATTGCCATGGCGACACCACCAAGCAGATGCTGAATTCCTTGTGAAGCTGCTTTCGTGGCATCTATGGCAGCGTCAGACTCCGATGCTGTCGATGATGCGGATGAAAGCAATGAATCCAGTCCTCCTCCCAAGCAGAGGAAGATTATACCCACGATGATACCAAGCATTGTACCGCACAAGCCAAGGTAAAGGGGTATAGGGTTGTAAGAGTCAACCTCCTCTTGAACCTTGTCGCATGAACGATCCGTCAAATCCTTTATAATATGGTAATCTGTAGCCCCTTTGTTCTCTTTAAGATATGAATTTACAGGCTTTACTATCTCCTCATCAAGCACATCGTTCTCATATCCCTTAACAATTATTTGAACTACTCCCTCTTCATCTCTATCCGTCTCAAAATGCTCTTTTGAATCTTTCGGGAAAATGGAGGAGAGCATCTTTCTCTTCCTTCCATTAATGATAAAGTATTGAACTTGAAAGAAGATGATGACCACGACAATCAAAATCTCCACGGCGAATCCTGCAAACTGCAACATAATAGTTAATTAATTAAGATAGTTCTACTACTATTCGTTTTTTAATAACCCACTGACCATTTTTTTCTTTTGCGACCGTACCAGAGCTGACTTCCTTTACTTTGGAACCACTCCCAGAGACTTCACAGGCGTCCTTAAGATATTCCTGAGTTTGAGCCACTTTGTCATACGCCTGGGTATCTATGCTTACTATCCCTTGATCGGCATTCACATCATCAACATAAATTATGTAGATTGCTTTATCATTCGGACAATCCGAAACAGTCCTGAACGCACCTTTTGAACAAGTACTTGCATATAATTTCATTGGTTTGGATAAGGTCTCATTAGATTTTCCTCTCCGGATTTCAGCCACAGCCTGAGGGGATGAGATCTCAGACACTCTAGTCTCTGCCAATGAAGATTCCAACCCGGCAACAACATCCCGAATTGATCTCTGTTGTTTTTTGACATCCGCAAGCAGTGACTCTATCGCATCTTTTAACCTTCCATACCTAACAGAATGTTCAATACAACTCTTTATCGTCTCAATATCACAAGACTTTAGCTTGACAAACAAGAGAATTATCAGAATAGTATTGAGAAGACACCACCCATAAGCAATCCAATCCCATATTGGAATATTTAAAACTGAAGCTCCCATGCTTTCTACATATTACTGATTTCCCTTGCAAGGTTGTTCAACATAGATACGACCGGGTAGAAGAACATGGTCTCCTCTACAGGGGCGGTCGGTTCTACGCCCCAATCGCTGAGTTCATCCAATTTCGCTTTCAGTCCCTGCTTTGTGAATTCTTCAAGATTCTTCTTACAGAGTGACGGAATCTTAGAGAAAAGACTCGCATCCGCGCCCAATGAATCCACTAATATCTTATTGATTCCCTCAACAGAAAAGAGGTCATCTATGAACTTCCCGACAGATTGGCTGACTTTCTTGATTGTATTCTCATTATTTACCTGATTGTATGTAATACCAGCCACAGAAGTGGTACCATCTGTACCAAGGAGCGAATATCTCATTTTTTCAACATCCTCATACGAGAGTGAACCGTCATAATAAATTCCCCCCTTGCTTGTCGCAAGTTTCGGTTCATCCTCATTGATGATGCGAATATCCTCGCTCTGACCATAGACCTTACGGAATAGGCACGTGACAAAATCAGAAAGCGTCTTGTCTGAAGTCGAAAGGACGCTCAACGTCTTAGATCCATTACCACTAAATGCAATCACTTGCGGCACATTGAGATTCTTAGACTTCATCATCTTGGCAAGGTAATATATGAGAGAACCATAGAAAATGATAAATACATATTTCATCTTTGAATCTTCCGCCAGCATCTTCAAATAGTCAAGAGGGATTCTGTTTTCAGCGACTGATGCGTTGGTCGCAAGAGAGAAGAAGAACGCTGAGATATCGCTGGAACTGTCAGATTTCATAATTTCCGTAAAAGCATTCTGAACATCCATAAGATGTGAGCTGTTGGCGTTAAGTGCCTCCTCTATCTTACCTGAAAATTTCTTGACGAACCCATTGCTGTCAGGACTCCAGTTGTACCCGTCACCGAAAATAGAGTTGGAGGCGAAACGGAATGATGTCATCAGGGTAGGAATGTTATTCTGAACCACAAAAACGTCTGTCGTACCACCGCCGATGTCAATTGTGACCGCATCTGAAGTAATTCCCTTTTTATTCTTATAGTAGAAATATGGAGCCGCAGACTCGGACAGGCACAGAAGGTTCGTCTCAAAGTCTGATCCAATGTATTTCCTAAACAGAGACTTCCAAGTCTGTTCAAATGAATTTTTTCTGGCTACAGACATACTTGCTGGATAGAACCAAACAATTTTGGTGTCAGAAAGTCGTCCTCCATTGAGAAGCACTTTGTTTCTAATCATGATGAAGAGTGTCTCCAAATACAACTTCACTCTGATATTCGAATCCCCTGCCGATGCCCATTTGAGGTCTGTCTTGACCTTGTTGTACAATGGCATACGAGCCTTTTCATAGCGGAATGGGATGTTTACATCCGCAAGAGCTTCCGTGTGCTTCTGGTAGTTAACTTCTTCCCACTCAGCAAATGCTGTCCTTATCGGGAACTTGAATTCAGAGTTTCCACCTATTGACGAAGGTATGAATGAATCCTCAAATGCCACATTTATATCAAAGTCTTCCTGCTCAGTAATATAGTCTGTGCTAAAGCGACAGAGCTGTATCTCAGAACTCAAGATGTCAAACGCGCGTGGTGAAGACTTGTCGATTGAATACTCTACGTGCGTGTTGGTTGTACCGAAATCAATGGCAAAAGTGAACTGATTGCCCCCATTAGTGGAACGGAAAAGAGGCACGATGACATTTGTCACCCCATCAACTGTCACATAGATTACATCAAAGTTTCTTTCGAGAACATATGATTCAACACTGCATGCTGACGAATTCGCTTTTCTTCTGGTAACGTGGTGAATTATATCACATTCCTCTCCATCATTTGCAAACTCAAGAGACGTTCTTCCAGACTTGCTGAACATGGCTATCCTATAACTAGGAATGACACCATCTCCGAATCTTACAAGAGGAAGTACCCCCATCCCGAATTGCTTTTCCACGATGCATGCCGAATCATCATTCAGATCAACAGGTTTGCCTGGTACATATAAACGCTCGTATTCGATGTATCGTCCATTCCGGATGGGAATTCTGAGGACAACCCTCACACTTCCGCCATTTGCCGGTTGGAGCTCAAACATATTCTTTCCATCCTTCATAGTGCTTGTAAGATCGTTTACGCTAAAGTACTCGAAGAATGTCTTAGTGAGAGGTAGCAGATATGAATAGTTATGGACTCTAGTGTCAATGTTGCCGTTGTAGAAATCCTTGCCGTTGAATTCATAAGGCAGATAAATGAGGTTTCTGGAAAGAAAATCATCTATTGTCAGATAAGGATATTTGAGTCCCACGTATGGCAAATGCCTTGAATCAAGGTCAGACGGGTCGTTGTATGGAGCCTGATATGAACTGTCCCATTTGCCCTGTACGTATGAGAGATCCGCATAAGTGTTTCCTGCTTTTACAGGAAGTACGAGAGGATAAACCCCATGATTTTTGGAGCTGCACATAATCTCAAAGTCACTCTTGATTACTCCAGTCTCATTCCTTTTTCTCAAATGATAGCCGAGAATGTCAACTTGATTTGAGTTTCCATCATCGAGAATATCATAAATATTTATAGACTGTTCAGTTAGGGTGTCTATTTCTGTCTTATGTTCATTGCTGAGACGAGCATAGGACTCATCGAGATATTCGTTTACAGCCTCAAACAATTCCGCGAATCTTATCTTTCCTATGCTGAGCCGGAATGCATACAAGAATTTTTGGAACTCAATATCCCTTACGAACAATGGAGAGTAATGAGAGTCAAACGGACAGTCATTTGTTCTGAAGCGTAGGTGATTTGACACATAGGTCAAATCATTAGCCGAACTGAAGAACAAAGTCGCAGGAGAGGTCGCCCCAATGATGTTTACTTGCGGATCCTTCCTATCCGGACCTCTGTAGTTCAACAGGTAGATGCGATCCATCTTGTCAAAATTATAGGCCTTGGCATCCTGATTGAGATACATGTCAAGTGTAGCACCTACAAGTTTATGCTGGGTGTTCCCTTTTGACAGATTGTCAAGTTCCTTATTCCTGTCCCAAACTAATATTTCAATCTTGTCATTCGCCCTGTTGCGTGGGTCTTTGAAATTATCCACATTAAAGAATATCTCTCCGATGTCCAAGCAATCCGACACTATTTTATGGTAAATTGTATCTCCTTCCAAACCATAGTCACAAACATTTTTGAAAGCAGTCACCGCCAAGTCAATCCTTGAAAACGGTGATGGTATAGAAGTAATCTCTTTAGTTGCCTTTGCACCAAACGGATCCACAATCTGTTTGATGACATTGTCTCCATAAGAATGGCTCTCCTGCCAATCAATGATGTTACCAGAGCCTTCTTTATGTATCCTAAACACCTTTGCCATAATCTAGAAATTGAATTTTTTAAGTGTCAATTTATCTGTTGCCCTATAAAAGAGTTCAATGAATTTCTGTTCCTTTGACGCAGACTTGTTCCATCCTTTCCAATTGCCATTCATTGTCGAATCCAACAGCGAATAGTTTCTAGAAAGAACAGGCAGTTTCCTGGCTTTCTGCCCGTTAACCAAATCAAACAGCGGATTGTCCTTCTCTTGAGCAAACGGTTTGAAAGAACGCTTGTTATTGTCGAGTTCGTCAAGCCATGTCGCAAAAGCGTCTTCAAAACGCATCAGGTCCTTGAAGAAATCAGATGTGAAGAAATTGTCATCAAGACCGCAGTCAACAGCCCATGGCTGATGTTTGTATTCATCATCAAGTTCATTTTTGATGTACTTGTTCATCAAGAAGAACATTGTAAGTCCCTTCTGAATGAGTCCTTTGGTCTCCGGACCAAGATCCTTAAAAATCACCTGCTTGATGTCTTCGTCACAGGTATCGATACCAAACTCGTAAGTTTTTGTCTTCCCCGTAAGTGACTCATCTGGAGTCGAAGCGAAGTTGAGAATAGAAAGTGCTGCATACAATTCAATCATATGCGCATTGTTCTTTTGCTCGGAACCACCATCATGGTTCTTGTACGATGCCGGCATATTGTCGCCAATGAAGTACAAAGCATTGATTGAATTGTTACCTGTAATGTTTCTCTCATAGTAGGCAAGGGCTGATTTTGTCTTTGAATAGAATGTCGAAGAATCAACTCCACTATTGTCATCCTGCTCAACATTAAAATAAGGAAGAACTGTAACGGCTCCAATCTTAGATTCTTTGATAAGTTTCCAATGTTGAGAATTTTCATCATTTCTTAATGTCTTTAAAAGGAGAGGGAAACCACTTGCCCCTGTTCCACCAAAAATCGAACTGATAATGAAAACTCTGTCACCTTCTTCAAAATTGTTGGAGAAAGCCTTGTAGGCATCAGACGCAGCGAATTGATTAAGAACAATGCTACCTATATTAGGATTTCCCTTGAAGCCAACAACCATGTCGGAATCCAGATTCGCCTGGGAAAACAGCATTGACATGAGAGCTTTGGACTCAGTGTCCATCTGGTTAAGTTTTATGAAATCCTTGAATGTGACATTTTCAGTATTTTCGAGAGTGAGTTTGAAACTGTCCATGTCCTGAAGGTGGGATATTTCAGTCTTAAAAAACTGATTCTTGTTCGCCGAGTTGAAATCGAGAGCCTTTCTTACAGCCATGTATCTGTTCAAGACATCCACGGTGCGTGTCATGTCCGCAGCAGATATGTCCGGATCGATTATAATAGGGACAATTGTCTCAAAGTCACATCTCACACCACTTGCAAGCAACATTGTAAGGGCACGAAGTGTTCTGGAACCTGTGCCTCCAATTCCGAAAACATAAAGTTTAGCCATTATTACTTCTTGTTAATGAGTGATTTGAATGGGGTGTTCTTGCAGTTCTTGCTTCCGAAGCGGAAAGCAATGGACAAAAGGAAAAAGAATATACCAGACAACAGGCCGTTATACAGTCCAAACATCGTGGCATTGTTTGACGCAATGTTTAATGTCGGGTCAATTGGATGCATGCTGGTTCCATTTATATCTGCCATCACTACACCTCTTGAATAAAGGAATACAAACAATATCGGAATCGCCAACGCAAGGAACCATTGCCAAAGTCTGTTCACTCTTGGATGATTCAGTATGAAATAATAAAACACAAATACACATAGCGCAGTACCAAAGGCAACAAGCCAAAGTAAAGGCAGCTGGTTTTTGTCCTGAACGAAATCCTGAATGTTGCTGTCCCATCCGCTAAGATGGTAAAACAGGTCCTGACCATATAGGTTCAGACGATAGAAGATTGAATAGAATTCCATATATCATTATCTAATTTCAAAATCAAACTGAGCGATTATATTGTCTTTATTTCCACTATTATAACCATTGTATATCCCGTTGAAAATTGTTTCAAGGCCATAAGTCTTGCCGTCATTATCACCATTGAATGAACGGTCATCATCGTCAGTACACTCAATAGCCCAATCAGGAATCTGAGGAATGAATGCCAATGAAAAAACCCCTCTTGCAAATGGCTGCTCAGACTCAACTAAAAAAATATTTGAGTATGGAGAATTTGCATTTATGTCCGCTTCTATTCTGCCGTAAAACTTTTGTTTTGATAATCCATTCACCAAATGGACATAGTTTCTTGTGTCATTCACATAGTCATTACCCATGAGAAGACCAGCAAGCGACATATTCACACCAAAAGAAAAACGAAAGTTATCACTTGGATTTGGTTTGCGGACAGAGCGTACCGTTGTCTTATCGACACGTTTATAGCTTCCAACAGCAGAGGTGTTTGGAAGTAATATACCATATTGGAAATTGTTTTGTATGGCTGAAAGTTCCGTATTAAATATCATCCATTGATTTCGGATAGATGTCACTTTGAAGTCCCTGTCAGGGACATAATGAAGTTTAAGTTCCGCTATATTGCGTGTTTTGCCAAACACCCAAATGTAGAAAGGTCGTTGTTGATCAATTTTATGCTTTGTATTCTCATAATCAAAATAATTTCCTCTGAAATTGGAATCAAACTGATACACAAGGCAAGCCAAATCACCGTACTGGTTTATATAATTCACAATTGCGTCGCGCACATCTGTCATTTGACCCATAAGGTAGGCTTTCGTGTCCACATTACGTCCTGGCGAGATGATACAGTCTGAAATGAGAATTGTTATTGTGTTTGGACTAGTCATTGACAGAATCTGCTTGAATATACCGCCAATATCAGTGGTTGCCACTTTTCCATTCGAGGCAAAACTTGATGGAGTGAGCTTTGTAATGTATCTGTTGAGATCGTTCGTCTGTGGAGTGACTTTGTTGGTGATATAGTTATACGTCACGTCAGAAGCAAAATTAGCATTGTTAATACCGGAAAGATATTCCTTGACGACTTGTTGGAATACAGACGTTCCTCCATTGACATACCCATTCATGCTTCCTGATGTCTCCATGAAAACTTGAACACTTGGTATGGTTTTCTCCCTTCGTACAGTGTCAACACCAGAAGTTGCTGTCATGCCGCCTAAGATCTCTTCTGACTGATTGGAAGATTGTCTCTGGCCATTCTCAGAAAGCACAGGATCACTGTTCCGTTTTGGCTCACCATTGACACATGAGACAAATGCAATCCCAGCCACGATAAAAATGGAAATCAGTAATGGTTTCATTAATTATATGTCCCTAACAATCATCTCTTTCATGAATGAATCGACAGTTTCGGACTCATCTTTTTGAGTTTGATTAGTTCTGTGTCCGGTGACCACCCTACCCGAACGGATACAAAAAAAGACGTGGGAGTCATACTTTTGCTCATCCCGAACTCTGGCCTTGGCTGCCATCACAAAAGGATAAGCAACGCAGCTAGCCCACGTCAGGGATGATATGTATAACCTCCACGCAATAAGCGCAGCGATGGTATCATCACCGAAATGGACGTTCCCGTTGCCGTATCTTCTTTTGTGAATTCTTACTGCCAAGTTTGAGTTCAGAAGATAAACGTCAAGTAACGTCTTATTATGTCTGCCCAACCCACCCCTGCATCCAAACCTAAAGAATCAATAATACTAACTCAAAAGATATCGGATGTCGGGCTAGCTAAGCATTTTCAAATTTACAGAATTATTCTAAATATCCAAATAGTTCGAAAAAAAAAATAATATTCAACAAAAATAAAGATTGTGTGACGAGCGCAAATCAGGGGGATTCACACTCGTGTCAAAGAATATCTTAGGTATCGTGAGCAAGAATGCGATGAATGCTGCCGAACAAACGCTCGATTACGGTTGCAAACAGCCGATGGGAACCACATAAATGCCATCCTCCGGACGACGATATGCATAGTCTCCTGTGGCGGTAAGTATCATTTTGAACGCTGGCTCCTTCATTTTTGATGTATCAATCTGATTGGACAACGCAGTCAATGTGGCTGCCCCATCGTTGATTAATGACTGCCCACCTAATTTGATCTCAATAAGTCCGTAGCGCCCGCCGCGCAAATGTATCACAGCATCACATTCCAAACCGCTTTTATCACGATAATGGTAAATTTTCCCGTACATGGATTCCGCAAACACTCTCAAATCCCTTACGCATAAGGTTTCAAAGAAAAGTCCCATAGTGTTAAGATCATTTATCAAGTCCATTGGTCCTATCTCCAATGCCGCTGTAGCAATAGACGGATCAACAAAATATCTAGTATCTGAGGTGCGTATGGCAGTCTTGGAGCGAAGATTCGGATTCCAAGCCGGCATATCTTCAATCACAAATATTTTTCGAAGTGCATCTAGATAGGAATTTATGGTGTTCTCATCTAGACTTGAGGCATCATTGTTCTTCAAGTCCTCACGCAAAGTTGCAATGGAGGCTTGGGTACCTTGATGACGCGCATAAGAGCGCATAAGGCGACGCACCCTTTCAGAAGCACGTTTTACCCCATCGACTTTTGAGACATCCTCCTTTGTTACAGCATCATAGTAATCAAAAGCCTGCTCAAGAGCTATCTCGTCAGGGAGCCCGACTGCCATCGGCCATCCTCCTCTGCATATCAAAAAAGCGATGTCTTCAAGATTCAGATCGTTCTTTGCGAAAATCTTAGCAGGAGATGTGAACAAGTCTGACAGTTTTACACAACCATTTGACTCCCCAGATTCGAATAGGGTCATAGGGCGCATCGTGAGCCAAGCGAAACGACCTGTTCCTGAATGCTCCCTCTCCTCTTCCGCCTCTTTGTCCGGAACCGCTGAACCAGTTAGAATGAATTGTCCCATCCTACGGCGTTCATCCACAGTGTAACGTACTGCATCCCAAAGTTTTGGCACCGCCTGCCATTCATCGATAAGCATCGGGGTTTCTCCTCTAAGAGCCTCATCCATGTCTATTTCCAAAAGACTTTTGAATTGCTCCTTCACATCTTTTCTGGCCAAAAGCACCTTGCTTGCGGCTATTTCTTCAGCAGTAGTCGTCTTGCCGCACCACTTAGGGCCCTCTATTAAAACGGCACCCTTTGCCTGAAGCTTCCTTTCAAGAAGAGAATCCAATATCCTATGCCTATATCCTTCCATAACGTATAATGCTCTTTCTAAGGCAAATATAGCACAATAATATCAAAATTCAGTAATTTGGCGCAAGTTTGTTCAGTAATTTGGCGCAAAATCATTCAGTAATTTGGCACTATCGCTCTCATCCGAAGATATTCAAAAAACACCCACTCCGCTTGGGAGGCGGGGCGGGTGCGGGAATTTGTTATGTTCGTTCGTCGTTCGAGATGTTCAATATGGCTTCGTTCATGCAATCTTCAGTCAATTGGCACAATTTCAGCCACGGGGTGGGTTAGAACTTGAGAGTCAGGCGTCCGAGGGCGGTGGTGCCGGCCATAGGGATGAAGCCGATCTGGTAGTAGCGGTTGTCATCTGGGTGACCTCCGGAAGCATAGATCGCGGAATATACCCAACCGGAGGTGGCGACGTGGGCGTTGAATATGTTGTTGACATCAAGGCCGAGGGTGATTTCCCTCAGGAAGCCACGGAGTTTGATCGGGTAGCTGAAACTTACGCCTGACAATGAATATGCCGGGAGGGAGCGGTCCTTGTTCTGGGTGTTGTCAAGGTACTGGCGGCTCACAAAAGCGGTGTGCCATGTGGCCTGGACACCTTTGACTTTGAATATGGCGAACCCGTTGACGATGGCGGACGGGGAGAATGCCAGCGTCGAATTGTCATAGTGAATGGTACTAAAGCCTGACTCCGCGTCCCAATCCTCCACGACCTCATCGAAGTCCTTGATCTTGTTGGAACTAAGGGCCGCATTGGCCTCAAGGGTCAGCCACCTTGTGACATCAACACCTGCCGTAAGTTCTACACCGGCACGATAAGAATCCTTGATGTTCGTCGTCAGGTTCTCACCGATTTCGCTTTGCATCCCGGTCTGGACGAACTGGTTCACATAGTCCATAAAGTAGAAGTTGGCTCCGGCGCGGAAAACAGAACCGGAATACTGGTAGCCTAACTCGTAGTCGTTGACATGCTCGGCTTTAGGGTAAGGATAGTTGAAATTGTCAGTGAAGTTGTTGCGTTCCGGCTCACGGTTGCTCATCGCCACGGACGCATAAGCCCTGTGGTTGCCAGTCTTGTAACTGAAGCCGAACTTCGGATTGAAGAAATTGTAATTCTCGTCAATGTCAAGACTCTGATTCTTATAGGTACCGTCATTCTGCTTCACAAACTTGTCGTTGATTCCATCCGTGGTGTAGTTCACATGCCGGTACTGAAGATCGGCGAAAACAGTGAAATGCTCTCCGAACTGCTTGGAAGCCTTCACGAAAGCGCTGTAATCATCCTTCCTGGCATCCGAATCATAATACGTGTAGCTGCCATTGTCGAAATCCGTGTCGTCAAGGCCGGCAAGGGCCGGATAATGCCTTACCACATCACGATTTGAGACGTATGTCAGGTAGCCGAAATGGTTGCCCCGGAACATCTGGGCGGACAGGCCTCCGATCACATCCCATCCGTTGTTGTTGTAATTGATGTTATAGACAAGGCCCGCGGCGTTCTGTGACAGGCCTTTCTGACGGATGAAGTCTGATGTGACAGGTTTACCCTTCTCGTTCACCATATCGAAACCAAACTTGGAGACCTTGTTGTCCGGCCGGAACTCATCGTAGTAGCCATAGCCGTAGGTGTAATGGAGAGACAGTGTGGTTTTCAGGTTCTCGTTGATGTCCCAAGCCGCGGAAAGAATGTTGTGGTCCTGCCAGAAGTTGTCCGTAGTCTTCGGCCAGTAACTGCCGTCGTTCAGGGTGTAGCGGGTCGTCTTGTAGGTTTCAGGATCCATGGACTCGTAGAGGGAATTGAACCTGCCGAGACCTACACGGTACATGTCGGCGTATGTCTTGATTCCTGTCTTATTGCCGTAAGTCCCGTCCATTATCGACAGGTCATTTGTTCCGGCTGTCACTCCGCTCCATGCCTGCCCCGTGTGCTCGTAGTTTCCGATGTTCCGGTACCTGATGATGAAGTCTCTTCCGAGCCAGGTGAGACCGGCATACCAAGAACCTGATTTTCCTGCTGTTCCATGAATATACCCGTCCGTCCCTGTGGTGTGGAAAGCGGCGTCAGCGACAAAGTGCTTGCCAAGCAGACCGGTTGACATCGAAAAGCCGGTGTTGTAGGTGTTGTAGCTTCCATAAGAAGCGTTCAACTCCACGAACGGGTCGTAGGACGGAGCCTTGGTACGAAGGGCGACAGAACCACCGAAAGCCCCATCACCGTTGGTGGATGAGCCGACACCACGCTGGATCTGCACACCGTCAAGCAGTGCTGAGTAACTGTTCATGTTAGCCCAGAAAACACACTGATCCTCAGGAGAGTTGAGTGGAACGCCATCGATCGTGACATTGATCCTGGAATCCCCCGCCCCTCTGATACGCATATAAGTCGTACCTGTGCCGAGACCGTTCTCACTCCAGGAAAGCACGCCGGGAGTCGTCGAGAACAGGAACGGGAGTTCCTTGCCGGTTCCAGAGAAATTCTGTAGCGCCTTACGGTCAACATTAGCCACCGCATAAGGTGCGTTCTTCTGCGCGCGGACACCTTTGACAATGGCCTCATTGAGAATCTCGGCCTTTGTGGTGTCCGGCTGGCTTTGAGCGTTCAAAGCCTGTGGAGTCATAGCGGCAAGTGCCGCTGTCGCAAATAAAAAACCTCGCATAATGTTTGAATATTAATGCAAGGGGCTGCCGGTTACGGCAATCTGAGACATCGCTTCCCTTCGGCGGCATTATCCGCATCAGGTTCATTGGGTATGATCTCAACCGGGCAACTGCCCAGTACCCCCGCTGTTATTTTTTACTCATCAGTCGCTTCAACACTTCGGATAGCTCAGTGCACCGCAGGTTCAGCGATTGCATCTTTCTGTTCAGTCGCTTCGACAAGCTCAGCGACCATCATTTTTCTACCAGACGCACCTCATAGAGCCGCTTCCAACACTTGCCGGTAAGGTAAATCTTACCATCCCTGGGATTGTAAGCGATTCCGTTCAGTACGTCCGTATTGGCGTCACGCAAAGACTTTGGCAAAAGCCCGCTGCAATCAATCGCCCCCTCGACCGTCCCGTCGGAAGGATTGATGATCACAATCATGTCAGTCATATAGACGTTAGCCCAAATCTTCCCGTCAATCCATTCCAACTCGTTCAGCATCTGCACAGGCCGCCCGTTCATCTTGACAGTCAGCACCTTCTGCTGCTTGAACCGTTCATCCATAAAGTACAGCTTAGCGGAGCCGTCCGACGCGATCAGGCTCTTCCCGTCCGTAGTAAGACCCCACCCCTCACGCGGATAACTCCAAGTCGATTTGTAGGACAGAGTCTTAGCGTCATAGATAAAGGCAACCTTATTCAACCAAGTGAGAATAAATATGTTGCCATTCAGTTCCACAGAGCCTTCGAGGAAATATTTTTTGTCGAAATCGAACCTTTTCAAGGCCTTTCCAGTCGCCAGATCCACCTTGCGGAGAGTGGACTCACCGTATTGCCCTGTGGTCTCGATCATCTCCCCGTTCAGGAAGAAAAGCCCCTGTGTGAACGAAGTCTCATCATGAATATATTCCTTCACAACCTGAACTTTGTACTGGCGCACCTTGGCGTCGGCGCACGAAGCGGAAAGCAGCTCAAACGCGGCCAATGCGGTTTCTATGAATATATTCACGAATCGTCTCATTGCATTCATCATATTCAACCCCCAGTCACTTCGTGACAGCCCCTGAGGGGCACGGGGAAAGGATTCCCCGAAACCCCTTTGGTCGCTTCGCTCCAAGTTTCTATTCTTCGGGGTCGTCTTCATAAACTACTTTTTCTTTTCCCTGTAAGCCATCGCCGCCTCCACGAACTTCACGAAGATCGGCTGAGGCTTCTCAGGCGTGCTCTTGAGCTCAGGATGGAACTGCACTCCGATGAAGAACGGATGCGTCGGGATCTCGACGATCTCCACCAGGCCGGTGTCGGGATTCTTTCCCGTGGCCTTCAGTCCAGCGGCCTCCATCCTTTCAAGGTAAGCGTTGTTGAACTCATAGCGGTGACGGTGCCTTTCCGAGATCATCTCACTGCCGTAAATCCTGTAAGCCAACGAGTTCTCGTCCAGTTTGCAGTCGTACGCTCCAAGCCTCATTGTCCCGCCCTTGATCGTTGTGCTCTTCTGCTCCTCCATCAGGTCGATGACCGGGTTGGCGGCGTTCGGATTGACTTCCGCTGAGATGGCATCCTTGATTCCAAGCACATCTCTGGCAAACTCAACCACGCACATCTGCATTCCCAGACATATTCCGAAGAATGGCACATTGTGCTCGCGGGCGTATCTTATTGCAAGAATCTTGCCTTCCAGTCCCCTCTCACCGAATCCAGGCGCGACGAGGATACCATCCATACTTCCGATCTTTTCCTCCAGGTTGGAGCTGTCAAGATGCTCGCTCTGAACCGTGTGGACGTTCACCTTGCACTCGTTGGCGGCACCGGCGTGGACGAACGACTCAAGGATGGATTTGTAGGCGTCCTGAAGTTCGACATATTTTCCGACAAGGGCTATATCAACCTGATGCTTAGGGTTATAGAGTCTGTCAAGGAACGACTTCAGATTCGTGAAGTCAGGTTCCGGAGCGGATATTCCGAAATGATTCAGTACCATTTCATCAAGGTGCTCGTCCTCCATATTCAGAGGGACCTGATAGATTGACGGAGCGTCGATTGACTGGATGACGTGACCTGGCTTGACGTTGCAGAAAAGAGCGACCTTACGCCTCAGTTCCGGAGTCAGTTCCATCTCCGTGCGGCAGACTATGATGTCCGGATGGACACCGGCCTGCTGAAGCATCTGAACCGAGTGCTGGGTAGGCTTCGTCTTGAGTTCCTTCGCAGCCCTCAGATAAGGCACCAGAGTCAGGTGGATGCTGATGAGATCCTCGTCAGGAAGTTCCCACTGGAGCTGGCGTATGGCCTCCACAAACGGCTGGGATTCCATATCTCCCACCGTACCACCGACTTCCGTGACAATCACGTCATATTTGCCGGTCTTGCCGAGGAGCAGCATCCTGCGTTTGATCTCGTCTGTGATATGAGGTACAATCTGTACGGTCTTGCCAAGATAGGCTCCCTCCCTCTCCTTGTTGATGACAGTCCAGTAGATCTTGCCGGTCGTCACGTTGTTGGCCTTGGACATGTGCACGCCCAGAAACCTCTCATAGTGACCGAGATCCAGGTCGGTCTCAGCGCCGTCGTCCGTCACGTAGCACTCTCCGTGCTCGTAGGGATTAAGCGTGCCAGGATCGATGTTGATGTAGGGATCGAATTTCTGGATGGTGACCCTAAGTCCTCTGGCCTGAAGAAGCTTGGCCAACGATGCGGCAATGATGCCCTTTCCAAGGGACGAAGCGACACCGCCAGTAACGAAAACATACTTTGTACTCATATTCTTTTCTGCTCTTTACTGGACTACAAATTTATGTCAAAAATGTGATTACAGAAAATTTTTGTTTATTAAATGCTTTTCAGCGGACGGAGAAGCGGTCGCTGAGCCTCTTCTATCGGTCGCTGAGCTTGTCGAAGCGACTACAATCGTAGAATCGGTACGCTTCGACAGGCTCAGCGACCAACGGGCAAGGTTTAGCGACTGACGGAAGAGTCTTAGCGACTGAACGACGGAATATGAAGTTTTTTTCGTATTTTTGTAAGATAAAAAGGTGGGACGATCTGCCGCGCTGCGGAGCTTAAGTAAGCGGCAAAAGATAAGTTGCCGCAGATTTGGCAAAGATTTTTGAGGATAGATTCCTTTTTGAAGAAGGAGTGTGCCGGTGGCACATGACTGATGAGAAAAGGAATATAGACCAAAAAGATTGCCTAAGATGATGCAAGTTATTTTTTGGCGGTTACTTCAGCTCCGGGTGAGGAAAGTCCGGACAGGACAGGGCACCCTGCTGAGGAAAGCTCAGATGGGAGTAATCTTATGACAGACGTAACAGAAAACAACCGCCTGGCCACAGGTAAGGGTGAAAACGTGAGGCAAGAGCTCACGACGGGTGTCGGTGACGCCATCCGGGTACGATGTCAGGGCCTGCAAGACCAAATATACTGGCAGATGAGGGCTGCCCGCCCGATGCCAGGGGGTAGGTTGCGAAGATAAATGGCAGATTCAAAAACAGAAACCGGCTTACGGCCCCACCTTTTTAGTGGAGCATAACTATCTGACAATAAGCGATTAAAGCAATGTCCTTCAGCCAAAATTGGCTGAAGGACATTGCTTTGTTAATTATAAATAAAGCACTTACGCTCCACTATAAGTCCTCTAACGTGAGTTTGCCTTGGAGGTAGCCTCAAGATCAAGGGCTTCAGCGAGAATCAAGATCGGGTTCTTAACCTTGTACTCCGTGGACATCTCGATCTGCCACTTGCAGGTCTCGCACTCGCTGCAGACGAAATCAGGAGCGGCAGCCTTGATCTGCTCGAAGACAGGACGTCCGATTTCCTGAGAGTACTTGTAGTTCTCTTTCTTGAAGCCGTAGGTGCCAGCGATGCCGCAGCAGCCGCTGTCCAAGACAGTGAACGTCACTCCCGGAATCATATTCATAAGAGCCTTAGTGAATATGCTCCATCCGAGTTTCTCCACATGGCAAGGAATATGATAGGCTATCCTCGCGCGGTAGTCATCCTTGAACACCAGTTTGATCTTGCCGGAGTCAATCAACTCAAACAGAAACTTCTCCACAAGGGTTATGCTGTCACGCACGGCGGAATTATCCACAGAAAGCACGTCAGGATATTCATCCCTCATCGTGAAGACGCAGGTTGAGGAGGTCGCCACTATCGGCAGTCCGCCCGCCACAACCTTCTCAAAGACAGCGACATTGTGTTTGGCGTGCTTTGTTGCCCCGCTCCACATTCCGTTGGAGATCATCGCCACGCCGCAGCACTTCTCGTCCATGAGCTGAACTCCATAGCCGACGGCGTTCATCACCGTCACAAAGGCCTTGCCGACTTCCGGCTGCTGGAATTCAGTCGAACATCCATGGAAAAATGCTACCTGCTTTGAATATGCCTTCTGAGCCTCCTGCGCCTCTTTTTTGAACCAAGACTCGAAACCATGCGCCCTGTACTTAGGGAATGTTCTGTGTGAGTCGATGTGAAGAGTGGCGTCCATCACAGCCTTGACCGGCTTGGAAGCCACCATGAAGTTCACGATTGGAGCGAAAGGCCTTGCCATCTTGCCCATGAAATCGGTGCTTGCGAGAAGACGGTCACGCAGCCCAGGAGTGCCTGTACCGAAACGACGGCGGGCCGAATGGATGAGATCCGCGATCTTAACCCCGGAAGGACAAGCCACCTCGCAACGCTTGCAGTTCATGCAGTACTTCAGGTTCTCGTCGAAAAAAAACTTGTTCTTAAGACGAAGTCTCTCCCCGTCAGGTCCGGCCTGCTTAGGTCCTGGGTAGAGCGGATTGACAGCGACAACAGGACAGTAAGCGGTGCAGATCGTACATTTGATGCACTGTTCGAAATTATTGAAACTTATGTTTTTCTCTTGCATATCTTTCTCAATGTCAAATGAATATAATCGCCTACCTACCGAGTATCCTGTCCGCCGCGCTGAATGCCGTCATGATCGCCACACCAGCCCCGCTGCCTTCAGCAAGAGGATTGCAGCCTCCGACCTCGGAGCCCACAACATAAAGATTAGGGACGACCTTACCGTCACGCAAAGGCTGGAAAACGTCATTAGTCCTGACACCGAATCCAGTGAAGTTCTGACGGGCGAAGAAATTCTCGTCGTACCAATCCTTTCTTTGCTCAGGGCAGTCCACATCAAGTCCGAAAACCGGCTCTATCACGTCACCAGGCAAAGCAGCCAGTCCCTTTCCGAAAAGGTTGCCGCTGGCAAGGACGAAGGTGTCAGCCTCAATTCGTAATTCACCGAGATTAGCGGTGCGGACGCTTGCTACACGTTCCCCGTCAAAAACAGCGTCAAGGGCCTCGTCGCCCATAAGGAATGTGCCCCCGGCAGTCTCAAACGCCTTCTTCAGAAGCCTTTGAGTACGGATTCCCGGCACCGAAGGAGGTGTCGTCCCTATGAAAACGACCTTGGCCGGAATCATTTCCTTGAGCCACTGCATGATGACGGGATTCTCAAAGCCGAACACTTCCGGCATAACCACGACATCCTCACCATTCAGTAATTCCTGAACCTTGTGGGCAAACTGTTTCCAGTTGGATTCGTGGTTCATCACGCGGGCGATGTTGACAGACCTCATCTCGGCCGGATTCTTACGGAGATGCTCTACCTCGTCCAGTTTCACGTACTCGACGCGGCATGCGGTGCCTCTCTTTTCAAGTCCTTCGGCAATGAAGCGGGTGTTGAAATCCAGAAAACCCGTAAAGTTCACTATCAAGGCTTTCTCCCCTATCTTCTCAACCTTTGATGAAAGAAGGGTCACCTCATCCATCGCAAGCCAGGCCGGCTTCAATGTGCCGAGGGCGGTTATGCGGTAGCCGTTGCGGACAGGGGCGGTCACTGAGCCTGCCGAAGTGACTGGGGATGCTTCGACCGCTTCGGTCACTTCGACAAGCTCAGTGACCGAAGTGACTGGATGCAGAGCCACCCCGCAATCAGAGAAAAATCCCGGAGTCGAGGCGACATATTCAGTAAGCCTTTGCTTCCCTATCTTTGAATATGGATGCTCGGACGGAAGCGCATCAACCGCCGAAAGAGGTTCGGCAACCTCCGTTCCGTCAGGTAGTTTTCCAAGCAGACCGAAAGCGCCGGATGAAAAGTGGAGGGCGTTCTGCCCGGCGGACACCATCAGGCATTTCTTTCCGGCCTTCTGCAACTTGATTCCGCAGACCAGCGATGAAAGACCGCCACCTATAAGTACAACGTCAAATTTCATGATTCCATCCTCCTATATTTCCTCACCAAGTCCCATCACCTCTGAATATACCCACTGAGTATAAGCGCTCTCCCTGAGCGTCTCACCCCATGCGACAGGGTACATTCCCTTCCATCTCTCGTTCATAAAGTCCTTAAGGTCAGCACGAGCCTTTGCCGTGCATTTTCTGGCCTTCGCAAGACGACCGGCGGCCCTGCAGGCGCAAAGCTCACCTTGACACGTTCCCATGCCGAAACGTGTGCGTCTCCTCAAATCCACAAGATTGTTGACCTCAAGATTCTCGATGGCCGAATCCACCTCCGAGACAGAGACTTCCTCGCATTCGCAGACCAGGCTTCCTTTCACGTCACCGTCAAAGTCCAGATTCGCGGCCTGGGTTCCAAAACGGCCCACGGAAGCCTTCTGAACCATAGTAGGCACTTCCCAGATCTTCTTGGAGATTTCCTCGATGCCTCCCGGCTCGGATCCAGGGAGAGGAGTGTCGGCGGTCACACAGTGGGCGTCCACGCCAAGTTTCTTGCAGACAGCGTCGGCCGCCATCTCGCCCATGAGCCTGTAAGTCATGAGTTTGCCACCAGTGATACTGATGAATCCCTTGATTCCGTCACGTGTCTCATGATCCAGACAGACAATGCCTCGGCTGATGCTTCGTCCGCTCGGATCATTGTCCGCCGAAACCAGAGGACGCACACCGGCGTATGCCCTGAGGATTCGGGTATCCGCAAGGCAAGGGGCAAGTTTGGCACCCTCGGTCAAGAGCAGATCAACCTCATCCGGAGTCACACGAAGATGATCACATTCCTCATAAGGAACTTTAGTCGATGTCGTTCCGATGACACAAACCGTGTCGCCCGGCACAAGGATGTCAGCGTTCGCCGGCTTGCGGCAACGGTTGATCACCACATTGTTGACCCTGTGCGCAAAAATCAGAAGAGCGCCCTTGGCAGGGAACATGCTGATGTTGGCTTCGGCCATCTGAGCGATATGATGCCCCCAGATGCCTCCCGCGTTTACCGTCACGGGAGCGTAATAATCCGTCACAATTCCGGTATGGTGGTCCAGAACCTTCACTCCTTTTATCGTGTCCTGGTCCTTGATGAATTCAATGACCTCTGAATATACCAGGACCTTGGCTCCGTGGATCTTGGCGTCGAAAACATTGGAGGCACAGAGCCGGAACGGGTCAACCGAGCCGTCAGGAACCTTTACCGCCCCGATAAGAGACGGATTCACAGACGGTTCCATTCTTTTTGCCTCTTCCGGATCAATCACCTCCGCGCTGATCCCTGCTGAAAGGCAGGCCTTGACGAATGTGTCCTGATAGGCCAAATCATCCTCCGGCAGGGTGATGAACAATCCGGATGTGTCATCCACGCAGTGACGGGCGATCCTCTTCAGGATCATGTTCTCCTTGATACACTCCGTGGCTGATTCCTGGTCAGTAACCGCATAACGCGCCCCACTGTGAAGCAGTCCGTGGTTTCTGCCCGTCGCCCCGGTGGCTATGTCGAAACGCTCTATCAGCAAGACCCGAAGCCCTCTCAAGGCACAGTCTCTGGCCGTTCCGGCTCCCGTTATGCCACCACCAACGATTATGACGTCATATTCATTCATCATTCTACGTTTTATTGTCCTGTATATTGATTAATCTTTAGTCTCAGTGTCTTGGACAGACTCACCGGTGTGTAGCTGTCCGAACGGTCAAGCCATTCCAACGCCAAAGCCGGCTGGCCGCACATAAAGCATCCAAGCGCGATGTTATAGGCCGCGCAAGCCTTTTTCTCGTCATTCCTGCAATTCAAAAGAGTGGTCCACTGATTGATCGCCTCTTTCCATTTGTAGGAATATGCATATTCGGCCCCCTTGTCCCAGGCTTCCTCGGAGCCGTCGTAGTAGATGACGTAGAAGTCATCCTGCTTCCAAGTCGACAGGAATGAGGCCGCCGCCACATAGCCGGCATTCTCCGCTCCCGGGGCAATGTTTTTCCAGACTTCATTGACAATGGTTTCATTCGATTTCTTGCCGTCGGTGTAGACTTCGGCCTTGAAGCTACGCCCACCGGCAAACCCGAACACCCTGTCCTCCTTGTTCATCGAATCATAGACGAAAATTTTCGTCGTGAACGGCACAGAGGCCACCGAGACGTACGCAGAATCGGCGGATACCTTTTGGCCTGTGATCCTTACAGGATCCTTCACGGCCGGAATTCCCAGTTCAGGGACATCGATCACGAACACGACATCCCTGCCGGTCTCCATCACGAGACTCACAAGAGAGTCCTTCGACGCATAATCCACGCCCGCGCCTCCCCGCGCCTTGAACAGCTCAATCTCACGGTTTCCACCAAAATAGTCTTCCTCCAGACGTGTGGCGAAGCCTCCCGCGGCGGAAGCGTTGAACGCCTCGTCACGAGGATTCCCGTCCGTGAGATAGACCACGGCGATGGACTTGCCCGCAAGATTGAGCCCGGACTTGGACGGTCCGCGCATCTCGGGACTTACCACAAAAGCCTGCGGTGCGCAGGATGACAGCGCGAAAAGCGCCGAGACAACAATCAATGAAGTTCTTTTCATAATCCTTGAATATTAAGCCGGCTCCGCAATGAGATCATACTCATCCGCACCAGTGATCCTCACGTCAATGAAAGTGCCGCACAAATCCTCGGCGGAAGTCCCGCCGAATTTCCGCCCATCGTACTTGACGACAATCTCGCCGTCAACCTCTGGGCTCTCGTATTGACTCCTGCATATCAGCACTCCATCAGCATAGTCATCGACCATGACACGCTCTATGTTTCCGACCCTGGACTCGTTGAACGCCAAGGAGATGCCGCCCTGGGTCCTCATCAGTTCATCCAATCTGCGCGCCTTCTCCCTCTTAGGCACGGAATCCCGATAGTTCTCCGCCCCGTAGGTACCCTCTTCCTCTGAATACATGAACGCACCCAATCGCTCGAACCTCGCCTCCCTGACAAAATCCAGAAGCTCGGCGAACTCTTTCTTTCCTTCTCCGGGATGCCCCACGATCATGGTTGTCCTAAGTGCCACGCCTGGAACCTGCTCCCGAAGTTTCCTCACCAAAGTCCTCGTCCACTCACCGTCCACATGACGGTGCATCATGTCCAGCACTTTGTCTGAGATGTGCTGAAGAGGGATGTCCAAGTACTTGCAAATCTTAGGGTTGTCAGCCATCTCGTCAAGCACATCCTCTGGGAAATCAGCCGGATAGGAGTAATGTATCCTTATCCATTCTATGCCTTCGACCCCGGACAGCCTGCGGAGAAGTTCCGCAAGGGCTCTGCGCCTGTAAAGGTCAAGTCCGTAATAGGTCGTGTCCTGGGCGATCAGGATCAGTTCCTTGACTCCATCCTTGGCCAAAGCCGTGGCCTCAGCCACAAGAGCCTCCATCGGAACAGAACGGTGCGCCCCCCGGATGAAAGGAATGGCGCAGTAAGAGCAACGCCTGTCGCAACCTTCAGAAATCTTAAGGTAGGCGTAGGCCCTATGGTCCGTCCGGAGCCTTGCCGGTTCCTTCACCGGAACACAACCAAGCGCCTTGACGATCGGATCAAGATCCCTCGCGCCGAACCAGAAATCCACCTCAGGGATCAAGTCCGGCATCTGGGACATGTACCTTTGAGAAAGGCATCCGAAGACCATCAGTCTTCCGACCTCACCTGCTTTTTTGCGGGCGGCGGCGGAAAGGATGGCCTGGACTGACTCCTCCTTGGCGTCGCCGATGAACCCGCAGGTGTTGATGAGGAGCACATCGACAGGACAGAACTCCTCTTCGGGCACTATCCGCCATGCGTCCTTGACCTGAGAGAGAAGGTGTTCCGTGTCAACCGTGTTCTTGGAGCAACCTAACGTTATGACTTGCAGAGATTTCACTATTCGTTTGCCTTATCCTCTTCCTTTGTCTCCTCAGCCGGAGCCACTTCCTGGGAAGCCTCTTCATCCGGGTTCACGAAATCAAAGGAAGCGTATTTCTTGATGTCGCTGTACCAGTCCACTACCTTCTTCATGTGGGACACATAGAAGCGGTCCGCGTCGTAATCAGGGATAGCTTTGGCAAACAGAGCCTTAAGCTCATCCACCGAGGCTTTGGAGGACGGAGCGTCGGCGTCTCCGAGGACCTCATGCATCTTAAGGAAAACCTCCTGAAGCTTTACCTCGCCTTCGGTGGTATAGATTGAGATGTCAGCCAATGTCGTGATGCGGCTCTTGGCGTCGGCCAGAGTTCTTTTCTTGTCGGAAAGGGCTTCGATGATCACGCCATTTCGAGCCTGAGCCACGTACTCAAACAGGCCATGCTGGCCTGAGATTGAAAGAATTTTTGAAAGATCTGTTTTCATATTCAGATAAAAATAGCTAAAAATTATCCTTTATCAAAATTTGAGCCCGCCAAAGACTTTCTCCGTCTCTGTCTTCAACTGGGCCAATGTCCCGTTGTTGCGGATGAAGGCGTCCACTTTTGACAGGTCAAAACGTTGTGCGGCAATCCTTTGAATAACATTTTCCTGCGAGGAGCCGTCCCTGCGGCATGCCCTTTCCATCCTCAATGACAATGTGGCGTCCACCATGACCACCTTTGACACGACCGAAAGGAATTCCGGCTTGTCCAGAATGATGGCTGACTCCATGACGCAGAACGGTTCCTTGCCGAAAAAGATGTCGGAACCCACCTGCCCCTCAAACCTGGCGCTCTGCATGGCGTTCCATCTCTTGAAATCACACAAGACCGCAGGATGGACAATTCCTTCCAGAGTCCTGAGCTTTTCCGGAGAGGAAAACACGATTGAAGCCAGTTTGGCGCGATCAAAACCACCATCCGGCAGCCTTAATCCGCAGCCAAAAGCCTCCTCGACCTCGTCCAGAAGCGAATCGTCCTTGGAATAGAGTCCTTTGGCCGCTGAATCCGAATCATAGACCGGAATCCCACGCCCGGCCAGAACGGCACAGACGGCGGACTTGCCGCTCCCTATTCCTCCGGTGACCGCAACAGTCCTCATTGCCTTCCCTCCTCAACACAATCAAACACCTCCGGAGTCACGGTGCATTCTATCACGCCTTCCGGAACCCTTGACGCATGAGCGACGCACTTTCCTCCGATCGAATTTCTGAAATCAGAGTAGTCAATGTAAAACTGAACCCCGTCGGTAGGATCCTGCGACAAAGGGAAAGCACACTTGAACACGACGGTCGCAGTGGACGGATAGACGGAAAGTTTCCTGCCGGCCGGAACATTCCTGACACCGACCGGAACCTCGGAACGGATCTCCACATAGCGGGTGACGTCCAAGGAATAGTTCACCTCTGTCTCAGACATCCTCACTCCCGACATCGGCTCAAGCCTCACTACACCATGGGCGCTGGACTTGAGGTTCAGAAGGTCAATCGTGCGGGTGAAGACCCTGTCGATATGCTCCAGATGGAAAGGCTCGCCGTAGATCGTGACGGAATCAGGCTGGAGACGGATCTGGCCCATGGCCATGTACTGAGGCTTGAAGCTCAGCACCTGCACCGCCTGGACAGGGACACGCTTGTTGTTCTCGAACGGGAATCTGAACTGGACCGTTTCCGACAGGAAAGACTCAAGGCGGACACCATCTCCAAATATCTCGGAGACATAGTTGCTTAGCTCCGCCGCGGTGATGTAGAAAATCTCGCCGTCCTTGTGGTGCAGATCCTTGCTGTCAAAATTGATGGTCAGAGCCTTGCGCTTGGCCTGGTGACGGATTCTGAGCAACGAGAAGCCGGATGTCCTGCACCTTGCCGCGATCATGCTGGAATTGGAAGACCTATTGGAATGTCCCTCAAGGTTGCACTGCGCCACCACCGGCACGCTCATCGTGTCGGAGTAGTTCAGGGATAGATTGTGAATCAACCAGATGCTGAACGCAAGCAAGAGAGACATCAGAAAAACTGAAATGTCTCTCCCGTCCAGATTCAGTCTTCCCAGCAGTTTATGCAGACGTTCCTTCCACATCGTACAGCCAGAAATCCTATCCGTTACTGCTGCGGAGCGTCCTGAGTGAAGTCTCTGACAAGTGAGTTCTTGTCCACTCTGAGCTTGACGTCGCCGTCAACCTTGATGAGGACGGTTCTGTCCTTGATCTCGTCTACCGTGCCGTAGATGCCACCCGCCGTGACAACCTTGTCGCCTCTCTTGAGGCCGTTGCGGAACTTTTCAAGCTCCTTCTGCTGTTTGCGCTGCGGACGGATCATGAAAAACCACATGATCACGAACATGGCGATGATCATGATCCAGAACATACCACCGCCTCCAGGCTGAGGCTGTCCTGCAGGGGCTGCCTGCAGCAATGTGAAAGTAAGAATATTCATTTTTATAAACAATAAGTAATATCCACAAATTTAAGCAATTTTTTCGGTCTTGACTATATCCCCCTCCTCAATCTGCTTTTTTACGAGCCTGTCAAGGAGGCCGTTGACGAAGGAACGGCTCTTCGGAGTGCTGTAGAACTTGGAGATCTCGACATACTCATTGATGGTGACCCGAAGCGGCATCGCGGGGAACGCCTTCGCCTCGGAGAGTCCCATCACGATGAGTACCATGTCTGTGGTGAACAGACGGTCACTCTCCCATTTGGATGTGTTGTCAGCGACCATCGGGGCATACTTTCCGTAGCAGGAATACGCGGTTCTCAACAATTTGTAGACGAAAGCCTTGTCGCTTTCCACCTCCTTGCTTCCCTGAAGCATCTCGCTGCGGTAAAGAGGCGGAAGCGACCAACGGTACCCCTTCGCAAGAGCCTTGACCGTGTCGCAGCAGACTGTCAATGAATATGCCAGATCGTCACACCAAAGAATCGACAGGTCCTCAAGAATCTTATCCAATTCCTCGTTGTCGACAAACTCTTCTTCGAATATCCTTGTGAACAGTCTGGCATCCTCCTCGACGGAGCTTTCAGCCGAGGCCATATATTCCTTATAATACTCTTTCGAGCAGATCGAATCGTACACGCTTCTGATCAAGGCGTCGTAGGGCTCCCATGTAAGCTTGCGGCGGGAGAGGATCTTCTGAAAGTCAGGATCCTGCTCCAGAAGCGGAGCCAGCCTGTTGAAGGCGAACTTCATGTTCGGATTCCTCTCCTCCTCGGTCGGGTTGAACTTGTTCCGGGCGTTTTCTATTCTGGTCCGCGCCTCCGCCGTGAGGTACGGAATAATGTCAAGCATAAAGAGATACAACGATCTCGTGGCCTCGCAGGACGCCTCCAGAAGCGACTCAGCCTCCGGGAGTGTCATGGATGGATTCTCCGCGTAGCTGTAGAGCACCTTGAAAGCCTTTATCCGCAGAATTCGTCTGTTGAGCATAATTCCAATCAAAATTTTATGCAAAGATAACACACAATTTCAGATTTTTCTTAAATTTGTGCGGATAACAAAACATTCAGCGCAAGATGTACAAAGATGATTACGAGCGGCCGAACTACGCTGACCGCAACACTGAGGACGTTTACTCAAAGCCTGTAAGGGCCGGAAAGAGAACCTATTTCTTTGATGTCAAGAGCACAAAGGGAAACAATGACTACTATCTTACCATCACTGAAAGCAAACGCAGACAGGAGCAGGACGGCAGTTTCTCTTTCGACAAGCACAAGATATTCCTCTACAAGGAAGATTTCGAAAAGTTTCAGGAAGGCCTTTCAGAGGTATTGGCCTACATGAAAGAGAACCTTCTGCCAGACGTGCCGGAGCACACCTACGAGCCTCGTGCGAACAAGAGTGACGGGTCGTCTGACAGCCAGTTCAGCGATGTGAACTTCGAGGAGCTGTAGGGCTTCATCATATTCAGGAAAACACTATCCTCTCCGGAAGCGGGGAGGATTTTTTTGTTTATTTTCACATTAATGCCTATATTAGAGGGTTGTTTTGAATAAAACACGGACTTAATAGTTTAACTCATAAAAAACACAACACTAAAATGAGCAAAGAAATGTCAAGACGTTCTTTCCTGAAGACAGGAAGCGCCGTGGCCGCAGGACTCGCTGTAGCCCCGAACATCATCATCGCGGGAGAGAAGACCCCTAAGAAAGAGAAGAAAAAGAAGACAGCTCCGAGCGACAAGCTTAACATCCTCGGAGTCGGTATCGGAGGACGTGGGGCCGCCGACCTCGCCGAGATGGAGACAGAGAACATCATCGGACTCTGCGACGTCGACTGGAAGTACGCCGATCATGTGTTCAAGAAATATCCTCAGGCCAAGAAGTACAACGACTACCGCGTGATGTTCGACGAGATGCTCGACCAGGCTGACGCCGTGATGATCGCCACCGCCGACCATACCCACGCCATCATCGCCGCGCAGGCCATGGCGGCGGGAAAGCACGTCTATGTCG